>PJTS01000058.1_pt1 | contig 115679 bp, 116 predicted proteins | sample 1512251 | NCBI WGS metagenome assembly PJTS01 (sample SAMN08177686, study PRJNA422409) | Soil metagenome, whole genome shotgun sequencing project. | isolation source: Soil (2) enriched on wood chips: alkali lignin treatment | place: USA: Madison | collected 2015-01-15 | reverse complement strand
GTTGTTACCGGTCACCGGACGCTTGCCAGTAACTTGGCAGACTCGGGACATGTCTATTCTCCAAAAATCAAATTAGCTCGAGCTTCGTATGGGGTATCGGCGCCTCGTCAGGCTTTACAGCCCGGTCATCGCATAGTTCTAAGTGAACTCTCGATTGCCAGGCCCAAATGCCAAACCCGAGATTCTCAAAGGTGGCGTAGTATACGCTGACTCGGCGGTGTGCTCAAGTCCCGAACAGACAAAGATCCCGATGGATCGCGAGAAAGGGTCTAAATCCAACCACGTTCCGCAAAAGAAATGTACTCTCCGCGGCCAATTATCAGATGGTCCAGCACACGAATGTCCATGAATTGACAGCATTTGATAATGCGTTCGGTGATTTCTTTGTCCGCTCTGCTCGGTTCTGCACAGCCAGAGGGGTGATTATGCGCGAGGATCACGCCGGCTGCATTCACTTTTATCGCTTCCCGCACAATTTCTCGCGGATACACCTCTACGTGGGTCAAGGTTCCAGAGAAAAGGTGAGTGTGTTTCAGCACCCGGTTCTTATTGTCGAGAAAGATCACCATGAAGATCTCCCGCTCCATATCTGACAGCTGGCTTTGCAGGAATTCGCGGGTCATCGCCGGGGTAAGGATCGGATCTTCCTCCTCCATACGGACATTGTAAAAACGGCGGGCAAGTTCAGCAATCCCCCTCAGCTGGGCATATTTCGCCACGCCAATCCCCTCAACCTGCGCAAACGCTTCCAGATCGGCGGTCAGCAAACCATGCAGCGAACCGAAATGTTCTATCAGCTCTTTTGCCAGCGTAAATACCGTTTTCCCCTGCGTACCCGTACGCAAAAAGAGCGCCAGCAGCTCATCGTCTTTTAACAAGGTGACGCCATATCGCAGCAGTTTTTCGCGCGGTAACAGCAGTTCCGTCTCTTCCATGCCCAGTCTCCTTCTGTTTGTCATCATGCTGCCACAGGCCAATCCGGGGCTCGACGCTAACTTTTCGTTCTTGCGTAACGCCTCGCAAAGTGAACGAAGGACAAAATCACCCCGTTTTTGTGATTGTGATAAAATGCCCGCTCTCTGGTGAAACCCAACAGGAAAGAATCATGATGAGCCTGGCCGGTAAAAAAATCGTTCTTGGCGTGAGCGGCGGTATTGCAGCCTATAAAGCGCCGGACCTGGTGCGTCGTCTGCGCGAGCGCGGGGCGGATGTGCGGGTCGCGATAACCGAAGGTGGCAAAGCCTTTATCACGCCTCTGAGCCTGCAGGCTGTCTCGGGGTACCCGGTATCCGACAGCCTGCTTGACCCTGCTGCAGAAGCGGCGATGGGCCACATTGAGCTTGGGAAATGGGCAGATCTGGTGATTCTTGCCCCCGCCACGGCCGATTTGATTGCCCGCGTGGCGGCGGGCATGGCGAACGATCTGGTCTCGACCATTTGCCTCGCGACACCTGCGCCAGTCGCCGTCGTGCCCGCTATGAACCAGCAGATGTACCGTAATGCAGCCACCCAGCACAATCTGGAGACGCTGGCATCACGCGGCCTGCTTATCTGGGGCCCGGACAGCGGCAGCCAGGCGTGTGGCGATGTTGGCCCGGGTCGTATGCTGGACCCGCTGACGATTGTTGATATGGCTACAGCCCATTTTTCGCCTGTCAACGATCTGCAACATCTCAACATCATGATTACCGCGGGCCCCACGCGCGAACCGCTGGACCCGGTGCGTTACATCACTAACCACAGCTCCGGCAAGATGGGCTTTGCCATTGCTGCTGCTGCTGCAAAACGCGGCGCGAACGTCACGCTGGTGAGCGGCCCGGTCTCCTTGTCTACGCCTCCGTTCGTTCAGCGCATTGACGTCACCACCGCGTTGGAAATGGAAGCCGCCGTGCAGGCCCATGCGCAAAACCAGCAGATTTTTATCGGCTGTGCGGCCGTCGCGGATTACCGTGCAGAGACCATTGCAGACGCCAAAATCAAAAAGCAAGGTGATGAATTAACGATAAAAATGGTGAAAAACCCGGATATCGTTGCGGGTGTCGCCGCACTGAAAAGCCATCGTCCTTACGTTGTTGGGTTTGCCGCAGAAACAAATAATGTGGAAGAATATGCCCGGCAAAAACGTACTCGCAAAAACCTTGATTTGATTTGCGCGAACGACGTATCGCTGGCCACGCAAGGATTTAACAGCGACAGCAATGCACTGCACCTTTTCTGGCAGGATGGAGATAAAGTCTTACCGCTTGAGCGCAAGGAACTCCTGGGCCAACAATTACTGGACGAGATCGTTACCCGTTATGATGAAAAAAATCGACGTTAAGATTCTGGACCCGCGTGTTGGCGAGCAATTTCCGCTGCCGACCTATGCCACCTCCGGCTCTGCCGGTCTTGACCTGCGCGCCTGTCTCGATGACGCCGTAGAACTGGCTCCAGGTGCAACCACCCTGATCCCGACAGGCCTGGCAATTCACATTGCTGACCCGTCTCTGGCGGCGGTAATCCTGCCGCGTTCTGGTCTGGGCCATAAGCATGGCGTCGTACTGGGTAACCTGGTTGGCCTGATCGACTCTGACTATCAGGGTCAGCTGATGGTATCCGTCTGGAACCGTGGTCAGGACAGCTTCACCATTGAACCGGGCGAGCGTATTGCGCAGATGGTCTTTGTACCGGTTGTGCAGGCAGAATTTAACCTGGTGGCAGATTTCGACGCCACCGACCGTGGCGAAGGCGGCTTCGGCCATTCCGGGCGTAAATAACCGTCCGATAGATACGCATCTCACAGCGCCATAATGCAATAACAAACCGCAAACGTCAGTTTGCGGTCGCTGTGTGGATGCCAGCCTGGCAAGTGCTTATTTTCAGGGGTATTTTGTAACATGGCAGAAAAACAAACCGCGAAAAGGAATCGTCGCGAAGAAATACTTCAGTCTCTGGCTCTGATGCTTGAATCCAGCGATGGCAGTCAACGCATCACTACCGCTAAACTGGCCGCCTCTGTAGGCGTGTCTGAGGCGGCGCTGTACCGTCATTTTCCGAGCAAGACCCGGATGTTCGACAGCCTGATCGAGTTTATTGAAGACAGCCTGATCACGCGCATCAACCTGATTCTGAAAGACGAAAAAGACACCACCGCGCGTCTGCGTCTGATTGTGCTGTTAATCCTGGGCTTTGGTGAACGCAATCCGGGCTTAACCCGTATCCTCACCGGCCATGCGCTGATGTTCGAGCAGGACAGGCTGCAGGGGCGCATTAACCAGCTTTTCGAACGTATTGAAGCGCAGCTGCGACAGGTACTGCGCGAAAAGAAAATGCGTGAAGGCGAAGGGTACACCATCGATGAGACGCTGCTGGCGAGCCAGATCCTGGCGTTTTGCGAAGGGATGCTCTCCCGTTTTGTGCGTAGCGAATTCAAATACCGACCAACGGACGATTTTGACGCCCGCTGGCCGTTAGTGGCTGCTCAGTTGCAGTAACACCGTTGCCGGATGGCGGCTTCGCCTTATCCGGCCTACGAAATACGCAGGCCCGGTAAGCGTCGCGCCACCGGGTAATTCAATTACACGCCGAACTCTTCCCGGTACGCACGTACCGCCGCCAGATGGTCCGCCATCTCAGGCTTCTCTTCCAGATACGCAATCAGGTCTTTCAGGGTGATAATCGACGTCACTTTGCAGCTGTAATCGCGCTCAACTTCCTGAATAGCGGAAATTTCACCGCGACCACGCTCCTGACGATCCAGAGAAATCAGGACGCCAGCCAGCGTCGCACCGTTGGCCTGGATAATCTCCATCGATTCGCGGATTGCCGTGCCCGCTGTGATCACATCGTCCACCAGCATGACGCGGCCCTGCAGCGCGCTGCCGACCAGATTCCCGCCTTCACCGTGGGTTTTGGCCTCTTTACGGTTAAAGCAGTACGGCACATCGCGGTCATGGTGTTCAGCCAGCGCCACCGCGGTGGTGGTCGCAATTGGAATACCTTTGTAGGCCGGACCAAACAGCAGGTCGAAATCAATCCCGGAATCCACCAGCGCTTCGGCATAGAAACGGCCTAACAGTGCCAGATCGCGCCCGGTATTAAACAGCCCGGCGTTGAAGAAATAGGGGCTCTTACGCCCGGATTTCAGCGTAAATTCGCCAAACTTAAGTACCTGCTTGTTAAGCGCAAACTCAATAAACTGGCGCTGATACGATTTCATGGATTTGCTCCTTTGGTTTTTCTGTCTTACAGGCAAAAAAAAGGCGACTCATTGGTCGCCTTTAAAATCAATTTTCTAACGCCGCTTTCTGCGTCGTTACAATGGATTCGATTCCCCCTCGGGCCAACGCCAACAGGGAGAGAAGCTCTTCGTGAGTGAACGGCTCGCCTTCTGCCGTACCCTGTACTTCAATGATGCGACCGTCTTCGGTCATCACCACGTTCATGTCGGTTTCGGCTGCGGAATCTTCAACGTATTCCAGATCGCAAAGCGCTTCACCGTTAACGATACCGACAGAAACCGCCGCAACCATGCCTTTCATTGGGTTGGTTTTCAGCTTACCGGCCGCAACCAACTTGTTCAGGGCATCAGCCAGCGCCACGCAGGCACCGGTAATGGACGCGGTACGCGTACCACCGTCTGCCTGAATGACGTCACAATCGAGAGTGATGGTGAATTCGCCGAGGATTTTCAGGTCAACGGCGGCGCGTAGCGCACGCGCGATCAGACGCTGAATCTCCATGGTACGACCGCCCTGCTTACCCTTTGCCGCTTCGCGGGCATTACGGGTATGGGTCGCACGCGGCAGCATGCCGTACTCAGCGGTGATCCAGCCCTGGCCCTGACCTTTCAGGAAGCGCGGAACGCCTTCTTCGATAGAGGCGGTGCACAGAACCTTCGTGTCACCAAACTCAACCAGCACGGAGCCTTCAGCGTGTTTTGTATAGTTACGGGTCAGGGTGACGGGACGCACCTGGTTGGCGCTACGACCTGATGGACGCATGATGGATTCTCCGGCTTGAAACGAATGTGGCTGCGCATTATACGGATTAAACGCGCTTATTCCTATCCTGACAAAGCCCTGAAAGCTATAATCCCCCCATCTCTCCTTTAAAAACGGGAATGTCTATGATCCGCAGTATGACCGCCTACGCCCGGCGTGAAATCAAGGGTAGCTGGGGCAGCGCCACATGGGAAATGCGCTCGGTAAACCAGCGTTACCTGGAAACGTATTTCCGTATGCCGGAGCAGTTCCGCAGCCTTGAGCCTGTCGTACGCGAGCGTATCCGTACGCGTCTGACGCGCGGCAAAGTGGAATGCAACCTGCGCTTTGAGCCTGATGCCAGCGCGCAAGGCGAGTTGATTCTTAACGAAAAGCTGGCGAAACAGCTCGTGAATGCGGCGAACTGGGTCAAAATGCAGAGCGATGAAGGCGAAATCAACCCGGTTGATATTCTGCGCTGGCCTGGCGTCATGGCTGCCGGTGAGCAGGATCTGGATGCCATCGCCGCCGAAATCCTGGCAGCCCTCGACGGCACGCTGGACGACTTTATTGTTGCCCGTGAAACCGAAGGTCAGGCGCTGAAAGCGATGATTGAGCAGCGCCTTGAAGGCGTGAGCACCGAAGTAGCCAAAGTCCGCACCCATATGCCGGAAGTGCTGCAGTGGCAGCGCGAGCGCCTGGTCTCCAAACTGGAAGAAGCGGAAGTTCAGCTGGAAAACACCCGTCTGGAACAAGAGCTGGTGCTGATGGCGCAGCGTGTTGACGTCGCTGAAGAGCTGGACCGTCTGGAAGCGCACGTTAAAGAAACCTACAACATTCTGAAGAAGAAAGAAGCTGTAGGTCGCCGTCTGGACTTTATGATGCAGGAGTTCAACCGCGAGTCGAACACCCTGGCGTCTAAGTCGATCAATGCAGACGTGACGAATTCAGCAATTGAGCTGAAAGTGCTGATTGAGCAGATGCGCGAGCAGATCCAGAATATCGAGTAATGCCTTTCGGGTGGTGTCGACTGCACCACCCATTACTATTTCTAATCCGTGCTGATGCTCAATTTTCCCACCTTCCGCCCTCCATAAAGCCTATCCAGACAAATGTGATAAAAATTTATAGGGCAAACTGGCTCGCCTTAGAAAATCTCAATCGTGATCTTGCGCACAAATCGCTAACCTCCCCGCGTTCACACCGGAGGGTATATGCTGCTTCACGTTCTTTATCTGATTGGTATCACCGCAGAAGCCATGACCGGCGCGCTTGCAGCCGGACGTCGCCGTATGGACACCTTCGGCGTGATTATTATTGCCACAGCGACCGCGCTGGGCGGCGGCTCCGTGCGCGATATCCTGCTTGGCCATTACCCGCTCGGCTGGGTTAAACACCCTGAGTACGTGATTATCGTGGCGACGGCTGCCGTACTCACCACCATTGTGGCACCCGTTATGCCCCACCTGCGCCGTCTGTTCCTGGTGCTTGATGCGCTGGGGCTGATCGTCTTTTCAATCATCGGTGCGCAAATCGCGCTTGATATGGGTGAAGGGCCGGTTATCGCCACTATTGCCGCCGTGGTCACGGGCGTATTTGGCGGAGTATTGCGTGACATGTTCTGCAAACGCATCCCCCTGGTCTTTCAAAAAGAGCTGTATGCCGGCATCTCCTTTGCGGCAGCGGTACTCTATATCGCCTTGCAGCATTACGTTTCGAACCATGATGTAGTGGTCATCTCGACGCTGCTGTTTGGCTTTACGGCCCGCATGCTGGCGCTGCGTCTGAAGCTCGGGCTACCCGTTTTCCATTACAAACACAGTGCACACTAGCTTCAGAACCCGTTGATGTGCTGTTCAGCGAGCCACTTCGCCAGCACGTCAACCTGAGGCGCGTGCATCCAGTTCATGATTTGCCGCGCTTTCTCCTCTCCAGTTCCCGGCAAGGTTTGCCAGTCGGCAGAGCTTCTCTGGCTCATTGCCTGCCACGATCGCCCATCGATAGCGTTCAGTGTCGATTTGGATAGCGGAGCGCCCATCGCGCTAATCCAACGGATAAAAGGTTGTTCCCGCATCTGATTAAAACGATGCCAGAGCACAAGCCCGCGCGCCGCAGAAAACCCCGGCGTGGCCTGAAGCTGCGCCTGTGTTAATAACAGCCATGAAAAGATATGTTCGAAATGATGAGCCTGCCAGAGCGTACGCCAGCCGGACTCCCCTAAACCTTCAATATCCAGCCCCTGTTTAGAGCTGAGCCATGTTAGCCGGGCAAAAAACTGCTCCATGCAGTCCGGCGAGGCATAAAAACAGCTTAATGAATGGTATTGCGAGTCAGGAGGCTGCGGTTTTTGTCTGTCCGCCCCTCGCCAGACCACCTTATCCAGGCGCGGAATACCCTGTCCGGCGAGACTGATCAGCACCTGATCGCCTTGGGCGATATCCAGTCTCTGCCAACGCCCAACCGACCCCAGACTGACTCGTCGCACCTGTTTATCATCCAGTCGCACAGGCTCAAGCCCTGCAACGACGGACACCTTGCCCGTTCGCCCTACAGAAAACTGGATATTCTTTACCTCAGCAAGCTGCGAAACAGGAGAATATTTCCACGCGACGACCCAGTTTCCTTCACCAGGCAACCAGCTTTCGCCCGCAGGTTCATCCTCCGAACGCACCACAATGCCATCCGTGGCAAAGGGTAATCCGGTCTCGTGCCAGGCCGCGCGCTGTTTTTCGACGGCATCAACAGATTCAGCGGGAAGCGTATACCGCGCTGACAGCGAAAAACCGGCTTTAGACAGCTCAACCAACGAAGTCTTCATATCTTTCGGTCCATCCGGCCAGGCCCAGATGAATACGCCAATCTTGCTCAGGAGCGCGTTATCCTTTTGCCGCATCATCGCACCCGCCACCTTTGCGCGAGCGTTCATTCCGCCCATCTGGCTCTGAATGTGGTTGTCGTGTAACCAGAAAAGCTCGCCCTGTAAGACGCTATTCGCCAGCGTTCCGGTGAGCTTTTGCGGCAGAGACGGGATTAAACGCACCTTCTCGGTCCAGTCTTCCCCTTTTAGCCCATTTCCGCGACTGATAGCCTGGATTAACTTTCCGTCACGATAGACCAGCGTTACCGCCACACCGTCTACTTTAGGTTGCATCCAGAGGTTACGTCGGGCACGCATCCACTGTCTCAGTTCCTCTTTGCTGGTCACTTTATGCACGCCCGTATGCGCAACAGGATGTTTTACGCTCCCCGTCAGCGCGGGGAGTTTCTCTTCTGAAGGCTCGCTGCCAAAACACCGCTGCCACTGGGCTAACCGTGCGTTAAGCTGGTCGTACACGTCGTCATTAACATCGCTTACCCCCTGCTTCCAGTAGGCATCATCCCAGCGTTTGATCTGCGCGCTTAACGACGCAATCTCTTTCTCTGCTTTTGCCTGCGACCACACCGGACACACCGCCGTGCCATAGCCACACCACAACACCAGTAATCCGCTTATCCATCGCCACATTGCTACTCCTCCTTTGCGTTGCAGGAGGTATAACCTGACGATCGAAACAACGCTAACGGCAACCTTTCGCTTTGCGAGGCGCTATCCAGGGTTTCTTTTTATTTCTGCAAACCGCAGGTAAAACCGGAAAACGACACGCAAAAATCAATAATCCAGGGGAAAAAGTGTGACAAAGGCTACGTCACGGTGCGCCGACGTGTATAATAAGCCCGTATGTAGGACTTCTTCGTTAACACATACAAAAGACTCTCATGGCTCAAGGCACGCTTTATATTGTTTCTGCCCCTAGTGGCGCGGGTAAATCCAGCCTTATTCAGGCACTGTTAAAAACCCAACCGTTGTACGACACACAGGTTTCTGTTTCTCACACCACGCGAGCGCCGCGTCCGGGTGAAGTGCACGGTGAACACTATTTCTTTGTAGATCACGACGAATTCAGAGCGATGATCGGCAGAGATGCGTTTCTTGAACATGCTGAAGTGTTCGGTAACTACTACGGCACCTCGCGTGAAACCATTGAGCAGGTTCTGGCAACCGGTGTAAACGTGTTCCTGGATATCGACTGGCAGGGCGCGCAGCAAATTCGCAAGAAAATGCCTGACTCGCGCAGTATCTTTATTTTACCGCCATCGAAAGATGAGCTCGATCGCCGCCTGCGTGGCCGCGGTCAGGACAGCGAAGAAGTCATCGCAAAGCGTATGGAACAGGCTGTTGCAGAAATGAGCCATTACGCGGAATATGATTACCTTATTGTGAATGATGATTTTGATGCCGCGCTGAGCGATCTCAAAACCATTCTTCGTGCAGAACGTCTGCGTATGAGCCGCCAGAAGCAGCGACAAGACGCATTAATCACCAAACTGTTGGCAGACTGAACCCACTTTCAGTATCATGCCCAGTCATTTCTTCACCTGTGGAGCATTTTAAGTATGGCACGCGTAACTGTTCAGGACGCTGTAGAGAAAATTGGTAACCGTTTTGACCTGGTGCTGGTCGCCGCGCGTCGCGCTCGTCAGATGCAGGTAGGCGGTAAAGATCCGCTGGTACCGGAAGAAAACGATAAAACCACCGTTATTGCACTTCGCGAAATCGAAGAAGGTCTGATCAACAACCAGATCCTCGACGTGCGTGAGCGCCAGGAGCAGCAAGAGCAGGAAGCCGCAGAACTGCAGGCCGTAACCGCTATTGCTGAAGGTCGTCGTTAATTAAACCTGCGGGTCGCCCTTGTATCTGTTTGAAAGCCTGAATCAACTGATTCAAACCTACCTGCCTGAAGACCAGATTAAGCGTCTTCAGCAGGCGTATCTCGTTGCACGTGACGCTCACGAGGGCCAGACACGTTCAAGCGGTGAACCCTATATCACGCACCCGGTAGCGGTGGCCTGTATTCTGGCCGAGATGAAACTCGACTACGAAACGCTGATGGCCGCTCTGCTGCACGACGTGATCGAAGATACCCCTGCCACTTATCAGGACATGGAACAGCTGTTTGGCAAAAGCGTTGCCGAACTGGTGGAAGGGGTCTCTAAGCTTGATAAGCTGAATTTCCGCGACAAGAAAGAGGCGCAAGCCGAAAACTTCCGCAAGATGATTATGGCGATGGTGCAGGATATCCGCGTCATTCTCATCAAACTCGCTGACCGTACCCACAATATGCGCACGCTGGGCTCACTTCGCCCGGATAAACGTCGCCGCATTGCCCGTGAAACCCTCGAAATATACAGCCCGCTGGCGCACCGTTTAGGTATTCATCACATTAAAACCGAGCTGGAAGAGCTGGGTTTTGAAGCGTTGTACCCGAACCGCTATCGCGTGATTAAAGAGGTGGTGAAAGCCGCACGCGGTAACCGTAAAGAGATGATTCAAAAAATCCTCTCGGAAATCGAAGGGCGCTTGCAGGAAGCGGGAATTCCGTGCCGCGTCAGCGGCCGCGAGAAACATTTGTACTCCATCTACTGCAAAATGGTGCTCAAAGAGCAGCGTTTTCACTCGATAATGGATATCTACGCCTTTCGCGTGATCGTCCACGACTCCGACACCTGCTATCGCGTGCTGGGGCAGATGCACAGCCTCTACAAACCGCGTCCGGGTCGCATGAAAGATTACATCGCCATTCCAAAAGCGAACGGCTATCAATCTTTGCACACCTCGATGATCGGGCCACACGGCGTGCCTGTTGAGGTGCAAATTCGCACCGAGGACATGGACCAGATGGCAGAGATGGGTGTTGCCGCACACTGGGCGTATAAAGAGCACGGTGGCGAAAGCAGCACGACCGCACAAATCCGCGCCCAGCGCTGGATGCAGAGCCTGCTGGAGCTTCAGCAGAGTGCGGGTAGCTCGTTTGAATTTATTGAGAGCGTTAAATCCGATCTCTTCCCGGATGAGATTTACGTTTTCACCCCAGAAGGTCGCATTGTCGAACTGCCTGCGGGCGCAACGCCGGTCGACTTCGCTTACGCCGTGCATACCGACATCGGACATGCCTGCGTCGGCGCGCGTGTCGACAGACAACCTTATCCGCTGTCTCAGCCGCTCTCCAGCGGTCAGACGGTAGAAATTATTACCGCGCCGGGCGCACGTCCGAACGCGGCCTGGCTGAACTTTGTCGTGAGCTCCAAAGCACGCGCTAAAATTCGCCAGTTGCTGAAAAACCTCAAGCGTGATGATTCCGTCAGCCTGGGGCGTCGTCTGCTCAACCACGCGTTGGGTGGCAGCCGTAAGCTGGCTGAAATTCCACAGGAGAACGTCCAGCGTGAGCTGGAGCGCATGAAGCTCGCCTCGCTTGACGATCTGCTGGCAGAGATTGGCCTCGGCAACGCCATGAGCGTGGTGGTGGCGAAGAACCTGCAGCAAGGCGACACAACAGCGGTGCCTGCAACGACGCAAAGCCACGGACACCTGCCGATTAAAGGCGCGGACGGGGTGCTGATCACCTTCGCAAAATGTTGTCGCCCAATTCCTGGCGACCCGATTATTGCGCACGTCAGCCCGGGTAAAGGGCTGGTTATCCACCACGAGTCCTGTCGAAACATTCGCGGCTACCAGAAAGAAGCCGAGAAGTTTATGGCGGTCGAGTGGGATAAAGAGACCGCGCAGGAATTTATCACCGAAATTAAGGTGGATATGTTCAACCACCAGGGTGCCCTGGCGAACCTGACGGCAGCGATCAACACGGCCTCGTCCAATATTCAGAGTCTGAATACGGAAGAAAAAGATGGTCGCGTGTACAGCGCCTTTATTCGTCTGACCGCCCGCGACCGCGTGCATCTGGCGAATATTATGCGCAAGATCCGCGTCATGCCGGACGTGATTAAAGTCACCCGAAACCGAAACTAGGTTTATGAATTCACAACGTTATGCACGTATCTGCGAAATGCTCGCCAGGCGTCAGCCTGACCTGACGGTCTGCATGGAGCAGGTGCATAAACCTCATAACGTCTCTGCTATCGTTCGTACCGCAGATGCCGTCGGTGTGCATGAAGTGCACGCCGTCTGGCCGGACGGCCGCATGCGCAATACGGTCTCGGCGGCGGCAGGCAGCAACAGCTGGGTGTCTGTCAAAAATCATCACACCATTGGCGAAGCCGTATCGCACCTGAAAGGGCGCGGGATGCAGATCCTTGCCACTAACCTGTCCGCTAAGGCCGTGGATTTCCGCGAGATCGACTACACCCGCCCGACCTGCATTTTGATGGGTCAGGAGAAAACCGGGATCACCCAGGAAGCGCTGGATCTGGCAGATCAGGACATCATCATTCCGATGATCGGCATGGTGCAGTCTTTGAACGTCTCCGTGGCGTCTGCGCTCATTTTGTATGAAGCGCAGCGCCAGCGTCAGAACGCCGGGATGTACGAGCGCAGCAACAGCATGCTGCCGGAAGAGGAACAGCAGCGCCTGCTTTTTGAAGGCGGTTATCCGGTTCTGGCTCGCGTTGCGAAGCAGAAAAAATTGCCTTACCCCCACGTCAACGCGCAGGGCGAAATTGAAGCCGATGCCGAGTGGTGGGCCACCATGCAGTACGCCGGGTAAGCGATGAAAGGCCGCCTGCTGGATGCCATCCCGCTAAACAGCCTGACGGGCGTGGGCGCGGCGCAAAGCAATAAGCTGGCAAAAATTGGCCTGCACACCGTGCAGGATCTCCTGCTTCACCTCCCCCTGCGTTACGAAGACCGCACTCAGCTTTATAAGATTGGCGATCTCCTTCCCGCCATTTACGCCACCGTTGAAGGCGAAGTCCTGAACTGCAACATCACCTTCGGCGGACGCCGGATGATGACCTGCCAGATAAGCGATGGCACCGGTATTCTCACCATGCGTTTTTTCAACTTCAACGCGGCGATGAAAAACAGCCTCGCCATAGGCCGCAGGGTGCTGGCCTATGGCGAGGCCAAACGCGGGAAGTACGGCGCAGAGATGATCCACCCGGAGTACCGCGTACAGGGCGATCTCAGTACGCCGGAGCTGCAGGAGACGCTCACCCCGGTTTACCCGACGACGGAAGGCATCAAGCAGGCGACGCTGCGTAAACTCACCGATCAGGCGCTGGAGCTGCTGGATACCTGCGCTATCACCGAGCTGCTGCCACCCGAGCTGGCGCAGGGCATGATGAGTCTGCCCGAGGCGCTGCGCACCCTGCACCGCCCGCCGCCAACGCTACAGCTCAGCGATTTAGAAAGCGGCAAACACCCCGCCCAACGGCGTCTTATCCTTGAGGAATTACTGGCGCATAACCTGAGCATGCTGGCGCTTCGCGCTGGCGCACAGCGTTTCCACGCCCAGCCATTAAGCCCGCGTGATGAGCTCAAAGATAAGCTGCTGGCCTCGCTGCCGTTTAAACCCACCGGCGCGCAGGCGCGCGTCACCGCCGAGATTGAACGCGATATGGCGCTCGACGTGCCGATGATGCGCCTGGTGCAGGGCGACGTCGGGTCCGGTAAAACGCTGGTCGCCGCGCTGGCGGCCCTGCGCGCGATTGCCCACGGCAAGCAGGTGGCGCTGATGGCGCCGACCGAGCTGCTGGCTGAACAGCACGCCAACAATTTCCGCACCTGGTTCGCGCCGCTGGGCATTGAAGTGGGCTGGCTTGCCGGGAAGCAAAAAGGCAAAGCGCGCCTTGCGCAACAGGAAGCCATTGCCAGCGGGCAGGTGCAGATGATTGTCGGCACGCACGCTATCTTCCAGGAGCAGGTGCAGTTTAACGGTCTTGCGCTGGTGATTATCGACGAGCAGCACCGCTTCGGCGTGCATCAGCGTCTGGCATTATGGGAAAAAGGTCTGCAGCAGGGCTTCCACCCGCATCAGCTGATCATGACCGCTACACCGATTCCGCGCACCCTGGCGATGACCGCCTATGCCGATCTGGATACCTCCACCATCGACGAACTGCCGCCGGGCCGTACCCCGGTCACAACGGTCGCCATTCCTGACACGCGCCGCAGCGATATCATCGACCGCGTGCGCAACGCCTGCACCCACGAAGGCCGTCAGGCCTACTGGGTCTGTACGCTTATTGAAGAGTCTGAACTGCTGGAAGCGCAAGCTGCCGAAGCAACGTGGGAAGAGCTTAAGCTGGCGCTGCCGGAGCTGAACGTGGGTCTGGTTCACGGACGCATGAAGCCCGCCGAAAAACAGGCGGTGATGCAGTCGTTCAAACAGGGTGATTTACATCTGCTGATCGCCACCACGGTGATCGAAGTCGGCGTGGACGTCCCCAATTCCAGCCTGATGATCATCGAAAACCCGGAACGTCTCGGCCTTGCCCAGCTCCACCAGCTGCGCGGGCGCGTTGGCCGTGGCGCGGTAGCGTCCCACTGCGTACTGCTCTACAAAGCCCCGCTCTCGAAAACCGCCCAGATGCGGTTGCAGGTGCTGCGCGACAGCAACGACGGTTTTGTGATTGCGCAAAAAGACCTGGAGATCCGCGGCCCGGGCGAACTACTGGGAACGCGCCAGACCGGGAACGCCGAATTCAAAGTGGCGGATTTGCTGCGCGATCAGGCGATGATCCCCGAAGTTCAGCGCCTGGCTCGCCATATTCATGAACGCTACCCCGAACAGGCGGCAGCGTTAATTGAGCGCTGGATGCCGGAAACCGAACGCTACTCCAACGCCTGATTTCAGGCAAACATCGGCAGCATCAGGTACAGCTTGATCACCAGCGCGTTGACAATATCAATGAAGAACGCCCCGACCATCGGGACCACCAGAAACGCCATGTGCGAAGGCCCGAACCGTTCGGTGATCGCCTGCATGTTGGCGATAGCAGTTGGGGTAGCCCCCAGACCAAACCCGCAGTGACCCGCCGCCAGCACCGCCGCATCGTAGTTTTTACCCATCATGCGCCAGGTTACGAACATGGCGTACAACGCCATAAACAGCGCCTGCACCGCCAGTATCGCCACCATTGGCAGCGCCAGCGAGGCCAGCTCCCACAGCTTGAGGCTCATCAGCGCCATCGCCAGGAACAGCGAAAGACAAACGTTACCGAGCACCGAGACCGCCCGTTCAAACACGCGGTAGAAGCCCATCAGCGCCAGACCGTTGCTCAGGATCACCCCGATAAACAGCACGCAAACAAACGTCGGGAGTTCAAACGCTGAGCCCGCCAGCCATTGCGCAACCACTTTGCCCACGGTCAGGCAGATGGCGATCATCGCGATGGTTTCAATCAGCACCAGCGAGGTAATGCTGCGCCCGACGTCCGGTTTTTCGAACGCGGTCGGCACCAGCTCATCGTCAGGTCTGCCGTTCGGCGTGGTGGAGTGTTTAACCAGATAACGCGCCACCGGGCCGCCAATCAGGCCACCCAGCACCAGACCAAAGGTCGCACAGGCCATCGCCACCTCCGTCGCGTTTTCAAACCCGTAGCGCTCGATGAACAGCTTGCTCCACGCGGCTCCGGTACCGTGACCGCCAGAAAGGGTAATCGACCCCGCCAGCAGCCCCATCAGCGGATCCAGCCCCAGCAGCGTCGCCATCCCGATGCCGATGGCGTTTTGCATCAGCAGCAGCCCCACCACCACAATCAGAAATACGCCGAGCACTTTACCGCCCGCCCGCAGGCTCGCCAGGTTGGCGTTCAGGCCGATGGTGGCAAAGAAGGCCAGCATCAGCGGGTCTTTCAGGGACATATCAAAATCGATTTCCCAGCCCATGCTTTTTTTCAGTATCAGCAGGGCCAGCGCCACCAGCAGGCCACCGGCGACAGGTTCAGGAATGGTGTATTTCTTCAGAAGGGAAACGCTATGTACCAGCTTACGACCAAGCAGTAAGACCAGCGTTGCGGCAACAAGTGTCGACAACGTATCGAGATGAATCATAGAAGGCTCCTGTTTTGCGCGTGTTCCATACACACGCGGCGTTATCCTGGGCCGGGTTGCGCTCTTCATGAGCCCCCGGCGCAAAAAGTGTAATTTTTTTTCCCCACGCGTTGTAGAAAACCTGCTCACAGCGGCAGATTTTCTTCCCTTTTTTTGCTGGCAATCGTTTGCTTTTACCAGGTGGTCAGATAAAATGCCCGCTTTTCCACCGTGGGATTGCCGCCGATGTCCGTTAACACCATAGAGTCGCCTGATGCGCAACCGATTGCGCAGAAGCAAAATAGCGAACTGATTTACCGCCTTGAAGACCGCCCGCCGCTGCCGCAGACGCTTTTCGCCGCCTGCCAGCATCTTCTGGCGATGTTTGTTGCGGTGATCACCCCGGCGCTGCTGATCTGCCAGGCGCTCGGTTTACCGGCGCAGGACACGCAGCACATTATCAGCATGTCTCTTTTTGCCTCCGGCGTCGCCTCTATTATTCAAATTAAAGCCTGGGGTCCGGTAGGGTCGGGATTATTGTCGATTCAGGGCACCAGCTTTAACTTCGTGGCACCGCTAATCATGGGCGGTACGGCGCTGAAAACCGGTGGGGCGGATGTTCCAACCATGATGGCGGCGCTTTTCGGCACGCTGATGCTGGCCAGCTGCACGGAGATGGTCATCTCCCGCGTTCTGCATCTGGCTCGCCGCGTCATCACCCCGCTGGTTTCCGGCGTGGTCGTAATGATTATCGGCCTGTCGCTGATTCAGGTGGGCCTGACGTCCATCGGTGGCGGTTATGCGGCAATGAGCGACCACACCTTCGGCGCACCGAAAAACCTGCTGCTGGCAGGCGTGGTGTTGGCAATCATCATTCTGCTTAACCGTCAGCGTAACCCTTACCTGCGCGTGGCCTCGCTGGTTATCGCGATGGCGGCCGGTTACCTGATGGCCTGGGCGCTGGATATGCTGCCGCAAAATACCGCACCGACGAATGCCGCGCTGATCACTATCCCAACGCCGCTCTATTACGGACTGGGCATTGACTGGGGCCTGCTGCTGCCGCTGATGCTGGTCTTTATGATCACCTCTCTGGAGACCATCGGCGACATCACCGCTACCTCGGACGTCTCTGAGCAGCCAGTGTCCGGCCCGCTGTACATGAAGCGACTGAAAGGCGGCGTGCTGGCGAACGGCCTGAACTCGTTTGTCTCAGCCGTATTCAACACCTTCCCGAACTCCTGCTTCGGTCAGAACAATGGCGTGATCCAGCTGACCGGCGTGGCCAGCCGCTACGTCGGGTTTGTGGTGGCGCTGATGCTGATCGTTCTCGGCCTGTTCCCGGCGGTAAGCGGCTTTGTGCAGCACATCCCTGAGCCGGTGCTGGGCGGCGCGACGCTGGTGATGTTCGGCACTATCGCGGCCTCCGGCGTGCGTATCGTCTCCCGCGAGCCGCTGAACCGCCGCGCGATCATGATTATCGCCCTGTCACTGGCGGTCGGTCTGGGCGTTTCTCAGCAGCCGCTGATCCTGCAGTTTGCGCCTGACTGGGTGAAAAACCTGCTCTCTTCCGGCATTGCCGCAGGCGGTATCACCGCTATCGTTCTGAACCTCGTTTTCCCGCCTGAGAAAAATTGATTTCTCTCACGGCAGGCTGTCAAGGCCTGCCGTGACATCTCTTTACACCATTCCCGCCTTGAGCATTGCGCATAAATCGTGCATAACTCCTGTATGTACGTTTTGCGGGATGGAAGACCATGAAATTTATTGGAAAGCTGATCATCTATCTTCTGTTAGCTCTGCTTGTGGTAGTGCTGGCATTCTATATTTTGCTCCAGACCCGCTGGGGCGCGTCGCAGGTCAGCAATTGGGTTACGGTAAATACCGATTACGAACTCAACTTTGACCTGATGGATCACCGCTTTTCATCCCCTTCTCACCTCATTCTGGAAAATGTCACCTTTGGTCGTGACGGCAAACCCGCCACCCTGGTGGCCAAAAAAGTCGATATCGGTTTAAGCAGCCGTCAGGTAACCGATCCGCTGCATATGGACACCATTACCCTGTTCGATGGCACGCTGAACCTCTCTCCGCAAACCGCGCCGCTGCCTTTCCAGGCGGACCGTTTGCAGCTAAACAACATGGCCTTTAACAGCCCGAATACCGAATGGGACCTGAGCGCACAAAAAGTCACAGGCGGCGTCAGTCCGTGGCAGCCAGAGGCGGGCAACGTGCTGGGCAAAAATGCGCAGATCCAGATGAGCGCAGGCTCGCTCACCCTGAACGGCGTCCCGGCCAGCAACGTCCTGATTCAGGGACAGCTCAACGGTAAAGAGGTGGTGCTGAGCACCATTGGCGCTGACATGGCGCGCGGCTCGCTCACCGGCTCCGCCCTGCGTAACGCTGACGGCAGCTGGATTATCGACAGCATGCGTCTGAATGAGATCCGCCTGCAAAGCGATAAATCGCTGATGGATTTCTTTGCTCCCATCACCACGCTCCCTTCCCTGCAGATTGGTCGGCTGGAAGTGACCGACGCACGCCTGCAGGGGCCGGATTGGGCGGTGACCGATCTCGATTTAAGCCTGCGCAACCTGACGCTCAGCAAAGGCGACTGGCAGAGCCAGGAAGGGCGTTTGTCTATGAACGCGAGCGAGTTTATCTACGGCTCGCTGCATCTGTTCGACCCGATCCTGAACGCGGAATTCTCCCCGCAGGGTATCGCGCTGCGCCAGTTCACCTCTCGCTGGGAAGGCGGGATGGTACGCACTTCCGGCAACTGGCTGCGCGACGGCAAAGCGCTGGTGCTGGATGATGCCGCCATCGCAGGGCTGGAATACACCCTGCCTGAAAACTGGAAAACGCTGTGGATGGATCCCCTGCCGGAATGGCTGAACAGCGTGACGCTGAAAAAATTCGGCCTGAGCCGCAATCTGGTGATCGACATCGATCCTGCTTTCCCATGGCAGATCACCTCTCTGGACGGCTATGGTGCAAACCTGCAGCTGGCAAAAGACCGCCAGTGGGGCGTCTGGGGCGGCAGCGCAACATTGAACGGTGCGGCCGCGACCTTTAACCGCGTGGACGTGCGCCGTCCGTCTCTGGCGCTGAATGCTAACGCCGCCACGGTGAACATTACCGACCTGAGCGCCTTTACCGAGAAAGGTATTCTTGAAGCCACGGCAACGGTTTCACAGCTTCCACAGCGGCAGACCACGGTGAGCCTGAACGGGCGCGGCGTGCTGCTCAACGTGCTGCAGCAGTGGGGCTGGCCTGCTTTGCCGATCACGGGCGACGGCAATATTCAGCTCACCGCCAGCGGCAGCGTGCAGGCAAATGCCCCGCTGAAGCCGACAGTGAATGCGAAGCTGAGCGCGGTAAATATGGATAAACAGCAGGTGCAGCAGACGATGGCGGGCGGTGTGGTTTCAACACCGGTGCAATAAACAAGCCGGGTGGCGGCTACGCCTTACCCGGCCTACGAGGTTTTGGTTCCCTCTCCCTGTGGGAGAGGGTCAGGGTGAGGGCATCAGAGCGTACTATTATCGTAGGCCCGGTAAGCGAAGCGCCACCGCGCATTTTTACGGCTCAGAAGTGAACCACCACCTCATCCCCCTCCGCTTTCACCACCACACCCCACTCGCTGCCCGCGCGTGTACCACCTTTTACACCGCTCACCTTCTGCACGTTGCGCAAGCACACCGACCAGTTTTTCGCGTCTCCCACTCCGGTAAAGGTCACGATGTCGCCCTGACGTGACGCCTTCAGCGTAAACACCACGGAGCCGTCCGCCGCAGGCACTTCGCTCACCGCCGTTGCGCCGTCGTCCAGGTTAAACAGCTGAAAGGCCGTCCCCTCGTTCCACGCGTAGTCCGGCTTCTGGTTATTGTTACCCAGCGCCAGCAGCGTGTTATCGCGCACGTAGACCGGCAGGCTCATGAAATCGTGCTGCTGCTTATGCCAGCGGCTGCCCTGAATTTCGTCGTTGTTCCACAGGTGCGTCCATCGGCCTTCCGGCAGGTAGAACTGCACGTCGCCCGCCTCGGAGAACACCGGCGCAACCATCACCGCATCCCCCAGCATGTACTGGCGGTCGAGATAATCGCACGCCGGATCGTCCGGGAACTCCAGCATCATCGCCCGCAGCATCGGCGTGCCGAACTCGCGGGCCAGCGCCGCCTGACGATACAGATACGGCATCAGCTGACATTTCACCTGCGTGAAGTGGCGAACCACGTCGCAGGACTCGTCATCGTACGCCCACGGCACCCGGTAGGATTTGCTGCCGTGAAGGCGGCTGTGGCTGGAGAACAGCCCGAACGCGCACCAGCGTTTGTAGACGTGCGCCGGGGCGGTGTTTTCGAACCCGCCGATATCGTGGCTCCAGAACCCGAAGCCGGACAGGCCAATCGACAGCCCCCCACGCAGGCTTTCAGCCATCGATTCGTAGTTGGCGTAGCAGTCGCCGCCCCAGTGTACCGGGAACTGCTGCGCCCCCACGGACGCGGAGCGGGCAAACAGTACCGCCTCTTCTTCCCCCACCGTCTCTTTCAGCACGTTCCACACCAGCTCGTTATAGATGTAGGCGTAGTGGTTATGCATCTTCTGCGGATCGGACCCGTCAAACCACTGCACGTCCGTCGGGATACGCTCGCCGAAGTCGGTCTTGAAGCAATCGACGCCAATATCCACCAGGCCTTTCAGCTTGTCGGCATACCACCGGCACGCTTCCGGGTTGGTGAAGTCATAAATCGCCAGCCCCGGCTGCCATTTGTCCCACTGCCAGAGGGAGCCGTCCGGGCGCTTGAGCAGGTAGCCCTTCTCTTTCAACTCCCGGAAGATCGGGGATTTCTGGCCGATGTATGGGTTGATCCACACGCAGACCTTCAGCCCTTTCTCTTTCAGGCGGCGGATCATCCCTTCCGGGTCCGGGAAGGTCACCGGGTCCCACTCAAAATCACACCACTGGAAGGCCTTCATCCAGAAGCAGTCGAAGTGGAAGACGTGCAGCGGCAGGTCGCGCTCGGCCATGCCGTCGATAAAGCTGTTTACCGTGGCTTCGTCGTAGTTGGTGGTGAACGAGGTGGTCAGCCACAGGCCGAACGACCACGCAGGCGGCAGCGCCGGACGCCCGGTGAACTGTGTATAGCGGTTCAGCACCTCTTTCGGCGTCGGGCCGTCGATCACGAAGTACTCGAGATATTCGCCTTCCACGCTGAACTGCACTTTGGAGACCTTCTCGGAGCCAACTTCAAACGAGACGTTCTCAGGATGATTCACCAACACGCCGTAGCCGCGGTTGGTCAGGTAGAACGGAATATTTTTGTAGGACTGTTCGGTGCTGGTGCCGCCGTCGCGGTTCCAGGTTTCGACCGTCTGGCCGTTGCGCACCAGCGCGGTAAAGCGCTCGCCCAGACCGTAGACCATTTCCCCCACGCCCAGATCCAGACGTTCGAACACGTAATTGCGATCGGTATTGCTGTCCTGCACGTAGCCATTGTTTTTCAGCTGGCTGCCGGTAATGCGCTGGCCGTTACGCAGGAAATCCAGCGCCCAAAACTCGCCTTTGGTGACGCGCACGCTGACGTTGCCGCTTTTCAACTCGGCAAAATCGACGTTGTTTTCAATCTCAACCTTCACGTCTTTCAGAACGTTCAGCGGATAGTGCGGGCCGTTATTCAGCGCGCCCTGGAAGTGCTCGATACGCACCCCGACGATCCCTTCCTGCGGGGCAAACAGGCGCACCGTGAACATCAACGTGTCGAGCTGCCAGGTGCGTTCGCGCACGTCGCGCGGCGCCACATACACCACCAGGTCATTGCCCTGCTGCTCCACGTCGAACACCTGCACCGGGTAGGTCACGTTCAGGCCCGGTTGAATAAGCCAGTTTCCATCACTGATTTTCATACTCTCGTCCTCTTAGTTCTGTAATTCTTTGCTGATCGGCAGGTTTTCAAACTCCTGCTGATTGCGGCGCGCGCCCTGCGCCAGCTCGCCCATGATTTTGGTCAGGAAGGGGGTTTTCAGCGTGTAGTAGCGTTTGGCGATGATGGCGCTCAGCACGTAGCAGACCGCCGGGGCCAGGGTAAACAGGCCGATAATGATGCTGATGGTCGCGCTGTTCTGAGTTTTGGCTGCCGCGTCGTAGCCGCCACCTGCCAGCATCCAGCCGATCATCGCCCCGCCCAGCGCCAGGCCGAGCTTCAGCACGAACAGCGTGCCCGCAAAGCTGATGCCGGTCAGGCGCTTGCCGTTGGTCCATTCGCCGTAGTCGACGGTATCGGACATCATCACCCACTGAATCGGCGTCACCAGCTGGTGCAGCACGCCGATGACGAAGATGAAGCCGAACATCAGGACGGTGGCATGCATCGGGACGAAGAACATCGCCACGCTGACCACCGCCAGCGCGGCGTTGGTCCACCAGAAGATGCTGACCTTGCACTTCCAGTCGGTAAGCGGTTTCGCCAGCGCGGAGCCGATCAGGTTGCCGACGCAGTAGGTGGTGAGGAAGGCGACGAACACCTCCGGCGAGCCCATGATCCAGGTGCAGTAGTACATCATCGCCCCGCCGCGCACGCAGACGGCGAGGATGTTGAGGATGGTGAGCACGCCGACGATGCGCCACTGGTCGTTGTGCCAGATGTCGCGCAGGTCTTCCCGCATGGAGGTGGTGCTCGGCGGCACCTGGATGCGTTCTTTGGTGGTGAAGAAGCAGAATGCCAGCATCAGGAACGCGACCACCGACAGCACGGCGATCCCGCCCTGGAAGCCGAACGCCTTATCGTCGCCGCCAATGAGGTTCACCAGCGGCATCATCAGCACCGTGGAGAGCATGCCGCCCGCCGTCGCCAGCACGAAGCGCCAGGACTGAAGGGAGATACGCTGCGTCGGGTCGTTGGTGATCACGCCGCCCAGCGCGCAGTACGGGATGTTGACAACGGTATAGAGCAGGGTCAGCAGGGTGTAGGTAACGGCGGCGTAAACCATTTTACCGTTGAGGCTGAGGTCCGGCGTTGTGTAGGCCAGCACGCAGGCGATGCCGAACGGGATGGCACCAAACAAAATCCACGGACGAAACTTGCCCCAGCGGCTGCGGGTGCGGTCGGCAATCAGCCCCATGCACGGGTCGGAGATCGCATCCAGCGCGCGCGCCAGCAGGAACATGGTGCCGACAAACCCGGCGGGAATGCCGAAAATATCGGTGTAGAAAAACATCATGTACAACATGACGTTATCAAAAATGATGTGGCTGGCGGCGTCTCCCATGCCGTAGCCAATCTTCTCTTTTACTGACAATACTTCGCTCATCTTTTTTTATCCTTCACGCTGTAGGGGGCGCTGAGACCGGTTGCATTGGTTTTAAACCATTGTTTCAAAGGCGGGTATTGCGTTTTCTGGTTAGCAGATTACGTTTCTTGTTTTTTGTGATCGCGGTAAATGTTGATAGCACGAAGGGCTAACATGAGGATTTTCTTAGGAATTAACTGAAACAGGGGTGTACAGGTCAAAAGAGAGGTGAAAAAAGTGGTGTGGGGTATGTGGTAAATGTCTGAAAGTAGCTATAATGCGCCCCGCCTCCATGTAGCAATCGAGGCGCGGAAGATCGTCATCTCCGGTGAGGTGGCTGGACTTCAAATCCAGTTGGGGACGCCAGCGTTCCCGGGCAGGTTCGACTCCTGTGATCTTCCGCCAATTAGCTTCCACTGAACTCTACTGTCTCAAGTAAATCCCCTATAATACCCGCAATTAAAGCTGATTATGTTCTCCCGAGGTCTACTGTCTCTACCAGAATCAAGTGCATTCTGGGGGCATAATGGGGGGCATGATTTATAGCCCTATTTTGAGATGCCCCCAATGAAGCTAACAGTCAGACAAATTGATACAGCCAAACCCAAAGAGAAGCCGTATAAGCTATCTGATGGTGGCGGCCTCTACCTTGAAGTAACTACCAACGGCTCACGTTACTGGCGTTTAAAGTATCGCTACGCAGGTAAAGAAAAGCGTCTTGCTTTCGGCGTTTATCCCGAGATTTCTCTCGCTCAAGCACGCGAAAAGCGTGATGCTGCGAAAAAGCTGCTGTCTGCCGGAAGCGATCCCGGTGAAGTAAAGAAAGCAGAGAAAATTGCCCAAAAGCTTAACTATGAAAATACCTTCGAAGCTATTGCCCGTGAATGGCATCAGTTGAGAGCGGATCGTTGGTCATTACGCTATCGCGATGAAATTATTGATACCTTTGAAAAGGATATTTTCCCCTACATCGGTAAGCGCCCTATAGCTGAAATTAAGCCCATGGAATTGCTGGAAACCCTTCGTCGTATGGAAAAGCGTGGTGCATTAGAAAAGATGCGCAAAGTCAGACAGCGCTGCGGTGAAGTATTCCGTCATGCGATTGTGACCGGACGCGCTGAATACAATCCAGCACCCGATCTCGCCACAGCCCTCGCAACACCAAAGAAAACACATTTTCCATTCCTGACAGCCGAAGAACTCCCTCACTTTCTTAGGGATCTTGCCGGTTACACCGGTAGCGTTATTACCAAGACTGCGACTCAAATCATCATGCTTACAGGGGTACGAACTCAGGAATTACGTTTTGCCCGCTGGGAGGATATCAATTTTGAAAAGCGGCTTTGGGAGATCCCTGCTGAAGTGATGAAGATGAAACGACCACACATCGTTCCAATGTCGGATCAGGTTGTCGAGCTCTTTGAGTCACTTAAACCTATTACCGGGCTATACCCGCTGGTATTCGTCGGACGTAACGATCGAACGAAGCCGATCTCAAAGGAAAGCGTTAATCAGGTTATTGAGTTATTGGGATATAAAGGAAGGCTTACAGGACATGGTTTCCGCCACACTATGAGTACCATCCTCCATGAAGAAGGTTTTAACTCAGCGTGGATAGAAACGCAGCTAGCACATGTGGATAAGAACGCGATACGTGGGACTTACAACCATGCGCAGTATTTGGAGGGGCGGAGAGAAATGATGCAGAAGTATGCAGATTATGTAGAAAGTTTAGTCTCTCGAGGTGTGTGAAAATTCAGCAGTATAAAGATTCTCACCCCCTATTAGCATTCTTATAATAGAGATTGAGAATCTTTTTTTTCCCTCTCGCTTAAAAGCTAAATACTTTATATTTAACTTACCCGAGCCCTGGAACGCTCCTGCTCACGAATTCGTGCCTCAATTTCGGCATAAAGATTAGCTTCAGCATTTTCTCTGTCCGTTGCAGTAACAACTAATGCATAAGGTTCATGTTGGCTATTAAGTGGGGTGCCCCACTCACGATCATTTCTAGTTACAACCACAAACCACTTTTCATCTGGAGACCTTTGCTTAAAAGTCCAACTAGAGGATTGTACTGTACCATGATCACGTTGTTGTGCAGTAATAGAACGATTGCTTACCGCATCGTCATTCCTAGAATCAGTACCATCTTGTATATCATGATTAAAGTATTGCTGAACATCTTGCAACGAAGAACCTTTAACAAGCCTGTAAGATATTTGTGTTGCTGTATAATCTAATCGCGTTGTCCTGACTGCAGGTGAATACGCTAAAGTAATGTGCAGTTCTCTTACTGCTCGCTGAGTTCTTAAAAAAGATGTAGGTAATGGAAGCTCAAAGAATTGATGAGTGTCATCAGAGATTTGCTCTTCACACATCATAACAACTACTTCCTCGGACGAGCGATATAAACCATCTTCCTCAACAACTCCATATCCAACGACATCTCGAATAACACTACGATTTCGGGTTGAAGGTTCAGATTTATAATGTTCTGTAACCTCTTCTGAGAATGTATTCTCCATCTGCGATGTCAGCGCAGCGTGATTGACAAGCATAGCTCGCAACATATTGGCAGACATATCTGGATATTCATTGAGTAAACGTGCAGCGAGGTGCGTGATATAAGGTGCAGAAAAACTAGTTCCACTTTGTTCAGAGAAAAGTGTACTTCCTTGGAATTGATGGTGGCAGCTTAGCACACCAAGTCCTCTGGCATGTTGTCGCCATTGACCTCCAGCATTACGCATAGGTGCCGCAAAGTTTCCACCGTGCGCAACTATTTCTGGTTTAAATGCACCTTTCACAGAAGGTCCATGCCGCGTGAATGGTGAAGGTTGATATTCACCTGCAGGGCTTAAATGGCTAATTTCATCAGCACGACGTTGAGCGTCAAATGTTGCATTATGCCTTGCATAACTTCCTGCCGTTAGAACATTGAGTGCGGGCGCTGGATCAATAATAACTGAGCTATCGTGGATTAAATAGCTGGGATACTCTGCCCGCCAACTTTCTACTGGAACATCAGGGTCACTGCTACCATTAAAATTACCTGCGGAAACTACGAAAAGAATATTGTGACGCCTCGCCAGCACATCAAGCACATAAGCAATACCTCGGATGTGCTTTCCATCGTAAGGCGCATTTGCATTGCCAAGTGATAAGTTAAAAATACGACATCCTAGACCAACGAAATATTCTACTGCTTCGGTCAAAGTTGTTTCAATCGTAGCAGTATCAAATTCCCCTTGGGCATTAAGAATTTTGCCGTTATATAACCACATTGACGGTTGCCAGAAATTGCTAGCATCGCAAGCCTCAACATCACCATATAGGGCAATACCTGCAACAGCAGTACCATGTCCAAAATGGTCAGATTCATCTTCATTATCCACGAAGCAGGCACTCTCAGCTATTGCACTACGCAATAAAGGATGTGCGGTATTAATTCCACTATCAAGGATGCAAACTTTTACGGCATTAGGTAATGGAGATGGGATATATTCGGGGATAAAATTGATATCTTTGTTCAGTTTCTCATACGAGATTCCACTGACAGGAAGACGGTCCACCATTCGAACATCACGGTGCTCAAGCAGTTTTTCAGCTTGCTCTAAATTTACTCTTACCCGGTACATCAGCAAACTATCAAGATTAATTCTATCCAAGCGATGAATCATATTTTCGCGGAGCCAGTTTTCAAATTCTCCGCAGATCCGAGCTCGAGAAGGATGTTGTGTCGTTTCTACCGGCCACAGCTCAACATCTAGACCGAAGGAATCTGAATCAGGAAACCCATACTGTTTCACTGACCAGCTTTTGCGATCCTCATTAGTCCAAACATCAACGCTATCCAATGCGGTTAAAATTTGCTGGTAGGTTATATGAGCGTGACCAAGCTGTGAAAGGTGTTCCTCAAAAAGAGCGATTCCTCGTTCATCAGCAAAGGCAATACATATTGTTTTATCTTCTTGACTGACGAACTCTATTCCATGCCTATCCATATGAGCAATATCTAACATCCCGGTATACTGTAACTTCAGCATATACCGACCATCATTATCCTTTCCTGGAATTTGTGGATTAGCTAATTGTGTAATACTTCGTAATTGCTCAGACAAAATGCGTCCATGTAAGCGCAAGTCAGCACGCTGTGTTCTTGGAATTTTGAACTGGCGTGTGCGTCTAGGGTTCTGAAGAGATTCTTTAGCAATACTAAGATGTTGATATTGTTCCGTCATTTATTATCCCTGACGAGTTTTGTTTATATTTTCCCGTAAAAGTGCATTCTTAAGATCTTTGAGAGTCAAAAACTCTTGGCTACGTAAAATCATTCTCTTGATTGCACGTCTTACAATCCGTTCTAAATCAGCACCACTTTTTCCAATGAATAGTGAGAGAACCTCATCGTCTTCAAGCTCAAACTGGCGGCGAATACCACGAAGTTTGAGTTTCATCAATTCTGACAACTGATGTTTATCGGGTAGTGGAAACTCAATAGCATCGTCAAAACGCCTCCAAATAGCACTATCCAGGATATGTTCATGGTTTGTTGCTGCAAGAATTAAGCTTTTTCCTTGGTATGCATCCATCATTTGTAAAACAGCATTTACAACTCGTCTTAACTCACCATGATCCCCACTATCCCCACGTTCTTTACCTATAGCATCAAACTCATCGAAGAGTACAACCATTGGGTATTGAGAGATAAAATCAAATATTTGGCGTAGGTTAGCAGCAGTTTCACCAAGATATGAAGAAACCAGAGTATCAAGCCTGACGATGGCCAACGGCATATCCAATTCACAAGCCACTACTTCTGCAGCAAGAGTTTTACCGCACCCAGGAGGACCAAAAAAAATAACTTTACTGATAGCTTTCATTCCGTAAGTGCGTAACACATCAGCCCTACGATTTTCTTCAAGTATCTCTTCGACAGCATCTGAACTTGATTCAGGTAGTACGATTTCATCTAAAGAACGACTTGGCTGTCTAATATCTAGCAAGGGCAAGCCTCGCTCTTTGTCCACTGGCACTGGAGGTGCAGCGGGCACTCGAGAGGTTTGTATCGCATGATCACCATAAAGAATATGTTCAAGGTCATTGGCAAGAAGATGATGTTGTTTTTGTCGTTCTTCTTCAATTATCACTTCCGAAACACGACGGAAGGCCGCGACATCACCTGTCGCTCCAGCTTTTATAAGCTGTCTTAGAACCTTACCGTTAGCCATCTTTTTCCCCTGAGCATACCCATACAAATAAAACCTTTAGTTCAGTTTAGCATCGGCGTAACGCCATAAGAAGTTCGTTCTATCAACATTTCTTGAATCCCTGAAGATTTTATTTGCATATCAGAATGGGGGTTACATCCTTTAGGGAATTTTATAAAAATATGAATATCAATAATTTGCTTAACTTATTGATATCATGATAAAAAAAACCTACAACAAAAGTTATGTATGATTTTTCGAATGTGAGGTATTTAGAATGGAAACGTTAACGGTGTTTGACCCGGCAATGTGCTGGAGTACCGGCGTATGCGGTTCAGATGTCAATCAGGTTCTGGTTGATCTCTCTGCTGATGTGCAGTGGTTGAAAGGACGTGGTGTACGGGTTATCCGAAGCACACCAAAGTGCTTCGGTATGGCAAAAATTATTTCCAATTAGCCCTGTCTTCCCAGACGCTACGCAGCATTCCTGTTGTAGGAACTCTTACACTAAACCAGTCATAACTGAACACTGCCTTCTGATCGTCATCAAGCGAATTATCACCTGTCAACACGACTTCACTTCCCGGTACACGAGTACTTTTATTGACAACAATACAGTTGATGGGCGGTAAGCCATTTTCAAGACACAAATTACCTAAGATGCCCAATTGTCTCGAAAGAAAAAAACCAGCATTCGGCTCCTCACGTTTCATGCGGGAAGCGACTTCACTGTATGTGATAGGTTGCACCCATCGTGGGCGAGGGTTACTGAGTTTGGAACTTTCGATATGGCTGACGAGTATTAGCCAGATTTGTTGAGCCTGAACATGAATCCTATCGCCTTTCACGAAATGTTTTAGTTCGTACAATTTATTCATAATAGCCCTACGCTCCCATTGAACCGACTGTCATATATGAGTCATTTTGTGCAATATTGCACAAAATGTTTATTATCGCAACAAATGGAATAAGGCTCTTAAGGTTGTTTCTGACACGAAGGCTGCCATGCACCGGTATTGATTACATCTTCGTTCTTCAGCCCTTGTATATATAATATTTCCTGATTAAATCAATAATAAATTAGACTTTTACCTTATAAGATGAATTCCTTAGCCTTGTGTTACAGCGAAGGAGAACACTCCTTTGACCATATAACCTAAGGATGAAGACCATGAAAATTATCAAAACTTTGTCAATCGTCGCCGTAACCACTCTTTCACTGATGTCAGCCTCACTATCAGCGCAGAGCATTACCGCGACTGCGCTGACGCTCGACGAGGCTGAGGCTAAGATTGCTGCGCAGGCTCAGCAACAGGGTGCTCAATACACCATCACTGAAGCCAGCAGCAATGACGTCGTACACATGACCGCTAAGCTGCACAAATAAGGAATGGTCGTACAAGGAGGTGCCGGAAAGGGCCGCCCGTCGGGCGGCCCTTTCTGCTTTTGAGACTGCGGTATAACTGTTTCTTACTGACGGCGGCTGCCAGGCAAGCACCGGTCCTGCCTGCGTCTGTCACTGTAAAAAGGCAGTTACCCGTTCAGCTGCGCGGATATTTCTGCTGCCAGTTCAGTAAATGCTCGAGCAGCAAAGCTCTGATAAGCGTCCTTTCGACGCATCAGGACCGCTGTGCGCGTCAGGCGCTCGGGTTCCAGGGCGATCGCCACCAGATTATCCTGGGCCAGGGCCGTTCTGGCGGGCAGGAGCGTGGACAAAGATGTCCTGCGGACAATTTCTATTACCGCCCCGAGAGCGTTAGCTTCCATCAGCACCTTTGGATGAATGCTATGTCTACGACAGTAGCTGTCAACCTGTTCGCGGGTCGCGAATTCCTTGCTGAGTAATACCAGTGACTCGGTGTTCAAAGCCTGTAGCCCGACAGATTTTTCCTTCGCAAGCCTGTGCCCGCTGTTTACTACGAGTGCAAGCGTTTCATCCAGCAACGGTATCGCGTCGATGTCCGGGCAGTGAACATCCCCGAATGCTATCCCCACGTCCAGCTCCCCTTCCTGTAGAAGCTCTTCCATACTTTCCTGTGAAATCTCCCGTACATTGAGGGTGATTTCCGGGTAGCGAAGGTGGAATGCCTCGACCAGCGGCCCGACAAGATACGTTGTGAACGTTGGCGTCACGGCTAAGCGAAGCGAACCACGGCTGAGATCGTTCACGTCGTGGATCGCGCGTGAGGCTTCCCGCAACTCCTGAGATGCACGGCGTACATACTGAAGATAAGCATGTCCGGTATCCGTCAGACGTGTTGTACGACCAGACCGGTCAAACAACTGGGTGCCGAGCTCTTCTTCCAGTTGCTTTACCAGCTGCGAGAGGGCTGGCTGAGAGACGTGCAGTGCAGCCGCAGCTTTGGTGAAGCTGAGATGTTCAGCAACCGCCTGAAAATACCGTATGTGACGTGCGAGCATAACTTACCATCATAAGATTATCTGAATTAATCCATAATAATATAGACTTTTACCTTATGCTACGGGTTGTTTAATCTCAGTCACACACAACCGACACTGAGATTGCAACCATGAAAGAGATTATTGAAGGTTTTCTGAAGTTCCAGAAAAACGCTTTCCCCGAGCGGGTCAAGCTGTTCAAGAGCCTGGCTAATCAGCAAAGCCCGAGAGCACTGTTCATTTCCTGCTCTGACAGCCGTCTGGTGCCCGAACTGGTTACCCAGCGCGAACCTGGCGATTTATTCGTGATCCGCAACGCCGGTAACATTGTGCCGTCCTACGGTCCGGAACCGGGCGGGGTTTCAGCCTCAGTGGAGTATGCAGTCGCCGCGCTCCAGGTGAATGACATCGTGATTTGCGGCCACTCTGACTGCGGCGCCATGACCGCCGTTGCCACCTGTAAATGCCTCGACCATATGCCCGCCGTATCGAGCTGGTTGCGCTATGCCGACTCTGCCCGTGTGGTCAATGAAGCCCGACAGCATTCCGACCAGTCAGCCAAAGTCGCAGCTATGGTGCGCGAAAACGTCATCGCTCAGCTGGCTAATATCCAGACTCATCCGTCCGTTCGTCTGGCGCTTGAAGAAGGCCGGGTGACCCTGCACGGCTGGATCTATGACATTGAGAGCGGTCGTATTGATGCTTTTGATGGCAGAACCGGTGCCTTCGTGTCTCTTGCTGAAAATCCAGAAGTTAACGCCGTTTCCTCACAATCCAGGCATGTTGCCTGAACCCCTTACCTACCAGGAGAAAAGACCATGATCCAGACTCAAGTTACCCAGGCCGCACGTCAGGCACTCACCGAAACCATTATTCTGGCTAAGGCCCGTAAGGATCTCTCCTTCGCCGAAATCGTTGACGGCACAGGTCTGTCTGAAGCCTTCGTTACCGCAGCTCTGCTCGGTCAGCATCCGCTGCCCGCTGATGCGGCAGTGGTTGTTGGCAGGAAGCTTGACCTGAATGCCGATGAAGTTAAGCTGCTGCAGTCGGTGCCTGTTCGCGGCAGCTTTGCCGATGGCATCCCGACCGATCCGACAATCTACCGTTTCTACGAGATGATGTCAGTTTACGGTCCCACCCTCAAGGCACTGGTCCATGAGAAGTTCGGCGACGGCATAATCAGCGCCATTAACTTCAAACTGGACATCAAAAAAGTTGAAGATCCGGACGGTGGACACCGTGCGGTGATCACCCTGGACGGCAAGTACCTGCCAACCAAGCCTTTCTGATCCCCTCAATATCCAGCCCGGCAACTGAAGTGCCGGGCTGCCTGCTTTTCCGGTCGCGATGCTGCGCTGCCGCCCCCTCGTTGAGCGCCTGAAAGTTGCTGTGCCAGCATCGTCACGGTGCCGGATAGCGGCAATGCCCGGTGTGCCGTCGTACCCCGGCCAACCCCGTCAAAACTCAACGGGTGTTACCCCCATAACTGCACGGAATGCGGCTGAAAATGCGGCAGGCGAAGAAAAGCCAAGCTGCCAGGCAACCTGTTTAACTGATACGTTTTCGGAAAGAAGATCCAGTGATGCGTATATTCTTGCCCGCTGTTTCCATGTCCGGAAGCTGAACCCCGTATCGCGTAAAAACAGGCGGGAGAAAGACCTTTCCGACATGTTTGCTATGTCAGCCATATCAGATAACGTGCTTTCCCAGCGATGGGTGAGCATCAGCTCCCCTGCTGCACGTAATAATCGGTCATCCTGCGGCATCGGTAGCTCTGCGGGTACGGAGGGCGCTTCACCGATGATTTCCAGAAGTAAAAGCGCCATTTTTCGCTTCATGATCGTGTGGTAATCATTTATAAACAGGCCGGCAATTAACTCCTTTACCAGCGGGACCACGTCGATGACGTGTACCCGGTTATTCTCTGAGAAATGTGTGCACTCAGAAATCAGGCTGCCGCTGAGGTAAACCGCGCGCAGCTCCGTATGCGACAGAAGTCTGTAAGAGTGTTCAATCAACGGCGGGAGCCAGAGCGCCCGCTGAGGGGGAATAACCCATCGCCTGCCTGCAGCCTCAACCAGCAGAACGCCACTGCTGGCGTATAAAAGTTGTCCTTCCAGGTGATAATGAGGGGGATCCTCTTCCCCGCGCCGGTAGGAAATGGCCGTGGCTGACCAGCCCGCTGATTCATCGTGTCTTGGCGCTTTATCGATGCTTACTGGCATTTCAGATTCAAACCTCACGTCTATCATGTTCCGACTGGCGTCACCCGACCGGTATTTCGCGGGGGGAGTGCACCTGACCTATTACTCAACAGGACTCTGAAGGATATAAGCCTATGCAAGTACATTTTATTGTGCATGAAGATTTTGAAGCACCCGGGGCGTTTGAAACCTGGGCTATGGCTCGTGGCCACAAGGTAACCTTTTCGCGCGTGTATGCGGGTCAAAAGCTTCCTGGTGATGTACGGGATATCGATCTGCTGGTAGTGATGGGGGGACCGCAGGATCCGTCCGTCACCCCTGATGAATGTCCGCATTTTGATTCCAGAGCCGAACAGGCGCTTATTGCCTCTGCGGTGCGCATGGACAAAGCCGTCATCGGCGTTTGCCTGGGGGCCCAGCTGATTGGTGAAGCCCTGGGCGCACGCTTCGCGCACAGTCCGGAAAAGGAGATTGGCAAGTTTCCAGTTTTTATGTCCGCAGGGAGCGAGCAGCACCCGCTGTTTTCTCACTTCGGCAATAAGCTCGACGTCGGGCACTGGCATAACGATATGCCGGGACTGACACCCGAGGCGGAAATCATCGCTTACAGCGAGGGTTGCCCCAGACAGATAGTGGCTTATTCCGAACTGGTCTACGGGTTCCAGTGCCATATGGAACTCACGCGGTCCGTTGTTGAATTACTGATTGCGCATTCCGGCGATGACCTGAGCCGGGCGGCAGACTATCGGTTTGTCCAGTCAGCGGAAGAGTTAAGGACCCACGACTACTCAGAAATGAATAAAGTGTTGTTCACTTTTCTCGACAAGCTCGAGTCACGCTATCGTCGTACCGGGGTATGACCGCAGCACCCGCGGCTGAACAACAGGTCGCGCCGAAGACTAATCACCGTCATTAATGAGCAGAAAAAAGCCCCCGGCAGGCAACAGGTCGTACGCTTAACGGGGGAAGTACAAAAAAGCTAAATAGTCCGGTTCCATAAAGTTCGTGCGGCAGTCCGGACAGTGGCAGAGGGCAAAAACCGACCGGCCGATGAAACCGGCCGGTCCAGGCAGTTATTTCAGGTGTTCTTTGAGCTCATCGCCGGCCTGAGCAAGTGCGGTCCGCACAGCAGGCACGTCGCTCAACGCGTTCAGCAGGCCGTAGTCATGAATCAACCCGTTGTAGCGTGTCACCGTCACGTCGACACCTGCGGCATCTAGTTTGCGGCCAAACGCCTCACCTTCATCGCGCAGCACGTCAAATTCGGCTGTCTGAATCAGAGTAGGAGGCAGCCCCTTCAGTTGTTCAGGCGTGGCGCGCAGCGGCGACGCCAGGATGTTGTTACGATCGCTTTCTTTAGTGGTGTAGGCATCCCAGAACCATTTCATCATATTACGCGACAGGAAATACCCGTTCTCATACTGGTTATAAGACCCGGTATTGAAATTCGCGTCAGTTACAGGCCAGAGCATGACTTCGTAGCGGATCGCCGGCGCTTTATGCTGTTTGGCCTGGAGCGCTACGGCTGCAACCATGTTACCGCCGACGCTGTTACCTACCAGCGCCAGACGACTGCCGTCAACGCCAATTTCGCTACCGTGCTCGGCAACCCAGCGGGTTGCTGCATAAGCCTGATTAATCGCAACCGGGAAATGCGCTTCCGGTGATGGCGTATAGTCGACAAAAACGGCCGCTGCACCAGACTCAGTCACCAGGTCACGAACAAGACGTTCGTGCGTCGCAAAATCGCCCAGTATCCAGCCGCCGCCGTGGAAGAACATAAAGACTGGCAGGGTACCCTGTGCGTTATGAGGCTTCACAATGTGAAGTTTGATGGAGCCGCCATCAACGTTGATTGTTTTATCAGTGACGTCAGCAGCAGGCAGTTTCGCACCTTTCTGGGCGCTGATCAGCACCTGACGCGCGTCCTGCGGAGACAACAGTTCAATAGGCTTGCCGCCGGCACCGTTCAGGGCATTGAGAAATTCCTGCACGTGACGCTCCGGCTGAGACGCGTCGGCAAAGCTGTTGGCGGAAACGGCTGCCATTGCGGCAGTCAGCAACACAGATTTCATATTCATAGTACGACCTTGATAATATTGTTTACTATAAAATAGCGCGCTATCTAAATGAGCAAAGCACATAGGCTTTACCTGTTTCTGAATACCACGCACTGAGAAAAACTTAAGAGCCCCCGCCTCAACCAGCTCGCATTTTTAAATCGACCGGTTGAGAAAAGCCCGACCAGGACAGTGGTCGCGGGCCTTACGCGGGATAGCTGAATAACTTACAGACCCAGGTCAGACAGGCCCGGATGATCGTCAGGACGGCGTCCCAGCGGCCAGAAGAACTTGCGCTCGCTTTCCTGGATAGGCATGTCATTGATGCACGCGAAGCGGCGCTTCATCAGGCCATCGGCCTCAAATTCCCAGTTTTCATTGCCGTAAGAGCGGAACCAGTTACCCGAGTCATCATGCCACTCGTATGCGTAACGGACGGCGATGCGGTTCCCGGTAAACGCCCACAGTTCCTTAATGAGGCGGTACTCGTGCTCTTTTTTCCACTTACGGGCGAGGAACGCTTCGGCTTCATCACGATTATTCGCGAACTCCGCACGGTTACGCCATTTGGTGTCCAGTGAGTAAGCCAGTGCGACTTTTGCAGCGTCGCGACTGTTCCAGCCATCTTCAGCCAGGCGAACTTTCTCGATAGCCGTTTCCAGTGTAAATGGCGGAAGCGGCGGACGAACTTGTGTATTAGTCATGGTAAAACTCCTGTTAATTCCGGTTTGTAGTTAATAACAATATTCTTCACTCAGGTCCCGGCTGAGACCCGTTCCAGCAAAACTTTCGCAACGTCCCGTGCGTTATCAGCGGCACCCTGGTCGCCCATCACGTATGTTACGGTGATAGCCCCCTCCATCAGAATCAGCAGTTGCCTGGCCAGTTCCTCAGCGTGTCCGGTGTCCAGTTGCCTACTGAGCTCGAGCGCATAATCCAGCAGCTTCTGCTTATGCACTTTCGCTATCAGGCGCACGGGGTCATCCGGATCTCCCACTTCCCCGGCTGTGTTGATAAAGGCGCAGCCACGGAAGCCTTCGGACTCGAACCAGCTTTTCAGAACAGTGAACATGTTGAGAATGCGATCCTGAGGCGTTTCACCTTTATCAGACTCGGTTCTGAACCACTGCATCCAGCGCTCGTCGCGCCCATTCAGCGCGGCCGATGCCACGTCCTCCTTGTTCGAGAAATGGCGATAAATACTCTTCCTTGCGACGCCTGAGGTCTTCACCAGAAGGTCCATGCCCATGGCGTGGATTCCGTTCTGATAGATCAGTTGTTCAGCGGTAGTGAGGATTTTTTCTCGAGTATCCGTTGGCTTCTTGTTCATGACCTTCTCGCTAGCCTCTTGTTCATGCCTTAAAGGTAGAATGATCGTTCTACCTGGTCAAGCACTAATTGGTGATTATTTTTTTACGGGTGGAATAGTGGTTAAATAAGTCTTATAAATCATTAAATTGCCAATAATTTTATTTTTGCGATCAGCTGTTTTTTTGAAAAGAAATTGTTGACGGGGAAAGAGTATCCGGAATGAGGGCCCGGATTAGGTGGGGTATATATAACAAGGCAGCTTCAAGCTGCGCTGCTGGTTAACTCTGTACGATGGTTCTTACCTGATAAACCCAGATGCTTCCTGATAGCTCGTTCCATCTGAGCGCTGTCGAGAGAAATACTGGTGCGCTCACTGGCTACCGTCAACCTGTACCCGCCATTTAAGGGCATTAGGTTTATTACATAGCGTTTGTTATTAAGGATAATCCAGTTCACGTTACATTCATTGCGCGGAGAATAATGTGTCCGCAGACCCGGACACTGATGTTGTTACCTGCGTGTCCTGAAGCCGCACTTTCAGAGGTGCGGCCTGAGTTGCTATGTAGCTTTCCTGTTTCGGAATGCGGCCACTTTCATGCGATTGCCGCAGGTGGCCATGCTGCACCAGCGCCGGCGATGGGATTTACTCAGATCGTGAAAGAGTAAAATGCAGTTATGGGCTTCACACTGCCGCACATATTTGAACTTTTCATCCGTGACCAGCTTCACAAGTGCATCGGCTATGGGCCAGAGGAGGTCTGCCGGGCTGCCAGCATCTGAATACACATCCACACGATAGCGTTGTGTATCCTGATCCCATTTCAGCCGCGTTTCAGGGCGCCCTGTCTCGAGAATTCGGTTAATCACCGTCAGGTCTGACTCACTGGACTTCATGGCAGCATGCACGACCGCGCGGGCTGCACCCCGCAGCTGGCGAGCCTCCTCGAGTAGCCCACGCGGAGCCATAGTTCCTTTCGGCACAAGGTCCACCCTTTGCAGCCAGTCGATAACGCTCCGGGCGTCATCAAAGCAATCATGCCGGTTTTCGCCCGTCCCGTATTCACTGTTGATGAAGTCCAGCGCGAGATTATCGGCCAGGAAGAGAGGCGGGGAAGAAAGATTTTTGATTTCCATACGCACCTGTAACCCATTAAATAATTTTGACAGGTTACCAGAATTGTGTGTAACCTTCAATTAGGCACTTTAATGGTTACGCGATGATTGCTATGTCGCCTTCACATTCGGGATTATCGATAGCAGATAACACGACGGCGCAGATGCACTACCCCGACAGGCGGGCAGGTAACGTTAATGTCTTTTACCGCGAGGCCGTCCGGGAGTTTCTTGACCGCCATGTCCGTCAGTCGAGTTGATCCACTTCAGGCATTCAGCAGCCCGGAGCCGGGCGGGCAGTAATGGCGAATAGGCTCGCTTAAAGAAATGGGTAGCCACTGTTTTCCCGATGAAAGGCACGGCTGTTCGAAGCTAAACAGAAATTCCACAAACCACAGGCGCGCTTGCCGGTTGACGATCGGGCCTAAACAGATCCATTAACAAGAGGACAGGAACAATGCCATTGACTCATGGTGTACAACATGTTGGTTTAGCCGTATCAAATCTTGAAGAGAGCGCAGCGTTCTTTACTGATTTACTGGGCTGGCAGGAAGTCAAACGACGCGACGATTACCCGGCCATCTTCGTGAAAGACGGTGCTGTGATGCTCACACTCTGGAAAACGCAAACAGAACAACCCATTCAGTTCAATCGTAAAAACAATGTCGGACTCCATCACCTGGCTTTGCAGGTGGAGACTAAAGAGGGCCTTTACCAGATCCTTGAAGTGTTGAAGGCAAATCAGGTTGAAATTGAATTTGAGCCCACCCTGCTCCGCGAGGGGCCGTCTATGCACATGATGTGCTACGAACCAAGCGGCATACGGGTTGAATTCTATTACCCGGGTTAAGTAGTTTCTGATGCCCTGTGCCAGGGACATTACCGTGATGCTATATCAGGGTAATGCCCTTGGCGGCTGTTGCCTGTGCGATTGCCGTCCTGTTAGCCGGATTGCTCACCGCAGGACGGGGGGGGCCGGGCTGCTCCTCTGCATAAGCCATACATTTAGAATTATGTGGCATGGGATCCGTGGGGCATTTGACAGGCTTTTTACGCCTACAGTGAAGGCAATTTTCTCGCTTCAGGTGCCAGTGATTATTTCGCTTCGTCGAAGCGGGTTCTGGCCTTACAGCAACGGTAAACGATCCCAAGGAGTGCCCCATGCAGCAGACACGCAGTGTCTTTCATGACGGTGAACGTGCAGTACAGGCACGTGCCGAAGTGCCAGAGGAATGGCTTAAGCAGGTGGAAGGTTTTGTACGCACCGAGATGCCTCTGCAACATCGTAACTTCTTTGAAAATCTCCAGATGCTGATTCTGGGACTGCTCGATTCAGACGGCCGCCCGTGGTGCGTTCCGGCTCTCGGGTCACCAGGTTTTCTGGTTTCCCCCACTCCGGACACACTAGAGATCCACCGGGCCCCCGTTCTTTCACGTGAACTCGACCTGGATCTGTCCCCCGGCGCCAGCGTTGGTGCGCTCGGGATTGACCTGTTAAGCAGACGCCGCAATCGAGTGAATGGCCGGATACAGCATGCCTCAGCAGGTGTAATGACCATCGGGGTCGATCAGAGCTTCGGAAACTGTCCGCAGTATATTCAGGCTCGGCAACTGCCTCCTGGCAAGGACAAGCCGGGAGCTGTGAGTCGCCGGCGCGGCAGCCTGACCGATCCGGAAATTCGTCGGATTATTGAGGCCGCTGACACTTTCTTTATCGCCTCCCGTGCGGCAGGTTCGCTGGATGGTGGAAGCGCCGGTGTCGATGCCTCGCACCGGGGCGGGCGTCCGGGATTTCTCGGTATCAACGGGGACGGCACGCTCTCCTTTCCCGATTTCTCCGGCAATCGCTTTTTCAACACGCTGGGCAACATCGAGAGCGACGGCCGGGTCGGCCTGTTCGTTCCGGATTTTGAAACAGGTGAGGCAGTGGTGCTCACGGGGCGCGGTTCCGTCGACTGGGACCCCGACCGTATCAGGTCCTTTGAGGGTGCCGAGCGCATCGTAGACGTGGTACCGGAAGAAATCTGGCATGCCAGTGCCGTGGTGCCGGTTATCGGGCCCGAATCCGAGCCGTGGCCCGGACTTGTTGCCACGGGCACCTGGAACGATGCGCGTCTGACCGCACTCAAAACGGGTGGCTACAGGCGCTTCCGGGTAGCGTCGAAGATTAAAGAGAGCGATAACATCACCTCTTTCTACCTTACACCTGCAGATGGTGGTTCGGTTGAAATGCATCAGGCGGGACAGTTCCTGCCGGTACGGCTTCGAAGCAATGGTGAGGTAATTCAGCGTAGTTACACAATTTCGCAGGGACCAAACGGGCAGAACTATCGCCTCTCGGTCAAGCGGGAAGAATACGGGGCGGCGTCCCGGCTGCTGCACGACCATTGTGAAGCCGGGGACGTCATCGAGGTAGGGTCACCTGCGGGCAGCTTCGTGCTGGATGACAGTACCCAGCCGATCGTCATGCTTTCCGGGGGCGTGGGTATAACACCCATGATGGCCATGCTTGATGCGCAGATACTGGCCCTTGAAAAAGGGGCATCCCGTCGCATGGTTTACTTCGTTCATGCGACACAGAACAGCGCCAGTCAGGCGTTTCGCCGAGAGCTCAGGGCCATGGCCCAAAGATACGACTGGCTTCGCCTCTTCACGGCATACAGTGCTCCCGGCCCGGAGGACAAACTGGGGGATACACACGACACTGAGGTGCGGCTCAGCGTGGATGCTCTCAGCAGGCTGCTATCCTTTGGCGGCTATCAGTTTTACTTGTGCGGGCCGGAAAGTTTCATGCAATCACTTTATGCTGGGTTACGTGAAATTGGCGTGGATCCTTCACATATCCACCATGAGTTCTTCGGTGCCGGCGAGCTCGGTGAACCCGGGGAGGTATTCCCGGCTGCAGTACTTCCCGAGATTGCACAGATCACTTTTACCTCATCTGAAGTCAACGCCGAATGGACGAGTCAGAGCGGGACTCTTCTGGACGTTGCTGAGGCTGCGGGTCTCAGGCCCGGCTACAACTGCCGTTCAGGTAAATGTGGCTCATGCGCCGCCCGGCTGGTTTCCGGAAGCGCGCATTATCCACGCCAGCCGGCGATCGCTCCCGCCGACGGCGAGGTGCTGGTTTGCTGTGCTGTTCCTGCGGAAGGGCACGTAGAAATAGAACTGTGAACGGTTCCGGTTTTTCGGGGATGGGTTTTGAGCGAGTCGGGCAGCACCGCCTGACTCACTCAGGCGACGGCAGTCTTCCTCCGTCCGTTTTGTGTGGTATCTGCACAGGAGGCGGACCGGCCTGCTCGTTGCCAGTGGTCGGCCACGTTTTTACACACCCCGAACCGAAAGCAATAGCGCGCCGGCGGCCGGACGTAACCCAACAGGCGCCGTAATCCGGCGGCTTTGTATCCGCCTCAGACGGTCAGCGACCTCGCGCGCAATTCATCATTAAGGATCCGATCGTTCTCGCCGTAGTCGACCGGGCAGTCAATTACGTGAACGCCTGGGGTCTTAACGCAGTGTTCCAGCAGGGGGAGAAGGGCTCCGGCGCTTTCAACACGGTAACCATTGGCGCCGTACGCTTCTGCATATTTCACAAAGTCCGGATTGCCGTAGCCCACAGCGAATTCGGCGTAACCCATTCTGGTTTGCTTGCAGCGGATCATGCCATAACCGTCGTCACGCAGTATGACGACGGTTATGTGCATGCCTAAGCGCAGTGCGGTTTCAAGCTCCTGGCTGTTCATCATGAAGCCGCCATCGCCACACACGGCAATCACCGGCCGATCCGGATAAACCAGATGCGCGGCCATTGCTGATGGTAGGCCAGCTCCCATGGTCGCCAGAGCATTGTCGAGCAGAACTGTATTCGGTTTGTGCGCCTTGTAGTTGCGGGCAAACCAGATCTTATAAATACCGTTGTCCAGTGCCACGATGCCTTCAGACGGCATTGCACGACGAATGTCAGCCACCAGACGCTGTGGGTACACCGGATAGCGGTCATCATCTGCGCCTTCGGCAATCTGCACCTCATTAGCCTCCCGAATCGCCAGAAGGCGGGTGAAATCCCACTGTACAGTGTTGTTCAGTGCATCGCCGATCCTCAACACAGCATCAGCGATATCACCAGTTACTTCGAGTTGCGGAAAATACAGGGTATCGGCTTCGGCGGACCGGTAGTCGATATGAATGACTTCGGTACTGCCGCGAACCATCAGAAACGGTGGTTTCTCGCTCAGGTCATGACCGACATTGACGATCAGGTCAGCAGATTCGAAGGCCCGATGGACGAAGTCTCCAGTGGACAGTGCAGCGTTCCCCACGAAGCGCGGGTGACGCTCGTCCACGACCCCCTTGCCGAGTTGTGTGGTAACGAACGGGATGCCGGTTTTGTCGATCAGCTGCTTCAGGGCCCTTGCAGCCATTTTGCGGCTGGCCCCCGCACCGATCACCAGGATCGGGCTGCGGACCTTCCGCAGCTTCTCTACGGCCGCGTCAATAGCGGAATGTTCTGCCAGTGGCCAGCGGTTGAGGCTACGCGGGATCGGTATGCTGTCAGTCTGCTCAGCGGCGATGTCCTCCGGCAGCTCCAGGTGCACGGTACCAGGCTTTTCTTCTTCAGCCAGGCGGAATGCTTCACGCATGCGTGTAGGGATATTGTCTGCCGAAGCAAGCTGGTGAGTGTATTTGGTGATGGGGGCCATCATGCCGCATACGTCAATAATCTGAAAGCGACCCTGCCTAGATTTTTTGATCGGTTTCTGACCGGTGATCATAAGCATCGGCATGCCACCCAGATACGCGTAAGCGCCCGCAGTAGCCAGATTGGTTGCGCCAGGGCCAAGAGTGGACAAGCTCACCCCTGCCCTGCCGGTCAGGCGGCCGTAGGTGGCCGCCATGAAACCTGCGGACTGCTCATGACGGGTCAGAACCAGCCTGATCTGCGACTTACGAAGAGATTCCAGCAAGCTGAGGTTTTCCTCTCCGGGAATGCCGAACACATATTCCACGCCTTCGTTTTCCAGGCAGCGCACAACAATATCGGAGGCCTTGGCCATCTTGTTTAACCTCGGAGTCAGTTGTCAGGAACGACATTCAGGCTGCATCGCGCCAGTCTGCCGATATCTTTTCTCGCGTATCAGGCATAACCTGTAACATGAGCTTTATGTAGAACAGTCTGTCTACACCTTAATTTAAGGGTAGAACGATCGTTCTACACAGTCAATGTTTTTACTGATCCATGAGAATGGAAAAGGCTACTACGGGGCAGCTTCGTCCGCCCGGGGCTGACTCTATAAATCACCCTGCGGTGCAGGTAAAATCGGTGACGATTCAGGGCGTAAGAGAAAGAGCTATAAAACACCTGAATAACATCCCTTTCCTCTATGTTGCGACTTCAGTTGGCTACTTCCCTGAATCTTGCTCTTTCTACGATAATGCTAATATTGCGATAAAATGTTTTATTTATTGCGTACAGCGCATTTAATTATCTCTTCCGCGCCCGAGATCCGGAAAAGGTTGTCCCAGATCTTCACTGAAAAGTCGGTTAAGCTTAAGTTTGGATGCGATTTCGGTGAGACATAATAAGAGGGATCTTTGCAAGGGGCCATCGTCCGCTATGAGCGAAGAGCGGACATAACATCCTCGGGATAGTGTGGGAATGGTGTTGTCCGGTTAACCGTTTCAGGCTGATGTTTTACTAGGCATAGTACTTTATGTCGATTGCTTATACATTTAAACTGGCAAAATAGGTTTTAATACGGAGATGGTCAATGTCCCTGCTACATCAGATTCAAGAGTCTGTGGTTCAAGATGGATCAAGCTTGGGTCCAATACTGCTCAAACTCCGACTCTTGGCAGCAAGATTAGGAAGTAACGATTTAGAAGAATGGGTCAAACATGAATCGGAAGGCTATCCTCAGGATGCTGTGCTTCCCGATTACAGAATAGTAGGAGTAACTTATAAAGGCACGTTTTCTGGCCCTTTTGGCTCTGGTATAAAAAATGCGCCTATCCCACCAATATTAATAAAAACGTTTGCAAATGATAGCTGGAATAACTACTCCGTCAGAGAGAGCATTGCTGCTGTTGACGAACTTGTTAAAGTTAGCGCAAAAGGTGGTTCTTTGGGGATTAATGCGTCAAATTTAATCCTTCTTCTACAAGGGAAGATATATGAAGATTATGCTTGTAATGATATCTCTGGAAATATTTCAGTAGTGTCACTATCAGAAATTTCACAAGCCGTTCGCAATAGAGTTCTTGAATTAACAATTGAATTTGAAAAATCAATTCCCGCAGCAGCACACATCACTTTTGGTACTCAAGGTATGGATAAAGATAATGCATCAAAAGCACAGCAAATAACACAACAAATAATTTATGGTAACGTTGGCAATGCCATCTCTGGTGGCAGCGAATCAACTATTAATGTAAGCATACAATCACACAATAAAGAATCGGTAGCAAACTATCTGAAAGATTCAGGTATTTCTGAAGAAGATGCGCGTGATTTCTCACTGATTGTAGCGTCTGAAACACCATCAAGTTCTGAAGAACCTTTTGGGGAAGGTGCAAAAAATTGGATTGCATCAAATATAAGAAAAGCTGCCGATGGGACTTGGAAAGTCGGGATGGCAGTTGCAACCAAAGTTCTGACGGAGGCTGCACTGAAATACTATGGTTTGCAGTAAGTCATGGGCCGCATTTTGCGGCCATATTTATATGTATAGTAAAGCTAAATGTTCATTCCAAAGTAGTTAGTGCCCCATTATGAAGATTTAGCCGTGTAATTTTATCTTACTCGGTAAGCATGTTCCAACACCAATCTAGCTAAATCAGTTTGTTGATTTGATAAATCGACTTCATACGTAAAACATAGTAAAGATAATACTCTTGCAAATTTAACTCGTACTTTTTGCAAAGATTTATAAAAAAGTACTTCATCTGTCGAATTTTGATGCTTATATAATAACATTAAATTTTGACTTAGAGTGTGGATTAAATCTAATATTAAATGTTGCGCTTGCTTGGATTTTATGTCCAATCTTAGTTGCTCTGTTTTATCTTTGATTGATTCTAAACTTTTGATTACTGCTTGGGAAACCTCTGAATCGAATGGTGCAGTTAAAACCTTTTTACCTTCAAGATAACTGAAATATTTCTCAAACAGTTTCTTATCCGGATCAGATATAAATGGAATCAACTCTTTAGCTGTGATGCCCGAGATGGATGCGACACTTGCTAAACCACCAATTATTTCTAAAAACAATTTCGGCCTCCTAGTGATAATTTAGATAATTAGACTATTTTTTAACTACTAAGTCTCGAAAAGTAGAAGTGTCCATTTGAGTTAGGATGTTATAGATAATACTACGATCGTTTGGAATGCACTACTACCAGATTTGCCACATTACGTAAATTTAGCTATCTAGATAAAACGGCTATAATCACTCAGTAATAATTTCAATACTAAACATCCCTATGTTGCCCGACCAGATTGTGTTTATCACAATTCTTGGTATTAGGCTTTATTCCATTCATGAGTAAACGTCCGCTCCTGGCACATAGCAGTCGATACAGCATCTTACGCATCAGTTGTATAAATCCAGTCAGCACATTGAGGACATATCTTCTCTCCATGCCAACAAACGTAGCACCAGCAGCATTGCCATTGCCGTATAGAGGTGCTAGCTGGTGGAAGGCGCTTTTGTGAAGGCGGTATAGTTTTTGATGAGGTTTGCTCTTGCACTGTCTGGTGCTTGTTGAATCGACATTTATTGAGTCGAGCGACATTGTTGATATGCCCCAGCTGGTGCACAAACTTTTTGGTCGCTGTCAGAGGGTCAAACTGAACACCGATCTGCAGTTTGCAGTAAATGCAATGCAATGAATCAAAATCACCCTGTTGAGCAGAGTCTGGTGTAACCCATTCACCATATACGGTGACGGCGTGAGTGGCTAAAACAAAGTAATTCATCATGAACTCCGAAAAAATAAAAAAAGCCAGCATGGTTAGCTGGCTTTGTAGATAAATGGGGCAAGGAAGTAAGCGTCTAGCACAGCGGGTTAGATTTACCGGCTGCTTTTTGTTCTCCTCCTGTTTTTCAATGAACGTACTTCTCCGCGCCCAAAGGTCCTGGCATTTCCAGGGAGAACCAGCCGGGCGCAGGCATCGATCTTGGAAATGTAGCTTAGCGCCTTGAGCAACCCCTTATCCTTACTACTGTCTCCACGCTCCAGTTTGCCGAGGCCGCAGTCCTCATAACGCGTTTTGTTCGCGTTGCAGTTGTAGAAGATGCCTTTACCTTTAGTGATGGTGTCTTTCCAGTATTTCCCGAAAGCATGAGCAATCACGCCATCCTGCTGTGCCTTATTGCCATTTAGGATAAATAGCATGTGGTAATGAAATTTACGCTGTGGGCCGTATTCCAGTTTCCACACGGTCCCGAGAACATGGCGAAACAATGGATTTTTTTTAATGTTGCGAAATAGCTGTTGACGATGCTTACGAGCTTCATCAGCAGTGATGTCAGCCTTATGCTCATTTGCCCATGATAAATCAATCCGCAAGACCAGCAGTCGAGAATGACGCTCCTGCAGGTGACTGATGTAATTCATCACTCCCTTCAGGTTTTTAACCGAAGCTCGCTGGTATTTTCTGTAGGCCTGTTTAAACCCGGCCTGACTCACAGCGAACCGGTAATCTTGTACCAGTTTGTTCAGCATTTCTGCCGTGGTAACAGTATCTGCTCCTACTATTTTCCCGTTATGGATACGGGCATGTAAATCAGTTTTATTAAATAAATTCCGAAGTGTAGCAATACGTGGATTAGCTATTCGTACTTTCATCGCTTCTTGCGGCAGTACATTAAGATAACGGATTGCATCAAGAATGATAGCTGACTCTGCACTCTCTTTATAACCTGATCGGTTATACAGAATAGTGAAAGGTAACTTATGTCCTCTACTGATATTTTTAAGGCAACTATCAAGTTGTTCTAACCTGAATCTGAATTCATTGTCATCGGATATGGTGAGATAGGGAGTGTTATTCTCAATGTGATATTCAGCATGAGATAACAGGAATGATTTTGGTAAGTCCATAATGTATTTCTCTGAAGCCAGTCAGTAATGACTGGCTGGCAATGTATAAAGGTGGTTATTGGACGAGGGGCTTCATCTGATATGAAGCATGAATAGTAACATCAGAAATAGTGTCTGTGTGATAACAAAGTCTAAGTGTATGACGCCATTAATGAGTGTGATATAGCATGTATATAAAGTGATATTGATTGGTGATTGCATGTGTTAATTAATGATTGGTAATGCATTAAATACAATAATAAATAAACCGACTATGCAAATCACATTAAGGCCATGTGCCATAAGGCACGAGAGCATAAAATCATGGTGTGGAGTTAGTGACCTTTTCATCACTATCTTTGGAGTCTTTTATGCTCTTGACTCATTAACACGGGCTTCTAACCATTCTTTTATCTCACGTTCAATCCAGCGGGAACTGCGGCCAAATTTCACCGGTTTTGGGAACTTACCGTCCTGCGCCATTTTATAAAACCACTTATCGGACAAACCGGTTAGTTCAGTAATAAACTGCATGCTGACAAATTTATCCTCGTGAATATTAATCGTGCTCATGACATGTCTCCAAAAATGTATCAGGAGGACACCGGACGGCATCCTTTCATGTCATTGGTCGCTTATGTACGATTTTACATTTCCAGTGATCTGGGCAGCATTTGAAAGCTGCAACCTTTTACTGTAGATGCTCAGAAGTCACCCTGTCGTCACACTATGATAAACCGGAAGCAGAAAGCCATGCTGAAATTACACACATAAATATTGTAAAAACCCTTGTACTACGAGACTTACAGGTCATTTATGTACTACATTTTTTACTACATAAAAAACTACGTTTATAGCTATGAAGATAACTAGTTTTTTCTCTTCTTTTTTGACTATTTTTATACCAAACCTTATGATGATTGATATTTAATCTAAACGTATTACAGGACGTAACTTGTGGAAAATTCACTGCACAGTGCAATAATAAATAACAGGAGAGACCTGAGATTGTTCTTGTGGTATCTGTCTGATCAGGATCTGGCCATATTGACCAATAAACTGGCATCAACAAAAAACATTTACAATGCAGATGACATATTTGGCAGTAATATTGAAATCGCTGCAGATGCAATTAATCAGGCTATACGACTGATAAAAGATAATGAAGTTAAGAGGATCTACACAATATATTTTAATGAGTTTAAATTACTCCAGCTGCCCGCATCTGAATTTTCCTGGGTAAAAAAATCACCTGATGCTTGCTACTTCACATGGCTGTTTATCAAAAGCCAGATACACGATTCATTCAAAGTGCTTGAGTTGGATGTTTTTATAGTCGGTAGAATAAGGAATCAACGCTATCCCAATATACATGATTCCCTTTACAATAAACTGGAACTGGATGCTTACCCTATCGATAATAAAGAGCGTCTGTCAGTTATAGAGGATTTTTTTGACCGTGCACCTGCGACCCTCAAAGCCAGGCTCGATCTGATGCGCCAGATTCGTAACAAGTGGGAAGAAATTTATCCTTTGAGTATAAATTTCCCTCTTTCACCAAAAAACAAGAAAAAATGCGACTGGGCATGGAAATACATTCAGAAAGACAGAAGTCGAATGAATACCCGGAGAAAAGACCGTGAGGGGCATTATACTGGAGAAACCAATCCGGCACCTTTTACTAACAGCAGTATGCTGTCCATGCTGAGGCCATCAGGCTCCTTTGAAAAATACATGGCTGTTAAGTTTTATTTTTTGTTCATTTATTTGTTTTTAAAAGATGAACTATTTATGCAACGATTTAAAAAGGCATGGCAGGTACATCAGTACAGAGCAACTTCTGATACCAGAGAAAGAAAAGCATCTTTGCGTGCCCGGATAAAGAATAAAACATCAGCACCCAATCTCGTTTCTGAACCATTGACAGTCACAACACTTACCGAACTTGCTACTATCAGTAACATGTCCTTCATACCGGAAATACAGTCCTATAGCCAATATGCTCCGGTCAATGAAATAACGGAAAAGGAAGAAAAGGACTGTCAGACTCATAATACAACAGTGTTGTGCGCCCCTCCTACTGATAATTCCAGCGATGGCCAAGTTACGCATATTTCCATTGGGGAAGCCCTGAAACGTATGGGGAAATTACCTCGCAGTGATGAACACTCTGCACCGATGCTAGATAAAAATCGGGGCTCAACCTCAAAAAGAATCTGGACGAGGTTGCAAAAAGCGATGATGGAAGGTGACAAGGACGAACACTGAGCATCCCCCGCATTCTGACGCATCCCATTTTTTTTCAGACCTGTATTACCACGGTGAGATCATTCCGGACAGTTTCTGGAGTGTCTCATCGCATTGATCTGCAACACCGATCGATACCTCAAACAACGATAGTTAATCTCTATTTATAATGAATTATTGATCGTCATCTTCATAGATAATAGCGATCAATTCCTGGTAACTGATCTGTAATAACGATTATCCCGCCCCGGACAAAATGCATACGATCGAATGGCCTTTTGTACAACAAAAGGCCATTTTTCGTTTGTAAAACAATAGTAAGGAATCTCTATGTTGAAGATCACGTCTGTACTTCTTTTCGGTGCAACATTGTTTAGCTGCGTTGTGCACGCCATGGGTCAGGAGCAGCAATGGGGCAACTGGTTTGGCACTGTCAATGCGATGGAGTTTGAACTTAACGCCGACAATAGCGCCGGAGAACGTATGACGCTCACCTGCCGGGACAGCCATTTGATAGTGAGCTACAGCGGGTCTGATAAGGAACCAATGGATATACCAGATAATGGGCAAGAAGCCATGGGAATCAATATCAACGCTGTTCATTACCCGCCAGATGAGGCGGCTTTTATAGCGCTCAAAAACACAGACAGCAATGGGCAAATTGAAATCACCCGGATGAATAAACCCGTATCTCACCCATTCAATACCGCAGGGCTCAGGGACGCTCTAGAGGATCTCAACTGGGAAGACTGCATCAGCCATTAACCATCCCATCCGGTAGCTCATGCTCCCACATCATTAATCATTAGTGAGGATATTTTTATGGCGACGTTCATTTCACGCCTAGTCTTACTCTGCACCCTTTCGCTCCCGGCATTCAGCTCTGCCATCACCATTCAGGGGAACATTCATCCTGAGCGCTATACCTTCTTTTTGACAGATAACGGCGGTGAAATGCTTCGCGAAATGAACGATGCAGCAGTCAGCGTAAAACTCAACAACAGAGTTGGTTTTAGCGCTGAGGCACAAAACAAGGCTGCTGCTGCGAACATATCTCCTTTGCTGTACGCAGCATCACCCCTTGAACAGAACTTTATCCGCTACGACAGTAAACCGGTTAAGGCTCTGACTTGTCTCGTAACGACCCGCACTATGCCGGGCCAGAATAAAAATTACACATGGGAGGAAACCTACTGCCTTGATGAAACCGGTGCTGCTTACATCGGCACAAAAGGCTGGCCGTCACGTGCTATCGTCGAAAAGAGTTGCGAGGTGGGTGTCCCCAGTTGTCCTGTATATCTTGGTCTGAACAATGATCCACCGACCATGCGGAATGATGCTGCGCAATATATTCCTTACAACAGTAAACGCGTAAGTAGGAATAAAGAAAGTAACTCTGAGCCAAAACCAGCAGCTGGAGAAATGGTCGCAGAGCAGGACGGTTATGTGGTGAATTATGTAAAAGGTAGCAGTTGTGCTGACAACAAACTGGTTGTTAAAAACACAAGCTCCGGGAAAACAGCCGAAATTGCAGGATTAAATGGTTGCTCTTTTGACCCGAAGAAAAATGCAGTAATTATCTTCCCTCAAAATGAATACGTCGGCGTTTACAGTGGCCCCACAAACGCTTCTGAGGAAATAGCCTCAGTCGATCTCCCCTAATTACTCTTCCAGTCCGGTATAAGCTTCCTGCGATACCGGACGCCTTTTGGATCAACCTATGAAAACTAAAAAATCCCCGGACGATACAACGCCAGATGCAGAATCATTTGGGTTGACCTGGCCCGTTGTTTTCAGCGTCGCAGGCCTCACTCTGCTGAGAAGTAAGTCGGTCGTATGCCAGACAATGGGAGCCAGCCTGATGACCTATAGCCTGATAAGACTCATAAAAAAACTCGCCACGCTTGCCTGAAAAGTCCCAATCAGGCAACACGGTTTGTGTTCTAACACCTGTACCAGACGTACTATCACCTTCCGAAGCTCGCCGGGAAGCTAACTCTCGACAAAAGCTGAAGCGTTCCTTTATCAAAGGGCTGGCTGCAATAGCAGAGGACAGAATCAATGATGATGCCTTTGTTTTATCGGTGTGCAGCAAAGCGTATGAACGCTTACCTCTGAACATAAGGCGAGTCGTTAAATACGAGTGGTGTCTTCGATACTTCCAGTACAGTAAACCCTTTATTCTGCAGCGATTACAACATCACCAGGCCGAAAAGCTAATACCACCGGCATTACCTGACAGAGAACTCTCGCCACAGCAGAGCCAGCCACCAGCCTCTCCCTGAACATTTTATCTTCCATCCAATGCCACTCTACTGGAGTGGCTTTTATGCCCATTTTAAAAGGAATCAACTATGACCCGTTTAGCCAGCCGCTTTGGTGCAGTCAACCTTGTTCGTCGTGACCGCCCGTTAACTCGCGACGAACTGGCCCATTATGTGCCCAGTGTCTTCAGCGAAGAAAAGCATGAATCCCGTAGTGATCGCTATACCTACATCCCGACAATTACCCTTCTCGATAACTTGCAACGCGAAGGCTTCCAGCCATTCTTCGCGTGTCAAACCAGAGTCCGCGACCAGAGCAAACGAGAGCATACGAAGCACATGCTGCGCCTGCGTCGTGAAGGCCAGATTACTGGCAAACAGGTTCCCGAAATTATTCTGCTGAACAGCCACGACGGCTCAAGTTCATATCAGATGCTACCGGGGTTATTCAGAGCAGTTTGCCAAAATGGGCTGATTTGCGGTGAGAGTTTTGGCGAAGTGCGCGTGCCGCACAAAGGCAACGTAGTAGAGAAAGTCATCGAAGGGGCCTACGAAGTACTGGGAATATTTGACCGGGTAGAAGAGAAACGCGATGCCATGCAGTCGCTTTTGTTGCCGCCGCCCGCTCAGCAGGCTATGGCGAAAGCGGCGCTGACATATCGCTTCGGTGAGGAGCACCAACCGGTGACAGAGACGCAGATACTTTCCCCACGCCGCTGGCAGGATGAGAGTAACGACCTGTGGACCACTTATCAGCGCATTCAGGAAAACCTGATTAAAGGCGGGCTATCGGGGAGAACAACCAAAGGAAAGCGCGCCCATACCCGAGCAGTGAAAGGTATTGACGGTGATGTGAAGCTCAACCGGGCCCTCTGGGTGATGGCTGAGAATATGCTGCAGCTTGCTTCATGATCTCTTCCACTATTTTCCCTTAAAGCCTTTCCGAAGATTCGGAAGGGCTTTTCTTTCTAAGGAGCAACCATGTCTATGATCAATTTATCCCCGGTATTTCCTGCAAACGAGCAGCGAGTCATCCAGCGAGCATTACGTCTGCTGGAGAAATACCAGCGTCAACCGAGTGAGTCATTTACCTCTACCAGCCTTACAAAAACCTGGCTGCAACTGCAGATGGCTCACCTGGAGCGGGAAGTCTTCATCGTAATGTATCTCGACAATCAGCATTGCCTGCTGGAGCGAGAAATACTGTTTACCGGCACGCTCAGCCATACCGAAGTGCATCCCCGCGAAGTGGTTAAATCAGCCCTGAAACATAACGCTGCTGCGGTCATTTTGGCGCATAACCACCCGTCCGGCACGACAGAAATCAGCCAGCAGGATAAACATGTCACTCAGCGAATTGCTAAAGCCTTGGCTCTGGTGGAAGTTCGTGTGCTAGATCATCTTGTGGTCGGGAACGAAGTGGTGTCTTTTGCTGAATGTGGCTTGTTATGAGGTGCAGAATGAAAATCATCAGTAAGCGCCAGGCGATGCATATTTATCGTCAGCATCCCGAATCCAAGTTATCTGCCTTCTGTACAGGTCGCTACCAGTGGCATGGCAGTGTCTGCCATTACTACGGACGTGAAGTTCAGGATATCAGCGGCGTTCTCGCTGTTTTTGTTGAACGTCGTCAGGACCGGGCAGGCCCGTACGCAATTCTGCGCAGCGTGACAGTGAACTAATCAACCTACTCAGTCATTAAGGAATATATTAATGCAGTCGACCACCTTATCCGGCACATCGGCGGAGAACGCATCCTGCCTTCAGTGGGGTTTAAAACGTAATATCACGCCATGCTTCGGCGCTCGCCTGGTACAGGAAGGCAACCGCCTATACTTTCTGGCTGACCGGGCAGGATTTAATGGCTCATTCAGTGACGATGAAGCTTTGCGTCTGGACCAGGCATTTCCACTGATGATGAAACAGCTTGAGCGGATGCTGACGGCTGGCGAGCTTGATCCTCGCAGCCAGCACTGCGTCACACGGCATCACAACGGACTTACTTGTGAAGCTGACACTCTCGACTCTCATGGCTACGTTTACATTGCCATATATCCCCAGTCAGCTCTAACCAGATAACACCTTCCTCTTCTTTTATCAGGGACTCAACACATGCATATTTCAACTGTACCGGCAACGGTGACGGTTTCGTCACGCCTGTCTCCTGTCCAAGTTTGGCAAAAACTATTAACGTATATTTTAGAGCATCATTACGGCCTCACGATCAACGACACACCGTTCAGTAACGATACGACGATTCAGGAACATATAGAGGCTGGAGTGAATCTTACTGATGCTGTTAATTTCCTTGTGGAACGATTCGAGCTGGTGCGCATTGACCAGAAGGGTTTCTCCTGGCAGGATCAAGAACCCTGGATAACATCTTTGGATGTTCATCGGGCACAGTTCAACCTTGGCTTGAAAGGCTCATAAATCAGCCAACTGATCATTAAGGAAAACATGTGGGGGCATAATCGGGGGCATGTCAGTAAACCGCATAGGAAAATAATCAATAAATTCAACATGATTAATCACCAAATGCGACTCCTGTGATCTTCCGCCAAAAATGTTCTCTAACGACACACACAGAGTTGATTATTATGTATAAATATCTCCCTCCGGAAAGAATCGATATATTACAAAATAATTTAATCTGTTTTAATAATCCTTTGAACTTTAATGACCCATTTGAATTCAACACCTCTTTTAAATTAAATAATTTCGAATCAACTTTGCATGACTCATTAATAACAACGGACCTTTTTAAAGAGTTACCTGCCGATATTTTAAATTCTATAGAGCTACTACCAAAAGAAACCGTCTCTAAGATAATAGAGGAAGCAACAAAAGAAATATTATCATTCTATGAACTAGCAAAGCCAAATATAATAAAAACAACCGAATCCTTAATGCAAGAATTTAACTCAAGCCTGATAAGAATGACAAGAATATTATCATTATCAGATAATCCTACTAATATTCTTATGTGGGGACATTACGCTCAATCTCATAGTGGTTTCGTGATTGAGCTTGACACAAATCATCCTTTTTTTTCACAACGTCGTAGCCATAAAGACGAATTTGGTTTTTTGCGAAGAGTTGTTTATCAAAAAGAATATCCATCTCTTGACCCATTATTATCAGAAAATACAGAAAGTCATTTTTTAATAAAAAGCAGTGATTGGGAATATGAAAACGAATGGAGAATGTTGTTACCACAATCCAGCTCTGATAAAACAATCAACATTAATGGGAAAGAATATGATCTCTATAAAATACCATCAAGCTCTATTAAATCCATAATTTTTGGTTGCAATGCCTCTGAGAATTTTAGAAAGGATGTGTTCAAGCTCATACGTTCACGAAATGATTATAGCCATGTCATTTTCATGCAAGCTATAAAATCAAACACCAAATTCGAAATTGAATTAAATATGTTATAACCTATTTTTTAATCTATTTATTTCATTTCTACCTAAATTTTTAAGCCAATTCCCCAAACTCATCCCCTCTGCCTTCGCCGCTTCTTCAAATTGCGCCTTTAACTCAGGCGTAATGCGAATCTGAAAAGTCGGTGCCTTCCCTGATTTTGACTGATTTGGGTCGCGTTTAGCTGTTGACATGTACGTACCTACAAGAGCAAGATATCTTCACTGAGGTACGTACCTTAACATACGAAAACCTCAAATTGAAACGCTCTCGCCAAGTACTCGCAATACCGGACGAGAGCTAACCTCACCAACTATCAAGGAGTTGATTATGGCTGATTCGCATTCTACCCCAGACACCGACCAATCCGGAACCGAGCGTTCGTTAATTGTGGGATACCGCCCGAATGTTTTCGACAAATCCACGCCGAAAATCATCCTTTCCGGCAAATGGCTGCGCGCGGCGGGTTTTGATACCGGACAGCAGGTTACGGTAAAGGTGATGAAAGGGTGCATCGTTCTGGTGGCGTATAACGAGCATGAGCAGCGGTTGCAGGACGATTTTAAACGGACGAAGGCAAAGCTCATTGAGATTGAGGACGCGCTGGCGGCGATTCAAACTCAGCGTCCTGGAAAGCGCCTCGCAAAATCAAATAAAAACCTCCTGGCTTAACGACTGTTTCTGGCATACAACCAGCCAGGCGCGTTAGACGATGTAGATGGGAGAGGACATGCAGAGAAAGTTGCAACCCAATCTCCCTGTTCGAACCATCAATTAGCATCTCATAAATAGAATTTCTGATGGCGAAATTGATCCGTATTCAACTATCCGGAAATTCCGGATAGTTGGCCAGGAAAGGAGACATCAGATTTCCACTGAGAGATCACTACAATCTCAAAGCAACACTCATAGTTACGCTCAGCTCGTGGCACCCAGTTTCGCCTTTACCGGCCATACGGCTATTAAACTAATATACAACCGATCTAACGCCCTCATTCTTACGCTCATACAATATCTAAATTGATAGCCAACAATTATTCACGATAAATATAATTCAAAGGTTAAAATCTCTGTATTTTTTATTAAAGATAAACTATTGCGATATGCATCACAGCAGAACATCACTATTAATAGAAACTTGTGCCCATGGTTACTGTTAAAGGGTGCAATATGTATTATAGCGACTCATTAATAACATCAATAGATGCACATAAAATATTGGCTTTAAAGTTAGAACACGCCTTAACAGGCGTAAAAGATGAAGTATTAAAGCAAGCGCAACTGTTAGATGATGGGGCAACGCGATTAAGCTATCAGCTTTCGTGCTTTACTGAAAACTATCAGGACGTATGTTTACGATTACGTAATGAAGACTCAAGATTTTTGACAGGTCTCGTCCAGTTAATAAAACACAGAGACGTTATCTACAAGATGCTTTATATTTATATTAAAAGCCTATTAAGTAACAAGGGTGAAAAAAGAATACATAACATACAAAAAAATCTTATGCGTTTAGGTGTATCAATTTCATCATCGATGCTCTCCAGCCAGGCTTTTATATATTCAGCAACTATTGCAATTTGTAGTAGTGTTCATACCAACATTTGGATGAAAGAAAAGATCACATCGTTTTCTACTTATGCTGTCCTTGGTTTAAAAGTTTATGGCATCGTTGAACAGGCATCCAGAAGTGCTAACCATCTAAAAAACTATAATGCTTATTACTATAATCTCCTTTATCAGGAAGAACTTGAAATGATGTTCTTCTTGATAGAGCCCATAATAATGAGGCCCCCCATACTTAACCAAGCTTATGCTTCAGACAACGACATTGCATATGCGATTTCAAGGATGATAAAGGGATGATCAAAGCTATTAAAGACTGGTTAAAAGGCCAACTCATATTCTTCCTGAGAGGCGCCATTCCCCTTTTTTTCGTCATAATATTTGCACTATTTGCCGTAACTTGGCTGCCCGAAAAAATCGCAATGAATGCAATATGGTCAATTGTAGTTATTGTAGGTCTCTATATCCTTTTACGTAAAAAAAGATAATTACTATTTAACAGGAGTAAATTATGTCAATTCCCGCTCATCCGTGGTTGTTTGATGAAAATGGTTCGCCCATCGTTGGTCCATCCTTACTGCCAGCGAGATTAGGATCGTTTGAAATCCGTTCAGTTATCCATCAGGTTTGGATCCCTGAGAACTCGAATACTGGTCGTTTGACAGGCACGAGAGTTCATTCCCCCTTAAACTTGCATAAGGAATTTGATGCTGCAACGCCTGTTTTATATCGTGCTATGTGTGAAGGAAGAACATTAAAAAAAGCAGAATTGAAAATGTATCGAATTCTTGACCAAGGCGTTGAAAATGAGTATTTCAATATGATAATGGAGAACGTAAAGATCACCTCTATATCACCCCTGTTGCATCCCACCGGCTTAACAAGCACACATCTCGAAGATATTCAACTCCGTTACGAGAAGATTACATGGAAGCATTGCGATGGGAACATTCTCTACACTGACGAATGGAATAACCGTGCTACGTATTAGGGTATCTACAATGAAAGTACTGTTAATTTTGGCTACACTTCTATTCCTGGTTCAAAATACATCAGCAGCCCTAATGTCCGGCTTCGCAGCCAGGTATTATCAGGATAACGGAACAACGCCGGAAGAATCCACAGAAGTGCCCCTCTATCCCACTATTACCATCGGTAAGAAAACCGTGCAAATGGAGGTTACACATCTGGCAGACATCTCCAGCACACCAGTTAACAAAGACAGTTCCGCTCGCTGGGTCTGCCTTCACGACAACGATGGCACGAATTACTGGTTCATCTCGGATAACGAAATGGGTGCTGGAATGATAACTGCGCTAGTTATTGCCAAAGATGGCATCCATAAAGAGTGTGCTAAAACAATGGAACCTGTCAGCGTCTCAGTCGCTAATGTTCCATTGTTGAATGCGACTCCAAGGAATTTAGCCGAATTGTTCGGCATGAAAGAGACCGCCAAAAAGAAAGCGATGCTTTTGTATCAGGAGACGCCAGTACAGAATGGATTCATCCAGAGTAATACGGTCTCTTATTACTTTGATGACGAAAAAGTGCGTGGCGTAATCATCGGGCAAATTACCAGTAACTAGCTTGCAGACTCCCTCTCCAGAGGGAGAGGGTGTTAAACCTGCCCGCCCAACCGCATATGCAACAGCGGAAATGGATTCCCCTGCCCGTCCAGTTCCGAGCGTCCGACCTGCTCAAACCCCATATGGCGATAAAATCCCACGCCCTGCGGATTCTGCTCATTCACGTCCACTTCGTTCGCGCCGAACGCTGCGATGGCGTGTTGCAGCAGCAATTTCCCGACGCCCTTCCCGCGGCTCGCGTCGTCAACAAACAGCATTTCAATGCGGTTTTCATCCACGCCTAAAAAGCCGTGAATAACGCCTGCGTCATCGCGAGCGATCACGACCTTGAGGTTAGGCAGATAGGCGTTGAGCAATAACGGGCGCAACGCCGCAATATCGCTTTCCTGTAAAAAGTGATGGGTGGCGCGAACAGAGGATTCCCAGATCGCGACCAGACGTTCGAAGTGTGTGGGGAGTGCGGTTTCAATTTTCATGGGGGGGATCATGATTGGAAAACCGAACTATTTCAAGCCACACTTTGCGGTCTGTTCCCCCCTCACCCTAACCCTCTCCCTCAGGGAGAGGGAACTGACCGTGCGGTTTTTCATCCCCTACCCTAATCTCCATCACCGCGTACACCCCGTCCTTCGGCACCACCACGGTGACGTTTTCCACCGGCACGCCCGCCGCGAGGTGGATATCCTGCAGCTGCTGTAACGACCTCGGGTGAATATCTTCCCAGCCGATACCCCGCAGTACAAAGTCAATTTGCGGGCTGCTGGTGAGCATGTTCGACACAATCACCGCGCCGCCGGGCTTGACCAGCCGCAGCGTGCGCTGGAGAAAAATCACCGCATCGGTATCGTTGAAGTATTCGAAAATCCCCAGCGCGTCGACCAGTTCGGCCTGGTGCTCGCCCAGCTCCAGCAGCAGGTCCTCGTTACGCACCAGCGTATGGAGCAGGTTGCGCCTGAGCAGCGTCAGCTGTTCGCCCACCACAATGCCTTCCTGCGCCGCCATGGTTTCGGCCCAGCTCAGGGCGACGGCATCTTTATCGACCAGAGTGAGATACACCTGCTGACCATCAAGTTCGGCATTGCGGAGCGCTTCCAGCACCGGGATGGCGGCCCCGCTCGCCAGGCTGACCCAGTTATTTTCACTTTCGTTGTGAATGTATTTCTCCACCAGCGCAGCCAGCACGCGGGCGCGGGAGCGCACGCCGATGGCATCATTGGCGTGGATAAACCACTGGCGACTGTCGCTGTCCATTTTCGTCCCTTCGGGAAGACGCTCTTCCAGCGGGTTTTGCACCACAAACAGCGCCAGCGCGGAGGGCACCAGCCGGGTTCGCCACGCGGTGAGCGCCGGACGGTTGCGAAAGGCTTGTTCGGAATAGCGGTTCTGCGGGACAAGCACCGCCTGGCCGCCCTCTTCCCATTCAACAAAAGGAGGACGGAGCGCCGGATCGGCTTTCAGTCCCCGATCGATGGCATGTTTCTCCCGGACGGTATCGCCTTTCATCGGCCACCGATCGCTGACGTCGGGAAAGGACGCACTGAAAATCGTCATATTTTCCGGTGCATCGCCGCGAAAAGGCTGCCAGTTCATGTCGTCTTTCCTCCGTTAGGCTTTTAACGGAAGTCTATCCAGGCGAGCCAGTAATACCCTACGAAGAAAGCACGATCTTCACTGCTTCACCCACACCAGCTGGTCAACCTGGAAGCCCAGACCGCGCGCGGTGTTCAGGTAATCCTGTTTCACCGCATCCGGGATGGTTGGCGTGCGCGACAGGATCCACAGGTAGTCGCGGTTCGGGCCGCTGACCAGCGCGTACTGGTACTTATCGTCCAGTTTGATCACGTTATACCCGCCGTAGAACGGGCCGAAGAAGGACACCTTCAGCGCGGCCGTGGTCGGTTCGCCGGTAAAGTAGGCTTTGCCCTGGCTCTCATTCCACTTGTTCTTTACCGGGTCGTAGCCGCGGTTAAGCACGCTGATGCCGCCGTCGCTGCGCTTGCCGTAGGTGGCGGTCACCTGCTCCAGGCCGCGTTCAAAGCGGTTTTCCAGGCGAGCGACTTCGTACCATTTGCCAAGATAGCGGCTGGCGTCAAAACCGGAAATGGGCTGCACGCCCTTCGGTGGGGTGGGGGATTTACAGGCTACCAGCGTCAGGGCAATGGCAACACCAGTCACAACAGGCCATAGCTTCATGAGAATTCCTTTCATTTGCACGGTTGGAAATTAAGTGTAGTGCACCGCGGCGGCGCTTCATCCCGTCCGCGAAAATTCGTAGTATATTGAGAGTATTCCTCAACTCTGGACACGGACATGGCTTACTCCATCGGCGAATTCGCCAGACTCAGCGGGATCACCGCCACCACGCTGCGGGCCTGGCAGCGGCGCTACGGCTTACTCAAGCCTCAGCGCACGGAGGGCGGCCACCGCCAGTACAGCGATGAGGACGTCCAGCAGGCGCTAAAAATCCTCGACTGGGTAAAAAAAGGCGTCCCGATTGGCCAGGTCAAACCGCTACTGGAGCGCCCTACGTCGCGCCTGACCAACAACTGGCTCACGCTGCAGCAGATCATGTTACAGCGCCTGCAGGACGGCAAAATCGAGTCCCTGCGCCAGATGATTTACGACGCAGGACGCGAGTACCCAAGACCAGAACTGGTCGCGAACGTGCTGCGTCCGCTACGCAGTCAGGTGTCGGCAAACGTCGCCGCCGCCATGACCCTGCGCGAGATCCTCGACGGCATCATCATCGCCTACACCTCGTTTTGCCTGGAAGGCGATAAAAAAGCGCCAGGCGACAACATCCTGCTCAGCGGCTGGTACCTGAATGACCCGTGCGAAGTCTGGCTCGAAGCCTTAACCCGCACCGGGCAAGGTCACCGTATCGATATTTTACCCACGCCGCCCGCCACGCTGGCCCCGGAGATTTTCCCGGACCGCCACTGGCTTCTGGTCACGCGCGGTAAACTCACCGCCGCGCGCAAAAAGCAGATCGAGCAGTGGCAGCAGCAGGTATCGCTTGAAGTGATTATCCTCTAATCATTTTCTCCTGCGGGAATCTTCACGAAAAGTTGAATATTTTCCCGCGCCACAAATGCTAACGTTTTCCTGTGACCGACAACCCCACAGGAAAACACAATGAAAAAAACTGCCTCTCTGCTGATGCTGACCACCCTGGCCTTTGCTCCTGCCGCCTTTAGCGCTCCTGCCGGCACGCTGAGCGTACACATTCTTGACCAGCAAACCGGGATGCCGCCATCGGATGTTACCGTCACGCTGGAAAAACAGCAGCAGGACAAATGGACCCCAATTGCCAGCGGCAAAACTGACCATGACGGCCGCATCAAATCGCTTTATCCGCAGGATCAGGATATGCAGCCCGGCGTCTATAAAGTGACCTTTAAAACCGCAGATTACTTCCACGGGAAGAAGCTGGACTCCTTCTTCCCGGAGATCCCGGTGCTGTTCACCGTAACCCGCACCAACGAAAAGCTGCACATCCCTCTCCTGCTGAGCCAGTACGGTTATTCAACTTACAAGGGCAGTTAATCAACATTGATTTTAAAGGGAAATAAAAAATAATTCCGCTAATACTTGGACAAATTAGTCATGTTGTGTAAGTTTTAAAGAGAAGAACGGGAGGACCACACCATGACAACAAAACCTGTGCTCGGTATTAGCGGATGTTTGACAGGGTCTGCCGTTCGCTTCGACGGCGGACACAAGCGTATGGGCTTTGTCATGGATGAACTGGCCCAGTGGGTGAGTTTCAGGCCCGTCTGCCCGGAAATGGCGATTGGCCTGCCAACGCCTCGCCCGGCCATACGCCTGACGCTGACGGACAGCGGCGAAACGCAGCTCCGCTTCAGCAAGCCGCCCCATGATGATATTACGCAGAAAATGGCCGACTTTACGGCGGACTATCTGCCAAAAATCGGCGATCTGTCGGGATTTATCGTCTGCGCGAAATCGCCAAGCTGCGGCATGGAACGCGTGCGGCTGTATGATGAAAACGGCAACCGGGGCCGCAAGGAGGGTGTCGGGCTGTTCACCGCCGCCCTGCTTGAAACCTACCCGTGGCTGCCCGTGGAGGAAGACGGTCGGCTGCACGACCCGGTGCTGCGGGAAAACTTTATCGAGCGGGTATTTGCCCTGCACGAGCTGAACACGCTGCGCGCTAAAGGCCTGACGCGCCGCGCGCTGCTGGATTTCCACAGCCGCTATAAATTGCAGCTGCTGGCGCATCATCAGGCGGGCTACCGCGAGATCGGCCCGTTCGTTGCATCGCTGCATGAATGGGAAGATCTGGACGCGTTCTTCGTGGCATACCGCGAAAAGCTGATGACCATCCTGAAAAAGCCCGCTTCGCGGAAAAACCATACCAACGTGCTAATGCATATCCAGGGCTATTTCCGTAACCAGCTGAACAGCCGCCAGCGCGTCGAGCTGCGCGATGTGATCCTGCACTATCGCGACGGGCTGCTGCCCATCCTCGCGCCGTTGACGCTGCTGAAACACTACATGGCCGAATACCCTGACCGGTATCTGATGACGCAAAACTACTTTGATCCCTATCCTGATGATTTGGGTCTGCGTCTGGCAGTAACCTGACGATAAAAATGCGAAGGCCCGTTTGACCCACAGAGGCCCAAAGCAGTACCCCGTTTAGACGACACCCTCACTGTCGTCTCTTTTTTGCATTCCACACAAAAGACTGTAATTATATACAGGCCCGTAACGCAAAAAAGGGACTGCCTGTGATCACCACCCTGCACATTCAAAACTACCGCTCGATTCGGGAAATGTCGCTGGAGCTGGAGCAGCTCAACATCGTCTTTGGCCCAAACGGCACCGGAAAATCCAATATCTACAAAGCAATCCACCTGATGCACAGCGCCGCACAGGGGCAGTTTTCGCAGGCACTGGCGAACGAGGGTGGGATTTTAAAAGTGTTCTGGGCAGGCAAAACCCGCAGCGACCAGCTGCGGCGGATGAATTTGGCCGTTGAAACCGAAACCTACGAATACGAGCTACAGGTAGGCTTTGTCGAAAAACTGCCTTACCCCTCACAGTTTCAACTCGATCCGGTGATCAAAGAAGAGTCCATCTGGCTGAGCGGCCAGCACCGCCGCCCGTCGTCCCAGCTGATGAAGCGTAAAAATCAGGCCGTATTTCTGAACAACGTGCATCACGAGAAAGTCACCCACAGCGGCACGCTGTATGAGAACGAATCGGTGTTCGGCCAGCTTGGCGAGCCGCATCTTTACCCGGAAGTGTCGCAGATGCGCGAGTCGCTGCGTAACTGGCGCTTTTATCACGAGTTTTCCGTCTCATCCGGCTCGGCCATGCGCGCGCCTCAGGTCGGTTTCCGCTCCCCGGTGCTGGCCAGCGACGGCGCAAACCTGGCGGCGGCGTTTCAGACCATAGTGGAAATTGGCGACGAGCTGCTGCTGATGCGCATCCTCGACCAGGCTTTCCCCGGCTGCGTGTTTTACAGCGACAACACCGGCGGACGTTTTCGCATGATGATGCAGCGCGAAGGGCTGAGCAGACCGCTGGAACCGGCGGAGTTCTCCGACGGCACTCTGCGTTTTCTGTGCCTGGCGGTGGCGCTATTAAGCCCGCGTCCACCGGCCTTTATCGCGTTGAACGAACCGGAAAACAGCCTGCATCCGCAGATGCTGCCCGCGCTAGCGAGCTTAATCGCTGAGGCCAGCCGCTACTCGCAGATCTGGCTGACCAGCCACTCGCCCGAACTGGCGAATTTAATTGAGAAACAGCGATCGTTTTCGCTTTATCAACTGTCGATGGTGGAAGGGGAAACGAAGGTGGAGAGGCTGGGGTAGTCTCCCAGAGTATGGAGACTATTTTTTCGCATCTCGCTTCAGCGAATCATGCCAATAAAGAACCCCAGATACCCGGCCCTGCTTAACCATAAAAAGGGGCTGATGAGGCCGGACCGCCGGATATTAATCAATTCTCTCATGGGTGCAAGCCCATCATTTTTGATAACGACATTTTTTGCGCAATAGCGACAGTGCATAATTAGAAAGAAAATCCCGGCGATCACGAGACCAAAATAGCTTTCTCGACTCCCCCAAAAATGTGCGCTTAATTTTAAATAAGTTAATCCCCATACGCTTAGTAAAAAGACGATAAATGAACATGCTGCGATATTCATCTCTCGCTTACTGCCCAGCCCAAAAAAGAGCGCATCAAAGAAAAACATAGAGGTAAAAGGTGAATGGACGCTTCTTCCTGTCACTTTACTAAAGCGAAAAAACACGGCCGTTCCAACTACTAAAGCGAAGAGTGCAATTCCTAATAATACGTAAATCATTTCGTGAGTCCTTTTTGCCGCCTCATTCAATACACCTATCTGTTCTTCGACAGGTAAGAAAGTATCTTATCGGCATCAGGTTTGTTTGGTTGAGACTTAGTACACCACACCTTTTCTTCTTCCGCTATGTGCGCTCCTGTATCAGGCTCCTCACCCTACTTAGTATCGGCTGAGGTAGCTCAATCTCTTCATACTCAACTTACCTGGGTGGGTCTTCGGATCGGTTCTTTTCCTTCGCCATAATGCACTGTATTCCTCCAATAAGGATCCCACCGCTAATGGCAAGGGTAATAGCTTCAACAAGATCGCTGATTGGAAAATCAAATTGCCCTATGAAAAAGAAGCTGACCAGGGCAATCAACAAACGTCCAAATAAAAGCGTGGCAAATATTCCTGCTATCCAAACAGCGACCAGTAATAAGAATAATTTTACCCTTGTAGTAATCATTATTTTCCTCTGTCTGAAGGCGGCAAACCGGTGAAGGACTGTAACCACTAGCTTCTGTAGGTTCCTGAATGCTCAAATTTCTTAACCTGTCGTTATGACAGAACTTGCACGCTAGTTCTGCAGACGGAACGTCTTCCGCCACTCCGCCGGACTGACCCCAAAACGCGCCTTAAACTGCTGTCGCCAGGTGACGGCGGAATTAAATCCCACCAGTTCAGCCACGCGCTCAATCGGCATATTTCCGGCTTCAAGCAGGATCTGGCTGCGCCGCAGGCGCTCGGCGGTAAGCCAGTCGGCAACGCTCATCCCCGTGGCTTTAATAAAATGACGCGTCAGGGTGCGGCGGCTCATTGAGACCACGTCCGCCAGCGAGTCAAGGCTATGCGGTTCGGTGATGTGCTGCTGTAGATAGTCGATCAGGCAATTGATACGTGCATCGCGGGTGTCATTCGGAACAGGCTGAGCAATAAACTGCGCCTGACCGCCCTCGCGGTGCGGCGGCACAATCATCCGCCGGGCAATCTGGTTGGCGACCACGCTGCCAAAGCGCTGACGAATGATATACAGGCAGCAGTCCAGCGCCGCCGCGGTTCCGGCAGAGGTGATGATATTGCCGTCATCCACGTAGAGGGCATTGATATCCAACTGGACGTGCGGAAAGAGCGACTGGAACTGATGTTCGAACTCCCAGTGGGTGGCAGCGCGCTTGCCGTCGAGAATGCCCGCATAGCCCAGCACAAACGACCCCAGACACAGCCCGACGATTTCAGCGCCATTGTCTCTCGCCTGTACCAGGCTGTCGATCAACGTCTGGGGCGGGCGTTCCAGGACGTGCTGCCAGTAGGGCACGACAACAATATCAGCCTGCTCAATGGCGGAGTAATCCTGCGTAGCATTGAGTGAAAAACCGTCTTTTGATGTCAGAAACCCTGGTTTTTCAGCGCAAATCGTGACATTAAAGCGCTTTTCGCTCGATACCGTATCGCCAAACAAAATGCAGGGAACAGAGTAGTGGAACGGGCTAAACCCGTCCACCGCGACAATGGCAACATGTAATAGTGACATTACTCTCTCCTCCCTCTGTGGTGCTCAGAATATAACGCTTTCACCATCCTGGGGAATGCTCAACGCATCGCTAAACTGGTTGGCTTCGGCGTATTCACGCAGCGCGCGTCGGGTCAGTAGACAGTGGTTGATGGCCTCCATATGGGTCGCCACAATCTGGACCTCAGGCAACAGAAAATGCACGTTCAGCACATCCTGCTCGCCCATGATAATGGGGCCAAAGCCAATCACATGCGCGTAACCGGCGTTCAATACCACGACATCCGGCTGGTGTTTTTGCATGTCGGTCGCCACCTCTTCACGCCAGATGGTATCCCCGGCGATATAAAGCGTCTTTTCGTCAGGATGACGGAAGACGACGCCGCAGGCCTCGCCCAGGCGCTCCGCCAGGTCCGGCACGGCATAAGCGCGATCGGTTCCATGCTGGCCGCCGTGGGTTTTCACGATGCTTACGTCATCAAATGCGGTCTCTTGGGTCATCACCGTCAGGTGGGTAAATCCCTGACTGCGCAGCAGCGCGGCGTCGCTGTCGTTTTGTACATAAATCGGTTTGTCTTTGGCGATCAGTGCAATGGCGGTTTGATCCCAGTGATCGTCGTGCGTGTGGGTGACAATCACCGCGTCGGCATCGAGCAGCGTAGTAACCTCAACAGGTAGGTCAACGGTCGGGTTACGAATATCTGCATGCGCCGTACCCGGGAAACCCGGGTAAGCCCCTTTCGGCGCGAGCATGGGGTCAACTAAAAAACGTTTTCCCGCGTAGGTAATCAGCTGAGTGGCATTGCGAATCTGAGTAATGTTCATGGGCTATCCTCCGGTGGGTGTGATAAGGAGAATAGCCCGTGACCACGCGTTACGATGTGGGCTAAAGGGCAATGATCGATGGAATTGGGCCAAACTTACCAGCCTGGCACCGCGCCGCCGTTGAAGATCGTTTCGGCCGCTTTTGCCACCTCAGGCGACTGATACGACTGTATGAATTCCTTCACGTTTTCCGCATTTTTATTGTCTTCACGCGTCACGACAATGTTCACATACGGCGAGTTTTTATCTTCAATGAAGACGCTGTCATGAACCGGCGACAGGCCGGTTTGCTGGAGGTAGGTGGTACTAATAATGGCGACATCCACCTTCGGATCGTCGAGCACGCGCGGCAGCTGCGCGCCTTCCAGCTCCATAATCTTCAGATTTTTAGGGTTTGCGGTGATATCCAGCGCCGTCGGCAGCAGGCCAACGTCCGGCTTCAGGGCAATCAGCTTCTCTTTTTGCAGCAGCAGCAGCGCGCGACCAAGGTTGGTTGGGTCGTTAGGAATGGCAATCGTTGCGCCGTCTTTCAGTTCATTCACCGATTTAATCTTGCGGGAATAGCCAGCCATCGGGAAGACGAAGGTGTTTGCAACGGCAACCAGCTTGTAGCCGTGCGCCTTGTTATCTTCTGCGAGGAACGGGCGGTGCTGGAAAACGTTGGCATCCAGCTCCTCCTGGTTAGTGGCATCGTTGGGCAGCAGCGATCCGCTAAAGCCCACCAGCTCCACGTCCAGACCGTATTTCTCTTTTGCCACCTTTTTAGCGACCTCCGCCACGTCCTGCTCGGCACCGTTAATCACGCCGACCTTAATGTGTTTGGCATCATTGCTGCTTTGGTCACAGCCCGCGAGCAGCAGGCCAGTCAGGAGAAGCGCACCCAGTCGAAGTTTCACGAGACAGTTCCTTTTGTTAGACGTTTTGAAGACTATATCGACAACGCGACGGCGCGCTAAAAAACGAAAAGGAATCAATAAGAAGGATAAGTTATATGCGGCCTATTGCCGGGTGGCGCTGCGCTTACCCGGCCTACGCGCGGGGGTGTTGTAGGCCCGGTTAGCAAAGCGCCACCGAGAGATGGGCATCACGCCTGCCGACGCAGCGGCGCTTCCCGTAAAAACCACGACAGCGCAAACGCCAGCACCATAATCCCTGCCGCCAGCAGGAATACCGCATGAATGGCAGAGCCGAAGGCATCAAGGTAGTCCAGTCTCAGGGCGTCAGGCAGATGGTGGATGGCGGTCGGGTTCAGCTCGCGCGGCAGTTCCGCGCCTTCCGGAAGGCTGTCCATCAGCCCTGACTGCAGAATATTCGTGAATACCGCGCCAAACAGCGCGACGCCGATCGCCCCACCGATGGAGCGGAACAGCGTGACGCCCGAGGTGGCTACGCCGTATTGATCCGCCGACACGCTGTTTTGCACCGCCAGCACCAGCACCTGCATCACCAGTCCCAGCCCCATGCCCAGCACGCTGGTGAACAGATAAAGCTGCCAGGTTGGCGACGTGATTGAAATGCGCGTCAGTAAAAACATCCCCACCACGCCGAGCAGCGTGCCGAGGATCGGGAACAGGCGATATTTCCCGGTACGGCTGATGATCCGCCCGCTGATAATCGAGGTCAGCAGCAGCCCGCCCATCAGCGGAATGAGCTGCAAACCAGCCTGCGTTGGCGTGGCGTCTTTCACCACCTGCAGGTACAGCGGCAGGAAGGTCACTGAGCCAAACAGCGACATGCCGATGATAAAGCCAATCAGGCTGCAGAGCAGGAAGCTGCGGTCGCGGAACAGCGACAGCGGGATGATCGGCTCCCACGCCAGCCGCTCCTCATAGATAAACCCGGCAATGCCCGTCAGGCCGAAGGCCAGAATGCACCACAGCTGCGGGTCGCTCCACGGGCGAACGGTGCCGCCTTCGGTGGTAAACAGGATGATGCACAGCAGCGCCATGCTGAGGTAAATCGCCCCCAGATAGTCAATCTCGTGCTTGCTGCGCCGCGCGCTGCCGTGAAATACCGCGCCTATTACCAGCAGCGCAAACAGCCCCAGCGGCAGGTTGATGTAGAAAATCCAGCGCCAGGAGGCGTGCTGGACGATAAACCCGCCAATCAGCGGCCCGATGACCGTCGCCAGGCCAAACACGCCGCCAAACAGCCCCTGATAGCGCCCGCGATCGGCTGGCGGGATCACGTCAGCCACGGCGGCCATGCTGATCACCATCAGGCCGCCGCCGCCCAGCCCCTGCAGGGCGCGCATCAGCACCAGCTGGGTCATGTTCTGCGCCAGCCCGCACAGCGCGGAGCCCACGAGGAACAGCACAATGGCGATTTGCAGGACGATTTTACGCCCAAACAGATCGCCGAATTTACCGTACAGCGGCACCACGATGGTGGAGCTGAGGATATAGGCCGTCACTACCCAGGAGAGCTTATCCAGGCCGCCCAGCTCACCGACAATGGTAGGCAGCGCCGTAGAGACGATGGTTTGATCAAGCGCAGAAAGCAGCATCACCAGCAGCAGCGCGCTGAACAGCAGCTTAATCGACGGCGCTTTTTGCGCAGGTTGAGTCATTACGTCGGACTCCATAAGACATCACTTGAAATTAATTAATCATGTAATTAATATTTGTGGAAGTGATGAATAAGATCAAGAGGCACCGTGGTCATGCCAGCATTAAAAGACAATTCTGAACCGCGCCGCCCCGGCCGCCCTCGCGGGGGTAAACGCGTCACCGCCAGCCGCGAACAGCTGCTGGATATCGCCCTGAACCTCTTTTCCCGTCAGGGGATCGCCAATACCTCACTCAACGCCATTGCCAAAGAGGCGGGCGTCACGCCTGCGATGCTTCACTACTACTTCAACTCCCGAGAGCAACTGCTGGATGCGATGATTGAGGAGCGTTTCCTGCCGTTACGCGAGCGGATCGGGACGATTTTCGCCGATCACCGGGATTCGCCGGTGAATGCCCTGACGGAAATGGTTAAAGTGCTGGCCGAACTGGCGGAACAGTATCCCTGGTTTGCACCGCTGTGGATGCAGGAGGTGATTGGCGAAATGCCGGTACTGCGCACCCATCTTCAGGCGCGGTTTGGTGACGAGAAGTATCAGGCGACGCTTGCCACCCTCAAAGGCTGGCAGCAGGAAGGGAAGCTGAATCAGGCGCTGGCACCGGAGCTGCTGTTTACCACCTTGCTGAGCCTGGTGCTGGTGCCGTTTTCACGCATGCGCAATGACGAGAGGCTAAAATCCCTCTCGCCGGAGATTATTGTCCGTCATGCGCTTGCCGTAATCGGCACTGGGATCGGCGGTTAAAGCGCCTTTGCCAGATAGTGGCGCTGCATGCCCGCATGGGGGTAATCCTGCAAAGACATCTGCAGCCGGTAGCCCTGCTTTTCATAGAACGGGCGTGCCTGGAAGCTGGCCGTATCCACCAGCGCGTGCTTGCAGCCCTGACGTCGGGCTTCATCTTCTGCCGTTTTGATGAGCTTGCTGCCCACGCCGGAGCCGCGCAGGGATTCGCTGACCCAGAGATAGTCAATATTCAGCCAGTCACCTTTGCGCACGCCGATTAATCCGCCCAGCATGGCGCCATTATCGTCACGTACGTAAACGCCAATGTCGCCACTAAAGTTCGACATATCTAAAAACTGCCCGTTATAAGCTCTTAACCCTACAAATAACTCTTCTTTCTCTTCGGGTGTGACTTTTTTAGTAATGCTCAACTGCATATTGTTCTCCTTATTTTCAGCGCAATCTGAATATCTCACAGCTTAACCTTCATAAAAACTCCTTATTTCCTCCATTGTTTAATCCAGGAAATATTCATTCAATATGTAAATAAAAAAAGCCTTTCCAATACGCACCTAAAACGTATAATGAGAACGATCATTCTCACTTTTACACGGTAGCCGACGATGAGCACAAAGCTGGAAGAACGACAAAAATTGCGCCAGGACGAGATCATCACCGCCGCGCGCCGCTGCTTTCGCGCCAGCGGGTTTCACGCCGCCAGCATGTCGCAGATTGCCAGCGAGGCGAAGCTCAGCGTCGGACAAATTTACCGTTATTTCAGCAACAAAGACGCGATTATCGAAGAGATGATCCGCCGCATCATCGACTCGCGCATCGAGGAGATGCAGGGCAAAACGCTGGTTGAAGGGATGCCGCAGGCCCTCGCCTGGCGGCAAACGCTCAACGAGGATGACGATGCGCTGATGCTGGAAATGTCCGCCGAGGCCACGCGTAATCCTCAGGTTGCCGCCATGCTGATCGAAGCCGAATCGCGCATGTTCACCAACGCCTGCGCGCACCTGAAAAAGCAGTTCCCCCACCTGAGCGATGAGCATATTCGCTGCTGCGTGGAGATTACCGCCGTGATGATCGAAGGGACGATTTACCGTCGACTCGCGCCGTTAAAAGTACCGTCAGAACAATTAGAACCTCTTTATCAGGATATTTTAAATATGCTTTTCTCTGCGAAGTAATCGCATATGAATAATTAGCGGGAATAAGTAATTCCCCTTTTTTTACATTTCTGGCTCAGCCAGAGATGCGGTATCGCTGTGCCTTTAAATAGCCCTCCTCCCTGTTAAGCGATTAACAGGGCAGGCATCGTTCACCCTGGAAAAAGATTATGAAAACCATAACAACCTCCATCGCGGCATTACTCCTCCTGACAGGGTGCGATAATGCGCAAACATCTGCTCCCCAGCGTCCTCTTCCGGATGTGGGGATTGTCACGCTCATGAGCCAGCCTGTTTCCGTCGTCAGCGAGCTGACGGGCCGCACCACTGCCGCCATGAGCGCCGAAGTGCGCCCGCAGGTAGGCGGCATTATCCAGAAGCGGCTGTTCACCGAAGGCGATACGGTCAAGGCCGGACAGGCACTGTATCAAATTGACCCTTCCAGCTACCGCGCCGCCTACGATGAAGCCGCCGCGGCGCTAAAGCAGGCGCAGGCGCTGGTGCAGGCCGACTGCCAGAAGGCCCAGCGCTATGCGCAGCTGGTGAAAGATGACGGCGTGTCGCGTCAGGATGCAGAGGACGCGAAGTCCACCTGCGCACAGGACAAGGCCAGCGTCGAGTCAAAGAAGGCCGCGCAGGAAAGCGCGCGCATTAACCTCAACTGGACCACCGTGACTGCACCGATTGCCGGACGTATCGGCATCTCCTCCGTCACCCCCGGCGCGCTGGTGACCGCTCAGCAGGATACCGCCCTCGCCACCATTCGCGGGCTCGACAGCATGTACGTCGATCTCACGCGTTCCAGCGCCGATCTGCTGCGTTTACGCAAGCAAACCCTTGCCACCAATAGCGATACGCTAAGCGTGTCGTTAATCCTCGAAGACGGCAGCACCTACGGTGAAAAAGGCCGCCTGGCGTTAACCGAAGTGGCGGTGGATGAATCAACCGGTTCCGTCACGCTGCGCGCCGTCTTCCCGAACCCGCAGCATCAGCTCCTGCCGGGGATGTTTGTCCGCGCCAGAGTGGATGAAGGCATCATGAACGACGCGATCCTGGCACCGCAGCAGGGCATCACCCGCGACGCCAAAGGCACCGCTACCGCGCTGGTGGTCAATGCCAGCAACAAGGTCGAGCAGCGTCAGCTGGAAACGGGCGACACCTACGGCGACAAATGGCTGGTGCTGAGCGGCCTGAAGGCGGGCGATAAGCTGATTGTGGAAGGCACCGACAAGGTGACCGCCGGGCAGGAAGTGAAAGCCGAAGAGATGAAAGCCAGTGGAGGAAACGCCTGATGTTTTCCCGTTTCTTCGTGCGTCGCCCGGTCTTTGCCTGGGTTATCGCCATTCTTATCATGCTCGCCGGGATGCTGGCGATCCGCTCGCTGCCGGTCGCGCAGTACCCGGACGTCGCCCCGCCGTCGATCAAAATCTCCGCCACCTACACCGGTGCCTCCGCGCAAACGCTGGAAAACAGCGTGACGCAGGTGATCGAGCAGCAGCTCACCGGGCTGGATAACCTGCTCTACTTCACCTCCACCAGCAGCTCGGACGGGTCGGTAAGCATCAACGTCACCTTCGAACAGGGAACCGATCCGGACACCGCGCAGGTGCAGGTGCAGAACAAGGTCCAGCAGGCGGAATCTCGCCTGCCGACCGAGGTGCAACAGTCCGGTATTACCGTCGAGAAATCGCAGAGCAACTTCCTGCTGATCATGGGCGTGTACGACAAAACCGACACCGCCAGCAGCTCGGATATCGCCGACTGGCTGGTGAGCAATATGCAGGACCCGCTGGCGCGCGTGGAGGGCGTTGGCAGCCTGCAGGTGTTCGGGGCGGAATACGCGATGCGCATCTGGCTCGACCCGGCGAAGCTGGCGTCCTACTCGCTGATGCCGTCCGACGTGCAGAGCGCGATTGAAGCCCAGAACGTGCAGGTTTCCGCCGGTAAAATCGGCGCGCTACCCTCGTCAAACGCCCAACAGCTGACCGCGACCGTCCGCGCCCAGTCGCGCCTGCAGACGGTGGATCAGTTTAAAAACATCATTGTGAAGAGCCAGTCCAACGGCGCGGTCGTGCACATCAGCGACGTCGCCCGCGTGGAGATGGGCAGCGAAGATTACACCGCCACCGCGAAGCTCAACGGCCACCCGGCGGCGGGTATGGCGGTCATGCTTTCACCGGGTGCGAACGCGCTCAACACTGCCACGGCGGTGAAAGACAAGATTGCCGAGTTCAAAAAGTCGATGCCGGAAGGCTATGACGTGGCCTACCCGAAAGACAGCACAGAGTTCATCAAGATCTCCGTTGAGGACGTGATCCAGACCCTGTTCGAAGCCATTATCCTCGTGGTGGTGGTGATGTACCTGTTCCTGCAAAACATTCGCGCCACGCTGATCCCGGCGCTGGCGGTACCTGTCGTTCTGCTGGGCACCTTCGGCGTGCTGGCGCTGTTCGGCTACTCCATCAATACCCTGACGCTGTTTGCGATGGTGCTGGCGATTGGGCTTTTGGTGGATGACGCCATCGTGGTGGTGGAAAACGTCGAGCGTATTATGCGCGACGAAGGCCTGCCCGCCCGCGAAGCCACCGAAAAATCGATGGGCGAAATCTCCGGCGCGCTGATCGCCATTGCGCTGGTGCTCTCTGCGGTATTCCTGCCGATGGCCTTCTTCGGCGGCTCCACCGGGGTGATTTACCGTCAGTTCTCGGTCACCATCATTTCGGCGATGTTCCTCTCCGTGGTGGTGGCGTTGACCCTGACGCCCGCGCTCTGCGGCTCAATTCTGAGCCACACGGCTCCGCACAAGAAAGGTTTCTTCGGCGCGTTTAACCGCTTCTACAGCAGGACCGAGCATGGCTATCAGAACAAGGTGTTGCGGGCCCTGCGCCGCTCCGGCGGCATGCTGGTCATCTACGCCCTGCTCTGTGGCGCGATGGGCTTCGCGATGCTGAAGCTGCCGGGCAGCTTCCTGCCAACGGAAGACCAGGGCGAAATCATGGTGCAGTACACCCTGCCAGCCGGCGCGACGACGGTGCGTACCGCCGAAGTCAGCCGCCAGGTGCGCGAGTGGTTCCTCACCAAAGAGAAAGCCAACACCAACGTGATTTTCACCATTGAAGGCTTCAGCTTCAGCGGCAGCGGCCAGAACGCCGGGATGGCATTTGTCTCCCTGAAAAACTGGTCAGAGCGTAAAGGCGATGAGAATACCGCGCAGGCCATCGCCCTGCGCGCCACGCAGGAGCTGAGCACCATCCGCGATGCGACCATCTTTGCCATGACGCCGCCTGCGGTGGACGGTCTGGGCCAGAGCAACGGCTTTACCTTTGAGCTGATGGCCAGCGGCGGCACCGACCGCGACGCGCTGTTGAAACTGCGTAACCAGCTGATTGGTCAAGCCAACCAGGACAGTTCGCTGCACGCCGTGCGCGCCAACGATCTGCCGCAGATGCCGCAGCTTCAGGTGGATATCGATAACAACAAGGCCGTGTCGCTGGGGCTGTCCCTGAGCGACGTCACCGACACCCTCTCCAGCGCCTGGGGTGGGACCTACGTGAACGACTTTATCGATCGCGGCCGCGTGAAAAAGGTCTACATCCAGGGCGACAGCGACTATCGCGCCGTGCCGTCGGATCTCAACAAATGGTATGTGCGCGGCAGCGACAGCACCATGACCCCGTTCTCCGCCTTCGCCACCACCCGCTGGGAGTACGGCCCGGAAAGCCTGGTGCGCTACAACGGCTCGGCGGCGTATGAGATTCAGGGCGAAAACGCCAGCGGCGCCAGCTCCGGCACGGCGATGAGCAAAATGGAGCAGCTGGCAAACAGCCTGCCGTCCGGCAGCACCTGGGCGTGGAGCGGTTTGTCGTTGCAGGAAAAACTGGCGAGCGGTCAGGCGATGAGCCTGTATGCCCTCTCCATCCTGGTCGTGTTCCTGTGCCTGGCGGCGCTGTATGAGAGCTGGTCAGTACCGATTTCGGTCATTCTGGTGATCCCGCTTGGCGTGCTGGGCGCGGCCGTCGCCGCCTCCCTGCGCGGCCTGAACAACGACGTCTACTTCCAGGTAGCGCTGCTGACCACCATCGGCCTGTCGTCGAAGAACGCCATCCTGATTGTGGAATTTGCCGAAGCCAAAGTCGCGGAAGGGTACTCCCTGACCCGCGCCGCGCTGCGTGCCGCTCAGACGCGCCTGCGTCCGATCATCATGACCTCGCTGGCGTTTATCGCAGGGGTGACGCCGCTGGCCGTGGCAACCGGGGCAGGTGCCAACAGCCGCGTGGCGATCGGTACCGGCATTATCGGCGGGACGCTGGCCGCGACGCTGCTGGCGATCTTCTTCGTCCCCTTATTCTTTGTACTGGTGAAACGTCTGTTCTCCGGTAAGCACGCAAACCGGAGGTCATAATGTTTCGTGTATCTATTTTAGCGTTAGCCCTGCTGAGCGCAGGCTGTGTGTCGTTAGACCCAACGTATCAACGCCCGGACGCCCCCGTCCCGGCAACCTTACCCGGCGCGCACGGCGAAGCCACCGCCGTGGTGAGCCAGTGGCAGCAGGTGATGAACGACGCGCGGCTGAAAAGCGTGGTGACGATGGCGCTTAACAGCAACCGTGACGTGCAAAAAGCGATTGCGGATATCGACGCCGCCCGCGCCCAGTACGGTGAAACGCGCTCGTCCCTGTTCCCAACGGTGGACGCCGAGCTGAGCCACACCCGCAGCCGCACGCTGGCAAGCGGCGTGACCACCAGCGACGAAGCCAACGGCGCGGTCTCCAGCTTCGAGCTGGATCTGTTTGGCCGCAACCAAAGCCTCTCCCGCGCCGCGCGTGAAACCTGGCTTGCCAGCGAATTCACCGCGCAGAATACGCGCCTGACGATGGTTAGCGAGCTGACCACGGCCTGGGTGACGCTGGCGGCGGATAACAGCAACCTGGCGCTGGCGAAATCCACGATGGAGAGCGCGGCGAACTCGCTGAAGATTGTGAAGCGCCAGCAGGACGTCGGCGTGGCGGCGGCGACGGACGTCAGTGAAGCGATGGCGGTTTACCAGCAGGCGCGCGCCAGCGTGGCGAGCTACCAGACGCTGGTGATGCAGGACAAAAATGCCCTTAATCTGCTGGCGGGCGATACGGTGCCGGACAACCTGCTGCCCGGCACGCTGGAGAGCCTGAGCGATAATGCCATCACGCTGATCCCGGCAGGCGTCAGCTCCAGCGCGCTGCTGCGTCGCCCGGATATTCAGGAGGCCGAGCATAACCTGCTGAGCGCCAACGCCAACATCGGCGCGGCGCGCGCCAACTTCTTCCCGACCATCTCGCTCACCGCCAGCGCGGGCGTCGGCAGCGATTCGCTCTCCTCCCTGTTTAGCCACGGGATGAAGGTCTGGTCGTTTGCACCGTCCATCACCCTGCCGCTGTTTAGCGGCGGGAACAACCTGGCACAGCTGCGCTACGCGGAAGCGGAGAAGAAGGGACTGATCGCCACCTACGAGAAAGCCATCCAGAGCGCGTTTAAGGACGTGGCCGACGCGCTGGCGCGCCGTGAAACGCTCAGCGAGCAGCTGGATGCCCAGCGAGAATACGTGGCGGCAGAGCAAAAAACGCTGGATGTGGCCACGCGCAGCTATAAGGCAGGCGCGGGGGATTATCTGACGGTGCTTACCGCGCAGCGGTCGCTGTGGTCGGCGCAGGAATCACTGATTGCGCTGCAGCAAACCGACCTGGAAAACCGCATCACGCTGTGGCAGTCGCTGGGAGGCGGGATTCAGTAACCTCATCGGTGGGCGATTCTCATGCGCAGAAAAGAGAAAATCATACTTTCGGCTGGAATCGCTACACTGAATGTAACGATATATTTCATGGGAAGCATGTGACGTTAACTGGAGGTTTCGATGAAAGCTGCACACCTGGTTTGCCTGCTGGTTTGTCTGCTCTACCGTAGCAGGTGATTTACTGATTGATATTACAACGGTGGATAACTCGCATAAGCAGATGGCCGGTACCTCCTATCTGATTTATATCAGAACAGGCCCAAATAATCCGACAACCACAGATATTAAATATTAATGGATGTATTTATCCCAATCTGCAAAGATTTCTTTCCGCCCCGAAGTGCTTAATTGAATATCCTGCATTGTTATATTTATGCGGGGGTTCCCCTCAGCATTTAATTTGATTCGTGAATGCTTGTTATATATTTATTTATTCAGTGAATAAATAATGTTTTGTACTATTTTTATTCTACCTTGTGGAATGGTATTTTAATAACCAGCCTGAAAGCGTATTATTTTGATGAACCTTATTGCTTTATCAAAAGGATATTTGACGATGGCAGGACAATCAGACACGGTTCAACAACAGGATACCCTGAATCGTTATTTACTGTATTTCCCACGAAGTAAAACCGTTTCACCGGATGTTCATTCTTTTTGCGGGGAAGAAGAACTCAGTAAGCCCTATCGTTATACCATTCGCTTCACCAGTCCGAATCCGAACATTGCAGTCAAAGACGTTCTGAACAAGATGGCTGAATTTATTCTGCGCGCGCCTAACCCGAAAGCGAAATCGACCTGGCACAATCAGGAATCCTGGTTGCCGGTGCGCCAGATTAATGGCGTGATCACGTCATTTTCCCGTCTGAAGTCGTCCGCTGATGAAGCCCTGTATGAGTGTGTGTTGGAGCATGAACTGGCGCTGTTGGATCGGAACTATGCGTTGTGACATGGACGTTGGGAAATAACTCATGAAAGGATTATGTGTAGGGATTATTACTACTGCTGTTCTATTTGCGGCAGCTTGTAAGGCTTCAGAACCGCCAACACAGGTGGTTTACCGTTTTGATGAGCATCGTTATCTGGAGCTGAAGGGTTGGGACTGTGAAGGGGAACTCTGGTATACGGATACAAAACGGGGCATTCATACCGAGCCTGTGAGTCAATTTTATCGGATATTTACCCGAAAATTTATTCATCCCTCTGAACGTTATATTGCAATTCCCACCTGGGATTCTCCCGGCTCTATGATTTCGAAAGATTATGGGCAAACCTGGTTTCCTTCAGCATTCTCTCCTGGAGAAAATGAGCCTAACGGTGATTCTTCGCCTCCGTACGATGACGTTCTTTCCTTCACCGTCATCAACGATCAGGGATTTTTAGAGACCAAACACCGGCTGTATATGTCGTCAAAACCGTTTGATGATCCGCGAATTTTGCCGGGCGGGCCGGGGATTCAATATCGTTTAGACAATGGTGAAATGGATGAAATTACGCCAGATGCCCCAGGATGGTCCTGGGGGATGGTTTATTTTACGAAGGAAGGTTTACAGGGAAAGGTTATGCGCCGTGAGGCCAATTATCAGGACCTGCCCGACAAAGTGCCGGAAGTGAAAGGCTACACCGGTTGGGATCATATGCGTTGTGACATGGACGTTGGGAAATAACTCATGAAAGGATTATGTGTAGGGATTATTACTACTGCTGTTTTATTTGCGGCGACTTGTAAGGCTTCAGAACCGCCAACACAGGTGGTTTACCGTTTTGATGAGCATCGTTATCTGGAACTGAAGGGTTGGGACTGTGAAGGGGAACTCTGGTATACGGATACAAAACGGGGCATTCATACCAAGCCTGTGAGTCAATTTTATCAAATTTTTTCTAAAACATATATTCATCCATCAGAAAAATATATTGCCGTGCCGACAAAAAACGTATCGGAATTTATCATTTCAAAAGACTATGGGAAAAACTGGCAAATAGCCGTGTTTGCGCCAGAAAGTTTAGAAATTAGATTGAGGGCGTGGTCTAATCAGTCTGTTCATCCTGATCAGCAAAACGCTATTTCATTTACAGTTATTAATGATCAAGGTTATTTGGTCATTAAGCCGTATGATGGAGGAAACAAAAATCAGCGTAACTTCATTTATATGTCATCTAAGCCATTCGATGATTCCGGCTTTAAAAGCAAAGATTATATCGATATTGGTTTAGATGAAAATTATAAGCCTTTACAAATGCCTAAATCATTCAGCGATTGGTCATGGGGAACGCTCTATATAACGAATGGTGAGTTAGACCAAACAGGCTTAAAAGAAATGAAAAAATATCAGGGTCTGCCCGATAAAGTTCCGGAAGTAAAAGGCTATACCGGCTGGGATCACATGCGCTGCGATATGGACGCAGGGAGGAAGGGAAACTGATGAATGGCGTAATTCGACTCAATGACCCGCTGGTGAGCGGTGGAAAAGTGATTAAAGCGTCCGGCGCGGACTTTATGGGAAAACCTGTGGCCCTAAAAAACGATCTGGTTATGTGCCCTGAGCATAAAGGAACGTTCCCTATCAAGGAATGCCACCCGACCTGGACGATGAACGGCCGCGGCGTGGTCGTGGATGGCTGTAAAGCGGCGTGCGGCTGTGCCATTCGCACCACGCTCCCCACTGCGGGGGCTGTTTGATGAATTGGTGGTTATTCTCAAAACAGAATGAATTTGACGAGAAATATCCCTATTTGTGGATATGTCTCTTATATGTGGTCGTCGTGGTTATCTGCCTGGCCGTCCGGGCTGTCACCTGGCCGGGTAATAAACATGTCGATCTCGTTTTTCTTGCCCAGTCTGTGGTGATTCCGGTTGTTTTCCTGACGGGGTTCGTACAAGTGTTCTCTGCCGCGTATCACGGGCTCAGGCACTACATGGAAACGCGGTTGCTGATTGCGGCCCAGCAGGAATACAAGGTTGTCAGCTACGCCAGGGGTAACATTACCCTGGCAGGCTGGTCCGTGCTGACTCCTCCAAAGGCAACGAAGGAACTGGCGCTGAGTATGCTGAAACTGGAGGGAGAGTTTCCGCTGGCCGCTAAAATGCCGTTGAAAATCGACCTGGAAGCATCGTTCGATTTCACGAGAGCCGGGCAGGCAATGATCCACGTTCTGGAGCCGATGGCAGGAAAACTTTCTCAGTACCGGCAGATTGAAGCGCTTGTGTGGGTTCGCGGTGGGGACGGATCCTGTAGCGATGAACTCCGTCGTGTGCTCGAACGGTTAGCGATCTCTACTAAAAAAATCACCTTTTTGCCTGAATGTCCGGACTATACGCAAGTCACGGAATGGATAAAGCAGACTAACGGGTATGTTGTTGAACGGCTGCTTATCTGTGTAGACCTTCATTCTGACGAAGAAGAGTCTAAACAGATGGAAAATGTTACTGCGCTTCTCTTCACGAATTACTACGTCAAAACAGAAGGAGAAAAACGGGTTTATCTTTATCAGCCGATGACGGGGGTTACAGACGTTGAAACAACAGTACCTGTTTATCTGCGAGCGGAAGCTGTCAGTAAACCAAAAAAACTCTGGTATACCGGACTCTCTCGCACGGAGAAGTACCCGCTGCTGGAAGTGCTGGATGAGAAAAAGGCCGTAACGGACAGGCTGGATCTTGAAATGTCACTCGGTGAGCATTCTTCCGGGTACGTCTGGCTGATGCTGGCATTGGCATCAGATGCAGTGGTGTATGCGCAGGGTGATCAGCTGGTGGCCGCTTCCGAACAGAACAGGTTTTCAATGACGGCTCTGTCGTCCCGATTAACTCGCCAACCTGATTATCCCCAGCAGAAAAGATACACGACACCGTGGGAAGTTTGTGGGATCGCAGGGCTGATGTTCTTTTTGGGAATTATGATAACCATTGGCACTTTTGGTGATGGCGGTAAATCTATATCCGGCTGGTTTTTAATTATAATGGCTGTTCTATGCATAGTTATATTTTGTGGTATGGGAGCATTTTTCACCTGGTTTTATGGTGATAAAGCTCGTGAGCATATGGGAATGTAACAATGAATTTATTTCTCTGATTTTACCTTATAAAGCTGTTTTTTATTATAATGGTTTGGCTGTAGGCGTAATACTTGCGTTAATGGCAGTGTATGTTGATTTATCATTTGATTACAGAAACAGAAAATACTGGTGTGTGCGCAATAAATTAAAGACATTGAAGGATTCTCCGAAAACCTACCAGTTGTAACTGTTGAGCTACTGTATTGCGCTGGCAGTCCGGTCTCTGACGCAGAAAGCGAAAATTCATACTTTCGGCTGGCGTCGCTACACTGAATGTAACGATATATTTCATGGGAAGCATGTGACGTTAACTGGAGGTTTCGATGAAAGCTGCGCACCTGGTTTGCCTGCTCGTTTGCCTGTTGTTCGCCGCGTTTGTCCACGCACAGGAGAAGGACGATCCGGCGAAAGATGCCCAGATAAAACAGCAGGTCCTGAAAGATGTGAAGAAAACCTGCACGCCACAGAAAAAGCAGAGCGATAAGGCCTGGCAGGCAATGATTTTGTCGTTGGAGGCCAACCAGCTGCTGATCAAAAACGCCATCACCGCCGTGAAGCGCGACAATCTGGACGCCTACTGGGATGCCGTCAGTCAGGTGGATTGTATGGAAGACTATTGAATGCTGCTCGCCGGGTGGCGCTGCGCTTACCCGGCCTACATCACACGTTTAACGCTTCCGCATGTCCGGAATAATGAGATCCCCGCGCAGCACGTACGACCCCAGCATCTGCGTTTTCTCCGTTAGCCAGCTCACTATCCGCGCCGCCATGGCGTCCATGGAATATTCAATCGCCGGGATCACCGGAATACCCGGCAGATGCAGCGATCCGCCCAGGCTGAAGACCATGATGTCGTCCGGCACCGATTTGTTAAACGCCTGCAGCTGCGGGATCACCCGCTGGGCTTCCTGCTCGTCCGCCACCAGCAGCGCGTTGAAATTCAGGGTGCTGGCGTTGTTCAGCAGCTCCTGCAGCGCAACGGATGAGGAGGTGGCGTCCATAAAGACCAGGTTGCGATTAAAGGGCAGGAAATTTTTCTCCAGCGCATGCTTGTAGCCGAGCAGCACCTGGTCGGCAAAACCGCTGCCGTGCGGGTGGATCAGCGCAATCTGGCGACGCCCCTGGCTGGTGAGGTAGTTACAGGCGGTTTCGGCGGCAAACGCGTGATCGAACTGGATGCTGTTGGCGTTATCAGACTCCATACAGTCGACCAGAATGACGTTTTCCATATCCACGTCCAGCGGAAAACGGGCGCCAATCACCAGGATATCATCACAGAGCCCGCAGGAGAGTTCTTCAAGGGCGTGCATCACTTCCGCTTTGCTATGCGCGAAGCGCAGCAGCAGATGTTTTTGATGCTGGCTGAGCTGTTTTTCCAGCGCGTACAGATAACCGGTGGTCTGGTTAATGTTTTCCTGCGCGCAAATCACGCCAATACAGCCCGTCGACTGGCTTAGCAGTGACTGTGCGATCACGTTAGGACGATAGTTCAGCTCATCCACCGCTTTCAGAACGGCCTGACGGCTGGCTTCCTTCACGCCGCGTGACCCGCTCAACACCCGTGATACCGTGGCTTTGGACACCCCGGCCAGACGTGATACATCGTTGATTGTAGACATCTCTCTCCCCTGGCAGGCCAACTTCACGCCTGCAAATTCCATTACCGCTACGGCTCACATTATAGCCAGAACGGAGTATATCCGTTTCCGTTTTTCATGGAAACCGATTTTCCGTTTCCACTCAAAATGACGTCATAACAGCCAAATTCCGTGATGCAGATCGTGGTAATAAGCCCCATAAGCACAGCTTCTTGATGGTTGTCACACTTCTGTCTTTTATAAATGGAAACCGGTTTCCGTATGATGTCCAATCATCTCCGCAATAACTTTTTACATTTAGAGGATGGTTGTCGATGTTCAAGATTATGCTGTGCTGCTCTGCCGGGATGTCCACCAGCCTGTTGGTCAGCAAAATGGTCGATGTCGCGAAAGAACGTGGTTTGTCGGTGAAGATTGATGCGTACGGTGTTTCCGAATTTGATACGCAGTTTCCGCAATACCAGGTTGTCCTTCTCGGACCGCAAGTGAAATACATGTTAAAGACACTCTCAGACAAGGCGGCGACGCAAGGCATTCCGGTACAGCCCATCGACATGATGGACTACGGCATGCAGCGTGGCGATAAAGTACTGGACTATGCTCTGTCGCTCATCGAAGCGGCACACTAAAAGGTGTTCACATGAGTTCGTTATATCAATCCATGGTCGCGGTGATTGAGCAGTCAATTACCCCGCTGGCCGCAAAGCTGGGTCAGCAAAAGTATGTGATTGCAATACGCGACGGCTTTACCGCCGCGCTGCCGTTTATGATCATCGGCTCGTTTATGCTGGTGTTCATCTTCCCGCCGTTTTCGGCGGATACCACCAACAGCTTTGCCCGCGGCTGGCTGGATTTCTCCCAGACCTACCGCGAGCAGCTGATGCTGCCGTTTAACCTCAGCATGGGCGTCATGACCTTCTTCATCTCGGTGGGGATTGGGGCAAGCCTGGGGCGTCAGTTCAACCTCGACCCGGTGATGTCCGGCCTGCTGGCCTTTATGGCCTTCCTGCTGGTCGCCGCACCCTATGCCGACGGCAAAATCTCGACCCAGTATCTCTCCGGCCAGGGCATCTTCACCGCGCTGATCACCGCCATCTACTCCACCCGCGTGTATGCGTGGCTAAAGGAAAACAAAGTCACCATTCGCCTGCCGAAGGAAGTGCCGACCGGCGTGGCGCGTTCGTTTGAGATCCTGATCCCGGTGATGGTGGTGATCGGCACGCTGCACCCGCTGAACCTGTTCATTGAAGCGCAGACCGGAATGATCATTCCCCAGGCGATCATGCACCTGCTGGAACCGCTGGTGTCCGCCTCTGACTCCCTGCCCGCGATTCTGCTCTCCGTGCTGCTGTGCCAGATCTTCTGGTTTGCGGGTATCCACGGCTCGCTGATTGTCACCGGCATCATGAACCCGTTCTGGATGGCTAACCTCTCCGCAAACCAGGCGGCGCTGGCGGCTGGCGCGGCGCTGCCGCACGTTTACCTACAGGGCTTTTGGGATCACTACCTGCTGATTGGCGGCGTAGGCTCCACGCTACCGCTGGCGTTCCTGCTGCTGCGCAGCCGCGTGACCCATCTGCGCACCATCGGCAAAATGGGCGTGGTGCCAAGCTTCTTTAACATCAACGAACCGATTCTGTTCGGCGCGCCGATCATCATGAACCCGATGCTGTTTATCCCGTTCGTGTTCGTTCCGCTGGTCAACGCCTGCCTGGCGTACGGCGCAACCAAGCTCGGCTGGCTGGCACAGGTCGTCTCGTTAACGCCGTGGACCACCCCTGCACCGATTGGTGCGTCATGGGCGGCGAACTGGGCGCTCAGCCCGGTGGTGATGTGCCTGGTCTGTATGGTGATGTCCGCGCTGATGTACCTGCCGTTCCTGCGCGCCTATGAGCGTACGCTCATCAAAAACGAAGAGCAGAAAGCTCAGGCGACCGTCGGTAACGCTGAAGCCGCCAGCAATTAAGTCAAAGAGGAAGAGTCATGAAATACGCATTTCCCGATAACTTCTGGTGGGGCAGCGCAAGCTCAGCTCTCCAGACCGAAGGGGCAAGAGAGGGCGAAACCACATGGGATTACTGGTTTGCCCGCGAGCCGAACCGTTTTCACAACGGCGTGGGGCCGCAGCAGACCTCCACGTTTTATCAGCACTGGAAAACGGACATTCAGCTGTTAAAGCAGCTGAACCACAACAGCTTTCGCACCTCGATTAGCTGGGCGCGCCTGATCCCCGACGGTATCGGTGAAGTGAACCCGGAAGCGGTCGATTTCTATAATCAGGTCATTGATGAGCTGAATGAACAGGGCATCACGCCGTTTATGACCCTGTTCCACTTCGACATGCCGATGGCGATGCAGGAAATCGGTGGCTGGGAAAACCGCGACGTGGTGGACGCTTACGCCCGCTATGCGCAGATCTGCTTCGAGCTGTTTGGCGATCGCGTGCTGCACTGGTTTACCTTCAACGAGCCGATCGTGCCGGTAGAAGGCGGTTACCTGTACGACTTCCACTATCCGAATGTGGTGGATTTTCGTCGGGCAGCCACCGTGGCGTATCACACCGTGCTGGCCCATGCGAAGGCGGTGCAGGCCTACCGCGCCGGGCATTATGCGGGGGAGATTGGCATCGTGCTGAACCTGACGCCGTCATACCCGCGTTCGCAGATTCCGGCAGACGTGAAGGCGGCGCACATCGCAGACCTGATGTTTAACCGCAGCTTCCTTGACCCGGTCCTGCGCGGGGAGTATCCGGCCGATCTGGTGGCATTGCTGAAATCTTACGATCAGCTGCCCGCCTGCAAGCCGGAAGACGGTTTCCTGATCGCGGAAGGGAAAATCGACCTGCTCGGCGTGAACTACTATCAGCCGCGTCGCGTGAAGAGTCGCGATAGCGCGGTGAACCCGCAGGCGCCGTTTATGCCGGAGTGGTTCTTTGATAGCTACGAGATGCCGGGCCGCAAGATGAACCCGTACCGCGGCTGGGAAATCTACGAGCCGGGTATTTACGATATTCTGGTCAACCTGCGCGACAATTACGGCAACCCACGCTGCTTTATTTCTGAAAACGGCATGGGCGTCGAAAATGAGCAGCGCTTTATTGAAAATGGCCAGATTAACGATCAATACCGCATCGAGTTTATTTCCGAACATTTAGCCTGGCTGCATAAGGGTATTAGCGAAGGGTGCAATTGTCTTGGTTACCATATGTGGACGTTTATTGATAACTGGTCGTGGTGTAACGCGTATAAAAATCGCTACGGATTTATCCAGCTCGATTTAGAAACGCAGGAACGCACCATCAAGAAAAGCGGAGAGTGGTTTGCCGCCACCGCCTTAAATAATAGCTTTGATAAAGAGTAATGATGATGATCGCACTAGAAGAAGCCGTAATGGAAATTATCGTCAACGCCGGGCAGTCCCGCAGCCTGTGCTTTGAAGCACTGCACGCGGCGCGTCAGGGCAACATTGACGAGGCCAAAAGCCTGCTGCGCGAAGCCGACGGCTATTCTCGCCAGGCGCACAAGATGCAGACCAAACTGATCGAGCAGGATGCTGGCGAAGGACGTCAGCCGATGACGTTAATCATGGTGCACGCGCAGGATCATTTAATGAATTCCTTATTAGCGCGTGAACTGTCCGAAGAAATTATTCATTTATATCAGAGATAGCCTATGGCGAAATAAATTACTTTAATACCTCTGTACCTTAAATAGAATTCCACTTGTTCTGATGATAGCGACATACTCTGTCAGATCGGAGCGGGATGGTTATTGTCTGAATAAAATTAAACTATATTGAGATAACCATGAATACGATTAAAAAACTTCCATTAACCATGGCGGTTATCGCCGCGCTTTGCCCAATTTCCGTGCTCGCACAAGAATTCACGCAGGAGCAAATCGACGCCATTGTGGCAAAAGCGGTGGATAAAGCCCTGGCCGAACGTCAGGCCAAAATGGATGCGGCGGTCGCGAAAAAAGCGGACGTGGTGACCGAGCCGCAAAGCGCGGCGCAGTCCCCCGATATGGCGATTCCGTTCGGCATTAAATTTACCGGCTACGCCCGCTACGGCGCGCACTTCCAGGCCGCCGATCAGAAATACGTGGCGGTGGACGGCTCCTACAACGGCGCGTCCGCCATTGGTCGTCTGGGCAACGAAGGCAACGGCGGGGAATTCCAGCTCTCCAAGGCCTTCAAGGGTGAAAACGGCGCCATCTGGGACGTTAACGTGATGATCGATCACTGGGGCGACGAAGTTAACCTGAAAAAAGCCTACGCGGGCGTGACCAACATTATGGCCTCCAACCCGAATGCCTATTTCTGGGCCGGTCGTGACTTCCACCAGCGTCCGCAGCAGGGCATCAACGATTACTTCTGGATGAACCACGACGGCCAGGGCGCCGGGGTGAAGAACTTCGACATCGGCGGCGTGCAGTTCGACGTGGCCGCCGTGGCGGCGGTGGAATCCTGTAGCCCGGAAGTGATGGAAGATGAGGCCAACCCGTCGCGCATCACCTGTACCGGCGGTTCCGGCACGGGTGACAAAGGTAACTACGCCGCGACCTCAAAAATCCACGGCATGAAGCTCGGCCCGATCGACATGGAGCTGTACGCCAACTACGGCTTTGACTCCAAGGCGGTGGAGAGCGATGAACGTCTGAACGCCTGGCAGGGCGGCGTGGTGCTGAGCCACACCAACGACAGCGGCGTGAACAAGGTGATCGCCCGCTACTCCGATAACGCGGACAACAGCGTGTTCAACAAAACCGAGGATCTGACCACGGTCTACGCCAGCTTCGAAGGGCTGTACAAATTCACCCAGGCGACGCAGGTGGAGTACATCCTCGCCTTCCACGACTACGACAACAGCCGTGACAGCACCGACAACCGTAAGAACTACAATGCCATCGTGCGCCCAATGCACTGGTGGAACGACGTTCACTCCACCTGGCTGGAAGCGGGCTGGCAGCACGTTGATTACGACAACGGCGGCGATAACAAGGGCTGGAAGCTGACCCTGTCGCAGAACATGTCCATCGCCATGGGGCCGGAGTTCCGTCCGATGCTGCGCTTCTACGTGACCGGCGGCAAAGTGGATAACGAACGCACCGCGCGCGTGAACAACACCAAAGACGAAACCCTCGACGACTTCAACGTCGGCGCGATGTGGGAGGCGTGGTTCTAGTACAGCGCCGTCTGTTTCGCCCGGCGGCGCTGCGCTTGCGCGGGCCTACAAAACCTTGTAGGCCGGGTAAGCGCAGCGCCACCCGGCAAGATCCCATGTTATGCTACAAAAAAACAAACATCGCAGGGGAGAACATGGGTTCCACACGTAAAGGGATGCTAAACGTCCTGATTGCCGCCGTTTTATGGGGCAGCTCGGGGGTTTGCGCGCAGTACATCATGGAGAAAAGCCACATTTCTTCGCCTTACCTGACCATGGTTCGCCTGCTGTTTACCGGCGTGATCCTGCTGACGCTCTCCTTCGTTCACGGCGACAAAATTTTCTCGGTCATCAAGCATCGCAAAGACGCCCTCAGCCTGCTTATTTTCTCGCTCGTCGGCGCGCTCACCGTGCAGCTCACCTTTCTGCTGACGATTGAAAAATCCAACGCTGCGACCGCCACCGTGCTGCAGTTTCTGTCCCCGACCATCATCGTGGCGTGGTTTGCCCTGGCGCGGAAAAAGCGTCCCGGCGTGTTTGTCCTGTCGGCCATTTTAACGTCGCTTGTCGGTACCTTTCTGCTGGTGACCCACGGCGACCCAACCTCGCTCTCCATCTCGCCTGCCGCGCTGTTCTTCGGTATCGCCTCGGCGTTTGCCGCCGCGTTTTATACGACGTACCCGTCGACGCTTATCGCCCGCTACGGCACGCTGCCGATTGTCGGCTGGAGCATGTTGATTGCCGGGTTAATGCTGACGCCGTTCTACGCCGGGCGCGGGACCACGTTCGTGATTGACGGCAGCCTGCTGCTGGCGTTTTTCTACCTGGTGGTGATCGGCACCGCGCTGACGTTCAGCCTGTACCTGAAAGGTGCGCAGATGATCGGCGGGCCGAAGGCGAGCATCCTGAGCTGCGCCGAACCCTTGAGCAGCGCGTTGCTGTCGGTGATTTTGCTGGGCGTGGCGTTTACCCTGCCGGACTGGCTGGGGACGCTGCTGATTGTGTCGTCGGTGGTGCTGATTTCGATGGATTCGCGTAGAAGGGTTAAGGCATCGGCATAGCCTGATGCCCCCTCACCCCGGCCCTCTCCCCAAAGGGGCGAGGGTGAAAAGACAGCACCGAGCAGTCCCCTCTCCCCTATGGGGAGAGGGTTAGGATGAGGGGAAAATTTACTACTTAGCTTTAACCTTCCCCGCCACCAGCAGCGCCGTCAGCAGCATCAGCGTGCCGGAAATCACCAGCGGTGACGTCAGCCCCAGATGGTCGAGCGCCACGCCGCCAATGGCCGCGCCGCAGGTGTTCGCCAGCTGGATCACCGCCACCTGAATCGACCCGGCTTTTTCCGCCTGATCGGCCAGCGTGCGGGTGATCCACGTCGACCAGCCCACCGGCACCAGCGCAAAGGCAAAGCCCCAGATAATCGCAATGGCAGACGCCACCCACTTATCGCTGCCCCACAGCACCAGCACCGCCGCGCTCAGCGACAGCACCAGCGGGGCACCCGCCAGCGCGACCTTCAGGGAGCGTTTCAGAAACTGCGACGACAGCGAGGTGCCGACAAAGCTGGCGATACCGAAGCTCAGCAGCACCAGCGTCAGGCCGTCCACGTCAAAGCCCGCCATGGTCATAAACACCGGGCGGATGTAGGTGAAGAAGGCAAACTGCCCGGCAAAGGCCATGAAGATAGCAGTCATCCCCGCCATCACGCCGGGGCGCTTCAGCAGCGCGAACATGTTCTGCTTATGATGCGCCGCTTCACCCGGCAGGGACGGCAGCGCTTTCCACACCCAAATGATGCAGAGCAGGCCCATCACCGCCGCAGCGTTGAAGACGTTACGCCAGCCGATAATCCCGCCGAGGAAGCTGCCTAGCGGCGCGGCAATCACCAGCGCGATAGAGACCGCACCGAAGATAACGGACAGCGCTTTTGGCACCGTGCGCGCGGGCACCAGGCGCATGGTCAGCGAAGCGGACATCGCCCAGAAGCCGCCTAGCCCCAGACCAAGACAGGCGCGACCGAGCAGCAGCAGGGTGAAGCTTTCAGCAAAGGAGACCAGCAGGCAGGAGAGCGTCAGCAGCACGCTGAACAGGATGACCACCTTGCGGCGGTCGATAGTGCCAATCACCTGGGTAATAAACAGGCTGGCGAACATCGCCACGAAGGCGGTGACGGTAACGGACTGCCCCGCCACGCCTTCGGAAATGCCCAGGTCCTGCGCCATTGGCGTCAGCAGGCTCACCGGCAGAAACTCAACGGTAATCAGGCAGGCGACGCAGAACGCCACGGCGAAAACGGCCGACCAGTTGGGGCGAGAAACCTCTTTGGTCTGCGGTCTGGTCGTGGGCTGGATATGTTCTGTCATGGCGTCACCTGAAGATAAAAACGTGCGGAAAAGTCGCGCAGTTTATCATCAAAAGTGTGACGAATTTAACGATTTGACAACTTTGCAGCTTTTTTTGCCGGGCGGCGCTGAGCTTGCACCGGCCTACGGGGCTTGTAGGCCCGGTCATACACAGCGCCACCGGGCAAAATTACCCGCGAGCCTTAAGGGCAGCATTTGCCAGCCCGACGATCCATTCCTGGTGCCCGTTAATCATCGGGTTCGGCACGGTGCACGCTAATTCCTGCGCCGGAACGCCTTTCTGCGACTCCTGAGTCAGAATGCGTACGCGGTTGCCCGGTAAGTCTTCAAACAGCCAGCCGTGGATCACGTCGAGACGCGAATTTGCGTCCCCTTCCACCCAGCCGTGCCACGCAATACGTGCCGCTTCACCGTCAACGGGAGGCACATACTCCGTCACCTCGGCCTCAACCGGAAAGCCAAAGGTGGTGAAGCGGAAGCGGGCGTTAGCGCTCAGTTCAGGGCCGCTGCCGTCATGGAAACGGATATCCTCGGCGTTGCTGTAATAGCCCGGCCACAGGGTGGTGTCAGTGAGCTGCGCCCAAATCTCTTTCGCACTCAGCCCGGCGACGATGATTTCGTTAGATGCAAAGTTATCGGTGGTGCCTGGCAGGTAGTCGTTCGGCCAGATAATGGCGGATTGTTTCATGGTTTACCTCATCGTTTTAGTGGATGAGGTGATGGTGCGCCCGTGAGTGGTATAAATCTAATGACGATACTTTATACTCTTCATCACGGTTCGTGATATCAGTGCAGGTAAAACACGCCCTCTTCCGGCAAGAAGAGCTGGTTATAACGCAGTTGAAAGGCGTTAAGCTCCTGCGGGTCCGGCTCTATCTCGCGCATAAAGCCAAGCGCCAGACGAATTTGCGCATCGGTGATCGGCGCGGCCAGACGGGCTTTACGCAGCATGCGGTGCCAGGTATGCAGATTCTCTTCGCTGGCGTCGACGATGCAGACCTGCCAGATCAGCAGCACCTGGGCGGCATTTTGCAGATGCGCCTCGTCGGGGCGTTCAAGATAGCGGATAAACTCATTGCCCGGCGTTTTACCGAACTGGTCAATCATCGACTCGACCGGCATTGGGGTGATCCCCAGCCGCTCGCTTAAACGTTTGATGGCGCGGCGGGAGTCTGAGGTCAGGACACGAAATCCCACCACAAACACCACGGCAAGCGTTGCCAGCATTATCCAGACCATGCGTTCTCCTTAGACTAGCCGCTCATCATAGCGGGAAACGCAGCGCGTCGACAGCGGGCAGCGCCATAATAGTAAACGGAAAAGAGGTGGAAAAACGTCATGAAAGCGGATCTGCGCACGCTGGATCTTAACCTGCTGAAAACGCTGGATACCCTGCTGGACGAACGCAGCGTCACCCGCGCGGCGGCGCGTCTTGCCCTGACTCAGCCCGCCGTAAGCGGCATGCTCAATCGCCTGCGGGATTACTTCGACGATCCGCTCTTCATCCGCGCCCCGCATGGGATGGTGCCAACCACGCGCGCCGAAGCGTTAGCCGCTCCGGTGAAGCGCATTCTCGCTGATATCGACGTGCTGCTGCAGCCCGTGGCTTTTGACCCGATCACCGCAACGCTCACCTTCACCCTCGCCGCGACCGATTACGCCCTGCGCGCGGTGGTGGTGCCGTTTATCGCCGCCCTTAAGGTGCAGGCGCCTGGCATTCGCGTGCGCGTGGTGCCCGTGGAATCGGGTCGCCTGGTCAGCCAGCTTGAACGGGGCAGCGTTGACGTGGCGCTGATCACCCCGCATACCACGCCAGATGAGCTTCACAGCCGGGCACTTTATGATGAACGGTACGTTTGCATGATGCGCGCCGACCACCCGGATGCCGGAAAGCCCATGACGCTAGACCGGTTTTGCGCCCTGGAGCATATGCTGGTCTCTTACGAGGGCGACGGTTTTCGCGGCGTAACGGATGGCGCGCTGGAGAAGACTGGCCGAACGCGGCACGTAGGATTATCGGTGAGTAACTTTTTAGTCCTGCCGGACATGCTGGCCCTCAGCGATATGATTGCCGTTGTGCCATCACGCATAGCGGAAAACCAGGCGGGGATGTTTGTCTGCGAGACGCCAGTTCCCGTGCCTGGCTTTACCAAAAGCATGGCCTGGCACGGCAGAACGCACCGCAATCCCGCGCAGGCGTGGCTGCGCGGGCTGTTGCTGGAGACCAGTCAGCGAGCCTGAAGCCCCTTCAGCAGCGCCTCGTGGAAGCGGGCAGGATCCTGCATCTGCGGCGCGTGGCCCATGTCGCTAAATTCCACCAGCGTCGCGTGTGGAATACGTTTTGCCGTCTCTTTCCCCAATACCGCATAGTTTCCCAGCGTCTTGCGGATTTCCGGCGGGGCGAGGTCTTTCCCGATGGCAGTGTTGTCCTTCGTACCGATCATCAATAATACCGGCATCTTTAACTCACTAAATTCATAGATAACCGGCTGGGTGTAAATCATGTCGTAGAGCAGCGCCGAGTTCCAGGCCACGCGCGTCTTACCCGGCCCGTTGTTAAGCCCGGCGAGCATAGTCACCCAGCGCTCGTATTCCGGCTTCCACTCCCCGGCGTAGTAGGTATTTTTCTCGTACTGTCGAATGCCGTCGGCGCTGACGTTCAGCTCGCGCTGGTACCACTGGTCAACCGTAATGTGCGGCACGCCGCGCGCTTTCCAGTCCTCCAGACCAATCGGATTGACCATCACCAGCTGTTCAACCTGCTGCGGCCACATCAGCGCGTAGCGGGTCGCCAGCATGCCGCCGGTCGAGTGGCCGATGACCGTCACGCGATCGACGCCGAGCGATTTGAGCAGCGCGTGGGTGTTATCCGCCAGCTGCTGGAAGGTGTACTGATACCGCTCCGGCTTGGTGGATTTGCAGAAGCCGATCTGGTCGGGAGCAATAACACGATACCCGCTGGCTGAAAGCGCGCGGATCGTGTCGTCCCACGTGCCGGCGCAGAAGTTTTTGCCGTGCATCAACACCACGGTGCGGCCGTTGGGCTTTTCCGGCTTCACGTCCAGGTAAGCCATATCCAGAGATTGATTTTGCGAGGTAAAGGTAAAGTGTTTTACCGGCCAGCCGTAGTCAAAACCTTCCAGCTTCTCGCCGTAGGTGGGGGCATCCGCGGCCATCGCGGGGGAGGCCAGCGCCATCAGCAGCGCGAGGCAGGACAATCGTCGGGTCAACATGCAAGCTCTCCGTTAGCAAAAGGGGCTAAGGCTGCACGAAAGGCGGCAGCAAAAAACACTGTAGAGCATACGGAGGAGCGGGTGTGTAAAGCGGGGTAAAGGTAAGCGTGAGGGAAATAAAAAAGCCCGGCGGTCAGCCGGGCAAAGAAGTCACCTGCACACTCAGGCTGCTTTCAATTTCTGCTTCTGCGCACGATTCTCGCGGCGAATTTTACGTTCTTCCAGCACCGCGACCATCGCCATCAGGACGATACAGCCGATGGCTGCCGCATCCAGCGCCGCGAAGGTGCCCGCCCAGCCGGTGAGGCCGAAAATTGGCGTGCCGTCGGCGATCATCCCCAGACCCAGCTTGGCGAAGCTATCGCCGATCAGGTAGGCGAAGGTGCCCTTAATCCCATCGGCGGCGCCGATCGCTTTTTTCGGGACGAAGCCCACTGCCGCCACGCCGATCAGTAATTGCGGACCAAACACCAGGAAGCCGAGCGCGAACAGGGACGCCAGATAAACGTACTGGTTGCTGGCATGCTGGTACACGCCGAGGGTGGCGATAATCAGCGCCAGCGCGACGCAGGCTACCAGCGCGCGACGGCCGTTGGCGAGGTCAGAGAGCCAGCCCCACAGCAGCGTGCCGACCAGCGCGCCCACTTCGAACAGGGTAAAACCCTGAATCGCCACTTCTTTAGAAAGCTTCAGCTCCTGGAAGGCATACACGGTCGACCACTGGTCGATGCCGATACGCACCACGTAGAGGAAGATGTTTGAGAAGCACAGCAGCCAGATCACTTTGTTTTTCAGCACGTACTCAACAAAGATCTGCCATTTGGACATCTCGTTTTCTTCGGTCTCTTTGTCCTCTTCGCTGATCTCCTCACCGAACAGCTCTTCGGCTTTACCGAGGCCGTAGGATTCCGGGGAGTCGCTGCCGTAGCGCAGGCCGATAAAGCCAACAATCAGGGCGATAATGGACGGGAAGATAAACATGCCGATCACGTGGCCGTCGAACAGGTAGTTCGCGCCGAACAGCGCCACGCCTGCCGCACCTGCCCCGCCGAGGTTGTGGGAGATGTTCCACATGCCGAGGTACGAACCACGCTTGCGGCGCGGGGTCCATTTGGTGATGGTGGAGTAACTGCACGACCCGCCAGTGCTCTGGAAGAAACCGCTCAGGGCGTAGAAGGCGATCATCATGAACAGGCTGACGGAACCCGCGCCCATGCTGGCGCTGAAGCCGAGCATACAGATTGCGGAGAGGATCAGCATAAACGGCAGGAACTGCTTGGTGTTTTTGCCGTCCGCGTAGTAGGAAACCAGCGTTTTCCCCACGCCGTAGGTGATGGAGAAGCCCAGGCCAATCATCCCCAGCTGCGTCATGCTCAGCCCGTAGGTGGAGATCATGTCGTTCTGTGCGATGTTAAAGTTTTTGCGGATCAGGTACATGGTCAGGTAGCCGATGAAGACCACCAGATAAGACTGCATGAACGGTTTGAACCACATCTTGCGCCGCACGTCGAGCGGCAGATCCAGGGTCGGCTTGCGCACCTGATTTAAGAAGGCCAGCATGACTGAGTTACTCCTGAGCTGATTTTTGCAGCATTGTAAAAATCAGCCGGGAGAGATGCCTGAGACAGCATCCAGGTGAAACCGGGAAAATTTCCTAGTTTTGCGCCATTCGGAGTGAAAAGGTGAGGCGCATCACGCTTCGCTCACCTCGCGCGGGGCCTGCGCGTTCAAAAACGGCAGCAGCAGCAGGGCGGAAATCCCCGCCGCGATGGCGATCACCGCGAAGAACCCGCTCCAGTGCCAGACGTCGATGACCCGTGCCAGCGGCCAGCCGGAGAGCGACGCGCCGAGGTAGGCAAACAGCCCGACAAAGCCCGTCGCCGCGCCAGCCGCCTCTTTGTGGGAACACTCCGCCGCCGCCATGCCGATCAGCATCTGCGGGCCAAATACGAAGAAGCCGATGGTGAAGAAGCACGCCGCCTGCATCACGTAGCTGGCGAACGGCATCAGCCACAGCGAGCCGACGGAGAGCAAAATCCCGGCGGCGAAAATCAGGTTCATTGGGCCACGGTTGCCGTTGAACAGCTTATCCGACCCCCAACCCGCCACCAGCGCGCCGATAAACCCGCCCAGCTCGAACATCGTCACCGCCGAGTTGGCGGTCACCAGGTCCACGCCGAGCGTCTCGGACATGTACAGATTGCCCCAGTCGTTGATGGCCGCGCGCACCACGTAGACCAGCACGTAGCAGAGCGACAGCAGCCAGATGTACGGGTTCTTCAGCACGTACTTAGTGAGGATCTCCCTGCGGGTCAGCCCCGCGCCTTCCTGCTGCTGGGCAATCTCCATCTCGTCGTGCCGCCAGTCGCCCACCGCCGGCAGGCCGACGGTGGGCGGCCTGTCGCGCAGGCGCCAGCAGAGGAACAGCCCGGCGACAATCGCGAGGCCACCGGCAATCATCATCCCCGCGCGCCAGCCGTAGTGCAGCGCTGCGGCTCCCACCACCATCGGGATCAGCGCCCCGCCGACGTTATGCGCGGTATTCCAGATTGCCCACCAGCCGCCGCGCTCGTTGCGCGAATACCAGGCGGTGAGCAGGCGGGCGCAGACCGGCGCCCCCCAGCCCTGGAAAAAGGCATTCAGCGCCCACAGCAGGGCAAAGGCCCAAAGCGACGTCGAGAAGCCAAACAGAATGTTCACCACACCGGTGGCGATCAGCCCGACCCCCATAAAATAGCGCGCGTTGGAGCGGTCGCTGACGATGCCTGAGAAGAACTTCGACAGGCCGTAGGTGATGTAAAACAGCGTCGCCAGCAGGCCGATATCGGTGCGCGTCATCACGCCGCTGGCGAGGATTTCCGGCGCGGCGGCGTTGAAGCTTTTGCGGGTGAAGTAGAACAGCGCGTAGCCGAGCCAGATGGTAATCAGGATATGGCGACGCCAGTAGCGGTAGCGGGCGTCGATTTCCGCTTTGTCGCCAATCGGCGCGGCGCTGGCAGGGGTTTTAAACATGGTGGCTCCGTAACGGCAGGCTGACGCTAACGCGCGTCCCGTGGGTGCAGGAGATATTCAGCGTGCCGCCGAGCGCCTTCACGCGCTCGCGCATGCCCGCAAGGCCAAAACCCTGCTGGCCGGAGCCCGGCGGCAGGCCGCAGCCGTCGTCTTCAATCACCAGCATCAGGCGCTCGTCCTGCTGCCAGCCCTGGATCGTGACTGCGCTGGCACTGGCGTGTTTGACGATATTGTTCAGCCCTTCCTGACAGACGCGGAACAGCGTCACGCGCTGGCCTTCGCTCAGGGTAGCTTCATTGATGTGCCAGTCGAGATGACTGACAATCCCGCGGCTTTCCAGCTCCATCTCGCGCATCAGGGAGCGCACCGCCTGCTCCAGCGTCAGGTCATCAAGCTGGCGCGGGCGCAGCCGTCCTAACAGGCGACGAACGGAGTCATAGACGCCCAGCGAGAGTTGTTCGATATGCGCCCCGCCCTGCTTCACGCCCGCGTTTTCTGCCGCCAGGCGCTGGACAATGCCCGCCTGGGTGCGAATAGCGGTGATGGTCTGGCCGATATCGTCGTGCAGCTCGCGGGCGACCTCCTGCCGCACGCTCTCTTCCGTCTCCAGCAGACGCTCCGCCAGACGGCGGTTGCGCGCCAGCTCGGTTTGCAGGGACTGGTTCAGCTCGCGCAGGCGCTGAATGCCCGCGCCGAGCAGCAGCCCGGTCAGGCTCTGGGCCAGCAGGGAAAGCAGTAAATCAACAGGATGGTCGTGCCAGGTTTGGCTGGCAATCAGCGCGATGGCGTTCATCAGCGTGGCGATCAGCGCCCCCTGCCAGCCGTAGTGCCAGGCCAGGGCGATGATTGGAAGCGCCAGACAAAACGGCGTGAAGCGTGAAAGCTCTGCGGGCAGGCCAAGCTGTAGCCACAGGCTCACCATAAACAGCAGCAGATACCAGATGAGGTGCCGGGCGCGCCAGTTCACCGGTTGAGTAACCAGCGCCGGGCCGAGCGGCTGCCAGACGGTGCTGGTGAGGTAGTGCCAGAAAACGAGGCAGGTCGGCGCGAGCGTCAGGCCGCCGGTCAGGGCCAGCAGCAGGGCGTTGAGCATCTCCTTCTCGCCGACCCACGGAAGCGACTGCAGCAGCGCGGCGGCAATCAGCGCCGCACCCTGACGCAGCAGCGTGCGCCAGTCGCGCTGGTGACGGTAGCGGGAAATCAGCGCAACCGGGAGAAGCGTAAGCAGGCTTCCGGTCATCAATAAGGGCAGGTGCGCGAGGGCGACTTCCTGCGCCAGCCAGACCAGCATCAGCCACTCTGCGCCGAGCAAAACCGGCCAGTAGCCGCGCGGGCACTGGAGCATTAAGCCCAGACGCAGGCCGAAGGGAAACAGCAGCACCGCCAGCTCCGGGCGTTCCACCAGGTGCAGGCTGATGCTCCACAGGCAGAACCAGGCGGCGGAGAAGATAAAAAAGCTGGCGACAACGGCGATCAGCCGTGAAAAAGCGGAACTCATTGCCAGCTGTCGAACATGCGGCGCGCCAGCTCAACGTCGTTGCTGACGTTGAGTTTTTCCATCAGGTTGGCGCGGTGAACGTGCACGGTTTTCGGGGACAGATCCAGCTCGGCGGCAATCTCTTTTACCGACATTCCCTGCGCGAGTTTTTCCGCAACCTGGCGCTCGCGTTTGGTGAGCGGGTCCTGCCTTCCGGCCGCCAGCTTGATGGCGATATCCGGCGTTAAATAGCAGCCGCCGGTGGAAACAGTGCGGACGGCGGCGATCAGCTCGTCCGGGCTACAGCGTTTAGAAAGGAACCCGCGCGCGCCGGCGTTGAGCGCCTGCTCGACCAGCGCCGGGCTGTCGTGGACCGACAGCATAATCGTCGACATCCCTTTCGGCAGTTGGCTTAGCAACTCCAGCCCGGAGAGATCCGGCATCGAGATGTCGCAGATACAGACCTGCACCCCGCGCCCCGGCAGGCCCGCCAGCGCCTCACGACCGGAACCAAACTCGGCCACGACCTGAAAATCCGGTTCGAGGTTCAGAAGCTGGGCAAAGCCGGAGCGGACGATAAGGTGGTCGTCGATGAGAGCGATGGTGGTCATGGTTTGATCCTGATGCGTGAACACGCCGGATGGCGGCGTAAACGCCTTATCCGGCCTACGTGTAAAGTCCTTGTAGGCCGGATAAGCGCAGCGCCATCCGGAAAAAGCCTCTTACCTTAAGCGATTTACTCGAAAAACACCGCAATTTTGTTAAACATGGTGGGATCGGACTGATTGCGCGCCACTTTGGTGACATCTTCCAGCTTGTCGATCTGCGCCATCATCTGCTCCAGACGCTGATCGTCATTGACCAGTAGCCAGATGCGGCTGTGCTCGCTGCCCTGAATCGGCAGACAGAGAATGCCTTCCACGTTAAACGCCCGACGGGCAAACAGCCCACAAACGTGCGTCATGACGCCAGGGTGGTTGCGGACGGTGAGTTCCAGAATGACGTTATCATGTTGTTTCTGCATGGCTTATTCTCCCACCATCTCAGTATTTGCCGCTCCCGGCGGCACCATCGGATACACTTTTTGTTCAGGGTCGATACGCACGTGGATCAGCGCCGGGCCGGGGCGAGAAATCGCCGCCTGCAGCGCCGCGTGGACATCCTCTTCGGCGTTCAGATCGCAGGTATGCAGACCAAAACCGGCGGCAATCTGCATAAAGTTAATCATCCCCGGATAAGTCGCCGCAAACACGCCCTGCTTGTAGAACAGGCTCTGCTGCTGGTGCACCAGCCCCAGCGCCTCGTTGTTCATCAGGATAATTTTCACGTCTAACTGGTTTTCGGCTGCAGTCGCCATTTCCTGAATGTTCATCATCAGGCTGCCGTCGCCGGAGAAGCAGATGACCTTGCGGTCCGGATTGGCGAGCGCCGCGCCCACGGCTGCGGGCAGGCCAAAGCCCATGGTGCCCAGACCGCCGGAGGTCAGCCACTGGCGCGGACGGTTCAGCGGGTAAGCCTGAGCGGTCCACATCTGGTGCTGGCCCACATCGGTGGTGATAATCGCGCTGTCGTCCACGCAGGCGGCCACGGCGTTGATAAGACCATAGTGGCTCAGCGGGTCGCCTTCGGTTGGGATGGCGCCCGGGAACTCGCGCTGCAGATCGGCCACCAGCTGACGCCAGTCGGCGCGGTCGGTTGCCGCGGTTTGCGGAATCAGCTGCGCCAGCACTTCAGCCACGTCGCCCTGAATCGCCACGTGCGGCTGCTTGATTTTACCCAACTCGGCGCGGTCGATATCTACGTGAATGATCTTCGCGTTTGGGCAGAACTGCTCGGTTTTGCCAATCGCCCGGTCATCAAAACGTGCGCCCATAACGATCAGCAAATCCGCCTCTTGCAGGATGTAGTTGGTGCTGCGCGCGCCGTGCATGCCCAGCATGCCGAGAGAGAGCGGGTGCGCTTTAGGCAGCATGCCCAGCGCCATCAGGGTCATGGTGGTCGGCAGGTTGGCTTTCTCTGCAAACTGGCGGATTTCATCCGCGGCGTTGATAGCCCCGCCGCCCAGATAGAGCACCGGACGCTTGGCGGCGTTAATCATGGCGGCGGCATCGCGCACGCTCTCAGCGCTGAATTCCGGCGCAGGAGCACGGTCGCCCGGCTCCGGCAGAACGTCGATCTCGATCTCTGCGGTCTGGACATCCTTAGGAATGTCTATCCACACCGGGCCCGGGCGGCCAGACTGCGCAATGCGGAACGCATCGCTGATAACCTGAGGCAGCTCGCTGATATCGCGAACTAAATAGTTATGTTTGGTGATGGGGATAGAGATGCCGTAGGTATCCACTTCCTGGAACGCATCGGTGCCGATCATCGAGGACGGTACCTGGCCGGTAATGCAGATCAGCGGAATGGAATCGAGACGCGCGTCGGCGATGGCGGTCACCAGGTTGGTTGCGCCCGGACCGCTGCAGGCCATGCAGACCGCCGGTTTGCCCTGCGTACGCGCCATGCCCTGAGCGATAAAGCCTGCCCCCTGCTCGTGGCGCGCCAGCACGTGGCGGATCTGCGTGCTTTGGCTCAACGCATCGTACAGCGGCAGCACCGTGCCGCCCGGGATACCCGCAACGGTAGTGATGCCCTGTCGTTCCAGCAAATGAACGATCAGCTGCGCGCCGGTGAAACGCGTCTTGGTGGATGTTGTGCCCGAAATTGCCATGCTCCAGTCCTTTTCTTCTGGGCCGACTTTCCGGGGAGGCTCTTAAACGAAAAACCCCGCCCGGTTTGCGCCGGCGGGGTTTTGGATTCGTGTGTTGATCCAGTCCCTACGGCGCATTGCCGACGACCACCACCACACGCACGACGACCACTGCGGCTGGTTGCGCAGTTTTTAGTAGGGTCGAAGTGAAGATGGATGAAGTCATTGGGGACCTGTGTTTGGAATCATTGATTGAATTTATACAAACACAGGTTTTCGGGCGTGACAATGGAAATATTTTCAACTGAGTAAAAATGCGTCAGGGATCACGTTTCAGTACGTTGCTCGCTCATTCCAGGAGTCACTATAGATGACATTTCCATCGCAATGCTTCCAGGTGATTTTCTCGTAGCGTATGAGAACCGTTTCAAGGTGTGTTCCGGTGTTTGCGCCGGGATACAGGTCTGGTGTGATTGAGGTTATTTTCACATTCTCCAGGAGGATATTAAAATATTCCTGTTCTAAACCCGCCTCATTAATCTGATACATCTTAATGGTGGCTGACTGGAGCGTTCTTCCCGTACTCAGTGCGCGAAAAAGAAGTGGGGTTACACGATCAAATTCTTTCTGGTACATGATGGGCATGTGTATACGCGTGCCCGTTAATTTCCCGGTATTCCCGTCGACAGGGATGTTGACATTATGAGTAAACGATTTAAGTTCAATTGCACCTTCACGCCCTGACACAAGGCAAGGACCAACCATAGGAGAACCATTTTCATCGGTTAGAAACAAATAAGCAGGGTTTGACATAAAAAATCCTTTTTATACTATTTAATCGTACTTATCAAATCGGCCAAAAATTATTGGATGAAGAATAATAAATACAATGATAGAAATGAATGTGAGTAATACCCAGTGGTCAGGCACCAACCACAGGAACAAAGAGGCGCACGCAAAAATATAAACGGGGAATAAAACATCCGAGAATAGAATTGACAGCAAAGTCTTAAACATTCTCCTTACCCTTTAAGTCGTTATAAATCGCATCGAAATCCTTATAGAATCCCATCTGTACCTTCTTAATGAGTTCAGACAGGAAAGGCTCAAAAAAGTAGTAAAGCATCTCCAGTTGTGCGGCATAGAGGGTGGCGTAATATTTAGGGTCCAATGTTTTCAGGCGACGAGCAGCAAGAGAACACTTCTGTTCCGTTCCAATCAGTTGAAGCGCCATGACAACGTTAGGTACGCGGCGTGCAAGCCGTTCGACGACGATTTCAGAGAGTATGCCAGATTCGGAAAGGAATTTGGCCAGCCCCCATGCTATCGCCAAACGCGCGGCCTTGCTTGTCGGTATGTTGTTAACAAGCCCCGTTACTTTTGAATCCATCTTACGAACGCGATTTTGTTCATTTCCATTTTCAGAATCGGTAATAACACTTTCAAAATAAAGGAATAGCATGTGTGCTATTACATCGCGATAACGATAAAGCGAGAGAATTGAGAGGTACATTCTCTTTTCTTCTGAGAGAAGCTCATCACACACATCGTGATAGCTGGGGATTAAGCATGAAGAGTACCAACTTACTCGCTCCATTCCTGAGTAAATATCAGAACCGATCCCCTTTAATGCTTTCCATGTCCCTGCAACGCCTTGCTGTCCATAAAGAGCTAACTGCCTGTCACTCTGGAACTTCATCTTTAAATAATCAGATGCTTGCATAATGTATCCATACGATATTTTTGGCCACAAAAATATACATTGAAAAACTCTGAATTTCAAACAAGCAAGATTAACTTACTGTAATATTTACGTGAGAAATAAGTTAGTTAACTTATAATCATAATCAATACATATATAATAGATATTTTGGATTTATAAAATATATATTTATAGTAAATCGCATGTCAGCTGCGTCCATTGCCAATAAGTCAACAGACATCTTTTTTGAGCAGACCAGAAAACAAAAAACCCCGCCGGAGCGAGGTTTTTATCAGGGTTTTGCGGTTGGTCGCCGCAGAACACACTGTGTTACGTCAACGCAAAAAGTATACGCGATCGAAGACGAACGCGCAATTCCGGCACGGATTTTGACGTTTTTGAGTATGGATCGCCTTCCAAATTTTGTCCATAAAATACTGTTCATGCATACAGTATTTATCTATACTGAGGGTGTTCGCAGTGAGCGAGGGGGCCGCAGTTCTACCGGCGCAACGAAGTCCTGGCTGAAACGGGTGGTGCCGTCAGTGCCTTAACCCCCTGAAGTGAGCACACTGTGTTACGTCAATCCAGGTGCTGGCAACAGGCGGCGGAAAGGTACGCCAGCATCGTGCTCCTTTTAACCAAAAGGAGACGCGTATGAGCGTAGTGGATATGGTGATACTTATCCTCAAACTCATTGTTGCAGTACTGCAACTGCTTGATGCTGTCCTGAAATTCCTTCGGTAATTCAGGTTCAAGTCGCACCTGAGAGGGGCGGGCTACCGCCCCTCTTTAATAACGAGGGAATGCTATGTCGCGTCTGTTAATTGAGCCTGTCACACCGGATGAGCCGGGGTATATTGCCCTGAAGGCGGAAAGTATCGCATTGAATTTCAACATGCTGCGCAGGCTGGAAGAGAACTGGCAGCGGGGTGAAAACCGCTTTAACGCGCCGGGTGAAAAGCTGCTGGGTGCGTTTCTTAACGGCAAGCTGGTCGGCGTGTGCGGCCTCAACCGCGATCCGTTCAGCCAGCAGCCGCGCGCCGGACGTATTCGCCATCTCTACGTCAGCGAGAAGTGTCGCGGGCTGGGCATTGGCAAACAGCTTTTGACCGTGGTCATGGCCGATGCCAGCATCTGGTTTGATTTCCTGAATACCCATGCGCCGGACAGCGCATACGGATTTTATTATCAAGCGGGTTTTACGCTGGTCTCAGACGAACCGCGGGTGACGCACCGCCTTTTTTGTGCGGTGTAACCGGCTGGCAGCCTCGGGGTGTGAATGTTACAGTTGAGTGACAATTCATCACCCGATACGCCATGACCCTCACCGTATTCTGCATTTTGCTCTTCGCCGCGCTGCTGCATGCCAGCTGGAACGCCATCGTTAAGGCCGGAACGGACAAGCTCTACTCCGCAATAAGCGTCAGCGGTTCCGCCACGGTTATCGCTCTGGTCTTACTGCCGTTTTCTCCACAGCCATCTGCTGCAAGCTGGCCGTTTTTGATTGTCTCCTGTGCCTTACAGGTTGTGTACACCGTGCTGGTCGCGAAGACCTATCAGGTCTCTGACATGAGCCAGACCTATCCGCTGATGCGCGGCACCGCCCCGCTGCTGGTGGCGCTGATCAGCGTGCTGGCGCTCGGCGATAGCCTCTCATGGCTCGCCTGGTCCGGCATTGGCGTGATCTGCCTGTCGATTCTCATTATGGCGATGCATGGCCGTATGCAGTCACGCAAAGGGATCTGGCTCGCGCTGCTGAACGCCTGTTTCATCGCAGGCTATACGCTGGTGGACGGCACCGGCGTGCGGTTATCGGACACCGCGCTGGGCTATACGCTGTGGACCTTCTTTATGAACGGCTTCTGCCTGCTGAGCTGGGCAATGGTGGCACGTCGGCGCGAGGCGTCCGGCTACCTGCGCCTGCACTGGAAAAAGGGATTGCTCGGCGGCGTTGGTACCATGGGATCTTACGGTCTGGCGCTTTGGGCAATGACGCAGGCCCCGCTGGCAGTGGTCGCGGCGCTGCGTGAAACCTCAATTCTCTTTGGGGCACTGATCGCATTTGTCCTTTTAAAAGAGAAGGTTGCGGGTTTGCGCATCGTGGCGGCGCTGGGTATTGCCGGCGGTGCTATTCTGCTGCGCCTGGCGTAAATCACTGGCAACATTAGTTGCCGTTCTTGTTTACAAATCCTGCCTTCCCCATTTTTTTCATTCACCACGACAATGCTTAAATTGTCATCTCTCTGTGGTAGATTCCTCGCGCATTTATGGGAATGCGCAGTCACTTATTCTTCATTTTTCTCTTTTGGCAAAAGTATTCAGCGACATGAAAAAACAAAGGAACGTTAACTTATTGTTGATGCTGGTGTTACTGGTGGCCGTCGGTCAGATGGCGCAAACCATCTACATTCCGGCGATTGCCGACATGGCAAAGGAACTTAACGTCCGCGAGGGCGCAGTGCAGAGCGTGATGGCAGCGTACCTGCTGACCTATGGCGTTTCGCAACTCTTTTACGGCCCGCTGTCCGACCGCGTCGGGCGTCGTCCGGTGATCCTGGTGGGTATGAGCATTTTCATGGTGGCAACCGTGATTGCGATGATGACCCATAACCTGACCGTATTGATTGCCGCCAGCGCCTTACAGGGTGTCGGAACCGGCGTCGGCGGGGTGATGGCGCGAACCTTACCGCGCGATATGTATCAGGGCACCCAGCTCCGTCATGCCAACAGCCTGTTGAACATGGGTATTCTGGTCAGCCCGCTTCTCGCCCCGCTGATTGGCGGCCTGCTGGACACGATGTGGTCCTGGCGCGCCTGCTACGCCTTCCTGCTGATGCTGTGCATCATTGTCACCTTCAGCATGGCGCGCTGGATGCCGGAAACGCGCCCGCAGGACGCGCCGCGCACGAAGCTCATCACCAGCTACAAAACGCTGTTCGGTAACGGCGCGTTTACCTGCTACCTGCTGATGCTAATCGGCGGTCTGGCGGGTATCGCGGTGTTTGAAGCCTGCTCCGGCGTGCTGCTGGGCGCGGGGCTGGGTCTGAGCAGCATGGTCGTAAGTATTCTGTTTATTCTGCCGATCCCGGCGGCATTCTTCGGCGCGTGGTTTGCCGGACGCCCGAACAAACGCTTCTCTACCCTGATGTGGCAATCGGTGATCAGCTGTCTGCTGGCGGGTCTGATGATGTGGATCCCGGGGCTATTTGACGTGATGTCGGTCTGGACGCTGCTCATCCCGGCGGCGCTATTCTTCTTCGGCGCGGGCATGCTGTTCCCGCTCGCCACCAGCGGCGCGATGGAGCCGTTCCCGTTCCTTGCTGGCACGGCTGGCGCGCTGGTGGGCGGTTTGCAGAACATCGGTTCCGGCGCGCTGGCCTGGCTCTCGGCCATGATGCCGCAGACCGGGCAGGCTAGTTTGGGTTTGTTGATGACGCTGATGGGGCTGCTGATTTTACTGTGCTGGCTGCCGCTGGCGTCGCGTGTCCCGCATCACGAGCAGCCGGTTTAACCGCATGATGGCCCGGCTTCTCGCCGGGCTTTTCACAGACGGGCGCAATCATCACCTGTAGTAACGGCTCTGGCGCAGGCCGCCAGGCGCCCTCTTCCCCGTCGTAAAACTGGAAGTCCGCGTTCAACGCATACGGGATTTTCGCCTTTTGCAGCTCGCAGGCCATAAAGGTGGCGAAGGCCAGCTGCGAAACGGTTGGCGTGAGGTGGTTTGACTCCCCCACGCCCCAGCCCCCGACCCAGCTAACGTGCCCGGTTTTTTGCTGCCAGCGCAGCGCGGTATTGATGCGATTATGGATAGCCGCTTTCTCCGCCGCCGTGCCGGACGTCCACGGGTATTTACCGCTATTTTTCAGCGGCCCCCACGGGAAAATATGCCACTCCGCCAGCAGGTAGTTTTGACTGTGCGCAGGCAGCTTCAGGCTGGATAAATCCTCCGGCGCGGCACGCAGGCGTGGCGCAATGAAGATCATGCGCTGCGGGTCAATATCGTGGATCGCTTTAATGGTTTTTTCATACACGCGGTTTAGCGACGTGAGGTTGTGGTTAAGCTTGTCGGCGGGCTCATAAATGAGATCAAAACCCAGCAGTGGGTAGCTCTGACCGAAATAGTGCGCCACGGCAATCCACCAGTTGATCGTCTCTTTCTCGTTATCGGCTTTTGGGTCGTTTTTATATTCATCAGCCTGATAAGCGACTATCGGGATCACGCCATACTGCTCGCAGGCTTCTACCAGCTTGCGCAGGTGGATCAGCCGCGCTTCCGTCGGCTCATCGGCCACGCGGATGCGCACGTGGGTAATGCCTTTTGCACGAAAATCCCGTACCACTAGCGGGTCGAATTCACGTATGCCGCGCTCGGTACGCGCCCAGTCCACATCCATCCCGACGCCCAGCTGCTGCGCATAATGGGCAGCCGTCAGCGGCGGCTCAGCGGCAATCGCCCAGCAGGAAGAGATAAGCAACACAGTGGCAATAAAAGGCTTTAACACGGTTTACCCTGGATAAATCGAAAGCATTACCTGTATTTAGCACGCTTTTTCACATTTGGTGTAGAGCGAAAGCGTAATAATTCGTCAACCTGCCAGCTCTTTCAGCCAGCCGATAAAGGCATCTATTTTCGGCCACTGACGGCCAGAAAGCGTCGAGATATAGTAGTGCTGATGGCATTTCAGGGTCTTTTCACCAAACGGGGCGATAAGCTCGCCCCGTTCGAGCCGTTTCTGCACCAGCCGCTTTCTCCCCATCGCGACGCCTACGTGGTTGATGGCCGCAATAATCGCTAAATCGGAACGATCAAAGCCAATGCCCGACGATGGCGGCATATTCACCGCAAAGTGCTGCGCCCAGCTCAGCCACTCATCCGTACCGGAATCATTGCTCCAGGCCTGACGGTCGTGCAGCAGCGTGCAGTGGCTGAGGTTCTCGGGGTTTTTCAGCAGTTCATGCTCGCGGGCATACTGCGGCGAGCAGACGGGCAGAATCTCCTCGTCCATCAGGAAGTGATGTGAGAGGTGGTTTGGCGGCGTATCGTCGAAATAGAGCGCCAGATCGACGCCCGTTCGCTGCATATTAACGTAATCATTGCCGGTCAGGATGGTGAGTGAGATCGACGGGTAGCGGCGGGTAAAGTCCCCCAGCATGGGCACCAGCCAGCACTGGGCAATCGACGGGCGGGAGTAAACCGTCAGCGTGCCGGAGAGCGCCTGGTTTTTGATATCCAGGATCTCCTGATTCAGGGTGTCGAGGGACGTTTTTAGCGTCCAGTAAACGCGCTTGCCTTCCTGCGTCAGCTCGACTTTACGGTGCGAGCGAACAAACAGCTGAATGCCCAGCTCCTCTTCCAGCAGGTTAATGCGGTGGCTCACCGCGCTGGGGCTGAGCGACAGCTCCGCCGCCGCCAGGGCGAAGGACTCATGCCGGGCAGCCACTTCAAAGGTGTACATTTTCGACAGCTGCCAGCCGTTTAGCCGTCGCTTATCTTCCTCCATCGTCCTCATCTCTTCGTGGTTGGTTCAATCTGGTTCACCTGAAACGCAATTTATATCATTTGTCAGTATGCCTCTTTTTTTTGCTTAATACCGGATGAACCCCCTTGCGAAGAGATGGACGATGAAAAGCGCAACGATCAACGCGTTAACCGCACAGTTTCCTCTGGTTGAGGATCTGGTTGCCCTGAAAGAAACCACCTGGCTTAACCCGCGCACCACGACGCTTGCAGAAGGGTTGCCCTATGTCGGGCTGACCAAAGCCGACGTGGACGACGCCCACGCGCGCCTCAACCGCTTCGCGCCGTATCTGGCGAAAGCCTTCCCGGAAACGGCGGCAACGGGCGGGATTATCGAATCCGAACTGGTCGCCATTCCGGCAATGCAGGCGCGGCTGGAGAAAGAGTCTGGCAAATCCGTTCCCGGCACGCTGCTGCTAAAAAAAGACAGCCATCTGCCGATCTCCGGCTCGATTAAAGCGCGCGGCGGCATCTATGAGGTGCTGACCCATGCGGAAAAACTGGCGCTGGACGCCGGGTTGCTGAGCGTTGAAGACGACTACAGCATTCTGCTGGAACCCCGCTTTAAGGCGTTCTTTAGCCAGTACAGCATCGCGGTGGGCTCAACCGGCAACCTCGGGATGTCCATCGGCATTATGAGCGCACGCATCGGCTTTAAGGTGACGGTACATATGTCTGCCGACGCCCGCGAGTGGAAGAAAGGCAAACTGCGCAGCCACGGCGTCATCGTCGTGGAATATAAGCAGGATTACGGCGTGGCGGTAGAGCAGGGACGAAAAGCGGCAGAAAGCGATCCCAACTGCTTTTTCATCGATGATGAAAACTCCCGCACCCTGTTCCTGGGCTACGCCGTTGCAGGCGAGCGCCTGAAGGCGCAGTTTGCCGAACAGGGCCGGGTAGTGGATGCGGAGCATCCGCTGTACGTCTACCTGCCGTGCGGCGTCGGCGGCGGCCCTGGCGGCGTGGCGTTTGGCCTGAAGCTGGCCTTTGGCGATAACGTTCACTGCTTCTTCGCGGAGCCAACGCACTCACCGTGCATGCTGCTGGGCGTCTACACCGGCCTGCACGATGAGATTGCGGTGCAGGATCTGGGCATTGATAACGTGACGGCGGCGGACGGTCTGGCGGTAGGGCGCGCCTCCGGTTTCGTGGGCCGCGCGATGGAACGCCTGCTCGACGGCTTCTATACGCTTTCCGACCAGAGCATGTACGACATGCTCGGCTGGCTGGCGCAGGAGGAAGGGATCCGCCTGGAGCCGTCGGCGCTGGCGGGCATGGCCGGGCCGGTGCGCGTTCATTCGCATACCAACGTTACCCACCTGGTGTGGGCGACCGGCGGCGGGATGGTGCCGGAAGACGAGATGGCGAAGTATCTGGCGAAAGGAAAGTAATGATGCCGGGTGACGGCTGCGCCTTACCCGGCTTACAGCTGCAAAATTTGTTGAATGTGGGTTACCGCAAACAGCAGTGACAGCGACAGCACGGCCAGGGCGATGAGGAACTTATCCCGCACCGCCTTCGGCTGTACAAAGTCATCCTGCGCCACGTCCATCAGGTTACGGCTGCGGGTATAGCGCCATAAAATAATCGCCACCAGCGCCAGCACGATAATTGAGATCCAGAATGGTCCCCCCGTGCGGTGCCAGTTGTGCTTAATCGCCAGGGCAATCAGCGCGCCATACCCCAGCAGCGTGCGCAGCCAGGCCAGTGACGTCCGCTCCGGCTGCAGGCCGGGGTCCGCTTCGCGTCGCGCTTTGCGGCTATCCGCCATAGAACACCAGTACCATTACCACGCCCGCCACCGTCAGCAGAATCGTGCTGATAATCAGCAGCCCGCGCGTATAGGGCAGATCCTGCTTCAGACGCATCGCCTTCTCATTGCGCAGCCAGCGCAGGTAGCCGTAAATCGCCAGCACGCCCGCGAATAGGCACAGCAGCAGCGCCAGCACTTCACGAATTAATGGGGTGGCAAACTCGGGGGCAAGCTGATCGAGGCCGACACCGGCGGCCAGAAAACCAAGCGCCGTGCGGATCCACGCTAAAAAAGTGCGTTCATTAGCCAGAGAGAATCGGTAGTCCGGCGCTTCGCCGAGGCGGGAAATTTTCATGAAGGTTCCTTGTCGTGCTACGGGCAGGCTTGAGCATAGCGTAAATCGACAAGGACAAGGAGACCGGCATCGGGCGATGCCGGTCAGGACGATTAATGCAGCTCTGGCCAGTATGCTTTGTTGGCCTCGATCAGATCATCCAGAATCGCTTTCGCGACGGACGCGCTCGGCACGGTTTTCGACAGGGTGATAGCCTGCCAGAGTTTCTGGTACGAGCGCTGCTCCCAGGCATCCACCACCAGTTTTTCCACCGCCACCTGCTGGCTCATCAGCCCTTTCTGGAAGTGTGGAATATCGCCCACCGTGAGCGGCTCCGGTCCGTTATGGCCCACCAGGCACGGGATCTCCACCATCGCGTCGGCATCGAAGTTATGGATGGCCCCGTTGTTTGGCACAATCAGCAGCATCCGCTCCTGGGTGTTGAAGGCAATCGCGGTTGCCAGATCGACGATGTACGACGCGTGTTCGTCGATTTCCAGCTCGCCGGCGGAGGATTTTCCCGCCTCGATAATCGCCCGGCAGGAACTGAACACGTGCTTCTCACGGTGATCCATGACCTCATTGGCGCGGGTGCGTTCCGGGTTGGAATGCGCGACCACGTAGTCCGGGAACAGGTAATACTTCAGGTAGGTGTTCGGCATGGTGTCCGGATCCAGCGCCTGCACGTCTTTTGCTTTGGCAAAGGTATCGTTCCAGCTCGCTTCGGTATGCGCATCTTCCGAAGGCGGAACATAGCCGTTTTTCGCCACGTATTCGCGCAGTTTCGGCATAAGATCGTTGCCGTTCAGGTCTTCAATCGACGTCCACCAGCCGAAGTGGTTCAGGCCGTAGTAGCGCACGCGCATCTCTTTGCGGTCCTTGAGGCCGACAATCTGCGCCATGCGCCCTTCAATGCCGATCGGCATATCGCAGATGTTGAGGATTTTGGCGTTCGGGCGCAGGCGGCGCGTGGCTTCCGCGACAATCGCCGCCGGGTTGGAGTAGTTCAGCATCCACGCGTTCGGGGAGTACTGCTCCATATAGTCCACCAGCTCCAGCACGCCGCCGATAGAGCGCATGCCGTAGGAAATCCCGCCAGGTCCGCAGGTTTCCTGGCCCAGCACGCCGTGGCGCAGCGGAATTTTTTCATCTTTTTCACGCATCGGGTATTTGCCCACGCGGATATGCGCCATCACGAAATCCACATCGCTAAACGCCGCTTTAGGATCGGTGGTGTAGCTGAACTCAATCTCCGGCGCCTGCTCCCTGAGGATGATTTTGCACGCTTCGGCGATGGTTTCCTGACGTGCGCCGTCGTTGTCATAAAATTTCAGGGCGCGCAGCGGGAAACGGTCACGGTTGGCTAACAGCATCAGGACGATACCAGGCGTAAAGGTGCTGCCGCCGCCTGCAATGACAACTGAGAATTTTTTCATGATATAGCCTCTGTCAGGGTGGTTTGTTCATTTGTTAAAGGAGTTTTCATCAGCGATTCCAGCTGGTCACGCACCTGAGGAACGTGCAGGCCGACAATCACCTGAATGCCGTTGCCGCGTCGCACCACGCCGTGGGCGCCGAGGGCTTTGAAGACGTCATCGCTTTGGGTTTTCGCCATATCGACCAGGGCGATACGCAAGCGGGTGGCGCAGTTGTTGATGCTTTCGATGTTCGCCGCGCCGCCGAGCGCCTGAAGGAACCCGGCAGCCTGCCCGACCTGCTGGCTGGCCGCTGCCGGGGCGGTGGTTTGCCCGCGCGCCGCCTTATAGTCGGCCTTGCTGTAGAGTTTGATTTCGCTCTCTTCCCGGCCCGGCGTTTTCAGGTTCAGACGTTCGATCAGCGTTTTGAAGACCACGAAGTAGATCCCGGTGAAGCAGACGCCGATGCCGATCTGGGTGAATACCGTCGAGGCGTGGTTATGGAACATCGGGATCCAGTTTTGCGGCAGGAACTGGTCCAGCAGGCCGCCGCCCATGTTCCCGACCACGCCGAAGGCGTACATCACCGTTGCCATGGTGGCTGCCAGCACGGCGTGCACGGCAAACAGCAGCGGCGAAATAAACAGGAAGGTGAATTCGAGGGGTTCAGTGATGCCCACCAGCACGGCGGTGAGCGTAGCCGGGACCAGCAGGCCCGCCACCTTGACGCGGTTTTCCGGCGACGCGGTGTACCAGATAGCGAATGCAATCCCCACCGAGCCAAACACTTTTGAGTTGCCGTGCAGCGCGAACCCGCCTTCCGGGAAGAGGGTTTTCAGCGGCAGGGTGCTTTGGCTGAATTCCTGAAGGTGCTGCGCCCAGTAGACCTGAATGCCGCCTTCTACCGCCGCCGGGCCGAAGATAAACGGACCGTAGACGAAGTGGTGCAATCCGGTTGGGATCAGAATGCGTTCCAGGAAGGTATACACCCACACGCCCAGCGCACCGGCAGAGCGCAGGAACGCCTGCAGGGACTCGATGCCCATCTGCACTTTCGGCCAGCCCAGCAGCGTCAGCCAGGCGCAGGGGATCATGACGAAGAACGCGAGGATAACGACGAAGGAGCTGCCCTGGAAAATCCCCAGAAAGACCGGCAGCGGCTTGTCGAAGTAGCGGTTGTGGATGGCGGTGACGATGCCTGAAATCACAATGGCGCCGATGATGCTGGTATCGAGCGTTTTGATCCCGGCAATCATCGCCAACCCGCTACCCGCCGTCGGTTCGGCGGAGAAATCGACGCCAAAGAAGTGGCCCCAGGTCATCCCCATCGCGTTAATGAAGTAGTTCCAGGTCAGGAAGCTAATCAGCACCGCCAGACAGGCGCGGCCCTGCGCCTGCTTCGCCAGGCCAATCGGCAGGCCGACGGCAAAAATCAGCGGCATATTGCGAAACACCGCCCAGCCGCCCTCTTCAATGATGTGAACGATCTGCGCGAAAAGATGATCGGGGGCGGTTAAGGCTTCGCCAACAAACAGCGGGTTGCGAAGCATGATGGCGATTCCCACCACGATCCCGGCGAACGGAAACAGCAACACCGGGGTAAACATGGCACCGCCAAAACGTTGTATTTGACTGAGCATTTTTAAATCCTCATGAAACAACCTGTAGGGGTAGAGGCCTTTATGGTTTTTTGCTGGCCTGAGGTGAGCATAAGAACTTACTGATGCGCGAACATGGCGTGCCGCTGCGATTCGTGATCCCATTCATGGTTTTATTTTGACCAATCAGGTCTACTTTTAGCGGTAAACATGGACATGTCAGGACACAATCCACGCGCTAATAAGGGCAGAGAGGTCTACTGGTGATCTACAAATCAATCGCCGACAGGTTGCGGCTGCGGCTGAACTCGTCGGACTACAACATCGGCAGTCCGCTGCCGGGCGAAAAAGCGCTGGCGCAGGAGTTTGGCGTGGCGCGAATGACCATCCGCAAGGCGCTGGATCTGCTGGTGAGCTGGGGGCTGGTTGAGCGGCGGCACGGCAGCGGAACCTTTGTCTCACGCAAAGACGTTCACCACGAAACCACCAACCTGACCGGGCTGGTGGAGGTGCTGCGTCAGCAGGGAAAAGAGGTGCAGAGCAAGGTGCTGCAGTTCGAAGTGATGCCTGCCCCACCCGCCATCGCCAGCCAGCTGCGGATTCAGGTGGATGAGCGGATCTATTTTTCCCGGCGGGTGCGCTACGTGGACGGGAAGCCGCTGATGCTGGAGGACAGCTTTATGCCGGTGAAGCTGTTCCGCAACCTCTCGCTGGCGCATCTTGAAGGGTCTAAGTTTGATTACATCGAGAAGGAGTGTGGGATCACCATCAGCGGCAACTATGAGAGCCTGACGCCGGTGCTGGCAGATAAAACGCTGGCCGGTTATATGAACCTGCCGGAACAGACGCCGCTGCTGCGCATTACCTCACTCTCCTACAGCGACAGCGGCGAGTTCCTCAATTATTCCGTGATGTTCCGCAATACCAGTGATTACCAGGTGGACTACCATCTGCGGCGCATCCACCCGGACGACCTGCTAACCCATCCCCCAGAACAGCACCGCCAGTAGCTGCGGGGTGATGATGCGCAGGAACATCACCAGCGGATAGACGGTGGCATAGGAGAGCGCGGCCGCGCCGCTGGTGGCGTGCAGGTTGTTGGCAAAGGCCAGCGCGGGCGGATCGGTCATGGAGCCCGCCAGCATGCCGCACAGCGTCAGGTAGTTCATTTTGGCGAACATCCGCGCCAGTATTCCCACCGTCAGCAGCGGGATCGCCGTGATGAATATGCCGTAGCCGACCCAGCTCATCCCTTCACCCTTGACCAGGGTATCGACAAAATCTCCGCCGGATTTCAGGCCGACCACCGCCAGGAACAGCACGATGCCCAGTTCGCGCAGCGCCAGGTTGGCGCTCGGCGGCATAAACCAGTAGAGCTTCCCGATACAGCCGATACGCCCGAGGATCAGCGCCATAATCAGCGGCCCGCCCGCCAGACCCAGCTTGAGCGCCACCGGGAAGCCCGGCACGTACACAGGAATAGAGCCAAGCAGCACGCCGAGCCCGATACCGATAAACACCGGCAGCATCTGCACCTGCTGCAGTTTTTGCTGGGCGTTACCCACCATATCCGCCACGGCGTCGATGGACGACGGGCGACCGACCAGGTTGAGGATATCCCCGAACTGCAGGCTGGCGTCCTGGCTGGCAACCAGTTCGACACCCGCACGGTTAAGGCGGGAGATCACCACGTCATAGCGCTCTTTCACCTGCAGATCGCGTATTTTCTTGCCCAACACCTTTTCATTGGTCACGACAACGCGCTCGACGCGCATATCGGTGCCGCGGGTGGAGAGCGAGGTATCCACTTCCTGCCCAATCACCAGACGGGCGTTGTTTAAATCGCCGGGCTGACCGACCAGGTGCAGCAGATCGCCCTGCTGAATGACGGTGCCGGGCGCGGGCACCATCAGCATATCGTCACGCTTAAGGCGGGAGCAGATGATGTTAGCGCTGTTGAGGATAGGCACGTCCTGAATCGCCATATTGTTCAGGTTGGGGTTATCGACGCGAATATTGATGGTTTTGATCGGCATATGGCCGTTGGTGAGCGTGGTTTCATGATCCATCGCCTCTTTTTCAACGTTGACGCGAAACAGGACTCGTACCAGCCACATGGAGAGCAGAATGCCGCAAATCCCAAACGGATAGGCCATGGCGTAGCTCATCCCCATCTGGTCGACGATGCCGGGTTCGATACCCAAATCGCGCAGGATTTGCTGGCCCGCGCCGAGCGCTGGCGTGTTGGTGACAGCCCCGGAGAAAATGCCCAACACCACGGGCAGCGGGATTTCGAAGATTTTGTGCAGGATCGCGGTGACCAGCCCGCCCATCACCACAATGCCGAGGGCAAACAGGTTGAGCCGTAGTCCGGAGACCCGAAGTGAAGCAAAAAAGCCCGGCCCGACCTGAATGCCGATGGTATAGACGAAGAGGATCAGGCCGAACTCCTGAGTAAAGTGGAGCATTTCGGCGCTGAGGACCAGCCCGAGCTGGTCGGCAAAGTGCCCGACAAAAATGCCGCCAAACAGCACCCCGCCTATCCCAAACCCGACGCCACGGATTTTGATATTCCCTATCCACAGGCCAACAACAGCGACCAGGGCCAACACGCTGACGGTTAACGCGATATCACTCATGATCCACTTCCTGTGCATAACCTTAGTTATGCTAAGGATTCTCTCAGAGCCGGATGCGATTGTATGGGCGATGGCGCACAAAAAAGCCCTGCCGTGGCAGGGCTTCGTGCAGTCTGTGAGTATTGTCGGGTGGCGGCTGCGCCTTACCCGACCTACAGGAACGGCAGGATTTGTAGGCCGGGTAAGGCATAGCCGCCACCCGGCAAAAAAGTCTATTAACTATTCAACGCCGGACGCTCGCTAATGGCGATACGCTGCGGCGCGATGGCTTCCGGCACGTTGCGGAGCAGGTCGATATGCAGCAGCCCGTTGGTAAACGTCGCGCCGGACACTTCCATATGGTCTGCCAGGGTAAAGCTCAGGCTAAACGGCTGATTAACCAGCCCCTGATGCAGCCATTTGGTCTCGGTCTCTTGTTTTTCCGGCGTCCCTTTCACGGTCAGACGCGTGCCTTCAAGCTGAATATCCAGATCGTCCTGGCGGAAGCCGGCCAGCGCAAGGGTGATGCGATAGTGGTTATCGTCGCTTTTTTCGATATTGTACGGCGGAAACGTCTGTTGCTCGGTGGTGCTTTGCAGGGCGTTAGCCAGTTTGTCAAAACCAATCCACTGACGCAGCAGGGGGGATAAATCGTAGTTACGCATACTAAATCTCCTTCTGAGAAGCGAGTTCGGCACAGTTTAATTTTGTGCGCAGTTGTTCCTGC
>PJTS01000053.1_pt1 | contig 121580 bp, 112 predicted proteins | sample 1512251 | NCBI WGS metagenome assembly PJTS01 (sample SAMN08177686, study PRJNA422409) | Soil metagenome, whole genome shotgun sequencing project. | isolation source: Soil (2) enriched on wood chips: alkali lignin treatment | place: USA: Madison | collected 2015-01-15 | reverse complement strand
TGACGTGACGAAAATGGTGGTTTTCCGTGACCCGGAGCGCAGCGTACTTAAAGTACGTGAGCACCGGAAGCGCGGAGAACCGCCATTTGCAGGCCGTCAGGGCTGAATGTCGATTGGCCCTAGCGCCCAGTGTCCTAGGGCGATCGACGCGCTATGACATGAAGCTGGTCTGGCACTATCCCGCTCCGGCGTCGACAAACGGCGCTGGCGCAAACGAAAAAAGATCGTCCCCACCCTGCTCCAGATCGAGCAGATATTTCTTGGTCTCGACGCCGCCGGCAAAGCCGGTGAGCGCACCGTTGCTACCGACCACCCGGTGACAGGGCGCAATGATCGAGATCGGGTTGCGGCCATTGGCGGCGCCGACGGCGCGGGTCGCGGTCGGGCGGCCGATGGCGCGGGCGATGTCGGCATAGCTGCGCGTTTCGCCGAACGGGATATCGAGCAGCGCGGCCCATACCTGGCGCTGGAAATCCGTGCCCTGAAAATGCAGCGGGACGGAGAAACGCTGCCGCTGGCCGGCGAAATATTCCGATAGCTGGGAGGCCGTGTCGCGCAACACCGGATGGTCGGTTGCTTCGGACCGGGTGCCCAGGCGGACGCGGGCGGGATCATCGTCGGGCCACAGGACCGCCATCAGTCCTTCGTCACTCGCGACCAGCGTCAGGTCGCCCACCGGCGACGTCATCGTCATACAGGCCAGGGTCATCGTCATCCTCCATGCGTCATCGCTGGAGATAGGCGATGATCCCCGCCCCCGCTTCCTGCCGCTTGCGGTCAAAGCCCGCAAGCGGCAGGCCGCATCATTTCAGGCCGCCACCCATGGCGCGATACAGTTCGATCATGTTGGTGAGCCGCGCCAGGCGCGTCGTCACCAGGCTCTGCTCCGCGGTCGACAGGGTCCGCTGCGACACCAGGGTCGGGAGGAAGCCGTCGACACCCGCACGGAAGCGGGCCTGCGTCAGGTCATAGGCCTTGCGGGCGGCATCGCGCTGCGAGGTCTGCGCCTCGACCTGATCGGTCATCGTACCGCGCCGCGCGAGCCCATCGGCGACCTCGCGGAAGCCGGTCTGCACACTCTTTTCATAAGTGGCGAGCATCGCGTCATAGGTCGCCCTGGCGTAGCGCAGATTGCCCTTGTTCCGGCCGAAGTCGAAGATCGGCAGGGTGGCGCTGGGCGCCACCGACCAGGTGTCGCTGCCCGATTTGAACAGGCCGGACAGGCCAAGGCTGACAGTGCCCAGCGCGGCCGTCAGCGACAACTGCGGGAAGAAGGCCGCCCGTGCCGCGCCGATATTGGCATTGGCCGCGATCAGTTGATGCTCGGCCGACGCGATGTCGGGCCGGCGCAGCAACAGGGTCGAGGGCAGTTCCGCCGGCAGATTGTCGAGCGTGACATGCCCTTCCGGCAGGGCCGAGGGCAGATCATCGCTGCCAAGCGTCGTGCCCGCCAGCAGGTTCAGTGCATTCTGGTCCTGCGCAACCAGCGTGGTGGCGCTGGCAATGGCGGCGCGCGCCTCGTCATAGCTGGTCTGTGCCTCACGCACTTCCAGTTCGGAGGCGATGCCCTTGTCGAAGCGCGCCTGGTTGAGGTCCAGCGTCTCCTTGAACGCGGTCGCCAGCGTGCGCGAGATCGACAGCAATTCCTGATCGGCGGCCATGTTCACCCATGCCGTCGCCACTTCCGCCACCAATGCGGTCTGGGCCGCATTGCGGTTTTCGACCGAGGCGAAATATTGCTCCTGCGCCGCCTTGGTCAGGTTGCGCACCCGGCCGAACAGGTCGATTTCCCAGGATGAGATGCCGACCTGCGCCTGATAGACGTCGGTGTTGAGGCGCTGGCTCTGGCCGAACTGGACCAGCGGCTGTTCCGAATAGGTCGCCGTGCCGGTCGCTCCGACGGTCGGCAACAGATCGGCCCGTTGCACCTTATACTGCGCCCGCGCCTGTTCGACATTGGCGATCGCAATGCGCAGGTCGCGATTGTTGGCCAGGCTGGTCTCGATCACCCGCACCAGACGCGGGTCGGTGAAGAAATCGCGCCAGGCGGTGTCGGCCGGCACGATCGCCGCGCCGCCGTCCGCCGCGGCCGCATAGGCCGGCCCCTGGGGGCTGGCCTGCGGCACCGGCAGTTCGGGGCGGGCATATTTGGGCGCCATGTCACAGGCGGCCAGCGTCAGCGCCAGAGAGGCGACCGACATTGCTTTGATATTACGCAACATTCTTATGCCTCCTGCGGTGCGTTCGGCGTTTCGCCGTCGGCGTTTCGCTGTTCTTCCCCTTCATGATGTTCGCGGAACAACCGCTTCACCACGGTGAAGAAGACCGGCACGAAGAAGATGGCGAGGACGGTGGCGGACAGCATGCCGCCGACCACGGCCCAGCCGATGGCGTTCTGGCCACCCGCACCCGCGCCCTTGGACACGGCCAGCGGCAGCACGCCGAAGATGAAGGCGAAGCTGGTCATCAGGATCGGCCGCAGACGCAGCTTGCCCGCTTCCAGTGCCGCCTTGGCGGGCGACAGCCCTTCCCGCATCTTCTCTTCGGCAAATTCCACGATCAGGATCGCGTTCTTGGCCGACACGCCGATGGTCGTGATCAGACCCACCTGCAGATAGATGTCGTTGTTGAGGCCCGCCAGCGTCGCCGCGATCACCGCGCCGAGCACGCCCAGCGGCACGACCAGCATGACCGCGATCGGCACCGACCAGCTTTCATAGAGCGCAGCCAGGCAGAGGAAGACGATCAGCATCGAGAGCGCATAGACATAGGGCGCCTGACCACCGGAGGTCTGTTCCTCATAGGAAATGCCGTTCCAGGCATAGCCGATACCGGCTGGCAGCTTGGCCGCGAATTCCTCCATCGCCTTCATCGCGGTGCCGCTGGACACGCCGGGCGCCGGAGCGCCTTGGATGTTCATCGACGGCACGCCATTATAGCGCTCCAGACGGGCCGGACCCTGGACCCATTCCGTGGTGGAGAAGGCGGAGAGCGGTGCCATCACGCCCGTGCTGCCACGCACATGATAGGCGTTGATCGCATCGGCCGAGGTCCGGAAGGGCGCATCGGCCTGGACATAGACACGCTTCACGCGGTCGCGGTCGATGAAGTCGTTGATATAGGATCCGCCCAGATTGGTGCTGATCGTATCATTGACGTCCGACTGGGCGATGCCCAGCGCACCGGCCGCTGCCTGATCGACGTTGAGCTTCAACTGTGGCGTATCTTCCAGACCATTGGGACGGACCTGCGCCAGGCGCTTGTCGCCCATCGCCATGCCCAGCAGTTGGTTACGGGCTTCCAGCAGTTTCTCATGACCCAGATTGGCCTGATCGAGCAGCTGGAAGTCGAAGCCGGACGCGTTGCCCAGTTCCTGCACCGCCGGCGGCACGAAGGCGAAGGCCATGCCCGAAGAAATCTTCTGGAACGCCATATTGGCGCGCAGGGCAATCGCGGGCACGCGGCTGTCGGCACTCGTGCGCTCGTGCCAATCCTTCATGCGGGCAAAGACGATGCCGACATTCTGGCCCTGACCGACGAAGCCGAAGCCCGCGACGGTGAAGACAGCCGAAACATTGGCCTTTTCATCCACCAGATAGTGGTCGCGCATCCGGGCCAACGCCCGTTCGGTCTCTTCCAGCGTCGTACCCGCAGGCAGCGACACCTGGTTGATGATGATGCCCTGATCCTCGTCCGGCAGGAAGCCGCTGGGCAGCCGCAGGAAGATGAAAGCCATGCCGACCACGACCAGGCCATAGATCAGCATGGTGCGAACCCAGCTGCGCTCGACCTTCTCGACGCCCGCGCCATAGCGCACGACCCCCTTGTCGAAGGTCCGGTTGAACCAGTCGAAGAAGCGGCCCAGGACAGAACCGATCGGCCCGTTCCAGCTATGCCCGTGCGAAGCGGGCTTCAGGATGGTGGCGCACAGCGCCGGGGTCAGGATCAGCGCGACCAGCACCGACAGGATCATCGACGACACGATGGTGATCGAGAACTGGCGGAAGATGACGCCGGTAGAGCCGCCGAAGAAGGCCATGGGCAGGAACACCGCCGACAGCACCAGGCCGATGCCGATCAGCGCGCCGCTGATCTCGTCCATCGACTTCTTGGCTGCTTCCTTGGGGCTTAGCCCTTCATCCTGGATCAGACGCTCGACATTCTCGACGACGACGATCGCGTCGTCGACCAGCAGGCCGATCGCCAGCACCATGCCGAACAAGGTCAGGGTATTGATGGTGAAGCCCGCGGCACTGAGGATCGCAAGCGCGCCCAGCAGAACCACCGGCACCGCGATCGTCGGGATCAGCGTCGCGCGCCAGTTCTGCAGGAACAGGAACATGACGACGAACACCAGCAGCACGGCTTCGAACAGGGTATGAACCACCTGTTCCACCGACAGCTTGACGAAGGTCGAGTTGTCGACCGGGAAGTCATATTTGACCCAGCTCGGAAAATTCTTCGACAGTTGGTCCACGCGGGCCTTCACGGCTTCCACCGTGTCGAGCGCATTCGCACCCGGCGCCAGCTTGATGCCGAAGCCAGAGGCCGGATGGCCGTTGAACTTCACCCCGAAACCATAGGTTTCCGCGCCCAGTTCAACCTTGGCAACGTCCTTCATCAGCACGACCGAGCCGTCGCTGTTGCTGCGCAGGCGGATATTGCTGAATTCTTCGGGCGTGCGCAGGCGCGACTGGGCGGTGACGGTGGCGTTGAGCGCCTGCCCCTTGGGCGAGGGCGAGCCACCGATCTGGCCGGCCGACACCTGGGCGTTCTGCGCGGTGATCGCCGACTTCACGTCGCCGGTGGTCACGCCCAGATTGGCCATCTTGTAGGGGTCGAGCCAGATGCGCATCGCATATTGCGAACCGAACAACTGGGTATCGCCGACGCCGGTCACGCGGCTCAACGGATCCTGAAGGCTCGACGCGATGAAGTCCGCGGCATCCTCCTGGTCATGGATGCCGTCGTCCGAATAGGCGGCCATGATCAGCAGGAAGCTGGACGTGGACTTGCCCACGCGCAGGCCCTGCTGCTGCACTTCCTGCGGCAACAAGGGGGTCGCCTGCGACAGCTTGTTCTGCACCTGCACCTGCGCGATGTCAGGGTCGGTGCCCTGCTCGAAGGTCAGGGTGATGCTCAGATTGCCCGACCCATCGCTGGTGGACGCGAAATAGCGCAGATTGTCGATGCCCTTGAGCTGCTGCTCGATGATCTGCGTCGTCGTGCTTTCCAGCGTCTGGGCGTTGGCACCGGGATAGGTGGTCTGGATCGTCACTGCCGGCGGGGCGATTTCCGGGAACTGCGCGACCGGCAGCGACCGGACCGCGAGCAAACCCGCAAGCATGATGACGATGGCGATGACCCATGCGAAGATGGGCCTGTCGATAAAATAGCGGGCCATGACTTAGTGCGCCTCGCCTGCGTTCGATCCGGCAGCCGCCTTCGCGCCACCCTGCGCAGCCGCGCTACCTTCGGGCGCGGTGACCTGCTGCGGGGCGCCGGGCTTGACCACCGTGCCGGGGCGCAGATTGACCAGCCCCTCCACGATCAACTTGTCGCCGGGCTTCAGCCCGCTGGTGACGATCCATTTGTCGCCGATCGCGCGGTCGACGGTGACCTGGCGCATCTCGACCTTGTTGTCCTTGCCCACGACCATCGCCGTAGCGCGGCCGCGCGCATCGCGCGAAATGCCCTGCTGCGGCGCCAGGATCGCCTGGCTGCGTTCGCCTTCGATCAGCTTGGCGCGGACATACATGCCCGGCAGCAGCAGGCCATCGGGATTGGGGAAAATCGCACGCAGCGTGACCGCGCCCGAGCTGGAATCCACCGTGACGTCCGCAAATTCCAACCGGCCTTCGACCGGATAGATGCTGCCATTGGGCAGGATCAGCTGAATGCGGGCACCCTGCGCCTCGCTGATGCCGCCGGCCTTCATCGCCTGCTTGAGGTCGATGATCTGCGCCGCCGACTGGGTGACATCAACATAGACACGGTCGGTGCGCTGGATCGTCGTCAGTGCCTCGGTCTGGCCGGTCTGGACCAGCGCGCCGGGAGTCTGGAGCGAGCGGCCGATACGACCGGAGATAGGTGCGCGGATGCGGGTGAAATTCTGGTTCACCTGCGCGGCCTGGACCGCACCCTGCTGCGCCGCAACATTGGCGCGCGCCTGCTGGGCAGCCGCTGCGGCATCGTCATATTCCTGCTTCGACACCGCGTTGATGCCGACCAGATCCTTGTAGCGCTGCGCCTGCAGCCCGGTCGAGCGGATCGCCGCCTGGGCATTGGCCAGCGAACCCTGCGCCTGAGCGAGGGCAGCCCGATAGGGCGCGTCGTCAATCTCGTAGAGAATCTGCCCGGCCTGGACGTTGCCGCCCTCGGTAAACAGGCGACGGCGGATGATGCCGCTGATCTGCGGCCGGACTTCGGCCGTTTCGAAGGCCGAGATACGGCCCGGAAGCTCGTTGAGCAACGGTGCCGACTCGGTCTTGAGCGTCACCACGCCCACGCTGGGCGGCGGCGGTGCGGGCGGTGCTTCCTGACCGCAAGCGCTCAGCGCGAGGGCCGAAACGCAGGCCAGCAATCCGAACAAGTTCCCCTTTTGCATCGATTTTCCCAATCCGATAAATATCGCAGGACCGGAATGAACGTTCATTCCGCTTGCCGCGCACCTAAGAAGCTGTCAGAGGGAATTCAAGAGAAAAACAAATTTCCGAGGGTAAAATGGTTGCAGCGCAGCATGAAAAAAGCAGTCGCGACCGTGTTCTTGCAGCGGCGCGAGACCTGTTCAACAGCCATGGTTTCCACCAGACGTCCATGGCCGAACTCGCTTCCGCCGCACAGGTATCAGTGGGGCAAATATATCGACTTTTCAAAGGAAAGGAAGATATCATTGAGGCCATCGTCCACGCCGACGCCGATCAGTGGGCGGAGGATGTCGATATCCTGCGCAAACGGCTCGACAGTGGCGAGTTGAGCATCGACGATACGTTCGAGCAACTGATGCTGCACGTCATTGACGAAAAGGATGAGGCGCTCTCCTTCGACATCCTGGCCGAAAGCTTCCGCAATCCGACGGTCGGGGAAATGATCGGCACCATGTGCGGCCGCTTCCGCGACGATATTCGTGACTTTGCCTGCGCCGCCAACCCTGACCTGTCAGGCGAGGCGCTGGATGGCGCGGAGGAGATGATCCTGGCCTGCATGTTCGGCTTGGGCCATCGCAGCCTGTCGCGCCCCAACCTCAGCCCGGAAGCATCAGCCCGGCGCGCCGCCCAGATGATCGTCGCCGGATTGAAAGCGGTGCGTTAACCGCCTGCCACCTGGCCATAAAGCGCTACCGTTTCACGCGCGCACCGATCCCAGCTATAGCCGCCGGCGACGGCCAGTCCGGCATCACGCGCTCGCGTCCGCCATTCGGCATCGACCAGAGCCCGCTCCAGCCGATGCGCGAAATCGTCGATATCCTCCGGCTCGACCAGCATGGCCGCGCCACCCGTCACTTCGGGCAGGCAGGAGGCATTGGCGACGACGGTCGGCACCCCACTCGCCATGGCCTCGACCGGCGGCAGGCCAAAGCCTTCATAAACGGACGGATAGACGAACAGCGCCGCACCAGCATAAAGCAGCGGCAGATCCTCCTCCGGTACGAAGCCGAGATAGCGCACCCAGCCCTCGCGGGCGCCACGCGCCATTAGCGCCTGAACATCGTCACTCAGCCAACCGGCTCCGCCCGTCACCATCAACGGCCAACGGCCGCGCACCGACGAGGGCAGCATTTCCCATGCCTGCAACAACTGCGGGATGCGCTTGCGCGGCTCCACCGTCGACACGCACAGGGCATAGCCTTGTGGTGCCAGATCATAGCGCGCGAGCGCCGGCTGCAATTGGGCAGCATCACGCGGCAGGAAGGCCGGGCTGGCCGCCAATGGCACCGCGGTAACCTGCGCGGGCGAAAGCGAGAGAAAATCGATCACCTCGTCCCGCGTGGTCGCACTGTCGGTGATGATATGGGCCGCGCGGGCAATCGATGCCGCGAAATTCCGTTCGAACTGCTGCAATCGCGCCGCTGGATGGGTTTCGGGATAACGGAAGACCGACAGGTCATGGACGGTGATGACGCCCCCCTCGGCTGCCGCCGGCAGGAAATAATTAGGCCCATGGAACAGATGCGACCGCATGACGGCCGCATCGCGCATGTCCCGTCCCCACTTGCGCAAGCCAGTGGTGCGCTTGCGCAGCCAGCGATGGACCTTGTGCCGCTGCTTGGGCGTGACGGGCTCTTCCAGCAGCTTTGTCGGGTCAGCGATCCACTCGCCATTGCGATAGAAGCGGACACCATCCACCTCAGGCGCATCACCGATGCGCTGCGCCAGTTCCCAACTATAGCGACCGATACCGGACAGGCGCGGCTCCAGCGCCTCGACCGACAAGATGACCTTCACGCTCATTCGACCAGTTCGCCGCCCTTCACCACGTCACTCACATGCTCCAGCAAGGTCACGTCCTTGAGCGGATCGCCCTGCACCGCGACGATGTCGCCATAGCGGCCGACCGCGATCGCGCCGACGTCGGCTTCCCAGCCCAACGCCCTGGCACCGCTGACGGTCGCCGCCTGGATCGCCTGCATCGGCGTCATGCCCCATTCGACCATCTTGGCGAACTGCTTGCCATTGTCGCCATGGGGATAGACGCCGGCATCGGTGCCGAACAGCATCGGCACGCCCGCCTTCACCGCCTTGCGGAAGGTTTCCCGCTGGAGACGCCCGATCAGCTTTTCCTTGTCCAGGCTCTCCTGTTCGGTGCCATTGGCCGTGCCGGTCGCCAGGATATAATCGTCATTATAGATATCCATGTCGAACCAGGTCTTGCTGCTCGCCGCCAGCTTGATCGTCTCGTCATCGGCCAGGCTGCAATGTTCGATCGTGTCGACCCCCGCCTCGATCGCGGTGCGGATGCCGTCATTGCCATGGGCATGCGCCGCGACCTTGAGGCCCAGCATATGCGCCTCGTCGGCGATCGCCTTCATCTCGTCAAGGCTCAGTTGCTGCGCGCCGACCGCATCGCCCAGCGAGAAGACGCCACCGGTCGCGCAGATCTTGATCACCCGTGCGCCATATTTGTGCAGCCAGCGCACCTTGGCGCGCGCCTCCTGCGGGCTGTCGACCACCGACGGCTCCTTGCGATCCATCGAGGGTGGCAGGCCGCCGCCATCGCAATGGCCGCCGGTCGCGCCGATCGCATAGCCGGCCGGAATGATCCGCGGCCCGACGATCTGCCTTTCCTCGATAGCCTGCTTCAGGCCCACATCGGCAAAATCGGCCGAACCGACATTGCGCACCGTGGTGAAACCGGCCTTCAGCGTGATCCGCGCATTCTTGACGCCAACGGCGGTCCAGAAACTGTCGGTATAACGCAGCCCTTGATACCCGCCCACTTCGGCCAGGCTGGTGAGGTGGACATGCATGTCGATCAGGCCCGGTAATAGGGTCTTGCCCGACAGGTCGATATGCTTGACATCGCTGCCCCAGCGCACGGTCCGGGCATCGGCGATGCCGGTAATGCGGCCGTCGGTGATGAAGATAGCCGGATAATCGATCATCTTGCCGGCCAGCACATCGACCATATGGTCCGCGGTGACGACCACCTGCTCGGCAAGCGCCGGCGCGGCGGCCAGCGACAACAGGATGGTGGCGGCCATGGCCGATGCCCGGACAGTCTTCAACATGCGATGTAAATCCCCCTGGGACCAGCGCTGCCTTGCCCTTCTTGGCCGGATCATCGCTGCCCTCAAGCCCCTGACCTAGCGGCCAAAGCCGACCAGCGGCAAGGACAAAGATGGAAGGCCGCCAACTGTTTCGACCCCGTCCATCGCAAGCCCTCGCTTCGCCCACAACCCGTTCACCGCTCGACCCTTGGCATGTCGATCGAGCGAGGTATTTCATGGACCTGCAAGCGAATTTCGGCCGCGCCTAGTTCGAGCAGCGGCGCGACCGCAGCCGCCAGTTTGCCGCGCGATCCGCCACATCGACGCGGCGCAACATGCATCTGGAATAGGCGCGTTTCTATCAGCAATTTTTGCAGGCGGAGGAAATGCAAGTTGCCTCCGCCTGATCCTGCCACCTATTTGGCGGCCACACCCTGCGGCAGCACCACCGCCGACCAACTCTTGCCCGGCACCAGATATTTGGTCGCCAGCGACTGGATATCGGCCGGCGTAAGGTTGAGCAGATCCTGGCTCATCGTCTGCATTGCCTGGATATACCGGGGGTCATGGGTTGCCCCCTCCATCTGGCTCATCCAGAAGGCATTGCCGGTGCTGGCCCGCATCAGTTGCTGACGCATCGGCACCACCGCGCGTTGCAATTCGTCGGCGCTGATCGGTGCCTTGACCAGATCCGCCGCCGTTTCCTTCACGACGCTGTAGAAATAATTGACCCGGTCGGGCCGCACCTGGCTCGTCACCAATATGTAGCCGCCACTGTCATAGGAGAAGGGCCAGCTATTCTGCACGCTGGGCGAATAGGCCGCACCCTCGGTCGAGCGCAGCTTGTCGAACAGGCGATCATTGAAGATCTGGGTCAGGATTTCGAGCTGGCGTGCTTCCTTCGTCAGCGCAAAACCGCCCGATGTCGGCCAGGCCATGACGGCAGCCGCCTGTTCCTTGTCGCCATCATGGCGCAGGATGACCGGCTGTTCGACATGGGCGGGGAAACGCTGCACCTTGTTCGCGGCCGGCACCGGCACGTCCGGGCGCGCCGGCATCGCGCCAAAGGTCGCGGCCACGGCCTCAATCGCCTCCTCGGCCTTCACCTGACCGAAAATCTGGATCTCGATCGGGCCGGACCCCAGGATCGGTTCCCAGGTCTGGCGGAAGCTCTGCGGCGTCAACGCGTTGATCTCCGCCTTGGACGGCGTGCGGAACCGCACATCCTTGTCATGCAGCAACCAGTTGAGATCGCGCGCCAGCACGCTATCGGGCGCCCGCGACATCGCATCATAGGCCACCGACGCGCCGGTTTTCACCCGCGCGATCGGCGCCGGATCCCAGCCGGGCTGGTACAGCTTGGCCGCAAATAGGCGCAGTTGATCCTTATAATCCGCCGGACGGGTCACCGCCTGCAATTCGAACGCGTCATCGTCGGTCGAAAAATCCATGCCCATGCGGCGACCGTTGGTCAGGTCATCCAGCTCACGCTGGCCCAGCTTGCCGATGCCGCTCGCCACCAGCGCGTAGCCCGCAGCCCAGCTTGCGACGGGATTGGTCGGGGAAAATGCCTGCTGGCCATGGCCGAAGCGGACATTGATGCGCACCTTTTCGGTCTCGGCATCATTGGCGAACAGCGTCAGCTTGACGCCGTTGGAGAAAGTGATGCTCTCCATGCCCTGCAACGCGACCGGAGTGCGCGACACCACCGTCGCGGGCGCGCCGAATTTGGGCAGGTCGTCCATCGTCACCGCCTTGTCGGCCAGACGGGCATTGGTCGCCGCCTTGACCGGCGCAGCGAGCGCGGCGGCCAGCTTCTGGTCCTGCCCCGCCTCGACCTTGCCAGTGATCAGCATCGCGCGGAACACGCCGGCGGAGAACAGCCGACGGGTGGAATCGAGGATCTTCTGCGGCCTCATCGCAGGCCTGCCCGAACGGAAGATATCCAGCGCAGCCTGCGGACTGACGGTAGTTTCGCGGATATCGACCGCGCTCACCAGATCGCTCGCCTGCTTGGCGCCGGCTTCCGTGTCGGCATTTTCAACCTGAATCGCCAGCGCCGTGTCGAGTTGCGCATATTCGCGATCGATTTCCTGCTGGGTCGGCGGCGCGGCCTTGGCATCCTCGATGATCGCGCGCACATCGGCCAGCGCCTTTTCCCAATTGTCGCCGGTCGGCGTGATGGTCAGAAAAGTGCCATCGGCCGATCGGCTGATGTCCTGCTGGTCGACGCCCGCCGCCAGAAAGCTGCCCCCTGCCCGCGCTGCCTGCTCCAGGCGCCGGCTGACGATCTGCAACGCCAGCATGTCGGTCAGCTTGTCCTGATTATAGACGATAGTGTCGGCATGCGGCTTCCATGGGCGCAGCCAGGCCATGGTAAGGCCGGTCGGCGCGCCCGGTTCCACGACGACGCGGGTGGCCGGCGCTTTGGCATCGGGCTCGCCGAAATCAGACTGCTCCGCGCCCTTGCCACTATCCTGCCAGCTGGCGAAATTATCCTTGAGCAACTGTTCGGCCAGCGCGGGATCGATATCCCCGGCGATCGCGATCACGGTGTTTTCAGGGCGATACCAGCGCTGGTGGAAAGCTTCGGCCTTGGCCGCCGTCACCGCGTTCAGGGTCGCGACAGTGCCGATCGGCGCATGATCGGCAAGCGGCTGGCCGGCAAAGAAATGCTGGCGACTGGCATCGGAAATCCGCATCTGCGGCCCGTCGCTCTCGCGCCGTTCGGCCAGTACCACCGCCCGTTCGGCGTCAACCGCACTGTCGACGATATTGGGATCGGTCATCATGCCGGCCAGGATCTTCAGGCTTTCGCCGAGGCTCGTCTGATTGGCCTGGGGCAGGTCAAGCGCATAGGTGGTGCCGGTCGGCGTGGTCGCGGCATTGCTGTCGCTGCCAAAGGTCACGCCCAGCCGCTGCCAGATGCGCTTCGATTCGCCGTCGGGCACATGGCGCGACCCGCGCATCGAAAGATGCTCCATGAAATGGGCATAGCCTTGCTCATCGGGCCGCTCCATCAGCGATCCGGCATCGATCCGCAGGCGAACGGACACCTGCCCCGGCGGCACGCCGTTGCGGCGAATGGCATAGCGCAGGCCGTTGGACAGGGTACCAAAGCGCCAGGCCGCATCGATCGGCACATCGCTATTTTCGTAGAGCCAGGGGCGGATATCCGCCTGACTGCCACCCGACGCGACCTTGCCGCTGGCAATCGCCGGATCGGTTTTCGCCGCAAGCGGCAGGGGGGAGCCCGACAAAAGCAGGGCAAGGATGGTGAGCGAAGCGGCCGAACGGCGGGGGGTCAAACGCATAGGCAGGGGAGCCTAGCGGCATTTTCCTGAATGACCACTGACAATGATGGTCACGTCCCGGCTTCCACCCGCTTCGCCTTGTGATGTCGACTGAAGGAGCAGGAAAATGGACGGGGCCTGACAAGCATCGCTCATCAGGCCCCGGGGAATCCATGTCGTGCAGCAACGAGACCAGGAGGGCTTGATGCGGCTGCATCGCGCCTCCCGGGACCAGCGATCAGCGCGGCGCGCCGGTGCGCTGAACCGCGCCCTTGTGCGCACCGACGCTGCCGCCGCCGCCGCGACGGCGACGAAACGGCTTCTTCGCGCCATCGCCTTCGCCACGATGCGCCTTGTCGGGCGCGCCACGCTGGGCCTTCTGCCCATCCTGATACCGACGCTGGCCTTCGGCCCGCTTGGCCTGCTGGGCCGGGCTCTGGCTCGGCCCCTTGCGCGGCGCAGCCGGCTTGGGCAGGTTGCGCACCGCCTCCAGGAAATTCTCCGGCAGCGGCACGATTTCGGGCTTCACCTTGGTCGCCCGTTCAATCGCCTTCAGATAGGGCCGCTCGTCATCCGCCACGAAGCTGATGGCGATGCCATCCGCCCCTGCGCGCGCCGTGCGCCCGATGCGGTGGACATATTGTTCCGGCACGTTCGGGATTTCGAAATTGATGACATGGCTGACACCCGACACGTCGATGCCGCGCGCGGCGATGTCGGTCGCCACCAGCAGCTTCACCTTGCCCTGGCGGAACGCCTGCAATGCGGTGGTGCGCTGGCCCTGGCTCTTGTTGCCGTGGATCGCGAATGCATCGATGCCGGCGCCTTCCAGAAAGCGCACGACGCGATCGGCGCCATGCTTGGTGCGGGTGAAGATCAGCGCGCGGTCGATCTCTTCGGTCTTCAGCACGATATGCAGCAGTGCCTGCTTCTCCGCCTGGTTGACGAAGGTCAGCTGCTGGCGGACACGTTCGGCCGTGGTCGACTGCGGCGCCACGCTGACCTTGACCGGATCATTGAGGAACTGGCCAGCCAGCGCCTCGATTTCCTTGGGCATGGTGGCCGAGAAGAACAGGTTCTGGCGATCACGCGGCAACAGCTTGGCGATGCGCTTGAGCGGGTGGATGAAACCCATGTCCATCATCTGGTCGGCTTCGTCGAGGACGAAAATTTCCGTGTCCTTGATGGTGAAGGCGCGCTGGTCGATCAGGTCGAGCAGGCGGCCAGGCGTGGCGACGACGATGTCGACACCGGCCGAAAGGGCACGGATCTGCTTGTTGACCGGCACGCCGCCAAACACGGTTTCGACCGACAGACGCATGAAACGGCCATAGTCGCGGAAGCTCTGGGCGATCTGCGCGGCCAGTTCGCGGGTCGGCGACAGCACCAGCATGCGACAGCCCTTGATCGGAGTCGGTTTGGGGTTGCGCGCAAAATAGTCGAGGCTGGGCAGCGCGAAGGCCGCGGTCTTGCCGGTGCCGGTCTGGGCAATGCCGCACAGGTCGCGGCCTTCCAGCAGGACCGGAATGGCCTTTTGCTGGATTGGCGTGGGTTGGGCATAATTTTTGGCGGTCAGCGCCTTGATGATCGGCTCGGAAAGGCCAAGTTCATTGAATTGCATGAAAAACTCACAAGTCGGCCGGGCGCCAACTCGTCCTGCGGACGCAGGGAGGGCGCGAGGCGGGTTACGAAACGACCCGCGTGAAAAGGGAAGCCTCAAGCTTGGCGCAGACTGTCATTGGCCGGTCCGCATGACTTGTCAAAGCACGGGACGATCACGCTGCCAATCGCTATAGGGCCTTCCGGGCCATGCTGCGCTGCATCACATATGAATGAGATCGGCCGGAAAAGCAAGCGGCCACGGACCCGTTGTCCGCAGCCGCCGCTTCATATTCACACCTTCATAGTGCGATTTCGGCGTGCTTGTCCTGCAACTCGGCCCGTACATCGCCGCCAAACATCATCTTGAACACGCCACCTATCGACAGATCGGCGCGCCAGATTTCCGCCGTGCCCAGATCGAAGCGCAGCATCAGCAGGTTGGGATCCTGCCGTCCGCCCGGATACCAGGCTTCCACCTGCTTCGACCAATAGCGGTCGATGACTGCCTCGTCGGTTTCCGGCACCAGCGTCCCGTTGATGCAGGCGAACAGATAATGGTCCTTGGCCGCGAACTGCGCCATGGCCGGGCCACCCGCCGCCAGCCTGTTGTCCCGGCTCGTATAGAACCAGAAGCAATGATTGGCGTCCGGGTCGAGTTGCGCGGTCATCGGCACGCTGTGCGCGCCACTTCCCTGCAGTCCGACCATCAGGAAGGGACTGCTCGACAGATCCGCCCAGAAACGGTCGCGAATATTCTCATCGGCACTCATCATGGCTCTCCTTGGTTGACCTTTCCCAATCAATGGCCGGTGGCAAGGGAAGTTCCGTTTGCCGACTTGATCTCGCGCTCGCACGTCGCCACATAGCGACTATGCTGATCGAGACCGAACTCACGCCCAATCCGGCGACCGTCAAATTCCTCCCCGGCCAGGCCGTAATGGGTGCCGCCGGCACCCGCGACTTCGCCACCCCCGAGGAGGCGGAAGCATCGCCGCTGGCTGACGCGCTGTTCGGCCTCGGCGACGTGACCGGCGTCTTCTTCGGTGCCGACTTCATTTCCGTCACGATCGCACCGGGCGCCGAATGGAGCGATGTGAAGCCCGAAATCCTCTCGATCCTGCTCGACCATTTTTCGGCCAACATGCCGCTCTTCGCCGCGGGCAGCGCTGCCGGCTTCAGCGTCCCGGCCGAGGAAGAGGCCTTCACCGATGATCCGGAAGATGCCGAGATCGTCGACCAGATCAAGGATCTGATCGAAACCCGCGTGCGCCCGGCTGTCGCCAATGACGGTGGCGACATCATCTATCGCGGCTTCGACAAGGGCACGGTCTATCTGCGCATGCAGGGGGCCTGCGCCGGCTGCCCCTCCTCCTCCGCCACGCTCAAGAACGGCATCGAGCAGTTGCTCAAGCATTATGTGCCCGAAGTGACGGAAGTCCGCGCAGTCTGACCCTGCGATGACCGGATTTGGCAAATCGCGCCGGATCGATTAACCGCAGCCATATCCATATCGGCATCGTGGCTTCGGGGGAGTGAATTTGCGCATATTGGTCATCGACACCGCCACGCAGGCGCTGTCCGTTGCGCTGCTGGAAGACGGCCGGCCGATCGGCCATTTTCATGAAATCGTCGGGCGCGGCCATGCCGAAGCCCTGCTACCCGCGATCGCCGCGCTGCCCGATGGCGGGCGCGCCGACGCGATCGCGGTCGATGTCGGTCCGGGCAGCTTCACCGGCGTGCGCATCGGCATCGCCGCCGCCCGCGCGCTGGCGCTCGCCTGGTCGGTGCCGCTCCATGGCTATAGTGCCTTCTCGCTCATCGCCGCGATGGCGGCCGACGACCATCGGGATGGCCCGATCGCGGTCACCATTACGGGTGGTCATGGCGAACTATTCTGGCAAGTCTTCGAGGCGGACGGCCGCATTGCCACGACCCAGCCCGCCTCCACCCCCATCAGCACGCTCGCGACCCAACTCGACATGGCCCAATTTTACGGCACCGGCGCCGAGGCGCTGGTGACCGCACGCGGCGATGGCACGGCGATCGCGCTCTACCCAGAGGCCGCCCGCTACAGCCTGATTGCCGGCCTGCCCCCCCTCTCCTCCTCGCCCCTCTATGGCCGCGCGGCGGATGCCAAGACGATCGCGGAGCGTGCAGCTTCATGATCCCCGCCGGCCTGACGCTCGATACCTATGAAGCGGGAGAGCGCAACGCGCTCGCCGACGCCATGGACGTCATGACCCGTGCATTCGACCCGCTCTTCGGCGAGGCCTGGACCCTGCCCCAATTGTCGGGCGTCATGACCATGCCCGGCACATGGCTCACCATCGCCCATATCGATGCCGCCCCGCTGGGCTTCGCGCTGATCCGGTCGGTGCTGGACGAATGCGAATTGCTGCTACTGGCGGTCGATCCGCTATGGCGCGGCCGCGGCATCGGCCGGGCCTTGCTTGGACACAGCCTGACACTTGCGCGTCGCCGCGGCATCACATCGATGAACCTGGAAGTCCGCGCATCGAACATGGCGGTCAAACTCTACGAGAATATTGGCTTCGAATACGTACATCGTCGCCCCGGTTACTATCGCGGCAATGATGGCAAGCTTCATGATGCCTTGAGCTTTCGCATCGACATGCTTGTTTAAGGCAATCTTCTCTTGCGAAGCCTGGCTACAGGGTCTAGCCAAGATATACCGCTCTGAATCCATTTCCTCGGGCGGGTCGCACAATAGAAGCCTTTGCAGGAAACAAGAAAAATGGAAAACGAATCGGCACAGAGCGAACTGCTCATCACTCTGACCTCCGACATTGTCGCTGCGCACGTCTCGAATAACAGCGTTGCTGTGTCCGACGTTGCGACACTGATCCAGAATGTTCATACCGCGCTGTCGGGTCTTTCGACCCCGGCGCCCGCCCCCGAAGTGAAGCCGGAACCGGCTGTTTCGGTGCGCGCATCGATCAAGCCCGACTTCATCATCTGCCTGGAAGACGGCAAGAAGCTGAAGATGCTCAAGCGGCACCTGATGACCCATTATCAGATGACCCCGGACGATTATCGCGCCAAGTGGGGCCTGCCGGCCGATTACCCGATGGTTGCCCCCAATTATGCCGAACAGCGCCGCAACCTGGCCAAGAAGATTGGCCTGGGCACCAAGCGCCGCCGGACCCGTGCCGGCAAATAAGCCCCACACTTTCGGTATTTACCTATTGCGAAAGGGGCGCATCGACGATGCGCCCCTTTTCCGTTGCAACAAAAGCGGCTAGGCAATGTCCGACTTTCCCATTTTTGAAGCGAGCCAGCCCCCCGCATGAACCGCAAGATCGACGTCGAAGCCCTCTGCCACGAAAAGGGCCTGCGCATCACCGAACAGCGCCGGGTTATCGCCCAGGTGCTGAGCGACGCGACCGACCATCCCGATGTCGAGGAACTGCACAAACGCGCTGCCGCTATCGATCCGGGCATCTCTATCGCCACTGTGTACCGCACCGTGCGCCTCTTCGAAGAAGCCGGCATTCTGGAACGGCATGACTTTGGCGACGGCCGCGCCCGCTACGAAGCGGCCCCGGAATCGCATCATGATCATCTGATCGACGTCGAAACCGGCAACGTCATCGAGTTCGTCGATCCCGAACTGGAACTGCTGCAGAAGCAGATCGCCGAAAAGCTCGGCTTCCGCCTGGTCGACCATCGCATGGAACTTTACGGCGTCGCCCTCGACCGCAAGGACTGACGCCTTGGCGCCACTGCGCCGGGCCGGCCGCATCGCCGCCCTGTTGGGCAGCCTGCTGTTCTGCCTGCCCCCGCATCTCTTGTGGCGCCTGTTTCGCCGCCCATCTCCTTGGCCACGCCGTTTCCTGGGGATGGCGGCGCGGGCGGTCGGCGCCCGCATCCGGGTGGAAGGCCGCCCGGTCGAGAGCGACATGTTCCTGATCGCCAACCATGTCAGTTGGGTCGACATATTGGCGCTGGCCGATGCGACCGGCGCCGCTTTCGTCGCCCATGACGGCATCGCCCGCTGGCCGGTGATCGGCTGGCTCGCCGCCCAGAACAACACCTTGTTCGTCTCGCGCGAGAAGCGCGGCAGCCTGTCGGGCCAGCTCGACGCGCTGCGCGCCGCGCTCGCCGGCCATCAGCCGGTCGCCCTCTTTCCCGAAGGCACGACCAGCGACGGCAGCGGCCTGCTGCCCTTCAAGCCCTCGCTGCTCGCCGTGCTGATGCCGCCGCCCCGCGCGGTGATGATCCAGCCGGTGCATATCGACTATGGCGCGGCCACGGCTCAGATCGCCTGGCATGGCGACGAACCGGCCGGCACCAATGCGAAGCGACTGCTGGAGCGCAAGGGCCGCCTGCCCGTCACCATCCGGTTCCTGGAGCCGTTCGACCCGGCCAGTTGCGCCGATCGCAAGATATTGGCCGCCACCGCGCACCAGCGGATCGCCGCGAGCATTGCCGCGCACCTGCCACCTTCCTCTTCGCGCCAAGCGCCTGTATAGCTGGACGGCATGAATCGTAACGACGCCCCTGAACTTACAGCCGGCAAGGGCCCGGCCACCTTCCAGGTCAAATCCTTCGGCTGCCAGATGAACGTCTATGATGGCGAACGCATGGCCGAAATGCTGGGCGAGCGCGGCATGACCGCCGCTGCCGACGGCGCAGAGGCCGACCTCGTCATTCTCAACACCTGCCACATCCGCGAAAAGGCGGTGGACAAGGTCTATTCCGACATTGGCCGCCTGACCCGCGAGGATGGCACTCGCCCGATGATCGCCGTCGCCGGCTGCGTCGCCCAGGCCGAGGGCGGCGAAATCCAGCGCCGCGCCCGCAATGTCGACATCGTCGTCGGCCCGCAGGCCTATCACCGCTTGCCCGACCTGATCGGCAAGGCGCAGCGCGGCGAGGAGGCTGTCGACACCGACATGCCGGCCAATTCCAAATTCGCCGCCCTGCCCGGCCGCACCAAGCAGGCTCGGCCGACCGCCTTCCTGACGATCATGGAAGGCTGCGACAAATTCTGCACCTATTGCGTCGTGCCCTATACGCGCGGCGCGGAAATCAGCCGCAGTTGGACCGCGATCCTGGACGAAGCCAAGGCGCTGGTCGATGGCGGCGTGCGCGAGATCACCCTGCTCGGCCAGAACGTCAATGCCTGGACCGGCGAGGACGACCGGGGCCGGTTGCAGGGCATGGACGGCCTGGCCCGCGAACTGGCCCGGCTCGGCGGGCTGGAGCGGATCCGCTACACCACCAGCCATCCCAACGACATGAGCGATGGCCTGATCGCCGCCCATGGCGACGAGCCCAAGCTGATGCCCTTCCTCCATCTGCCGGTGCAGTCGGGCAATGACCGTATTCTCAAGGCCATGAACCGCAGCCACACGGTCGACAGCTATCTGCGCATCATCGAGCGCGTGCGCGAGGCCCGGCCCGACATCGCCTTGTCGGGCGACTTCATCGTCGGCTTCCCCGGCGAGAGTGACGCGGAGTTCGAAGATACTCTCAAGATCGTCGACCAGGTGCGCTACGCACAATGCTATTCCTTCAAATATAGCCCCCGCCCCGGCACCCCGGCAGCGGACATGGATCATCAGATCCCGGCGGCGGTGATGGACGAAAGGCTGGCCCGGTTGCAGGCCGCCATCAACCGCCATCAGGTCGATTTCAACAGCGCCACGGTGGGCCGCACCACCAGCATCCTGCTCGAACGCAAGGGCCGCTACCCCGGCCAGTTGATCGGCAAGACGCCCTGGCTGCAATCCGTCCATGTCACCGCGCCCGAATTTGCTATTGGCGATATGGTCGATGTCGATATCATCAGCGCCGGCCCGAACAGCCTGGCCGGCGAAATCAGCAGGAGGAAAGCCGCTTGAACCAAAGCCTCGTCATTCCCGCACCGTTGGGAAGCCATCTCCCCGAAACCCGGTCTCGACCGGCCTTGACGAGATGCATGACGAGCCAGGGAGGCTTTTAAATGGGCAAGAAACCGCACCATCCCCGCACCGACATTGCCGAGCGCGCGCGCCTGGAAGTGACGTTCGAAAAGCCGCATCTTCTGGGTGCGCTGTTCGGCCAATATGACCAGAATCTGGTCGCGATCGAAAACCGGCTCGGCGTCTATATCGCCGCGCGCGGCAACAAGCTGCAGATCGAGGGCGAGGCCGAAGCCGCCGCCCGCGCCCGCGACGTCATGACCGGCCTCTACAACCGCATCGTCGCCGGACAGGAAATCGACGGCGGCGCGGTGGAAGCCGTGATCGCCATGTCGGCCGAACCGACCCTGGACGGCATCATCCGGCATGACGTCGCCGAACCGCCCAAGGTGATGATCCGCACCCGCAAGAAGACGATCGTCCCCCGTTCCGCCACCCAGGTCACCTATATGGAGGCACTGACCCGGAACGACATCATCTTCGCGCTCGGCCCGGCAGGCACCGGCAAGACCTATCTGGCCGTCGCCCAGGCGGTCAGCCAGCTCATTACCGGCAGCGTCGACCGCCTGATCCTGTCCCGCCCCGCCGTCGAAGCGGGCGAGAAGCTCGGCTTCCTGCCCGGCGACATGAAGGAAAAGGTCGATCCCTATCTGCGGCCGATCTACGATGCGTTGCACGACACACTGCCGGCCGAACAGGTCGAACGGCGGATCGCCAGCGGCGAGATCGAGATCGCGCCGCTCGCCTTCATGCGCGGCCGCACCCTGGCCAACGCCTTCATCGTGCTGGACGAGGCGCAGAACACCACCATCGCCCAGATGAAGATGTTCCTGACCCGCTTTGGCGAAGGGAGCCGCATGGTCATCTGCGGCGATCCCAAGCAGGTCGATCTGCCGCAGCCCGGCATTTCCGGCTTGGCCGACGCGGTCGCGCGGCTGGACGGGGTCGAGGGCATTGCCATGGTCCCCTTCGGCATCGGCGACGTCGTCCGCCATCCGGTGGTCGGCCGCATCGTCCAGGCCTATGAGGGGCCGGATGCCTAAATCTTCACAACGGATCTCAAATATATGATCGAAGTCGCTGTCCTTCATGAAGAAGGCTGGCCCGGCACGGACTGGGAATTTCTCGCGCAACAGGCGGTTTCGGCCGCCATTGCGCACAGTCCCTATGCCGCCTTCGCGACCGACTCCACCCTCTATGAAGTCGCGGTCAAGCTGACCGACGACGCCGAGGTGCATCAGCTCAACCGCGCCTATCGCGAGAAGGACAAGCCGACCAACGTCCTGTCCTTCCCGATGGTGCAGGAAGATTTGCTGGAAGTGACGGCCAATACCGACGATGGCGAAGTGCTGCTGGGCGATATCGTCCTGGCCGAGGGGGTCTGTGCCGCCGAAGCCGCGGAAAAGGGCATATCGGTCGCCGACCATGCCACGCATCTGATCGTCCACGGGACTTTTCATTTGCTTGGATATGACCATATGGACGACAATGAAGCCGAGGCGATGGAAGCGCTGGAAATCCGCACGCTTCTCAGCCTTGGTCTGGCCGATCCCTACGGGGATAGAGAAACAGGGAAATAGGAAATACGATGGCTGAAGGCAGCCCGAAGGATAGCGCCGGTTCCAAGGAAGCGGACAGTAGTAACGAGGGCGGTTTATGGAGCGGCCTGAAGTCGCTCCTGTTCGGCGAGAATGAAGCCCCCAGCCTCCGTAAGGAACTGGAAGAGGCGCTCGACGAATATGATGAGGATGAGCAGGAAGAGGGCGCGGCCCCGCCTGCCAAGGGCGACCTGTCCGCAATCGAGCGGCAGATGGTCCGCAATCTGCTGCATTTTTCAGAACATACGGTCGACGATGTTGCCGTGCCCCGGTCCGACATCGTCGCGATCGAGGAGAAGGCGAGCTTTGCCGAACTGGCAGAACTGTTCGCCGAGGCCGGTCACAGCCGCATCCCGGTCTATCGCGAAACGCTCGATACGATCGTCGGCATGATCCATATCCGCGATGCCTTCGCAATCCTGGCAGGCAAGGCGCCGGTGCCCGACACGTTGGAGCCGCTGATCCGCCAGCCGCTCTATGTGCCCGAAAGCATGGGCGCGCTCGACCTGCTCGCCGAAATGCGTGCCAAGCGCACCCATCTGGCCATCGTGCTCGACGAATATTCGGGCACCGAAGGGCTGCTGACTTTCGAGGATCTGGTCGAGGAAATCGTCGGCGAGGTCGAGGACGAGCATGACGACGCGCCCGAAGCCATGCTGGTGCCGCTGGAAGGCGGCATGTGGGATGCCGACGCCCGCGCCGAACTGGACGACGTCGCTGAGGAAATCGACCCGCGCCTGGGCGAGATCGAGGAAGATGTTGATACGCTGGGCGGCCTCGCCTTCGTACTGGCCGGTCGCGTCCCCGAGCCGGGCGAGATCCTCCCGCATGAACAGAGCGGCTGGAAACTGGAAATATTGGCCAGCGACGGCCGCCGCGTAACCCGCCTGCGGCTCCACCCGCCGGTCGAACAGGAACTGGAAGCGGAAGAGGCCTGAGGGTCTCTTTCCGCTTCTACGTCACAATCGACAGCTTGAAGGCAGGGGCCTTGGGCATGTTAGCGCATGCTCTCCTGAGCGCAGCCTTTTTTTGGGTGGCCATGTTGGTTGGTTTCCCGCCATGCCCCTCCCGTAAACGGGAGGGGCTGCGAGACTTGCGCGCGCAGCGCGTTAGTCGCAGCGGGGTGGGCTTGTCCGACGTCCAGCCCGCCCCCTTGATGGGAGTCACATGCCTCCCATCACCCCCTCCCGTAAACGGGAGGGGAAACAGTCTGCAACCGGTCGCCAGCAGTCAAAATCCGGTATTGTCATTGCGAGCGTAGCAAAAAATGGTCCTTTCCCGACCATCAGAATTGCCGATGCGCTCCGAAATTATCGCCCTGGTTCATATTTTCGACCTTCGTCTTTCGCATGGCAAAATGTTAACGGGACATATCTAGGACGTATCAATACTCATTCGAACGGCAGGCATGCGGAACGCGCGATCTTCTTTCAGGACCAATCCTTATGCCGACATGACAGTCGTCGCGCCATGGCCGCGCCTCGAACAAATATTGTTTCTCGTCATATCCCTCGCGACGCTGTTCTGCGTGATCCTGACTCCGCCCTTTCAGGCGCCGGATGAAAACCAACATTATATGAAGGCACTGGCCCTGTCGCAGGGCCATGTCGTGACGGAAATCCAGGACGACCGGATCGGCGTGGAACTGCCGCGAGCGGCGGTCGACCTCCACGCCGTCGATTTCCCGACCGAACCCGACGGCCAACTCCATCGCTATGACAAGGGCATGATCGACCGGGCATGGACCGCCGACGCCGCCCGCACTGGCACGCGCTTTGCCGAATTTCCCAATGTCGCCAGCTATGCGCCGACCCTCTATGCCCCCGGCGCCGTCGGCCTTTGGATCGGCGACGCGCTGGGCCTGCCGCGCATCGGCGCCTTCTATGCCGGCCGTATCTCCAATGCACTGACCGCCCTGCTCCTCCTTGCCGCTGCGCTATGCCTCATTCCCTTCGGCCGGATGGCGCTGCTCGGCACCGCACTGCTACCGACCTTCTGCTATCAGATCGGCTCGCTCTCGCCCGATGCGGTCATCAACGGCATCGGCTTTCTCGGCCTCGCTCTGGCGCTACGGATCGGCTTCATGACGCCGACCCCCGCCAGCACGGTCGCCACACTCGTCACCGCCCCGCTGCTGGCGCTGGCCAAGGGCGTCTATCTGCCGCTGATGGCCGCCGGCCTGCGCTGGCCCACCCGCTTCACCCTGTCGCGCAACGCCCTGATCCTTGGCGCGATGCTGCTCGGAGCTGTCATCTTCGCTGTCTGGATGAAGGCCAATGGCGGCAGCCAGGCGCTCTATCACATCACCTCGCGCAAGACAGGGGAGAGCGTGCTGACCGCGCCGCTGGCGCAGCAACTCGCCGTGATCCTGGCCGATCCAGTCGGCTATGCCCGCGTCCTCGCGTCCAGCATCGTCGAACGCGCCCCGGTCTATGCGTTGCAGATCGTCGGCCGCTTCGGCTGGAACGCGATCCTGCTGCCGCTGCTGGCCTACCCGCTCGCCCTGCTGATGCTGGGCGGCGCGGTGCTGAGCGGATCAGGTGCCCATTTCGGCCTTGGCCAGCGCCTCTGGTGGCTGGCGATCGCGGCCGGCACCGCGCTGCTGATCGAAACCGCCATGTATCTGACCGGCACGCCGCTCGGCGCCGATTATGTCCAGGGGACGCAGGGCCGCTACTTCCTACCGCTGCTGCCGCTTGTGCTGCTGGCACTGATGCCGGCCAATCCGCTGCGCGGCGCCCGCCTGCTCTGCGCCGGCGCGGGCCTGGCCCTGCTCATCATCGCGATGCTCAGCGCCTGGGACAGTTTCTGGGTCCATGGCTTCGTCACCGCCGACGGCATGCCGCCGCACGGCAGTATCACCCGCGCCTTACTGCTGCCCTCGCCGCGCTGGTAGCCAGGCCGCGCACAGCACAAGCCAGCCCAGCCCCTCGATCCATCCGGCCAACACATCACTTGGCCAATGCACGCCCAGCCACACCCGGCTGGCGCCGATCAGCGCGATCATCGCCCCACCCGCGCCATAGGCCCAGCGTTGCCCGGCCAGCATCCCCAGCGCGCCGAAGAACATCATATTCCCCGCCGCATGGCCGCTGGGAAAACTATAGCTATGCACGATGTCGAGATGCGGCAGCAGGTCGGGCCGCGGCGCCGCGAAGATCTGCTTGAGGATCAGGTTGAGCAGCGTGCCGCCAATCTCCACCCCGGCAAACCACAAGGCCGCCGCACGCCGCCCGGTAAAGGCCAGCGCACCCAGCACGACCAGCGACAGGATGATGCGGATCGCCGTGCCGCCGATCGCCGACGCCAGCCGCATGACCATGGTCACATGCCCGCCAAGCGCGGTCTCGCGCCCCTGCCCGGCCCAGCCCATCAGGCCGATGTTCAGATCGTCGAGCAACCCGTTTCGCTGCGCCAGCGCGATCGCCAGCACGCAAAAAAGCGCGAGGATGAATATCCCCGCGCCCTTTTTCAACATGCTCTGCCGATCAGATATGGAGCGCACGCCCATAAGCGGCGAGCACGCTTTCATGCATCGATTCCGAGATGGTCGGGTGCGGGAACACCGTCTGCATCAGTTCGGCCTCGGTCGTCTCCAGCGTCTTGCCGATGGTATAGCCCTGGATCATCTCGGTCACTTCCGCGCCGATCATGTGGGCGCCCAGCAATTCGCCGGTCTTGGCGTCGAACACGGTCTTGGTGAAGCCCTCGGCCTCGCCCAGCGCGATCGCCTTGCCATTGCCGATGAAGGGGAACATGCCGACCTTGACGTCGTAGCCCGCTTCCTTGGCCTTGGCTTCGGTCAGGCCCACCGATGCGATCTGCGGGTGGCAATAGGTGCAACCCGGAATGTTGCGCACGTCCATCGCATGCGGGTGGACATCCTTGTTGCCCAGCGCCTGCGCGATCGCCTCGACCGTGGTCACGGCTTCATGGCTCGCCTTGTGGGCCAGCCATGGCGGCGCGGTCACGTCGCCGATCGCCCAGATGCCGTCGACATTGGTGCGGCCATAGGCGTCGGTCTTGATATGATAGCGCTGGTCGGGCTCGACGCCGACATCTTCCAGGCCGATATTCTCGACATTGGGGACGATGCCGATCGCCACGATGACATGGCTGTATTCGGCGGTGATGTCCTTGCCGGCCTTGTCCTTGATGGTGGCGGTCACGGCCTTGTCGGTCGCGGCGATCTTCTCGATCTTGGCGCCGGTCAGGATGGTCATGCCCTGCTTCTTGACCGCCTTCTCCAGGAACGCCGAGACATCGGCATCCTCTACGGGGACGATCCGGTCCATCATCTCGACCACGGTCACGTCGGCGCCCATGTCATTGTAGAAGCTGGCGAACTCGATGCCGATCGCGCCCGAACCGATGACCAGCAGCTTGGTCGGCATTTCCGCCGGGGTCATGGCGTGGCGATAGGTCCACACGCGCTGGCCGTCGGCCTTGAGCTGCGGCAGATCGCGGGCGCGGGCGCCGGTCGCGATGATGATATGCTTGGCGGTCAGTTCTTCGCTCTTGCCGTCCTTGGTGACGGTCAGCTTGCCCTTTCCGGTCAGCTTGCCATCGCCCATGTGGACGGTGATCTTGTTCTTCTTCATCAGGTGCGTGACGCCCTGATTGAGCTGCTTGGCAACGCCGCGCGAACGCTTCACCACCGCCTCGATGTCGGCGCTGATCTTCTCGGCCGCCAGGCCATAGTCCTTGGCGTGCTGCATATAATGGAAGATTTCGGCCGAACGCAGCAGCGCCTTGGTCGGAATGCAGCCCCAGTTGAGGCAGATGCCGCCCAGATTTTCGCGCTCCACGATCGCGGTCTTGAGGCCCAGTTGCGCCGCCCGGATGGCGGCAACATAGCCGCCCGGGCCGGAGCCGAGGACGATCAGGTCATAGGTATCAGCCATGGTCTCTCTCGCTATTTCGATATCTTGGTCAGGCCGCGCCCTTATTGAGCAGGCAGCGGCGGCACGGAACGGGGCTGGCGATCCTCACCGATCGCCACGAAGGTGAAGGTCGCCTGGGTCACGCGATAGGATCGATCGTCGTGACGGGCACGACGCCACGCCTCGACATCGATCTTCATCGATGTGCGGCCGACCGACTTGAGCGTCGCGAACACCGATACCTCGTCGCCGACGATGACCGGACGGTGGAAGGTCATGCCCTCCACCGCGATCGTCACCGCACGACCGTGGCTGTAGCGTGCCGCGACCGAACCCGCAGCCGAATCCATCAGGCTCATCAGCCAGCCGCCGAAAATATCCCCGTGGGGATTGGTATCGGCGGGCATGGCGATGACGCGCACCGCCGGGCTTTCGACCGGCGGCTGCTCGTCGATCTTCGCCATCAGGCCAGCATGCCCAGCGGATTTTCGATCAGTTCGCGGAATGCCTTCATCAGACGGGCGCCGTCGGCACCGTCGATCGCGCGATGGTCGAAGCTGCCGGTCGCCGACATGACGGTCGCGATCTGCAGGCTGTCATCGACCACGAAGGGCCGCTTTTCGCCCGCGCCGATCGCCATGATCATGCCCTGCGGCGGATTGATGACCGCTTCGAACTGCTTGATGCCGAACATGCCCATGTTCGACAGTGACGCGGTGCCCCCCTGATATTCGCTCGGCTGCAGCTTACCGGCCTTGGCGCGCTCGGCCAGGTCCTTCATCTCGTTCGAGATCGCGGCCACGCCCTTGATGTCGGCGCCGGTCACGATCGGGGTGATCAGGCCACCGGGGATCGACACGGCCACCGAAATATCGGCGCGCTTGAACTGCAGCATCTGGTCGCCGGCGAACTGCACGTTGCACTCGGGCACCTGCATCAGGGCCACGCCCAGCGCCTTGATCAACAGATCGTTGACCGACAGCTTGACGCCACGGCCCGACAGGCCGGCATTCAGTTCGCCCCGAAGCTTCAGCAGCTTGTCGAGTTGCACGTCCACGGTCAGGTAGATGTGCGGCACCTGCTGCTTGGACTCTGTCAGGCGGCGCGCGATCGTCTTGCGCATGCCGCTGAGCTTGATGACCTCGTTGGGGATGCCGAAATCCTGCGCGGCGGCGGCAATCGGCGCCGGGGCAGCGACGGGTGCAGCAGCAGCCGGGGTAGCGGCAGGCGCAGCCGCCTTGGCGGGCGCAGCGGCAGCGCCATCCAGGTCGGCCTTCACGATGCGGCCATTGGGGCCGGAGCCAGCGACGGCAGCCAGGTCGACACCCTTGGCTTCGGCCAGGCGCCGGGCAAGCGGACTCGCCTTCACGCGACCTTCCGCCGGGGCGGCGGCAGGCGCGACTGCGTCGGCCTTGGCCGGAACTGGATCAGCCTTGGCTGCAGGTGCGGCGGCTTCGGCCTTGGCCGGCACCGCATCGGCCTTGGGCGCGGGCGCAGCGCCACCGCCGGCAGCGGCTTCGGCAACATCTTCGCCCTCTTCGGCGATGATCGCGATGACAGTGCCGACCTTCACGCCCTCGGCACCTTCCGACACCAGGATCTTGGCGACGATGCCTTCATCGACGGCCTCGAACTCCATGGTTGCCTTGTCGGTTTCGATCTCGGCGAGAAGGTCGCCGGACGACACCTTGTCCCCTTCCTTGACCAGCCATTTGGCCAGCGTCCCTTCTTCCATGGTGGGGGACAGGGCAGGCATCTGGATCGTCTTGCTCATGCGTTCGGGGCCTCTTCTTGATTATCTGGCACGCGCCGTTTCGGTGCCCGTTTTCACCCTTTGGCCGGAACGGTCAAGGCCACGCCTTGCGCGAGGGGCGATAATGCCCCACATTTCACCTCGTTGGTTCGTCGGGGTGGCTTTGACGGCCCGGCAAGGCCGACTTTTGTTTCTCGGGGATATCGAACAATGCGGACATATCTGGTGGTCGTGGACGAATCGCCCGAGGCGGAAACCGCGTTGCGCTTCGCGGCCCGCCGCGCCGCCAAGACGGCCGGCACGATCCGCATCCTGGCGCTGATCCCGCCATCCGAGTTCGTCCAGTGGGGCGGCGTCCAGGCGACAATGGAGGATGAGGCGCTGCAACGGGCCGAAGCGCTGGTGACCAGTGCGGCCGGCACGCTGACCGACGAATCCGGCATCCGCCCCAGCATCACCGTGCGCCAGGGCGATCCCGTCGCGGTCGTGCGCAAGACGCTGGAGGAAATGGACGACGTTGCCGCCCTGGTGCTGGGCGCCGCCGCCAGCGGCCCGCCCGGTGCCCTCGTATCCCACTTCACCGGATCGGATGCGGGCAAGATGCCCTGCCCGATCATGATCATCCCCGGCGGTCTCGACAGCGACGCGATCGACCAACTGAGCTGAGCGCGAAGCGGGAGGGCAAAAAAGCCCCCCCCTATTCCACCAACGTCATGCTGAACTTGTTTCAGCATCCATCAAGCCCCACAAAGCATCGACTGTTGGGAGGAATGGACCCTGAAACAAGTTCAGGGTGACGATGAAGGTTAGGTCCGCTTCAGCTCGCAAGGCGCCATTCCAAATCGTCGGCTCTGCAGAGCCGACCTGTCCTATTCGCGCCAGGCATGATCTACTCCGACGATGGGAAGCTGCCCCATACGCCGTCTTTCGCTCTACAACCGTCGCTTCGCTGTCGCCCGACTGTCGCGTCGATGGCGCATGGCAATGACGCTGATTTCTGCCTGACTGTCGCGCCACAAACGCGTAGGCGGCGCGTCGTCGACGCGTCACAGGTGCAAATGGGGCAAAATCGCCCGACGACACTGTGAACTTCGTAGGAAATCCACTGTCGCGTCGGTCGAGCGCCAGAGCGACGATGCCGGACCTCATTTTTCGCTGTCCTACAACGCCGCTGCCGGCCTAGCCTTCCTCGCTCTTTGACATGTAGACAAAACGATCCGTGCCCTGATCCGCACCCAGCCGATCAGGCGGCCAGCTTGCGCGCCCGTTCGCGCCAAGCTTCCGCCAGAACCGGCATCTCGGCCAGTGCACGCACCGCATCGGGATCGGCCTTGTGGCCACCGCCGATCAGCAGGCGAAAGACCCGCTCGATGCTCCAGTCCGGCAAGGGACGGTCGAGCAGCGCCATCTGCGTGCCAGCCTCCGCCTCGCCCTCGCGGATCACGCGAAAATAGATGCCGCAACGGGCGGTCTTGACGATCGTCGCCATCACATCGCGGGCACCGAAACGATGGTCGAGCTTCCAGCAAGGCTGGCGGCCATGGCTCACCTCCGCCACCGCGCTGCCCAGACTGAACCGGTCGCCCAGGCAGATATCGCTCTCGGTCATGCCCCGGCTCGCGATATTCTCGCCAAAGGCACCGGGCGCATCGAGCAGCGGATGATCGGGCTTCCTGTCGCGCCACCAGCCATAATGATCCTGCGGATAGAGGTGGATCGCCTTGTCCCAGCCGCCATGATGGACGGTATCGGCCACCCCGTCGCCCTCGAAGCCCAGCCAGTTGATGCGGATCGGGCCGGCGACCGGCTGCTTGCCGATGGCGCTATGTTCGTCATCGCGAAAGGGCCGGGGCATGCCGATCAGTAACGCGTCGATGGTCATGAAAGACTGGGTCATGCTGCTCCATGCCATGGTTGCAGCGCGATGACGATGGCCAGTTGCGGTCAGCTTGACCCGTCCACCCGTAGCTCAGGCGGCGCTCAGTTCTGACCCAAGCTTGAGTACCAGGTCGCCCTTGTCGGTCTGGACCAGATAGGCGGGATCGCGGGTAGACCCGTTGCGACGGATCAGCGAGCCGGCGATCATCCGCTCCACATGCCGCTCGAACCGTTCAGCTATGCGTCCCCGGCCGACACCCTGCCCCCAATTCCACTTGACCCGTGTTCCCATACGGAATCTCTCGGCCATCAGCAGACATCCTCTCCTTCAGGGGCAATCGTGCCGGCCGGCTTTCCCGGTCAGCTTCAGCAAAATTCCCGAGGCCCGCTCTGGTTCCTTGGGTTTTTCGCCGGTCTGGTCTAAGGGGCCGCGATGGATGTTACCGGACTTCGTGTCGCGCTGTTCAGCGGCAATTATAATTATGTGCGCGACGGTGCAAACCAGGCGCTCAACCGTTTCGTAGGCTATCTGCTGCGCCAGGGCGCACAGGTGCGCGTCTATGCCCCGACCACCGACACACCCGCCTTCCCGCCGACCGGCGATCTGGTCAGCACGCCATCGATCCCTGTGCCCGGCCGCCCGGAATATCGCATCCCTACGCACCTGTCGCGTGCAGCCCGGCGCGACCTGAAGATCTTCGCGCCCAACATGATCCACCTGTCGAGCCCTGATCCGCTGGGCCATCGGGCCTTGAGTTGGGCGCGTGACCGCAATCTGCCTGCGGTGGCGTCGGTCCATACCCGGTTCGAGACCTATCCGCGCTATTATGGCCTCGCCTTCCTGGAGCCGGCGATCGAGGGCATCTTGCGCCGCTTCTATCGCCGCTGCGACGCCATTGTCGCCCCGTCGGAATCCATGGCCCAGCTGCTGCGCGAGCAGCGGATGAGCTATGATGTCGGCATCTGGACCCGGGGCATCGATCGCGAAATCTTCAATCCACAGCGCCGCGATCTCGACTGGCGCCGTTCGCTCGGCTTTGCCGACGATGTGCCAGTGATCGGCTTCATCGGCCGCCAGGTGATGGAAAAGGGGCTCGACGTCTTTTCCGACACGATCGACCAACTGACCGCCCGCAAGGTGCCGCACAAGGTGCTGGTGGTCGGCGAAGGCCCGGCGCGCGAATGGTTCCAGAATCGCTTGCCCGACGCCGTCTTCACCGGCTTCCAGGGCGGCGCCAACCTGGGCCGCGCGGTCGCCAGCATGGACATGCTGTTCAACCCGTCGGTCACCGAGACCTTTGGCAATGTGACGCTGGAAGCGATGGCCTGCCGCCTGCCGACCGTCGCCGCCCGCGCCACCGGCAGCGAAAACCTGGTGCAGGAAGGCATAACGGGCCGGCTGATCCGCCCCGGCGCGATCGGCAAGTTCGCCGATGCCCTGCAAATCTACTGCACCGACGCCGCCGCCCGTGCCAGCGCAGGTGCGGCCGCCGAAGCCCAGGCCGAACATTTCGGCTGGGACCGGGTCAACCAGGCACTGGTCGACACCTATTTGCGGATCATCCGGCAACGCACCCAAGGCGCCAAGATCCGTTCCAGCCCTGTTCCCTGATCGGCCCCGCTTGCCTATATCAGGGACGATGGCTGATCTTTTCTCTTCCGATGATGTTCTTCCGGCCGGTGCCGACCATGCCCCCCTCGCCGATCGATTGCGTCCGGCGGTCCTGGCCGATGTCGTCGGCCAGGAACATCTGACCGGGCCTGACGGCGCGATCGGCCGAATGGTGGCGGCCGGCCGCCTCTCGTCGATCCTCTTCTGGGGACCACCCGGCACCGGCAAGACGACGATATCGCGGCTGCTGGCCGATGCCGTCGGCATGCGGTTCGAGCCGATCTCCGCCGTCTTTTCCGGCGTCGCCGATCTCAAGAAGGTGTTCGCCGCCGCAAAGGAGCATGGCCGGCGCGGCGAAAAGACCCTGTTGTTCGTGGACGAAATCCACCGCTTCAACCGTGCCCAGCAGGACAGCTTCCTGCCCTTCGTCGAGGACGGCACGGTCACGCTGGTCGGTGCCACGACGGAAAATCCCAGTTTCGAACTGAACGCCGCGCTCTTGTCCCGCGCGCAGGTGCTGATCCTGCGCCGGCTCGACACCGCCGCGCTTGAACAATTGCTGGACCGGGCCGAAGCACTGATCGGCCGGCCGCTACCGCTCGATGCCGCCGCGCGCGAAGCGCTGCTGGCCAGCGCAGACGGCGACGGTCGTTTCCTGCTCAACCAGGTCGAGACGCTCTATTCTATCGACATTCCCACGCCGCTCGATCCGGCCGGCCTCTCCGCCCTGCTCCATCGCCGCGTCGCGGTCTATGACAAGGATCGCGAGGGCCATTACAACCTCATCTCCGCCCTCCACAAATCGCTGCGCGGCTCCGATCCCCAGGCCGCGCTTTATTATATGGCGCGGATGCTGACCGCTGGCGAGGAGCCGCTCTATGTGCTGCGCCGGCTCGTCCGCTTCGCGACCGAGGATATCGGCCTCGCCGACCCTCAGGCGGTGGTGCAGTGCCTCGCCGCCAAGGACGCCTATGAGTTTCTCGGCTCGCCAGAAGGCGAACTGGCGATCGTTCAGGCCTGCATCTATTGCGCCACAGCGCCCAAGTCGAACGCCGGCTATATGGCGATGAAGACGGCCTTCCGTACCGCGCGCGAAACCGGATCGCTGATGCCGCCGATGAATATCGTCAATGCGCCCACCAAGCTGATGAAGCAGGTCGGCTATGGCAAGAATTACCAATATGACCATGATGCCGAGGGCGGATTTTCCGGCGCCAATTACTGGCCCGAGGAAATGAGCCCGCAGACTTTCTACACCCCGACGGAGCGCGGGTTCGAGGCGCGGATCGCTGAACGTATCGCCTATTGGAACAAGCTTCGCGCCAAGCGCGGCGCGGCGTGACGCCGCGTTTCGCGCGCTTCGCGGCGATCGACTGGTCGGGCGCCAAGGGCACGCGGCACAAGGGGATAGCGGTCGCGATCTGCGGCACCGGTCGGGACGCGCCGGAACTGGTCGAGGCGCCGGGCGGAATCTGGTCGCGTCAGGCCGTCGCCGACTGGCTGATCGCCGCCGCGCGGGAAGCGCCGACCCTGTTCGGCTTCGACTTCAGTTTCGCTCCGCCCTTCGTGGCGCGCGGCGCCTATCTGCCGGGCGATCCGACGCCGACGGAAGCCCCCGCCTTCTGGGCTTATGTCGATGCGGTCTGCGACGACCCCGACCTGGGCGCCGCCAGTCTGCTGGAAACCACCCATCGTCGCCATTTCTATTTCGGCAAGGCCGATGGAATAAAGGCCGCCTTCCTGCACAATCGGGCTTGCGAAGCCCATTATAACACCGCCGGCGGCGGCAAGCCCTCGACCATCTATGACGCAATCGGCGCCGCGCAGGTGGCCAAGGCCAGCTTTGCCGGCATGCGTCTACTCCATCAGGTCCGCCCGCATGTGCCGGTCTGGCCCTTCGATCCAAGGCCCGACACAGGATCATTGATCGTCGAAATCTACACCAGTATCGCTGCGCACGCAGCCGGGCGGCCCAAGGGGCGAACCAAGATGCGCGATCTGGCCGCCCTGAATGACGCGTTGACGACGTTCTCGACCGCTCCCTACGCCGGTCCGATCATCGCCGACCATCAGACCGACGCCCTGCTGACTGCGGCCTGGATGCGCGCGATGGGCGAAAATCCGGCACTTTGGGCAGCAGCAGCCATGTCCGACGAAATTGCGCGCACTGAGGGCTGGACGTTCGGCGTGATCTGATAGTAAGGGCGTCCGACCCGTCAGGTATGCCGGCTTAGCACAGCGGTAGTGCAGCGGTCTCATAGGAATCGGGGGAGAAAGCATACTAGCGCTGCAAAGCCAGCAGCTTAGCGCTAGTATGGATAAGAGTATATCGTGGCTCACCGGCAAATTGACCGCCGGTTGCCAAGGACGTATGGCGAGAATGTGCCGGCTTAGCTCAGCTGGTAGAGCACCTGATTTGTAATCAGGGGGCCAGGGGTTCGAACCCTCTAGCCGGCACCACGCCCTACAATTGCTCCCTAATCGTGGATGCAAGCAAGAGCAGCACCGAGCATTGGTCGCTTCGCGCGCAATTTGCCTGCCTGACAAACGATATTTGTCAGCCCAAACTGACGGCCTTGAACTTGCTGCCGTCGATCGCAACGCTTCCACGCGCAAGCAGGCGCATCTCCTGGCAGAGCCTCACGAAGCGGCCGCAAACCTGCTGGATCGCTCCGCCATTGTTGCGACGGAAATCCGCAATCGTCTTGTGGTCGGGAACAAGCCGGCCGACCAGCCACATTAGTTCCACATTACGCTCAGCCTCCCGCTCCGGCCGCCGGCTCGACTGAGCCCGGTTCAGATATCCGTAGATGTAAAGCTTGAGCAGCATGGACGGATGATAGGATGGCCGACCAGTCGCAGCAGGTTCCACACCGTCAAATCCAAGTTCCAGAAGATCGAGCATATCGACAAACGCATCGATTACACGAACCGGATTATCTGCCTCGATCCAGTCATCCACGCAGGCTGGAGATAACGCCGTCTGATTACGATCCGCGCCAGAAATGAAGCGACCCATATGATCCCCCAAAACGTCACCGCATCATACCATAACGGCTGCATTTTTACACAGCCTGGGTCGTTAGCAGCCAAAGCCCAATGCCGTCATCCAGCCCCCCAACGCAAAAAGGGCGCCCGATCGGGCGCCCTTTCCGTTTCCACTCTGCCGCAGCCTTAGAAGGTGGTCGACAGCGAGAAGTTGAAGGTCGTGCCGTAATTATAGGCGTTGTAGATGACCTTGTTGGTGCCGTTCGACTGGCTTTCCTCATAGTCGTTGCCGAGGATGTTGCGGACCTCGAACTTGGCGTCGAACTGGCGCCCCGCGACATAGACGCCCTGGCGCGCCACGAAGTCCAGGTTGATGCCGGGATGTTCATAGACGTCCGGCTGGTCCTGGTTGGCAAGGCCACGGCTGGTCACGCGCTTGCTGGCATAGGACAGGATCAGCGTCTGCTGCGACAGCCTGTCCTGATCTTCCAGGCCGAACTGGAAGTTGACCAGATGGTCCGACTGGCCCGTCAGCGGCGAACCGTTGCGGAAATAGTCGGTCGCCAGCGTCGACGACGCACCGAACACGGCGGTGGTGTCGCCCTCCTTCACCTTCAGCTTGGATTGGGTGTAGGTATAGTTGGCGATCGTCACCAGACGGCGGGTCGAGAAGAACGCGCTATCCGACAGGCGCGACAGATCGAAATATTTCTGCAGCTCGACTTCGCCGCCATAAAGGTCGGCCTTGGGCGCATTGGCGAAGCTGGTGATGAACGCATCGCTGTTGAGCGAGATGAAGGTTTCGATCGGATTGTCGATCGTCTTGTAGAAGCCCGACAGCGTAAAACGCTGATCCCGCGCGAAATACCATTCATAGCGCGCTTCCGCGTTGAACAGCTTGCTGTCCTGCAGATAGGGATTGCCCTGATAGCGACGGTTGGTGTCGGGATCGAAGTAGAATTGATAGATCAGCTCGCGGAACTGCGGCCGGGCAATGGTCTTCGACGCGTTCAGGCGCACCTGCATGTCGTCGCGCATCTGCCAGGTCAGCGTGCCGCTGGGCAGCCAGTAATCATTGTCGAGCTGGGTCGATGCCGTGCTCGCGCCCGGCGTGTTGAACACCTGCAGCGGCGACACATTGAGCTTGGCCGTTTCGTAGCGCACGCCCGCATCGAGCGACAGGTCGTCCAGGATCTGCCAGTTCAGCTTGCCATAGCCGGCATGGTTCTTGAGCGTCGCGCGGAAGGCGGGATTGCCTTCGTTGGTTTCGATCAGGGCAATGTCATAATAGTTGACGATGCCCGGCGCCAGCAGCAGGTCGGGGCGCAGCACGCCCACGCCCTCAGGCATGTCGTTGGTCGCGCGGAACTGGAAGTCGCGGCGCGAACTGGTGCGGTTGGTGTCGACATAGGCATAGCCGGCGGTCAGCGCCATGTCGGCCGACGGCTTCCAGGTCAGGTCCGCGCCGCCCGACCACAGATCCTCGTTGAGGTCGGAGAAGCTGACCGTCGCGGTCTGGCCGGTATTGCCGTTCAGCCGGTTGATGAACAGATTGCCATAGGGGTCGGCGGCCGCATTGGTGCGGATATATTCGAACGACAGTTCATAAGGGGCCTCGCGCTGCGAATTGGCGAAGCCGCCGCGCACGTCCAGGCTGAACGCCGGGCTCAGCTTGAACTCGCCCACCACCTGCGTGTCGATCAGCTGGCGCTCATACCAGGCGGTATCCTGCTCCATGATGTCCGACGTCGGCTGGGTCTGCGTGTTGCCCAGGCCCATGCGGGTGTGCTTGAGCGTGTCGCGGATATAGAGGTTGGTCCAGCGGATCTTGTTCTCGCCAAACTCCAGGCCCAGGCCCAGCAGGCCGTTCACGACGATGCGATTGTCGGTCGTGACGCGCTGGAAATCCGAATTGAGCGCCGACAGGTCGGGCGTGATCGAATTTTGCTGACGCTGGTCGCGCGTCGTCCACTTGTTGCTGTAGCCGGCGGTGGCGATCAGGCCCAGGGTCGAACCGCCCAGGTCGAACGAGGTGCCGCCCGAGATGGTCGCCGAATAATTGGGGTCGATATCCTTGATGCGCTGGACGGTGCCCTTGCTGAAGCGCACCATTTCCGCCGCGATCGCGGTGCTGTCGACATTGCCCGAGCTGATCCGTTCGCCGCTGGCGAAGAAGGCGGCGAGCGCCGGCGGGATGTCGCGGCTGCCATTGTCGAAGCCGGTCCAGTCGCTCTTGCTGCCATAATAGCTATAGCCCATCTGATAGGTGGTTTCGGTGTTGGCACCGATACCGCCGCTGATCGTCAGGAAGCTTTCCGCCGGCACGGCATTGGTCGTCAGGTTGATGACGCCGCCGCCGAACTCGCCGGGATAATTGGCCGAATAGCTCTTCTGCACCATCGAGGAAGAGACGATGTTGGTCGGGAACAGGTCCAGCGGCACGACGCGCTTGAGCGGCTCGGGGCTAGGCAGCGGCGAACCGTTCAGCAGCGCGAGCGAATAGCGATCGCCCAGACCGCGGACATAGACATAGCCGTTGCCGACCACCGACAGGCCGGTGACGCGGCCCAGCGCGCCGGCGATGTTGCCGTCGCCGGTCCGGGCGATGTCGGCCGAAGACAGGACCGAAACCACCGCCGGAATATTCTTCTGGACGTTGGCACCACGGCGGCCGGTGACGATGATGTCGGAACCGGGCACCGAAATGTCGGGCGCCGCCTCCGGATCCTCCGCAGTCGAGCGACCGGCGGCAGCGGCAGGATCGGCCGCCTGCGGGTCGGACGTGGTTGCATCGGCGGGCGCGGGCACTTCCTGTGCCAGCGCGGCCGGCGCGACCAGCGCGGTGGAAAGCAGCAGCAGGCCCGCGAACTTGAGCGGCGTCGCCATCGAATATCCCCTAGATATGGTCATTGCACGTTTCGGGGCGGGATGCGGCCATCATGGCCGCGTCCCGCCCCGCATCAGATCCGTCCCGTCTTAGAGCGGGATCGAGGTGCAGGCGCGGCGGCCGTTGCTGGTGCTGTCAAACGGCGCGTAGGCCGAGTTGCAGGTCCAGCCGGCATACCAGGTGTCGTTGGCGTCCTTGACCGCGCCGACATAGGTCGTCGTGTCGAAGAAGCTGTCCAGCGTCTTGGCGTCGATCGCGGTGGCGGCGGTTTCGGCCGCACCGTTGATGAACACCGCACTCAGCGAGGCCGTGTAGGCATCATTGTTGTTGTTACCGCTGAAGATCGCGGCGACATCGGCGGCGGTGTAGGCGGTCGCGCCGCTACCCGAACCGATATACTTGGTCGCGTTGCACTGCATCAGCACCGAACGGGCAGTCAGCGTGGCGCGGGTCGCGGCGGTGCCGGTGCCGTGCAGGCGGACGCATTCGTTGTTGGGCGACACGACGATGCCGTTCACCAGCGACAGGTCGCTGTTGCCGCGGTTCAGGATCGACGCCTGGTCATTGGCTTCGTTGTTGCTGCTGACCTGCGACTGGATCGCGGTGAAGTTGGCGACGATCGTGTTCTGGCGCGGGGTATCGCTTTCCAGGCCATTGCTGTCGATTTCCATCAGCGCATCGCCCTGACCCGGACGCTGCACGATCAGCACATATTGGAAGCGGCCCTGGATGCCGACGTCGGCGTCAAGACTGTCATCGTCCGCGCCAGTGGCGATGTAATGCTTCATACGGACGGTGCCGCCGAAGAATTCCGCGCCATCGTCCGAGCTGTTGAAGCTCTGGATATAGTCGAGCGTAGTGGCGCTGCCGGTGCCTTCGGTGGTCAGCGCCTGCAGTTCCGAGTTGGAACCCAGAACATAGCCCGAATAGCGGATCTGCACATATTTCATCGTGCCGGCATTGTAGGCGTCGTCGCGACCGCCATAGACGGCCGGATCGGCCGAACCTTCGGTCTGGCGCTCGCAGGTGTCGGCGCCCACCGAGCCGCCGCTGTTACAGTCGGTAACGCGCGCACGGCCCATCAGCACGACGCCGCCCCACTGACCCATCGAGTTTTCGGTCGAGTTGCCGTTGATATTGTCGCGGCTGGTGAAGACGATCGGCGCGGTCGCGGTGCCGACGGCGTTGATCTTGTTGCCACGGTTGACGGCCAGCCAGCTCGTGCCGGTGCCGCCATAGACGATGACGCCCGGTTCGATCGTCAGGGTGACGTTGGTGTCTGCGGTCAGCTGGCCGCCGGTCAGCGTGAAGCCGTTGGCGGTGGTGCAGCCCACGGTCGAGCTGGTGACGGGGGCCGACGTAGTGGGCGCAGCGAAGCCGCTGTCGCAGCCAACGTCGACGCGGCCCTGCATCTGATAGACCAGGCCGGCGATCTTCGGCAGCGTGATGCTGCGCGCGATGATCGAAGGCAGCGTGCAGACGCGCCAGGCATCACCGTTCGAGCTGGAAATGGTGCCACCGTCGGTCAGGCCCTTGGGGTCGGCGATCGTCGGGCAGCCGGCGGCCGGGGTAACGGCGGCCGGGGTCGGCGTGGGGGTCGGGGTCGGCGTGGGGGTCGGCGTCGGGTTGATGATGACGTCGCCGCCGGTGCCGGGCGAAGCGATGTCGTCCGCGCCGCAAGCAGCCAGCGCCGCGCAGGCGCAGCCCGCCATCAGGATATTATGGATACGGTTGATCTTGGCCATGTCGTCTCCGCTCCGGCTTCTGCCGGGTTTGTTGCGATGCGGAGCGCAAGGGGGAAAAGCGAATCGGACAACGCCCCCTGTCGCCCTCGGAAGCGGCAGGTAGGCGCGGTAAATGACAGCCTCATTTTCCTTTTATGACAGATCGGGGTCGTTAAAATTACATTTCAAAGACAGTGGCCCCGCCGCCACAGCCAACAGAAAGGGGCGCCGCCCACCGGACGACGCCCCTGCGCGAGCCACTGAAACAGGGCGTTCAGCGCATCGCATAGCTGGTATTGAGACGCCCGGCGGCCCGCTGCGCGATCGATCGCGAGGATTCCTCGCTGCCGTCGGCCAGCACCAGCGTCATGTCGGGCACGCGCGCAACCGCAGCATAGGCCTCACGCGCATCGCTGGTGCGCCCCATCCCCGCATAGGCATTGCCCAGGTTGATCAGGCGCGCCGGATCATTGATGGTGTCGGGCCAGACCGCCTGCAGCTTGCGGGCAGCCTTGTCGAAATCATGGGCGAGCAGCGCCGACGCGGCCAGACCCGCATCCGGCACGACGCTGACGATCACGTCATCCGCCGCCGACGCCATGGCCGGCACTGCCGAAGCCAGAAGAAAGCCCGCAACCGCCACAGCCTTGAACATCGATTTTCTCCGAAAAAAACTTTCCAACATAGCCGGAATTATTTCATCTTGATGACATCGGCACAAGATCAGGCATGGGCGCCGATTCCATTTTATATCGACGCAATTTCATTGCCTTATGTGATTTTCACATCAGTGTCATAAAAGTGAAATCGAATGAAGCATGCAAATTTCATCCGATTCGAATCGCATCATGGACGCGCAAAAAGACCATGCGCCGCAAGCGGCGTGGCCTGAAAAAACAGCATCTGATGGATTGGGTCCGGAGGCTTCTGTTGCCCGGCGCCTCCGGGGGCCGCTGAATTCCCTTCTGTTGCCCGGTGGGTTCAACCGCGCTATTTTAGAGTAATGTCAGGCCGTGAGGCCCTCAATTACGCTGCAATGGCGAGTGCTTCGTTATCGTTGGCACTTGTGAGTTTTGCACAGTTTAACGGCTTACACGGGCCGGGTAAAAGCATCGCCTTTGAACACACGTCGATCCTAGTTCGGCCCCGTCAGACATCCCGCCAGACCAAAGGCCTTCCGGGACATGTGGTGGAACCGCCGGGTACTGCCCCCGGGTCCGCTGCGTCTATTATACGACACGATTTATCACCATAGCCGGGCGAACCCGGCACCCCCTATATGGCGGCGGCCGCGCCATTTATCAAGCCGGTGTTGAATGATGGAGGCGGCAATATGTGTATCGTGGCACTGGCTTGGCGGGCGCACCCGCGCTGGCAGCTTGTCCTGATCGGCAATCGCGACGAATATCATGCCCGTCCCGCCGCCGCGATGGCGCGCTGGGACGATCGGCCTGGCCTGATCGCCGGGCGCGACCTGCAATCGGGCGGAACCTGGCTCGGCGCGGACGAAGAGGGCCGGGCCGCCGTCATCACCAATTTGCGCGGCTTCGGCGATCCCCTGCCCGACCGCGCCTCACGCGGCGCGCTGGTCACAGACCTGTTAGCGGGCACCGGCACCTATGCCGATCCTCAGACCGCAGCGCTCGACGATTTCAACCCGCTCAATCTGCTGCTGGCCGACCGCGACCGGCTCGTCTTCCTCACCAATCGCCCCGAACCCCAGCGCAGCCTGCTCGCGCCCGGCCTCTACGGCCTCTCCAACGGCCCGCTCGACCAGCCCTGGCCCAAGACGCTCGCGCTCAAGGACGCGATGCTGCAATGGCTCGTCGCCGGCGCGATCGATCCGAAAAACCTGTTCGATGCGCTACGCCGCGAAACCCTGCCCGCCACCGGCATCGCCCCGGCCACGCCGTCCGACGCCCCGCTGGAGCCGCCCCTCTCCCCCATCTTCATCCGCAACCCCGTCTACGGCACCCGCTGCAGCAGCATCCTCGCCATCGCCCCGGATGGCACCGGCCTAGCGCTGGAACGCCGGTTCGACTCGCAGGGCGAGGTCACAGGCGACAGCCACATCCCCTTCCATTGGCCGACAGCCTAGCAGCGAGGATATATTCTACCGGTCTAGAAGCGACCAAGAGCGGCGGTAAATTCCTCCCCTGCAAGGGGAGGGGGACCACGAAGTGGTGGAGGGGTGTCACGCTATCGAGAGGCCCCCCCTCCGTCTGGCCTACGACCAGAAGCGGACCTGTTCCCCCTCCCGCAGGCGGGAGGGGTTGATGGGAGGCGCGTGACTCCCATCAAGGGGGTGGGCTGGACGTTGCGAAATCCCACCCCGCTGCGACTAACGCGCTGCGCGCGCAAGTCTCGCTGCCCCTCCCGCTTGCGGGAGGGGAATGACAGGACACCACCCAATTCAGCCCCCGCCCAACTAAGCCCCCTTGCCCCCATAGACGAACGCCCGCCGCCCCGACCGCAGCAGCACCTCCCGCCGGACATAGCCGACCTCATAGGCGTCGGCACTGGCGACATCCGCTTCCGTCAGGCGAAACAGCATCCCTTCAACCGCATCCTCGGGATCGTCGCTCGGCTCGACCATCGGGTGCCAGCGCGTGCCGCTCTTGGCGATCACGTCGGGGTCGCTGATCTCGATCATACGCTGGCGATAACCCGGCATCGCGTCCGGCTCGCCCTGCACCAGCCGGCCGAACAGCGCCCTCTGCACCTCCGCCAGCCGCAGCGTGCCATAGGAAAAGAGCAATATCTCGGTCATCACCACGCCTCTCGCTTCAGTCCAGCGCCGCGTTGACGATGCGGATCTGGGTGAATTCCTCCACCCCGGCCAGGCCCTGGTGCCGGCCGATGCCCGATTGCTTGGCGCCGCCGATCGGCACGTCGAAGGGCAGGTCGAACAGCCGGTTGACCCAGACAAGCCCACTGTCGATCCGCGCCGCCATCGCCTGTCCGCGCGCCGCATCGGCGGTCCATACCGACGCGCCCAGCCCATAGGGGCCATCATTCACCCGGCGGACCAGTTCCGCCTCGTCATCATAGGCGAGCAGCGGGATGATCGGCCCGAACTGCTCCTCGCGCACCAGCCGCGCCTCGTCGGGCAGGTCGGTGACGATGGTCGGCGCAATATAATAGCCGTCCCTCTCCATGGGGGCGCCACCGTGCAGCACCCGCCCCTGCGCCCGCGTCTCCGCCAGCAGATCGACCAGCCGCGCATATTGCGCCGCATTCTGCACCGGGCCGATCGTCGTGCCGGCCGCCCGCCCGTCGCCGACCACCGCCCGCTCCGCGCATTCGACCAGCGCCGCGCCCAGCGCCGGCACCAGCGCGCGCGGCGCATAGATGCGCTTGACGCCCAGGCAGACCTGCCCGGCATTGCCCATCGCCCCGTCGAACAGGATCGGCGCCACCGCCGCGACATCGGCATCGCCCAGCAGGATCGCCGGATCATTGCCGCCCAGTTCCAGCGTGAAGCGCTTCACCGTGTCGGCCGCCGCCGCCATCACCCGCCGCCCGGTCGCGGTCGATCCGGTGAAGCTGACATGGGCAATGCCCGGATGCGCCGTCAGCATCGGCCCGACATCGCCGGCGTCGCCGAGCATCTGCACCACCCCGGCCGGAAATATGTCGGCCGCCAGCGCGCCCAGCATCAATGTCGTCAGCGGCGTCGTCGGCGCGGGCTTGGCGATCACGACATTGCCCGCGATCAGCGCCGGCGCGAGCTTGAGCGCCAGCAGCAGCAGCGGATAATTCCACGGCACGATCGCCGCCACCACGCCCAGCGGATGGCGTTGCTCGACCACGCGCTCGGTCGCGCTGTCCTTCAGCACCACCGGCTCCAGCCGCAACCCGGCATGATAGCGCAGCGCCGCCACCGCCCCCTCTATCTCGCCCCGCGCCTCGGCCAGCGGCTTGCCCTGTTCCTGCGTCAGGAGTGCGGCGAAATCCTCGGCCCGGCCCTCCAGCGCATCGGCCAGCGCCGCAATCCGCGCGCCACGCTCGGCAAAGTCCAGCGCGCGCCAGCCGGCAAAGGCCCGCTGCCCGGCCGCCACCGCCCGCTCCACCTGCGCCGCATCGGCACAGGGCGCGGCGGCAAAGACCTGCCCGTCCGCCGGATTGACAAGGTCGATCGCGCGCGCGCCATCGACCAGTTCACCATCGATAAGAAGCTGCATCCCGCCCCTCTACCGCAGCCATGCCATGCTGCAAGCCTGTCCTACAGCGGTGCGATCCGCTAGACCCACTTCATAAGCGCCAGCGTTCCGCATCGGGGGAGTATATGCACGCAAATCGCATTGGCGGCCTCGTCATCATGGCCATCCTTGCCTCGCTCACCGGGTGCCGGCAGCCAGTTCAGGACACCGCAACCCTGCAGGCGATCGAACGGGAAGCCAAAGCCTTGGCTGCGCGAACTCCCGCTAGCCAACAATTCGTGCCCAAAAGCCGTTGGCCACATCACATTGCGCAGCTCGATCCCATGAGCGTCACGATTTCCCCCGATGGCGTCGACATTCTGACAAAGCCCTATTTTGACGGCGGCTGGGGCTATTTCATCACGCATGATAGCCGGAAAGGTCCACCGTCAGGCCCACACTTCTCCAAGATCGGCCATGATATCTACTGGTATCAGCCCGATTGATAGCCCGCATAGTCCTCGCTGCACGGCGCACAAAAGTGAGCGGGCTTGCGCGCAACAAGATTTCCAACATCTGTTCCAAAATATCAGAATGTGCGGGAAATATGCGAAGTTAAGCGGAGGATTTCCTATTTTTCCGCCGGTGCCTCGACCCGGTCGCCATGGCTCTTTGGTGTCGAATTGACTAGGAAATCGACCGGAGCGCCGCTCCTGTTCTGCGCCCGGTGCGACACGCCCGGCGGTATTTCCAGCCCTTGACCCGCTTTGAGCACATGGGTCACCCCGCCCGCCTCCAGCGTCAGTTCGCCCGACAGGACATAGAAGAATTGCCGCGCCCGCTGGTGATAATGGCGCACCTCCGCCCCACCCGGCACGATCCGTTCCTGGATCACCGACATTGCGTCGCGCTTCACCAGATGCCAGCCGTCATTGCTGCCGCCCCAGACATAATGTTCGGCATTGGCCCTGTCGATCGGCGCGATCGGAGCGTCGGGTGCGGCGGCGAGCAGCAGGGGCAAAAGCAGGATCGTCATGCCCGGCCCAACGATCCGCCCCCACCATCCCGCCATGCCACTGGCGCACACCCGGCCGCCCCCCTATAGCTGGACCATGGCATCGACCGAAAAACAGAAGAAAGCCCCCGCGCGCACCAAGGTGCGCCCCGCCGGCTTCCCGACCCGCGATGAGGTGGTGGACTTCATCACCAGCTCCGACCAGCCCGCCGGCAAGCGCGAGATCGCCAAGGCCTTTGGGCTGAAAGGCCAGGAAAAGATCGCCTTGAAGGCGCTGCTCAAGGACATGGCCGACGAAGGGCTGATCGACATCGGCCCGGCCCGCGCCTTCCACAAGATGGGCGGCGTGCCCAAGGTGACGGTGCTGCGCATCGTCGATGTCGACGACACCACCCTGATCGCCACCCCCGAACGCTGGGAGGCCGAGGGCCAGCCCGCGCCCCGCATCCGCGTGGTCGAACGGGGCAAGCGCGGCGCGCTGACGATCGGCGACCGCATCCTCGCCCGCACCGAGGAAGCGGGCAAGGGCTGGATCGCCCATCCGATGAAGAAGCTGGCCAAGGCGACCGAGATGCTGCTCGGCGTGGTCGAGGAAATGGCCGATGGCAAGCTGTGGCTGCGCCCGGTCGACAAGCGCATCCGCAAGGATACGCCGATCAGCGACATCGGCACCGCCAAGAAGGGCGACCTGGTCCTGGCCGAACCGACCGGCCGCCCGCCGCGGATCAGCGCGCGCGTCACCGACATTCTCGGCGATCCCTTCGCCCCGCGCAGCTTCAGCCTGATCGCGATCCACAAGCATGGCATCCCGCATGTCTTCCCCGAAGCGGTGGAGGAGGAAGCGGTCACCGCGTCGAAGCTGCCGCTGCATGAGGACAAGCGCGAGGATCTGCGCCATTTGCCGATCGTCGCGATCGATCCGGTCGACGCTCGCGACCATGACGATGCCGTCTGGGCCGCGCCGGACGAAGACCCCGCCAATGAAGGCGGCTACAAGGCGATCGTCGCGATCGCCGATGTCAGCTATTATGTCCGCCCCGGCAGCGCGCTCGACCGCGAGGCGCGCAAGCGCGGCAACAGCGTCTATTTCCCCGACCTGGTCGTGCCGATGCTGCCGCACCAGCTCTCGTCCGACATGTGCTCGCTGCGCGCCGGGCAGGACCGCGCCGCCATGGCCTGCCATCTGGTGATCGATGCGCAGGGCAAGGTGAAGAGCTTCCGCTTCTCCCGCGCCATCATCCGCGTCGCCGCCGTCCTTGCCTATGAAAATGCGCAGGCGGCGATCGACGGCGAGCAGGAAAATGAGCTGCTCGAACCGGCCCTCAAGCCGCTCTGGGCCTGCTGGGCGCTGCTGCGCAAGGCGCGGGAAAAGCGCGATCCGCTTGCGCTCGACCTGCCCGAACGGCGCGTCGTCCTCGACGAATGGGGCAAGATCGTCAGCGTCGCCGTGCGCGAACGGCTCGACGCCCATATGCTGATCGAGGATTATATGATCGCCGCCAACGTCGCCGCCGCCAAGGCGCTGGAGGCGAAGAAGGCGCCGGTCATGTACCGCGTCCATGAAACGCCGGGCCGCGACAAGCTGGTCGCGCTCAAGGAGTATCTCGCCACCTTCGACATCGACTTCGCGCTCGGCCAGGTGATCCGCCCGTCCACCTTCAACCAGCTGATCAAGAAGGTCGGCGAGTCGGAGGAGAAGGAGCAGATCATGACCCAGATCCTGCGCTCCCAGACCCAGGCCTATTATGCGCCGCAGAATATGGGCCATTTCGGCCTGGCGCTGGGCAGCTACGCCCATTTCACCTCGCCCATCCGCCGCTATGCCGACCTTCTGGTCCATCGCGCGCTGGTCGGTGCCCATGATCTCGAACTGCCCGCGCCCAAGGACAGGGCGATCCCCGACCGCTCCTCCCTCAGCCAGGAGGATTATGAGAATATGGGCCGGGTCGGCGAGATGATCTCGGGCCATGAACGCCGCGCGATGGAGGCGGAGCGCGAGACGATCGACCGCTATGTCGCCGCCTTCCTGTCGGCCCATGTCGGCGAAGTGGTGAAGGCGCGGATCACCGGGGTCCAGAATTTCGGCTTCTTCGCCACGGTCGAGGGGCTGGGCGGCGACGGCCTCGTGCCCGTATCGACGCTGGGCGCCGAACATTTCTTCTTCGACGAAGCGGGCAAGGCACTCCAAGGCGTCGAAAGCGGCGACCGCTACACGGTCGGCCAGCGGCTGGAACTGCGCCTCGCCGAAGCCGATCCGATCAACGGCGCGCTGCGCTTCGAACTGCCCGACAATCCTTCCCCGCGCGGCAGCCCGCTGAAACGCGACCGCACCCGCCCGAAAATCCACCGCGGCCGCCCCACCAACATCCGCCACATCGGCAACAGCCGGGGCAAGCACAAGAAACGCTAAGGGATGGGCGGCGGAGCGCTGCGGCCTCTGCCTACATCATCATCCCTGCTTTTTTTCACCGTCATCCCCGCGAAGGCGGGGATCCATCTCCTACCATAGCCCCAGCCGCGAAGTTCGGGGATGGGTTACCTGTGGTGCGCGGCGCGTCCCGCCTTCGCGGAAATAGCATCAATAGCATTGAAGCTCTCTAAGCCTCGCCGTTGCAACCAATCCTCACCACACGCTTCTGCTGAACATCATATTCCAAACTGACCTGACTGCAGCCCCCATCATTCATATAGGGCAGTTCTTTCTCACTAGCGAACCAACGGCTCTCACCCGCCTTTGCCTAGCCATCGTCAATTGCACGCTGCATGTCGGAAATACTCGCCATTTCCTGCGCCGAACAAGGGCGAGATGCCATATTGGCCAGCATCACTTCACACCCCTCGTCACGCTCTTCTGTGCCAATCGGAATGAGATAGATGCCCGTCACGATACCAGCCCCCTTGAAGGCATAGTTTCGGCCATAGTCGGAGAGCCTTGCCGCTCCCTCTGGCAGCTTTACCTGCTTCTCGATCTGCGCAGCCAGCATCGCTTGCCGATCGAGACCAGCGCGATCACAACTGGCCAGTCCCAAGAGGCATGTCGAGATCAGCAGTCGTTTCACCATGCGATCCATTGAACGACATCGCGCTCTCTTTGCCAAGCCGCAATCATCGGCCTTCCCCCCATCGTCATCCGCGCCTATAGGCTGTGTCCCATGATCCTCGTCATCGACAATTATGACAGCTTCACCTGGAACCTGGTCCATTATCTGATGGAGCTGGGCGCCAAGGTAGAGGTCGTGCGCAACGACGCCATCTCGGCGGGCCAGGCCCTGTCGAGCGGGGCCAAGGCCTTCCTGCTGTCGCCCGGTCCCTGCACCCCCAATGAGGCGGGTGTCAGCCTGGATCTGGTCGCGGCCTGCGCCGATGCCGGCGCGCCGCTGCTGGGCGTGTGCCTGGGCCATCAGGCGATCGGCCAGCATTTCGGCGGCAAGGTGGTGCGCGGCGGGCTGATGCACGGCAAGACCTCGCCGGTGCGCCATGACGGCACGGGCCTGTTCGCCGGTCTCCCCTCGCCCTTCACCGCGACCCGCTATCACTCGCTGATCGTCGAGGATATTCCGGCCGACCTGGTGGTCAACGCGACCAGCGAGGACGGATCGGTCATGGGCTTCCGCCACGCGACCCTGCCGATCCATTCGGTCCAGTTCCACCCGGAAAGCATCGCGACCGAACATGGCCATGACATGCTGGCCAATTTCATGAAGATCGCCGGCATCCCGGTCCGCGAGCGTGAGGCGGCGTAAGCCCGCTTTTGCCCAATTTCACTACCGTCATCCCGGACTTGATCCGGGATCCATTCAGCGCTCGCACGCCGGCATAGCGCCGAATGGATCCTGACTTACGTCAGGATGACGGCAGGGCGGGCCGCATGTCAGTGCGGCACCGCCCCCGTCTCCACCCCGGTCTTGTCGTGCAGGGCGAAGCGGTCGACGATGTCGGCGCTCGCCCGGTTATAGCCGACTACTTCGACCATACGCCCCTCGCGCCGCAGCCGGGCGATGATCTTGTCGAGCGCGCCGACACCCGAAATATCCCAGAAATGCGCGCCCGACACGTCGATCCGCACATGGGTCGCGCTTTCTTCACCCGTGAAGGCGCGGGTGAAGCGGTCGACCGAGGCGAAGAAGATCTGGCCGGTGACGCGATAGGTCGCCCGGCCATCGGCCACGCTGCGCTCCACCGCGAACATGCGCTGCACCTTGGCCGCGAAGAAGATGCCCGACAGCAATACGCCGGTCAGCACACCCAGCGACAGGTCGCGGGTCGCCACCACGACCACCACTGTCGCCAGCATGACGGCCGAGGAGGTCGGCGGATGCCGCCGCAGATTGGCGATCGAGGCCCAGCTGAAGGTGCCGATCGACACCATCACCATCACCGCGACCAGCGCCGGCATCGGAATGCGCCCGACCCACGGCCCCAGCACCGCCAGCAGAAACAGCAGGAAGGCGCCGGCAACGAAGGTCGACAGCCGCCCGCGCCCGCCGGACGTGACGTTGATCACCGACTGGCCGATCATCGCGCAGCCGCCCATGCCACCGAACAGGGACGCGACGATATTCGCCCCGCCCTGCCCCATGCATTCGCGCTGCTTGTCGCTGTCGCTATCGGTCATGTCATCGACGATCTGCGCGGTCAGCAGCGATTCGAGCAGGCCGACCGCCGCCATCGTCACCGAATAGGGCAGGATGATGCGCAGCGTGTCCCAGGTCAGCGGCACCTGCGGCAAGGCAAGGCTCGGCAGCCCTTCGGGCAGGCGCCCCATGTCGCCAACGGTATGGACCGGCAGGCCCAGGCCGATCGACAGCGCACTCAGCAGCGCGATCGCCACCAGCGGCGCCGGCACCGCTTTCGTGATCCGGGGAAAGAGATAGATGATGGCGAGGCCACCCAGCACCATCGCATAGGTCTGCCAACCGACGTTCGTCAGCTGCGGAAGCTGCGCCATGAAGATCAGGATCGCCAGCGCATTGACGAAGCCGGTGATGACCGATCGCGACACGAACTGCATCAACAGGTCGAGCCGCAGCAGCCCGGCGATGATCTGCACCACGCCCATCAGGATCGTGGCGGCAAACAGATATTCGACGCCATGCTTGCGCACCAGCGGCCCGACCAGAACGGCGACGGCGGCGGTCGCGGCGGAGATCATCCCCGGCCGCCCGCCGATCAGCGCGATGATGATGGCGATCGCGACCGAGGCATAGAGGCCGACGCGCGGATCGACCCCGGCGATGATGGAAAAGCCGATCGCTTCGGGGATCAGCGCAAGCGCAACGACGATGCCGGCCATGATGTCATGGCGCGCCGTCCGGGCGTCGCTGAACCATTGGCGGCGATAGCGGCTGAAAAATTGGGTCATGTCGAAAATCCACATCAAGGCACATGATCCGGCTTTGGGCGCCACCACGGGCGCGCGTTCGATAATCATGTGTGATGTTGTCCGGCGGATCGGCGGCCGGAATAGCCACCCGGAATTTCACCGGGTCCATGCGAATGGCGGCCTTCTACAGCCCTGCCCTGTCATTGCAACCCCGGCCGCTTCACACCCGACACGTCAAGCCGATTGCCGGACCACGCAACAAAATTCCAATTGGCGGGCAAATAGCATGTCGCCCTCGACTTTCGCGCGCAGGCGGGACTAAAGGCTTGGCCCATGACCCAGTTGCCCGATCCCAGCGCGCCCCTGGCCGCCGACGAAGCCGCCCGCGCCTTCGACCTGCTGTTCGACGCCGACCTGTCGGACGAGGTGATCGCCGGCTTCCTCGTCACCATGGCGCGGCGCGGCGAGACCGCGACGGAGATTGCTGCCGCCGCCCGCGCGATGCGCGCCCGGATGATCCCGGTCGACGCGCCCGACGGCACGATCGACGTCTGCGGCACCGGCGGCGACGGCCATCATACGCTCAACGTCTCCACCGCCGTCAGCCTGGTGGTGGCCGCCGCCGGCGTGCCGGTCGCCAAGCATGGCAATCGGGCCGCCTCGTCCAAGGCGGGCGCCGCCGATACGCTCGAAGCGCTGGGCCTCGATCTCGATCGTGCCGCGGCAACCGCAGAAGCGACGCTCAAGGATCTGGGCATCTGCTTCCTGTTCGCGCAAAATTATCATCCTGCGCTCAAACGGCTCGGCCCTATCCGCCGGTCGATCGGCGAACGCACCATCTTCAACCTGATGGGACCGCTCGCCAATCCCGCCAATGTCCGCCGCCAGCTCGTCGGCATCGCCCGCCCCGCCTATGTTCCGATCTATGCCGATGCGCTCGGCCAGCTTGGCGCCACCCATGCGATGATCGTGTCGGGTGACGAGGGGCTCGATGAACTCTCGCTCGCCGGTGGCAACGACATTGCCGAGGTGACGGCCGACGGCGTGGTTGCGATGCGCCGGTTGACCGCCGCCGACCTGGGCCTCTCGACCCATCCCGTCACCGCCATTCGCGGCGGCGACCCGGCCCATAATGCCGCGGCGCTGCGGGCCTTGCTTCAGGGCGAAGCGGGCGCCTATCGCGACGCCGTGCTGCTCAATGCCGCTGCCGCCCTTGTCGTCGCGGATGCCGCCCACGATCTGCATGACGGCGTCGAACAGGCCGCTGAGTCCATCGACAACGGCCTTGCCAACGCGCTCCTCAATTGCTGGATTGCCTATCAATGACCAACAAGCTCATCGAAATCTGCGATTTCAAGCGCGAGGATGTCGCCCGCCGCAAGGCCGCGACCACCGTCGCCACGCTCCACGCCCGCGCCGGCGAGCAGACCCCGCCGCGCGGCTTCCGCAAGGCGCTGGACGATGCCGCCCGCTCGGGCTTCGGCCTCATTGCCGAGGTGAAGAAGGCCAGCCCATCCAAGGGGCTGATCCGCGCCGATTTCGATCCGCCGGCCCATGCCGTCGCCTATGCAGCCGGTGGCGCCGCCTGCCTCTCGGTGCTGACCGATGAGCCTTATTTCCAGGGTCATGACGATTATCTGATGGCCGCCCGATCGGCCTGCGCGCTGCCGGTGCTGCGCAAGGATTTCATCGTCGATCCCTGGCAGATCCTGGAAAGCCGCGCGCTCGGCGCCGACGCGATCCTGATCATCGTCGCCGCGCTGGAAGATAGCCAGATGCAGGAGATCGAGGACGCCGCGCTCGGCCTTGGCATGGATGCCCTGATCGAGGTGCATGACGAGGCTGAACTGGAGCGCGCCCTCAAGCTCCGCTCACGCCTGATCGGCGTCAACAATCGCGACCTGCGCGACTTCAGCGTCGATTTCGCCCGCACCTATGAACTCGTCGGCAAGGCGCCCGAGGGCTGCACCTTCGTCGCCGAAAGCGGCCTTGGCTCGCATGCCGACCTTACCGCCATGGCCGATCATGGCGTGCGCTGCTTCCTGGTCGGCGAAACCCTGATGCGCCAGGCCGATGTCGAGGCGGCGACCCGCAACCTGCTGACGGGCGCATGACCGGCCTCACCCATCTCGACGCGGATGGCGCCGCCCGCATGGTCGATGTCTCGGCCAAGGCCGTGACCGCGCGCGAGGCGGTGGCCGCCGGCCGCATCACGATGGCGGCCGGCGCCGCGCAGGCGATCGCCGCCGGCCTCGTCAAGAAGGGCGATGTGCTGGCCGTCGCCCGCGTCGCCGGCATCATGGCGGCCAAGCGCACCGCCGAACTGATCCCGCTCTGCCACCCCATCCCGCTGAGCGCCGTCACCATCGACTTCACCCTCCACGACGACGGCGTCACCGTCACCGCGACCGCCCGCACCGCCGGCCAGACCGGGGTGGAGATGGAGGCGCTGACCGCCGCCACCGCCGCCTTGCTCACCGTCTATGACATGGCCAAGGCGCTCGATAAGGGCATGGTAATCGGCGATGTTCGCCTGCTCGCCAAGCGCGGCGGCAAGTCGGGCGACTGGACCGCGCCGGAGAGCAGCGGCCGATGAGCCTGATGCCGGTCGCGGACGCGCAGGCGCGGCTCCTTGCCCTTGCCGCCCCGCTGCCGGCCGAACTTGTGCCTGTCGCCGCCTGTGCCGGTCGCTGGCTCGCTGCCGACATCACCGCCCTGCGCGACCAGCCCTGGGCCGACCTTTCCGCGATGGACGGCTATGCCGTGCGCGCGTCCGAAGGCGCCGGGCCATGGCATGTCGTCGCCACCAGCAGCGCGGGCGATGCCGATATACCGGCCCTGCAACCGGGACAGGCTTGCCGCATCTTCACCGGCGCGCCCTTGCCGGCCGGCACGGACGCCATATTGATCCAGGAAAATGCCACGCGCGACGGCGATCGACTGACCGCGCATGACGGCACCCTGTCGCCCGGCAGGCATGTCCGCCCGCTCGGCTCCGATTTTCGCGCCGGCACGCCATTGCTAAACGCCGGCAACCGCCTCACGCCCGGCCAGATCGCGCTCGCCGTGCTGGGCGGCCATGGCAGCCTGCCGGTCGGCGCGCGGCCGCGCATCGCCCTGCTCTCGACCGGCAACGAACTTGTTGCCCCCGGCGCGCCGACGCCGCCCGGTTTCCTCCCCTCATCCAACGCACCGATGCTCGCCGCCCTGCTCGCCGCCCTGCCCTGCGACGTGATCGACCTCGGCATCGTGCCCGACGATCTCGCCGCCATGACGCAGGCGCTGGAACAGGCGGCGCAGGCCGACATCATCGTCTCGACCGGCGGTGCCTCGGTCGGCGACCATGACTATGTCCGCCCGGCCTTCGCGGCGGCTGGCGGCACGCTCGATTTCTACAAGATCGCGATGCGGCCGGGCAAACCGCTGATGGCCGGACGCCTGGGGAACGCCACCTTTCTCGGCCTGCCGGGCAATCCGGTCTCCGCCTTCGTCACCGGCACCCTCTTCCTCTGCCCCCTGGTCCGCCATCTTGCCGGATCGCGCGCGCCGCTGCCGCCGGTCGTGCAGGCCCGCCTTGCCGCCCCACTCGGCCCGACGGCAGAACGCGACGATTATCTGCGGGCATATCGCGGCGCCGACGGCATCGTCTCGGTCACATCGCAGGACAGCGCCGCCACCGCCGCCATGGCGCTGGCCGACTGCCTGATCCGCCGCCCGGCCGGCTCAGCCCCCGCCATTGCCGGCGACATAGTCGACATCATCCCCCTGACCGCCTGACCGCCTGACGACCTGACCGGCAAAAGCGGCGCGTGGCTTAACGCGCTTGACTTGCCTCGTTCCGTTTCCTATGCGTTCTTCATTCGTTCCATGGAGGACCGCCGATGTTGACGCCCAAGCAGCAGGAATTGCTGAGCTTCATTCAGACCCGGCTGGAAGAAGGCGGCGTGTCTCCTTCGTTCGAGGAGATGAAGGACGCGCTCGACCTGCGTTCCAAGTCCGGCATCCACCGGCTGATCAATGCGCTGGAGGAGCGTGGCTTCATCCGTCGCCTGCCCAACCGCGCCCGCGCGCTCGAAGTGTTGAAGCTGCCCGATGCGATGCATCGCGCGCCTGCGCCAGCCGTCCCAACACCCAAGGTATCGGCGCCCGCCGTACTGCTGCCGACCGCCGCCAATGACGTGATCGAAATCCCGTTGCACGGCCGCATCGCCGCCGGTGTGCCGATCGAGGCGATGGAAAGCCACACCATGCTCTCCGTCCCCGCTGCGCTGCTCGGCTCTGGCGATCATTATGCCCTGGAAGTCTCCGGGGACTCGATGATGGAGGCCGGCATTCTCGATGGCGACTTCGCGCTGATCCAGCGCACCGATGTCGCGCGCGAGGGTCAGATCGTCGTCGCCCTGATCGACGACGCCGAAGCCACGCTCAAATATTTCCGCCGCGAAGGATCGCGCGTCCGGCTCGATCCCGCCAACGCCGCCTATGAACCGCAGGTCTACGATCCCCGCCAGGTTCGCATCCAGGGCAAGCTCGCCGGCCTGCTGCGCCGCTACAACTGACCGGACTTTCGGGGCCGGCGACGCGGGATCCACGGATGGGCGTCGCCGGGCCGATGGACGGTGTGAACTTTGCCGCTTTCAAGGCCGATCGACAGGCCGCCGGTGCGCGATAGCAACCGGCGGTCGATCTTCATCCAGCGCGGCCGGCACCACCAGGGCAGGCCCCGGTCGCTGATGACGATATCGGCGGCCGCGCAGTCCCGCTCCAATATCGGGCGATCGACCAGCATCGCATTGCGCGTCACCAGCAACTGCCAGTCGCGCCCGCCCCGTGGCAACGTCACCGCACATAGATCGGTCGAACAGCGCGCCTGCGTCATCGCCGCGATCGCCTCCAGCGTCCCGCCATAGCCCGCGCTCTCGCTCAGCACGTCGCGGATATAATCACCCGCCCCCTCGCGCAGCAGCGCCATCGTTCCCGCCGGTGTTCGCACCGCGACATGTCGTCCGTCGCCCGTCACCACGATGTCGGGCGGCGCCAGCAGCGCGATGCCGATCAGGCCGACCGCGACCGGACCAAGCCCCAGCCAGCGCCAGCGACTGCGCCAGAGCAGGCACCACAGGCCTCCTACCAGGATGATCGCGAACAGCCCGCCCGGCACCGCCGGTGCCAGCATCACCGCCATCGGGCTCGCCGCCACGCCATGCGCCACCGCCAGCAACAGCGCGATCGCCTTGCCGGTCAGCCACCAGAAGGGCGCGCCCAGCCCGACAAGGTCGAAGCCCAGCGCCAGCGCCTCCAGCGGCATGATGACGAAGGTGGTGAGCGGGATCGCGACCAGATTGGCCACCGCGCCCAGCAAACCTGCCTTGTGAAAATGGAAAAGCGCGATCGGCGCCAGCACCAGTTCGATGACAAGGCCGGTCATCAGCATCGCCGCCGCCGTCCGCCCGGCCTTGCGCAGCCCATGCTCGTCCCGTGCCATCGCGAACGCCTTGAACCGGCGATGCTCGCCCAGCGCCACCAGCGCGACCACGGCGGCGAAACTCATCTGGAAGCTCGGACCGATCAGCGCCTCGGGCCAGAAGGCCAGCACCACCAGCGCCCCGGTCGCCACCAGCCGCAGGGTGATCGCCTCGCGCCCCAGCGCCAGTCCGCCCAGCACCAGCAGCGCCGCGATGCAGGATCGCACCGTCGGCACCTCCGCCCCGGTCAGCAACGTATAGCCGATCCCCGCCAGGGCGCCGCCGCCCGCCGCGATCAGCATCAGCGGCCAGTCCAGCGCCGCGCGCGGGATCAGCGCCAGCAACCGCAACAGCAGGAATATCACCGCCCCGACCAGCGCCGTCACGTGCAGTCCGCTGATCGACAACAGATGCGCCAGGCCGCTGCGCCGCATCGCCTCCGCATCCGCCTCGGCAATCGCCCCCTGATCGCCGGTCGCCAGCGCCACCGCGATCCCCGCCGGCGCGCCCGCCACCTGTCCGCTGATATGATCGAACAGCCGCGCCCGCAGCGTCGGCCCCTCACGCGCCGGCTCCACCACCTCCACCGGCGCCAAGGCCCGCCCGGTCGCGCCAATCCCCTGGAAATAGGCGCGCCGCGCGAAATCGAACGCGCCCGGCACGCTCGGCGGCGCGGGCGGCATCAGCCGCACGCGAAAGCGCAGCACCGCCCCCTTGCCCAGCCCTTCGGGCACATCCGCCTGTGCGATATTCACCCGGATCGCCGTGGGCAGCGCCGGCGCCTCGATCGGCCGCAGCCCCACCCGCACCATCTGCTGCGCCGGCAGCTTGGCAACCGCCGTCACGCTCCCCGTCACCTGTACGAATATGGGACGGGCCAGAGGCGATTGTCCCAGCCACGCGGCCTTGCCCCAGACCAGCAGGCACCCGATGCAGGCGAGCAACCCGGCCGCCACCAGCATATGGCGCAATCGCGCACCGTCCGGCAGCAACAGCGCCAGGCAGGCTAGCCCCAGCCCGCCGCAGCAAAAGGCCAGCCAGTCCGCCGGTCCCGGCAGCACGAACCATCCGGCTATGCCCGCGCCCAGCGCCACCGGCACCCACAGCGCCAGTTGTTCGCGCTCCCGTTCCAGCCATTGTTCGATCCGCGCAAATCCATTGTGCGCAATACGCACCGCCCTGCGCCCAACGGACGTTTGTCGTGGCTCAAAAGCCATGCTAGGGGGCGTCGCATCCATGGATCAGGCAGGAAGAATGTCAGCGAATATGACGGCAAGTGCAACGGGATTGAACAAGCAGGTGGTGACCCGTTTCGCCCCGTCGCCAACGGGCTTCCTGCATATTGGCGGCGCCCGCACCGCGCTGTTCAACTGGCTGTTTGCGCGCCATCATGGCGGCAAGTTCCTGCTCCGCATCGAGGATACCGATCGCGCCCGCTCCACCGAGGAAGCCGTGGCCGCCATCTTCGACGGCCTGGAATGGCTGAACCTGGGCGGCGATGAGCCGGCCGTGTTCCAGTTCGAGCGCACCCCGCGCCATGCCGAGGTCGCCAATCAGTTGCTCGCCAATGGCCATGCCTATCGCTGCTATGCGACGCAGGAAGAGCTGGCCGAACTGCGCGAACAGCAGCGCGCCGCCAAGCAGCCGATGCGCTATGACGGTCGCTGGCGCGACCGCTCGCCGGAAGAAGCGCCCGAAGGCGCCCCCTTCGTCATCCGTATCAAGGCGCCGCGGACCGGCGAAACGGTGATCGAGGATGCGGTGCAGGGCCGCGTCGTGGTGCAGAATGCCGAGCTGGACGACATGATCCTGCTGCGGTCGGACGGCACCCCCACTTATATGCTGGCCGTCGTGGTCGACGATCATGACATGGGCGTCACCCATGTCATCCGCGGCGACGACCATCTCAACAATGCCTTCCGCCAGCTCGCCATCATCAAGGCGATGGGCTGGGAAGAGCCGGTCTATGGCCATATCCCGCTGATCCACGGGTCGGACGGCGCGAAGCTGTCGAAGCGCCACGGTGCGCTCGGCGTCGATGCCTATCGCGACGAGATGGGGATGCTGCCCGAAGCGGTGCTGAACTATCTGCTGCGCCTGGGCTGGGGCCATGGCGATGAAGAGATCATCTCGATCGAGCGCGCCATCGAACTGTTCGATATCGACGGTGTCGGCCGCTCCCCCTCGCGCTTCGACATCAAGAAGCTGGAAAATCTGAACGGCCATTATCTGCGCGAGGCCGACGAGCCGCGCCTGGCCGCCCTGGTCGCCCCGCGCGTTGAGTCGCGTCTCGATACGCAACTGAATGACGCCCAGCGCGATATTTTGACCCAGGCGATGGTTTCGCTCAAGCCGCGGGCCAAGACGCTTAACGAAATTGCAGAAGGCGCAGAGTTTCTGTTCAAATCTTGCCCGCTCGATTTTGACGAGAAGGCGTCTGCTCTGCTAGATGAACCCGCGCGTGAGCTGCTGAAAAAGACAGCCGACGCTCTCCAGCCCGTCCAGTCCTGGACGGTTGAAGCGATCGATGAAGTGATACGCCGCGTGGCAGAGGATGCGGGGCTTGGCCTGGGCAAGGTGGCACAACCGCTTCGTGCGGCGCTCACCGGGCGCACGGTCTCGCCGGGTATTTTTGATGTCCTCTTCCTTCTGGGGAAAGAGGAAAGCTTGAAGCGACTGACCGCCGCAGGGCACGCGGTGGCCGGTTGACGGCAGTTAAGGAGAAAAACATGTCGGATAATAATGCCAGTTTGACCGTTGGCGGAGAGGCCAAGGACTATGCCATTCTCGATGGCACCGTCGGTCCCCAGGTCATCGACGTTCGCAAGCTCTACGCCAACACCGGCATGTTCACCTACGATCCGGGCTTCACCTCGACCGCCAGCTGCGAATCGGGCCTGACCTATATCGATGGCGACGCCGGCGTGCTGCTGCACCGTGGCTATCCGATCGGCCAGTTGGCCGAACAGTCCAGCTTCATGGAAGTCTGCTACCTGCTGCTGAACGGCGAACTGCCTTCGGCCAAGGAGCTGGCCGACTTCACCACCACCATCACGCGCCACACCATGGTGCATGAACAGCTGACCGCCTTCTTCCGCGGTTTCCGTCGTGACGCCCATCCGATGGCGATCATGGTGGGCGTCGTCGGTGCCCTGTCGGCCTTCTATCATGACTCGACCGACATCAACGATCCGGAACAGCGTCGCATCGCCAGCCACCGCCTGATCGCCAAGATGCCGACGATCGCGGCGATGGCGTATAAATATTCGGTGGGTCAGCCCTTCGTCTATCCGCGCAACGACCTCAGCTACACCGCCAACTTCCTGAACATGACCTTCTCGGTCCCGGCGGAAGATTATAAGATCGATCCGGTCGTCGTCGATGCGATGGACAAGATCTTCACCCTGCATGCCGACCATGAGCAGAACGCGTCGACCTCGACCGTCCGTCTCGCCGGCTCGTCGGGCGCCAACCCGTTCGCCTGCATCGCCGCCGGCATCGCCTGCCTGTGGGGTCCGGCGCATGGCGGCGCCAACGAAGCCGCGCTCAACATGCTGCGCGAAATCGGCACCGTCGATCGCATCCCGGAATATATCGCCCGCGCCAAGAACAAGGACGATCCGTTCCGCCTGATGGGCTTTGGCCATCGCGTCTACAAGAATTACGATCCGCGCGCGACCGTGATGCAGAAGACCGCGAAGGACGTGCTGGAAAAGCTCGGCGTCAACGACCCGATCTTCGACGTCGCCAAGGAACTGGAGCAGATCGCGCTCAACGATCCTTACTTCATCGAGAAGAAGCTCTACCCGAATGTCGATTTCTATTCGGGCGTGATCCTCTCGGCGATCGGCTTCCCGACCGAAATGTTCACCGTGCTCTTCGCCCTCGCCCGCACCGTGGGCTGGGTCGCGCAGTGGAACGAAATGATTTCGGACCCAGCGCAGAAGATCGGCCGTCCGCGCCAGCTCTACACCGGCCCGACGCAGCGCGACTATGTCGCCGTCGACAAGCGCTAAGACGCGGTCACAAGAGACAAGAGGAACGGCGCCCAATCGGGCGCCGTTTTTCGTTGGGCCTCAGCCGCCTGATCCTGCATAGACATAGATCCAGGCCGGCACCCGCCCCTGATCGGTAACGACATCGATGGCGACGCGGCGATAATCCGCCCCCTCGAACGCATCGAGCCGTGCCCAATGCGCCGGCAGGTCGAACGAACGGAACATCTGGACCGACACCGCCGTCCCACCTTCATCGGGAATGAAGGCGGGAAAGCCCATGGACGCGGCCCAGCCGCGCGCGACCAGATGGCCGGTCACATGCCCCGCCTGCCAGTCGCCGCGCAAATCCGCCAGTTGATGATGATTGGCCCGTCCGGGCGCCAGCGTGCCATAGGTGGCCAGGCAATGCGATCTGTCCATGCCACCACTCTATCGGCACAGCACCCGCCGGACAAACAAGCGCTCTTTATCTCATATAAGCGCGGTCGCGTCCGTCAGTCGAGCGCGGGCAAGGTCAGGATAAAGCGCGCGCCTTCGCCCGGCGTGCCGCCGATACTGATGTCGCCGCCCATCGCCCGCGCCAGCTTGCGCGAAATGTAGAGGCCAAGGCCGCTGCCGCCCGGATCGTCGCGCCCCAGCCGCTCGAACTTGTCGAAAATCTTCTCGCGATCCTCCAGCGCCACGCCCGCACCCTGGTCGATCACCAACACCCGCGCCTGCCCATGTTCACGCTCCACGACGACGCGGACCTGCGATCCCTCGGGCGAATAGCGCACGGCATTGCCGACCAGATTGACCAGAATCTGCAGTACCCGACGGAACTCACCCCGCGCCACCAGCACCTGGTCGGCATCGGGGCAGTGGATCTTGATGTGGCGATCAAGCGCCTTGACCGTCAGCAGGCCGCCGGCCCGCCGGCCCAGGTCCGCCAGGTCGACATCCTCGATGATCACGCCGAAATCGGGCCGGTCGATCGCCTGCAAATCCGCCAGGTCGTCGACCAGCGCCATCAGATGACGGCCGGCCGTCGCGATATCATTGGCATAATCGGCATAATCGGGCCGCAACGGCCCTTCCAGCTGCGCCCCGATCGTGTCCGCATTGGCGATGATCCGCCCCAGCGGCTGGCGCAGCGAGCGGTCAAGCCGCTTGCCGAACTCGCCGGGATAAAGCGACAATTGCGTCGTATCCGCCCGCGCCAGTGCCGGCGGCCGTTCGATCGGACAGGCCTTGCCGCGATAGCCGACCAGATGCCCGGCCAGGTCGAACAACGGAAAGCCCGCCAGCCGCACATGCTGATCGGGATCATGCACCAATGTCGCGACCTGATCGCGGAAGGCGCGGCGCTGGGTGAAGCCACGCAGGATCGCCATGTCGCCCTCGCCATCGCTCTGCAGCTCGAAATAGCTGGAGAAACGGCTGCCCGGCGATGGCGGCTGCGTCGGCAGCGCGCCCTGTCGGTCGGTCCCGGCAATCGCCATCTGGAACTGCAACTGGGTGTCGATCTGCCAGGTCCAGCCATCGGCCAGCGCCGCCAGGTCGGCCTCGCGCCGACTATGGTCGCCGGTATTGGCGAGCGGCGGCCGCTCGCTCCAGTCGACCACCGCCAGCGACACGATGCGCCCGTCCGGCCCCTCGTCGCTACGCGCCCGCACCCACATGTCGATGTCGCCCCGCTCCGCCGCCGCGACCACCGGCCGCGATACGGTGACACCCAGCCGCGCCGCCAGACGCACCACGGCGGCCAGTTGCGGGATGGCGAGCGGCCCCAGCAGATCGCTCCCCGCCTCCCGTTGCAGGGCAAGCAGCGGCGCATCGGCACTCAATAGCGTGCCGTCCGCCGATGCCGTTGCCCGGACAATGGAGGGGTGGAGCGTCATGTTCATCCCGTAACACGCCGCAGATGGTCGAGCTTCGCGCGGAAGGCGGCCGGCGCGCGCAAGGCGCCCACCACCGCTTCCGCCTTCACGTCACTCAGCAATTGATATTGATCGGCCTCGGCCACGATCACCGCGTCGGACAGGCCGGGTCGCACCGGCCGCAGCGCCAGCAGCAGATGGCGATAATCCGCGCCCGTTCCGCCCAGCGCACGGCATAGGGTCGCCACCTGCATGACCGGTCCCATGACCAGAATGTCGGTAACCTGCGCCGTGCCAAGGCGCAGTCGCCGCCCGGCCAGCGCGGCGAACAGCAGAAAGCGCCGCTGCCCCAGCGCCGCGCCCAAAAGGTCCGGCGCATCGGCCTGCGGCCCCAGCCGGCGCACCAGCTGGTCGGCGGCCGCGATCGGGCCATTGCTTTCGTCATGGCTGGCGAGCAGCGCCCAGCCCGCCCGCTCGAACGCGCCGAGCAGTTGGTTGTCGGGTTCCAGCGCGGTGCGCTGCACCACGGCGGCCAGGCAGGCTGCCGCTGTCCAGACCAGTTCGGCAAAATGTTCGGCCGGCAGATCGGGGCGCATCGGCTGATCCTCGCCGCCCATCGCCTGCCACTGCCCCTCGGCCAGCGCCAGCGCGACGATCGCGTCGCCAATCTCCGGATCGTCCGACGACAGAATCGATTCGGCCTCTGGATTTTCCGGTGGTTCGCCGTCGGGCCGTCCGACCTGCCGCAACAACAGGCTGACCCCCGCCCGCATCTGCATATGCGCCAGCAGGGCCGGCCCCAGCAAGGTCGGCTGCGCACAGATGGTCGGCCAACACAGCCCGTCGGGCCAGCGGGCCAGGGCCGCCGCAATCGCAGGGTCGCCTGCCAGGCTCATCCGCAACGCGGTCTCGATCGCGGTCAGGCATCCGCCCAGATGACGGCGCGTCTCCGCGATCAGCGCATCATGGCGCGCCCGGTCCTCGACCGGGAAGAAAAAGGCGAGATCAATCGCATGGCCGACGGGCACGGCCGACATGCCGGCCATGACATGTGCCATGGGCCAGCTGTCCGCCATGATCGATCCGGCAAGGGACGTGTGGGCGCTCATGCAAGGCAGCATAACCCCACGTCGTTAAAATGCACTAAACCCTGAAAGCAAAATTCCCGCGTCGCGGAGCGACAAAAATCACGCGTCGCGGCGCGACAATATGATCGCCCCGATCGATCCGATCGCCGCCAGCATGGCGACGTCGAAACCAAGTGCCTCCGCGCCCGCCAGCAGGGTCACCAGCAGCACCAACAAGGCGGTGCCGGGCGTGAAGATCATCCAGGGACGCGCCGCTCCGGTCCGGCGCCAGCGATCGGCAACCGTGATGATGCCCAGCAGCGCCGCCAGATAGTTTGGCACCATGCCGCTGCCCGACAGCATCACGCCGATCAGCGCCAGCCCCGGCGCCAGAAAGGCGATCCAGCCGCCGGGCGGCCGGCGCAGCGCCATTTCATCCAGCCGGTCGGCCAGTTCCGCCAGCAAAAGGGCCAACAGCAGCAGGCAGAGCCCCGTGCCCGGCCAGCCCAGTTCCAGCGGCATCAGCGCGATTGCAGCGAGTGCGATGGAACCGATCCGTACCTGCGTCGCGGGCACCTGGCTGCGCATCAGCGCCGGCCCCAGCAGGCGGGCCAGCGGCCCGAACAGATAATGTTCGATCCCGCCCCGACTGGACGAACCCGACCGCGCGCCGGTCGACATCACCGCCTGTGCGGCGAGGTCCGCCTGTTCCTGTCCGTCGACCAGCGCGACCCGCCCCTCCAGCAGGTCATCCTGCGGCACGGTGATTCGCACCGCCCCGCCCTGCACCGCCGATCGCACCAGGGTCAGCGCCAGATCCCAGTCGCCGATCATGTCCAGCGTGCCGAACAGCAGCGCCGGATTGATCCGCGCCAGCCCGGCCCAGCGCTGCCCCGCATCGATCCGCTCGAACGGCGCACTGGCACGGCTGTCGTCGGTGACCAGCAGCGCATTGCCCGGCTGTCCCGCCAGCGCATCATAATGGCCCTGCGCCACCACGGCGCCGTCGGCCACCAGCAGCACATCGGCGTCGCGCGGCGCATCGCGCACCATCGACACCATGTCGCGGACCAGGGCGACGGCAATGCCATCCGCGCTCAGCCGGTCGACGGCCTGGGAAATGGCCGGCGTGATGATGCTGACCAGGATCATGATCCGGTCCGCACCGGCCCGAACCGCCTGTCGCGCCTGATATTCGACCAGCGTCTGGCCGGCGAAATGCAGGGTGGCGCGAAGCGCTGCGGGCGAATCACCCGAAGCCCGGCTGGCACTGAGAATGGCCGCGAATGTCATATTGTCTGGAAACCGACCCGTTTTGATTGCAACGATCTTCTTGCAAGCCGAACGACGCAGCGCAAGCGAACGCTTTCAAATGCCGGTTGCGTCAGCCCTGTTGCAGGGTCGCCAGCGCACCGTGCAGGCGCTGCAAGACCCGCGGATCGCCCGGCACCGTCTCGACCGCCTCGTCCGCCAGCAGCATCAGGCTGGTCAGGCCGAAACTCGCCGCCAGCCCCTTGAGCCGCCACGCCGCCAATTCCCAATTGGCATCGGAGCGCGCCCGGCTCATCAGGTCGAGATGGCGCTCCGCGCTTTCCAGGAAAGCCACGCGCAGATCGGCGATCAGCACCGCGTCTTCACCAACGGCTGCGGCCAATGCCGCATTAAGAGCGCCAGGATCATAGGACATGAGGATGGATGCTATCGAAATTGCGTTAAGTTTTGGTAACAAGGCATTCCAGCGCGTGGAAAAGATGATAGGATCACACCCATGAATGGGGGCAGCACAATCGTCGAATTCTGGCGAGACGAAGCAAACGCGACCGCAAGCGAGTCGCGAACGGACGATGTCCTGCTGCTGAAGCAGGCCGTCCTGGACATTGACGACGCCCCTGGCGACGCGCAGGGCAAGGGCGAAAAGCTCGTGCGCAACGCCCGGATCGGCCTCGGCCTGCTGGCGGCGCTCTGGCTCGGCTTCGCGCTCTGGGCGACGATCGTGTCGGATCAGTGGCGCGCCGGCCCGGCCGCCTGGCCCGGCCTGGTCGCGACCCTGCTGGTCCCGATCAGCCTGCTTGCCATCGCCTATCTGCTGATCGTGCGCAACAGCCGCGCCGAATCCCGCCGCTATCTCGACACCGCCCATGCCCTGCGGACCGAGGCCGAATTGCTCGAACTGCGCCTCGGCCGGATCGCCGACCGGCTCGAATCCGCGCGCCAGACGATGCAGGACCAGGCCGAACTGCTCGACAGCTATGGCGCCGCCGCCAGCAGCAATATGGAGGCATCGGCCGAACTGATCGCCGGCCGCGCCCAGACCACCGCCGATCGCGCCGAAAGCGCCGAGCGCGCCGGCACGGCGCTGGTCACGCGGATGGACGCGCTGATCGCCGCCATGCCGCAGCTCGAGGAACGCGCCGTCCGCATGGCTGCGCAGATCATGGACAATGGCCATGCGCTGGCCGAACGGATCGACACGCTCGAAGCGCGCCTCCATGCGTTGGGCGAACTGTCCGACGAGACCCGCACCCGCACCCTGTCGGCGACCAAGAGCCTGTCGAGCCAGCTTGGCCAGTTGCAGGAAACGACGCGCAGCGCCACCGACGAGGTGAACGGCCTTGCCGACATCGCCGCCGGCCGGATCGAGACATCGGCACAGAGCGCGCGAGCCGCGATGGTCCTGACCCAACGGGATATCGATGCGCAATCCGCCGCGCTGGAAGCACTGGTCAATCGCGTCGCTGTGTCGCTGGGCGAAACCAGCGATGGCGCGGTGCGCGCCCTCACCCAGGATCTCGACCTGGTAGAGGCATCGCTGCGCGGCCGCCTCGAAACCTCGATGGATCAGGTGCGCGACACGATGGAGCGCGCGCAGGAAGGGCTTTCGACCCAGCGCGCCACGCTGGAGGCGCTGGTCGCCCGTGCCCAGGCCAGCATCGCCGCCACCAGCCAGAATGCGCTCGCCGCGCTCGGCCAGGATCTCGGCTCGATCGAGGATGATCTGCGCCAGCGGCTCGACGCCACCCTGCTTCAGGCCCGTGAGACGCTGGCCCTGACCGATGCCGGGCTGCGCGACCAGGCCGGCGCGCTCGACAGCCTCATCACCCGCTCGCGCGACAGCATCGCCGCGATCGGCACCGACACCGTCGCCGGTCTGGCCGACGATATTGGCGAAGTCGAAAGCCGCCTGCACCAGATCAACGACATGGTCGAAGGACAGCGCAGCCTGATGGCCGGGCTGCACGGCACTCTCAACCAGACGATCGACCAGGCCGAGGCACGTTTTGTCGCGCTGGAGGATAATGCCCTCGCCCGCAGCCAGAAACTGACCGAGGCACTGACCCGCCTGACCGAGGAAACGCGCCGGATCGACACCGCGCTACATGATGGCGGCACCACCGCTGAAAAGCTGATCGGCAATGCCGAAACGCTGATGGTCGCGCTCGACTCGAGCGTGCGCGAACTGGACGAAACCTATCCCGGCGCGCTCGCCCGCTTCGACGCCCGGCTGGAAACCAGCCGCGCCATGCTCGGCGCCGCGACGCCCGAACTGGAACGGCTGGAAGCCATTTCGGAGGCGCTGGTCGGCCGCACCCAGGAAGCCGAAGAGATGCTGCGCGGCCAGGGTCGCCGCCTCTCCGAGTGGCTGGAAAGCACCCAGAGCGGCATCGAATCCAACCGCGAACTGGTGGAGAAGCTGCGCACCGCGCTCGACGCAGCGCATGAGGATACGACCCGCATCACCGAAGGGGCCGGGCCGCTACTCATCACCGCGCTGCTCCGCGTCAAGGACACCGCCGAACAGGCCGCCGAGCGCGCCCGTCAGGCGCTCGGCCGGGCGATCCCCGACGCGGTGCAGAACCTGGCCGAAGCCAGCGAACAGGCGATGCAGCAGGCGGTCGGCGATCAGGTTTCGGCCCAGATCGAGAAACTGGCCGATGTCGCGGAAGAAGCCGTGCGCGCCGCGCACAATGCCTCGGACCGGCTGACCCGCCAGTTGATGACGATCGCGGACACCAGCGCCGGGCTCGAACAGCGAATAGAGGAAGCCGGCCGCGCCGCCGAGGACCGCGATCGCGACCATTTCTCGCGCCGCTCCGCCCTGCTGATCGAATCGCTCAACAGCACCGCGATCGACGTCGCCAAGATCCTGTCCAACGATGTGACCGACACCAACTGGTCGGCCTATCTCAAGGGCGATCGCGGCGTCTTCACCCGCCGTGCGGTCAAGCTGCTCGACGCCGGCGAATCCCGCGAAATCGCGCTCCATTATGACAATGACGCCGATTTCCGCGAGCATGTGAACCGCTACATCCACGATTTCGAGGCGATGCTGCGGATCATTCTGTCGGCGCGTGACGGCAATGCCCTGGGCGTCGCCATCCTTTCATCCGACATGGGCAAGCTCTATGTCGCCCTCGCCCAGGCGATCGAGCGCCTGCGCCAATAAGGATCAGGGGCGGCGTCCAGCCGCCCCATCCCCCTTTCTCAAGGCTGGAACAACACGCCGCCGGTCATCGGCTCGGGCGCGCCGGTAGTGCCGGGAAAGCTGATCGGCAGCCCTTTGAGGTGACGCACCGCCATATAGGCAAAGCCCTGCGCCTCCAGCGCGTCGCCATCCCAGCCCAGTTCGTCGACCGATCGGACATCGGCGCCGGTCCGCGCCGCCAGCATCGCCATCAGCGTCGCATTATGACGCCCGCCACCCGCCACATAGATGCGCGTCGGCCGCTCGGGCAGATGATCGACGCCCCGCGCCACCGCCTGCGCGGAGAAGGCGGTCAGCGTCGCCGCTCCGTCCGCCAGCGACAGCCCTTCGACCGGCGCGAGGGTGAAGGCTTCGCGGTCGATGCTCTTGGGCGGGGGCGCCGCGAACCAGGGATCGGCCATCATCGCCGCCAGCCGCGCCTCGTCCACCTGGCCCCGCACGGCGGTCGCGCCGCCCGCGTCATAGGCCGCATCCCCATGCGCCTGCATCCAGTTGTCGATCAGGCCGCTCGCCATGCCGGTATCGAAGGCGACCAGACCGCCGTCCGATCCGATCGCGGTGATATTCGCCACCCCGCCCAGGTTCAGGATGCCGACCGGCTTTGCCAGCCCGTCGGACAGTGCCCGGTGATAGACCGGCATCAGCGGCGCCCCCTGCCCGCCGGCGCGCACATCGGCGCTGCGCAGGTCGGCGACCACCGGAATGCCGAACGCGCCGGCCAGCACCGCGCCGTCGCCGATCTGCCAGGTCCAGCCCCGCTCGGGCCGGTGGGCGATAGTATGGCCATGAAAGCCGATCACGCCGATATCCTCCACAACATGGCCGCTGCGGCCCAGCATGTCGGCGATCGCGTCGATATGAAAATTGGTGAGGTCCATCTCCACCGCGCGGATCAGCGGGTCGTCACCCGGCGCGTCCATCGCCATTGCCCTCGCGCAGGCGGCGGCCAGCCGCTCGCGAAAATCATCGCTATAGGGCTGGGCGTGGAAGGCGACCGCTTCGGCCTGCCCTTCGCCGTCCGTCTCGATCAGCGCGGCGTCGATCCCGTCGCGCGAGGTGCCGGACATCAGACCGATTGCCAACATGATCGAATACTCCGCCTCTTTTCCACTCGCTGCCCCAATGCTACAGGCGCGCGTCATGAGCAACTATCAGTCCGATCTCCTCCGCCTGCTGGAAGCACGCGGCTACATCCACCAACTGACCGACGCGGAAGGGCTTGATGCCATGGCCGCCAAACAGGTGGTGCCGGGCTATATCGGCTTCGACCCGACCGCGCCGTCGCTCCATGTCGGCCATCTCGTGTCGATCATGATGCTGCGCCAGTTGCAGAAGGCGGGTCACAAGCCGATCGTCCTGATGGGCGGCGGCACCGGCAAGATCGGCGATCCCAGCTTCAAGGACGAGGCGCGCAAGCTGCTGACCGTCGACCTGATCCAGGAAAATGTCGCCAGCATCAAGCGCGTGTTCGAACGCTTCCTGACCTTTGGTGACGGCCCGACCGACGCGATCATGGTCGACAATGCCGACTGGCTCGACAAGCTGGAATATATCCCCTTCCTGCGCGACATCGGCCAGCATTTCTCGGTCAACCGGATGCTGAGCTTCGACAGCGTGAAGCTGCGCCTCGACCGGGAACAGTCGCTGAGCTTCCTCGAATTCAACTATATGATCCTCCAGGCCTATGATTTCCTGGAACTGTCGCGCCGCAGCGACTGCCGCCTGCAGATGGGCGGATCGGACCAGTGGGGCAATATCGTCAACGGCGTCGAACTGGCCCGCCGCGTCGACGGCACGCAGGTGTTCGGCCTCACCACGCCGCTGCTGACCAATGCCGACGGCACCAAGATGGGCAAGACCGTGGGCGGCGCCGTCTGGCTGAACCAGGATCAGCTGTCCGACTATGATTATTGGCAGTTCTGGCGCAACACCGCCGACGCCGACGTCTTCAACCGGCTGCGCCTGTTCACCGACCTGCCGATGGACGAGGTCAACCGCCTCGCCGCGCTGCAGGGCGCGGAGATCAACGAAGCCAAGAAGATCCTGGCGAACGAGGCGACGGCGCTTTGCCGTGGCGTCGAAGCCGCCGCTCTGGCCGCCGAAACGGCGCGCAAGACCTTCGAGGAAGGCGCGTCGGACGCCAACCTGCCGACCGTTGCGCTGGGTGCCGAGGGGCTGACCGTAGTCCAGGCAACCACCGGCCTTGGTTTTGCGACCTCCAACAAGGAAGTCCGGCGCAAGCTCGCCGAAGGCGCGATCCGGGTGAATGGCGAAGTCGTCACCGACCCGGCCGTCACGCTCAAGGCCGGCGACAAGCTCAGCTTCGGCGCCAAGAAGCACGGTCTGGTCACCGCCTGAGGACAAACAGGGTTTCAGCCGAGTTAACGCTAACAGGTAGGAAAGCCTCCACTTTCCGCCCGCTAGGCTGAAACCCATGTCCTCCTCGGTTTTCGCCAATCTCGGCCATGTCATGCGGTCGCGCGACCCGTCCGTCGATCAGCGGCGGGCGGCGCGCGACCTGGTCGACATGGTCAGCCACATCACCGCGGACGGCCGCACCCATGGCGTGCGGATCATCAATATCTCGCCGCTCGGCCTGATGTGCCGCACGGAAGAGTTGCTCACGCTGAGCGGTCGGGTGCTGATCTGGCTACCCGTGCTCAAGGATCGTCGCGCCCTCGTCCGCTGGAGCGAGGAAGGCCGCATCGGCCTGGAATTTGCCGAGCCGGTTCCGACCGCGGGCTATGACGCCATGATGGCGCTCATCCCACCGCGCCGGACCGCCTGGTAAAGGCTTCATCCCTCTCCAGCGTCTGACGCCCGCGCACCAGCGCCTCGGGCATCTGCGTCCGCAGGAAGGTCAGCATCGCCTCGCGCACCTCGCAGCGCAGGTCGAAGGCGATCCCGGCATTGCGCGCCGACAGCAGCCCGCGCAGCTCCAGCGCATCGGCGCGATGGTCGGTCACCTGCAAGATCGCCACCCGCCCGTCCCAGCGTCCGTTCGCCTTTACCGCCTCGACGAAGCGCGCGCGGATCCGCTCGATATCGGCGGTCGGATCGACATAGAGGAAGACGGTGCCCAGCAGGTCCGACGTCTTCGTGGTCCAGTTCTGGAACGGCTTTTCCAGAAAATAGGATACCGGCACCACCATGCGCCGGTCGTCCCAGATGCGCACGATGACATAGGTCAGCCTGATCTCCTCGATCCGCCCCCATTCCCCTTCGATGATGACGACATCGTCCAGCCGGATCGGCTCGGAAAAGGCCATCTGGATGCCCGCGATCAGATTTTTGAGCGCGGGTTGCGCCGCCGCGCCCACCGCCAGCGCGGCGAGGCCCGCCGACGCCATCAGCGACACGCCGATCGTCCGCACGCCCGGAATGGCGATCAGCATCATCGCGATCACGAAGAAGCCGACGATGCACTGGCAGATGCGATAGAGGATGCTGATCTTGGTGCGCTGCCGCCGCGCCTTCAGATTATCCTCGACGCTGATGTCGGCGCGCGCCTCCAGCATCGCCTTGCCGGCCCGCATCGCCCGAAAGATCAGCCAACCCACCAGCAGCGCGAATATCATCCGCGCCCCGATCGACCAGATATCCTCGATCCGCGTGCCCATCTCGATCGACTTGAGTCCGGCCCCCAACGCCAACAGCACCACCAGCCAGCGTGTCGGCTGGAAGATGGCCGGCAACAACAGGGGCTCGATCCGCGCCCGTTTCACCAGCCGCAGCGCGATCCAGTAGAGCGCCCAATGGACGACGAAGGCGACGACCACCGACAGCGCGATCGAAAGCGCGGCCATCGGCGTGATATGGGTCAGGCTGATGTCGGTCATGCCAGGGGCAACGCGGGCGCGCCGCATTTTGTTTCGCAGGTGCAGCAGGGTTTTTAGATACCCTATTGCCTTCCGAAATTTCCTTTCGTTCTTATCGAATGGCGTTTGGCAGGCCCTTCCTATTGCTCATAGTATCGCGCTAATGGATGAGCCGATGATGGAGATTTTGTCATGAAAACCATCTTTTACATGCTCATCATCATTCTCGGATTTTCGATTTCAGGCAGCGACGCGCGCGCCTCCAGTTCGTTAGGCATTTTTGCCGAATGTCTGGTCCAATATGATGCCGAGCGAATGAAGGCTTGGGTCAGTTGGGACGGGCCGGGCCTAATCTACAAAGAGCTTGGATCGATCGTCCCCCGGTCCGGCTGCGATCAATCTGGCAATTGGGATTATTGGAACTTCCGAGGCGCTCTGTCCGAAGCACTGTTGAAGGATAAATATGCGTCCAGACCGGTTCCGAACCTGGAGAATGCGAAACCAGTTACCGACATAGAAATGGCATTGGCGTGGGGGAATAATGACGGTCGGGAAGGCATGTTGCTGAATGTCTTCAGCGAATGCGAAGTGCGTAAAAATTCAAGAGAGATATTCCGAATCTTCATGACAAAATTCAGCAGCGATGCTGAAAATCAAATGCTAAAAATTCTCAAAAACAATGCCAGCACATGCAAATCCTTAGCCGGCAACATAAAAATAAGGATCAGCAACCAGGCACTCCGCGCAAGATTGGCAATTGCATTTTACCTGACAGACAAAGATGAAATTTCCGCAGAGAATTGAAAATTCGTTCAACATCGGGCTCCACGGAATCGGCCATACAGGTCAAACCTACCCCCCGCGCAGCAACCCGACCGCCGCATCCTTCTCGAACAAATACAGGCAGGTCCGCGCCGCCTGCCCCCGTTCGCTGTCCAGCCCGCCGTCGCGGTCGATCAGCAGATGGGCGTCGTCGCGCGCCGCGTCCACCAGCGCCGACACATGTTCGGGCGTCGCGATCTTCAGTTCCGCCTCGCCCGACTGGCGCGTGCCCAGCACCTCGCCCGCGCCGCGCAGCTTCAGATCCTCCTCGGCGATGCGGAAGCCGTCATTGGTCTCGCGCATCAGCGCCAGCCGCGCCCGCGACGTCTCGCCCAGCGCATTGCCGCGCAGCAACAGGCAGACCGACGGCTTGTCGCCGCGCCCCACCCGGCCGCGCAGCTGGTGCAACTGGGCGAGGCCAAAGCGGTCCGCCCCCTCGATCACGATCAGGCTGGAGTTGGGCACGTCGACGCCGACCTCGATCACCGTCGTCGCGACCAATATCTGGGTGCGGTTGGCGGCAAAGGCCTCCATCGCCGCATCCTTGTCCGGCCCCTTCATCTTGCCATGGACCAGCCCCACCCGGTCGCCAAAACGCTGGCGCAGCGTCTCGGCGCGCATCTCGGCCGCCGCCTGGTCACTTGTCTCGCTTTCCTCGACCAGCGGGCATACCCAATAGGCCTGCCCGCCGCCCTCGACATGGCGGGCCAGCCCCTCGACCACCTCGTCCAGCCGGTTGGCGGACATTACCAAAGTCTGGATCGGCTGGCGCCCGGGCGGCATCTCGTCCAGCCGCGACACATCCATCTCGCCATAATAGGTCAGCGTCAGCGTGCGCGGGATCGGCGTCGCCGTCATCACCAGCAGATGCGGGGACCGCTCGGCCTTGCTCGCCAGCATCATCCGCTGCGCCACGCCGAACCGATGCTGCTCGTCGATCACGGCCAGCCCCAGCGCCTTATACTGCACCTTCTCCTGAAAGATCGCGTGCGTGCCGACCAATATATGGATGCTGCCATCGGCCAGCCCCATCAGCGTCGCCTCGCGCACCTTGCCCTTTTCGCGGCCGGTCAGGATCGCGATCTCGATCGGCAGACCCGACGCCATCTTGCGCAGCGTCTCATAATGTTGTCGCGCCAATATTTCGGTCGGCGCCAGCATTGCCCCCTGCATCCCGGCCTCGACCGCGTTCAGCAGCGCCATCAGCGCCACCAAAGTCTTGCCCGATCCGACATCGCCCTGCAGCAGGCGCAGCATCGGCGTGCCCTGCGCCATGTCGCCCTCGATCTCCCCGATCGCGCGGCGCTGGGCACCGGTCGGGGCAAAGGGCAGCTTCAGCATCGCCCGCAGCCGCCCGTCGCCGCTGATCGGCACGCCGCGCCGCCGCCGCGACGATTGTCGCACCAGCATCAGCGCCAGTTGCCCGGCGAAAATCTCGTCATAGGCCAACCGCTCGCGCGCCTGCGCGTCGGTCGGGTCGGCATGGAAGCGCTCCAGCGCCGCGCGCCAGGCCGGCCAGCCCTTCTGGGCCAGCAGGCTCGGCTCGATCCATTCGGGCAGTTCGGGCGCGCGGGCCAGCGCCTGCCCCACCAGATCCCGCATCCGGTTGTTGGTCAGCCCTTCCGACAGGCCATAGACGCTTTCGCGCGCCGGCACGGTGTCGGCCTCCTCGGGCGGCAACACATAGTCGGGATGGACCATCTGGAGGTTGTCGCCATAGGCTTCCAGCTTGCCCGACACGAATTTCGCTTCGTTCAAGGGCAACAGCTTGCGCGGCCAGGCGCTGTTGCGGCCGAAATAGACGAGGGAGACGGCATTGCCATGCGCGTCCACCGCCTGCACGCGAAAGGGCGCGCGCGCATTGCCGCTGGCGCGATGATCGACCGGGGTCAGCATGATTCCGATCACCTTGCCGGCGTCGGCCATGTCCAGTTCGTCGATCAGCTTTCGGTCGACATAATTGACCGGCAGATGGAAGGCGACATCGACCGCCCGCGCCAGCCCCAGCCGTTCGAGCGGACGGGCCAGCGCCGGGCCAATGCCCTTGAGCGCAGAGATTTCGGCAAAGAGCGGATTGAGAATATCGGGTCGCATGGCTATCTGACGGCTCTAGAGCATTTTCGAGACGGCCGGAACGGCCGGCGGCTCGGAAAATGCGACAAACGAAAACGCCAGCCGGGACGGTCATGCAAATATCCGATCGGCTGGTTCGGCATGTCCGTTAAAGGAACAAATTGTGAACGACAACCCGCTGATGCGTCGCCTGAAATTCCGCGCCTGGCACCGTGGCACGCGTGAGGCGGATTATACGGTCGGCGGCTTCTTCGAACGCTACCATGCGACCTGGAACGACGAGCAGATCGCCTGGTTCGAACGCTTCATGGACGAGCAGGACGCCGACATCATCGGCTGGGCACTCGGCACCATCGCCGTGCCGGAAGAATGGAAGGGACCGATGATGGACCAGTTCCTGAAGCTCGATTTCGTCAAGATCGAGAACTGAACATTCCTCCCCTACAAGGGGAGGGGGACCACGAAGTGGTGGAGGGGCATCCCCCCTCTCGATAGGGTGACACCCCTCCGTCAGGCCTTCGGCCAGCCACCTCCCCTTAGAGGGGAGGATTTTTGAAGATGATGGACCCATGACCGATCTCCAGAAAATCCTGAAGGCGAAGGCGCCGCTCACCCTGTCCGGCGTGCCGGCCGGCTTCCAGCCCTGGCTGCTGGCGGACATCGCCCGCGCTGCGCCGACACGTGCCGTCTTCGTCGCTTCGGACGAGCAACTGATGCGCGCGGTCGCCGACACCGCCCATTATTTCGCGCCAGAGATCGAGATCATCGAAATCCCCGCCTGGGACTGCCTGCCCTATGACCGGGCCAGCCCCTCGCTCCGCACCGCGTCGGCCCGCCTCGCCGGTCTCCATGCGCTCCAGGCAAAACCAAAAGGGCCGCAACTGGTCCTCACCACCCTCAACGCCCTGACCCAGCGCACCCTTACCCCGTTCCGCGTCCGCCAGCTGGTCGCGCGCCTCGCCCCCAAGGAGCGGATCGCGATCACGCGCCTCGCCGACATGCTGCAATCCAACGGCTATGTCCGCACCGACACCGTTCATGATCGCGGCGAATTCGCCATTCGCGGCGGCATCGTCGACCTGTTTCCCGGCGGCGAGGAACAGCCGCTGCGCCTCGACTTCTTCGGCGACGAGATCGAGACGGTGCGCCGCTTCGACCCGACCGACCAGCGCACCACCGGCAGCGTCGACGGCTTCACCCTGCTCCCCGCGTCCGAGGCGCTGCTCGACGAAGACACGATCAAGCGCTTCCGCGGCCGCTATCGCGAAACCTTCGGCGCGACCGCGACCGGCGATCCGCTCTATCAGGCGGTGAGCGAAGGCCGGCGCCTGGCCGGCATGGAACATTGGCTGCCTTTGTTCGAGGAAAAGCTGGTTCCGCTGGCCGAACATCTGGGCGATGACGCGATCATCGTCCGCGACCATGGCGTGGTCGGCGCGGCCGACGCCCGGTTCGATGCGATCCGTGACTATCATGCCAACCGCATCGCCGCGAAATCGGCCGATCCCGGCGCCTATCGCCCGCTCAAGCCCGAAGCCCTCTATCTCGACGCCGCCGAGTGGGACGCCACCGCCGCCAGCTGGCCGATGCACGCCACCACTCCCTTCCATGAACCCGAAAGCGCCACCGTCCTCGACTTCGCCGTCGACGGCCCGCGCGACTTCGCGCCGGAACGCGCGCAGAACGTCAATGTCTATGAGGCGGTCGGCAAGCATATCGACGCCCTGCGCCGCACGAAGAAGAAGGTGGTGATCGCCAGCTATTCGGCCGGCGCGCGCGAGCGCCTGTCCGGCCTGCTCGCCGATCATGGCGTCGCCCGCCTCGCCGCCGCCGACAGCTGGCAGGAAGCACTCGGCACCGCGGCGGGTGGCAGCGCCGTCCTCACCGTGCTCGGCCTCGACCATGGCTTCACCGCGCCCGACGTCGCCGTCCTCACCGAACAGGATATGCTGGGCGATCGCCTGGTCCGCCGCGCCAAGCGCAAGAAGAGCGCCGACGCCTTCCTCGCCGAACTCGCCACCCTCTCCCCCGGCGACCTCGTGGTCCATATGGACCATGGCATCGGCCGCTATGAAGGGCTGACACAGATCCCGGTCAGCAAGACCGCGCATGACTGCGTCGCCCTCTCCTATGCCGGCGGCGACAAGCTCTATGTGCCGGTCGAAAATCTCGAAGTCCTCTCCCGCTACGGCTCCGACAGCGAGGGTGTGAGCCTCGACAAGCTCGGCGGCGAGGCCTGGCAGCGGCGCAAGGCGCGGATGAAGGAGCGGATCCGCGAGATTGCGGGCGAGCTACTCAAGACCGCCGCCGAGCGCGCCCTGCGCCCCGCCGAGATCGCCGAGCCGGATGCCGCCGGCTATCCCGCCTTCGTTGACCGCTTCCCCTATCAGGAAACCGACGATCAGGACCGCGCGATCGGCGATGTCATCGAAGACCTTGGCGCCGGCCGCCCGATGGACCGTCTGGTCTGCGGCGATGTCGGCTTTGGCAAGACAGAGGTCGCGCTGCGCGCCGCCTTCGTCGCCGCCATGGCCGGCATGCAGGTGGTGGTGATCTGTCCCACCACCCTGCTCGCGCGCCAGCATCACATGAATTTCGTCGAGCGCTTCCGCGGCTTCCCGGTGGAAATCGCCCGCCTCTCCCGTCTCGTGCCCGACAAGGAGGCGAAAGCGACCAAGGCCGGCCTCGCCGACGGCACGATCGACATCGTCGTCGGCACCCACGCCCTGCTCGCCAAGGGGCTGGAGTTCAAGCGCCTCGGCCTCGTCATCGTCGACGAGGAACAACGTTTCGGCGTCACCCACAAGGAACGGCTGAAGTCCCTCAAGACCGACGTCCATGTCCTCACCCTCACCGCCACCCCGATCCCGCGCACGCTCCAGATGGCGATGTCGGGCCTGCGCGAACTGTCGGTCATCCAGACCCCGCCGGTCGATCGCCTGGCGGTGCGCACCTATATCATGTCCTGGGACGGCGTCGTCATCCGCGAGGCGCTGCTGCGCGAACATTATCGCGGCGGCCAGAGCTTCTTCGTCGTGCCGCGCATCGCCGACCTCACCGAGGTCGAGGAATTCCTGCGCACGCAAGTGCCCGAGGTGAAGCCGATCGTCGCCCATGGCCAGATGAGCGCCACCGATGTCGAGGAGCGCATGTCCGCCTTCTACGACAAGCGCTATGACGTGCTGCTCTCCACCACCATCGTCGAATCCGGCCTCGACATCCCCAGCGCCAACACCCTCATCATCCACCGCGCCGACCGCTTCGGCCTTGCCCAGCTCTACCAGTTGCGCGGTCGCGTCGGCCGGTCGAAGACGCGCGCCTATGCCTATTTCACCACGCCCGCCAACCGCATCATCACCGAAACCGCGGAAAAGCGGCTGAAGGTGCTGTCCGATCTCGATACGCTCGGCGCCGGCTTCCAGCTCGCCAGCCATGATCTCGACATTCGCGGCGCCGGCAATCTGGTCGGCGACGAGCAGTCGGGCCACATCAAGGAAGTCGGCTTCGAACTCTACCAGTCGATGCTGGAGGACGCGATCATGGACGCCAAGGCCGGCGGCGCCGGTCTCGAAGCGCGCCGCGACAGCTTCTCGCCACAGATCAGCGTCGACGCGCCGATCATGATCCCCGAAGAATTCGTGCCGGACCTTGACCTGCGCATGGGTCTCTATCGCCGCATCAACGAGCTGGAGGACCGCCAGGGGCTGGAGGCCTTCGCCGCCGAGCTGATCGACCGCTTCGGCAAGCTGCCCGCGCCGACCCAGAACCTGCTCAAGATCATCGAGATCAAGCAGAATTGCCTCAAGGCCAATATCGCCAAGATCGATGTCGGGCCAAAGGGCGCGCTGGTCAGCTTCTTCGAGGATCGCTTCCCCAACCCCGCAGGCCTGGTCGCCTATGTCCAGCGGCTCGACGGCGTCGCCCGCCTGCGCCCGGACAGCAAGGTCGTCGTCACCCGCGCCTGGCCCGATCCCGCCGCCCGCCTCAACGGCGCGCTGCAACTGTCAAAGGGCCTGGCCAAGGCGGCGGGCTGAGCGCACCCCACCGCCTTGGGCGCAAAACGACTGCGGCAATGAGTATGCGATCGGGTTTCACCGTTTCCGGAACCGTCGCCGTCATCCGGCAGATGATCCATACTGCCCACCGGGAAAGGCATCGCAAATAACCGATGCTTTGTTGACGCACAAAATCGCATCGGATAATTACGATGTATGAACATGGAAGACGCCCTCTCGATTCTCTCCGCCCTGGCGCATCCGACCCGGCTCGACGCCTTTCGCCTGCTCATCCGCCACGAACCTGACGGGCTGTCGACCGGTGCCCTGGTCGACGCCTCGGGGCTTACCCAGAGCACCTTTTCGACCCATCTGGCCGTGATGGCGAAGGCGGGCCTGGTCCAATCCGAAAAACGTGGCCGCCAACAGATCCAGCGCGCCAATCTCGACGTGCTCAAGGGGCTGATGATCTATCTCGCCAGGGATTGCTGCCAGGGGCGCGCGGAACTGTGCGAACCGCTGCTGGCTGAACTGACCTGCTGCTGAAGGGGACAATAATGACCGATATCGTGATCTATCATAATCCCGACTGCGGCACCTCGCGCAACGTGCTGGCCATGATCCGCAATGCCGGCATCGAACCCCATGTCGTCGAATATCTGAAGACCCCGCCGAGCCGGACGCGGCTGACTGATCTGATCGCGCGCGCCGGCATCACGCCCCGCGCGCTGCTGCGTGAAAAGGGCACGCCCTATGCCGAACTCGGCCTTGCCGACGACAGCCTCGACGACGCAGCCCTGGTCGACGCGATGATGGCCCATCCCATCCTCATCAACCGCCCGCTGGTGGTGTCGCCGCTGGGCGTGAAACTGTGCCGCCCCTCGGAGACCGTGCTGGACCTGCTGCCCGGCGAACAGCGCGGCACGTTCGTGAAAGAAGGTGGTGAAGTCGTCGAATTGAGCCGGCGATGATTCTGTCCGTCCGCCCTGCAACGAGGGATGATGCAGACGCCATCGCCACCATCTATGCGCATCATGTCCTGCACGGCACCGCGACCTACGAAGTCGTGCCGCCGACCGTTGCCGAGACGATGGAGAAGATCATGGCGACAACCGGACGACACTGGCCATTTCTCGTCGCCACCGATGGAACCGACGTCGTGGGCTATGCCTATGCCACGCAGTTTCGCGATCGCCCGGCCTACGCCTATGCCTGCGAAAACAGCATCTATGTCGCCCACGACCGGCGCGGCGCCGGTATCGGCAAACGACTTCTCGTCGCGCTGCTGGCGGCGGCGCAGGCCCATGGCTTCCGGCAGATGGTTGCCGTCATCGGCGGCGGCGAACCAGCCTCGGTCGCCCTGCACGGCGCCTGCGGCTTCGAACAGGTCGGCCGCCTGACCGGCATGGGCTGGAAAGCCGGCCGCTGGCTCGACACGGTTTACATGCAGATCGCCCTGGGCGACGGCACCGCCAGCGCGCCCGACGCGCCGGGTCGGACACTCGCGGACAAGGCGTAACATCATGTCCCTCTTCGAACGCTATCTCTCGCTGTGGGTCGCCTTGTGCATCATCGTCGGGATCAGCCTTGGCCATCTGTCCCCTTCCGCCTTCGCGACAATCGCCGCGCTGGAGGTCGCCAACGTCAATCTCGTCGTTGCGCTGCTCATCTGGCTGATGATCGTGCCGATGCTGCTGCGGGTCGATTTCGGCGCGCTGCACGGGCTGCGCCGGCACTGGCGCGGAATCGGCGTTACGCTGGTGGTGAACTGGGCGATCAAGCCCTTTTCGATGGCGCTGCTGGGCACCGTCTTCCTGGGCTGGCTCTTTGCCCCCTGGCTACCCGACGGCGCCGCCACCTCCTATATTGCCGGCCTCATCCTGCTGGCCGCGGCCCCCTGCACGGCCATGGTGTTCGTCTGGTCCAATCTGGTCGATGGCGACCCCAATTACACGCTCAGCCAGGTTGCGTTGAACGACCTCATCATGGTCTTCGCCTTCGCGCCGTTGGTTGGGCTGCTGCTCGGCGTCGCCGCGATCACCGTGCCGTGGGATACGCTGGCCCTCTCGGTCGGCCTCTACATCGTCGTGCCGGTACTGTTCGCGCAGTTGCTTCGCCGCGCCCTCCTGCGCGGCGGCGAGACGCGGCTCCAGCGCGTCCTGTCAGCGCTCGGGCCGGTCAGCCTGTCCAGCCTGCTGCTGACCCTGGTCCTGCTGTTCGGCTTCCAGGGCGAACAGATTGTCCGACAACCGCTGGTCATCGCCCTGATTGCCGTGCCGATCCTGTTTCAGGTCTATCTCAATGCCGGTATAGCCTATTGGCTCAGCCGCCGGCTCGGTGTGGCCTGGTGCGTTGCCGGCCCTTCGGCGCTGATCGGCGCATCCAACTTCTTCGAACTGGCCGTGGCCGCCGCCATCAGCCTCTTCGGCCTCAGTTCGGGCGCAGCCCTGGCCACGGTCGTCGGCGTCCTGGTCGAAGTGCCGGTGATGCTGTCGATCGTCGCCTTGGTGAAGCGGACCCGCCCCTGGTATGAGAAAGCGATGACCGCATGAGATTGCGCAATCTTCCCGATCCCGATCACCTCCCGGCGCTTGACAAGGCATTTGCGCTGCCGCGTCCCGCCATCGGCCTCGGCCCGGACCAGCCGCCGCCGCGCGTCCTGCTCCTTTATGGCTCGCTGCGGGAGCGCTCCTTTTCCCGCCTGTCGGTGGAAGAGGCGGCGCGCCTGCTGCAATATTTCGGTGCCGAAACAAGAATCTTCGATCCGAGCGACCTGCCGCTGCCCGATCAGGTGGCCGGTGACGATCATCCGGCGGTGCATGAATTGCGCGACCATGCGCTCTGGTCCGAAGCCATGGTCTGGTGCAGCCCGGAACGGCATGGCCAGATCAGCGGCATCATGAAGACCCAGATCGACCATCTTCCGCTCCAGATGGGCGGAATGCGGCCGACACAGGGCCGCGCACTGGCGGTCATGCAGGTGTCGGGCGGGTCGCAATCCTTCAACGCCGTCAACACGCTCCGCCTGCTGGGCCGCTGGATGCGGATGTTCACCATTCCCAACCAGTCGTCCGTGGCGATGGCCTACAAGGAATTTGACGAGGCCGGGCGGATGCGGCCATCCAGCTATTATGACCGCATCGTCGACGTGATGGAGGAACTGGTGCGCTTCACCATCCTCTTGCGTCCCCACGCCGCCCAGCTTGTCGACCGCTATTCGGAACGCAGGGAAGAAGGGATTCTAACAGCCTCCGCCCCAGACCATTCCGCAATCGCGACGGCCCCGCAATCCTGAGGGCCGATCGCACGCCTCTCAGCCCGCGACCACCCCGATCTCCAGCGCGTCCCCACCTTCCACGATCGCGATCAGCCGATCGACATTGGGGTGCGCACCCGGCCGGTTGCGGGCATCCGCCGTATGTTCGGCAAACACCGCCAGCCCATGCTCTGCCGCCGCTGCATCCAGCGTGCCAAACACCTGCCGCAAATAGGCATAGACGGCCAGCGAGCCCTGCTTGCCCGGCTGGTTCTCGATGCTGGCGACGATCGTGCCGGTCGCGTCTTTCAGGTCGATGCGGGCGATGCCGTCGATCGGCGGCAGCAGTTGGAGATTGTCCTTGAACGTCGCACCCGGTTGAATCATCGCTGGTTTCCCGCCTCGAAAAATTATCAGCGCGGGCCTCTATCAACTTCTCGTGCCCCCGGCCAGACAGCTCAGGCGCGCCCGCACCTCATCCGCCCGGCGGCGGCATCGCCGCTTCCGATGCGGTCAGGTCCAGCACTTCGAAGCCCTGTGCCGGCACCCGGCGCCGGATCATTGATCCCTTGGGAACCACATATTGATATTTGGGCGTGATGCGCTCGATCCGATAGCTGCCGGATGGATTTTCCTCGCCGACCTTGGCACTCGCCGCATAGCGCCGTCCCGCAACCTGCTTCAGGATCGCCGGCGCCCAGGCGGGCGATCGCGACCCCCGCAATATCTCCGCCTCCTCGGTGCGCCCATCCGGCCGGACCCAGAAACCCACATCCACCCACTGGATGCTGGCCAGATCGGACGAATTGACCGGCATTACGTCCGCATTGCCAAAGGCCCGCGCATTATTGTTCGCCTCGGCTGCCGCATCGCCGGGATAGGATGGCTGCCAGATCAGCACCGGCGGCCCGTCCTGGTTCGTGCCGATCGTCCCGGCCAGCCGGGTGATTTCCGCATCATCGCCAGCCCGCACCGCCAGTCGCAGGCGCACCACGCGCAGGGCGGTGCGAAAGCCCGGTTCCTGCGCGATCGACCGTCGCTCCAGCGCGTCCAGCATCGCCCTCGCCTCGCGCACTTTGCCCAGCGCGCCGGCCAGCCACACCCGCTTCATCCCCGCCATCATCGCCGGATAGGCCTGCCCTTCGGCCAGCGCCTGCTCCTCTATCCCCCGAAAAGTCGATTCCGCCTGACGATAGCGGCCCAGCTTGATCCACATGTCGCCCAGCGCCGTGGCGGATGCCTGCACCGCCACATCGTTCGCCGGCAGATTGTCGCGCAGCGTCTTCACCTGCCCGGCTACCGCACGGCGATAATCATCCTGGTCGCCCTCATGCAATGACACCGTCGCCATCGCTTCATAGATGGCGGCCACCGCGCGCGGGGCCTCCGCCCCCCTGTCCTTGTTGCGGCTGATCGCTGCGGCCAGCAGTCCCTTGGCATGCACATATTCGCCATTGCGGAACCGCTGTTCGGCCAGGGCGATCGTCGCCTGCGCATCGCGCAGCGGCGTGCATTCGCCGCGCGCACATTTCGCCTGTTCCTCGACCAGCCTCTCGCCTGTCACGATGATATCGGGCGAGGCTGCCTGCAACAGCAGCAGAAGGGCGAACATGATGATTTTTCTCCCGTTATCCCGGCTTCATAGTGCCGGATCGACGGGCGGTTACAACCCTGAAGGCGCGGGACTTGCCATCGATGTGCGCCCCTTTCCTATTTGGATTTTCTCTGGTCTATCCTGGCGAATGAGCAGCCCTGCCCTTGCGTTCGCCCCTTCACCCCAGATGATGACCATGATGGCGCCCCATCATGACCCAAATGTCGCGTCGGCATGACCCAAGTGGCGCGCGACAGGCACACAACCGTGACCCAGCAGCCGCGTCACAGGCGCGCCTATATGATGCATCCGTGCCTTTTCCCGCGCAAAAGCCCGGAAAACAGCAAGCAAGAACGGTGTGAACTTTGAGTTTGATGACCCTGGCGTGACGTTCGCTATCGGACCAGCCGGATCAGATGCCGCCCGGCACCGGGGTCCAGCCCCCCTCCGCCAGCGCGGCGCTGAGGTCCGTGATGCACGCATCCAGCACCGCCTGGTCGGTCGAGCGAACGACAAAATTGGCGCCGGTGCGGCCTTCGCGGAAGAAGGGGTAGCTGCCGATCTGGACGCCCTCATGGGCGCGCTCGGTGGCGCCGAGCAGGTCGGCGATCTCGCTTTCCGCGACCCAGCAGCCGATCGTCGCGGAGAGGACGGGCATGCCCCCTTCCAGCGTGCCGGTCAGACTGTCGAGCATGCCGGCGGTGATATGCGGAACGCCGGCCATGATGAAGATATTGCCATGACGGATGCCCGGCGCGCCCGACATCCGGTTTTCGATGAGGTCGGCGCCGGCCGGCACCCGCGCCATGCGCAGCCGCGCATCGGTCAGGCCGCCACGCGTGACATAATAGCGCTCCAATATCGCCCGTGCCTCGGGATGGATTTCGACGCCGACGCCCAGCGCCGCGGCGATCGCATCGACCGTGATATCGTCATGGGTCGGGCCGATGCCACCGGTGGTGAAGAGATAGTCGTTGCGGGCACGCAGTATGTTGACCGCCTCGACGATCGCCTCCTCCACATCGGGCACCACCCGCACCTCGCGCAGGCGGATGCCCTGGACATTGAGCCAGGTGGCGATCTGCGCGACATTCTTGTCCTGGATGCGGCCGGACAGGATTTCATCGCCGATCACGACCAGCGCGGCGGTCCAGATCCGGTCGTTCATGCCAGCGACTCCGCACGGGCGGCGAGCGCCATCAGCCGGGCCAGCCGATCGGGCGGCAGGATGTCCGACGGCTTGTAGCTGGCTTCGAAGATCGGCACGTCGGCGGGCAAGGCGGCCCAGTCCGACCGATCCACCACGAAGATCGCCGCATCGGGCCGGATCGCCGATCGATCGTCCAGCGTGCCGACGCGGATCGCCGCGCCCGCCCGGCCGAGACGGGGATAGAAGCTCCAGACCGCCGTGCCGCAACTGGCGCAGCGGACGATCACCTGGGTCTTGCCGCTGCCGGTCGGCACGACATGTTCGCTGAGGTCGCCGGACAGGAGATGAAGATGATCGACCTCGACAAAGGCGTTGACCGCGGACGCAGCACCGCTCTGGCGCTGGCACAGGCTGCAATGGCAGTTGTTGACGAAAATGGGGTCGGCATCGACCCGATAGCGCACCTCACCACAGGCGCATCCGCCTTCCATCACCATGTCCGTTTCTCTTTTCCTGATAGCGACCGAGGGGCTGAGCGAAGACACTCGCAATGCCGGATCGCAGGGTCTATATCAACCACATGACCGAATATATGACGATGACGGCCGATGCGCCGGTTTCCCGCTCGACCGCGATCAAGCTCTACGACGCGGCCGGTTTCGACGGCATGCGCAAGGCCGGCCGGCTGGCCGCCGAGATTCTCGATGCGCTGGCGCCCCATGTGGTGCCGGGCGTGAGCACCGGCGAGCTGGACGACATCGTCCGCCGCATGACGCTGGACGGCGGCGGCGTGCCGGCGACGCTGGGCTATCGCGGCTATACCCATAGCTGCTGCATCTCGCTCAACAATGTCATCTGCCATGGCATTCCGGGCGACTATAAGCTCAAGGACGGCGATATCCTGAATATCGACGTTACCCCGCTGGTCGATGGCTGGCACGGCGACACCAGCCGCATGTTCATCGCCGGGGAAGCGCCGATCAAGGCGAAGCGACTGGTCGAGATCACCTATGAATGCCTGATGCTGGGCATCGAGCAGGCCAAGCCCGGCAATCATCTGGGCGACATCGGCCATGTCATCCAGCGCCATGCCGAAAAACATCGTTATGGCGTGGTCCGCGATTTCTGCGGCCATGGCCTGGGCCGCGTCTTCCACGACAGCCCCGAAGTGGTCCATGTCGGCCGCCCCGGCACCGGCCCGGAATTGAAGCCCGGCATGTTCTTCACGATCGAACCGATGATCAATATCGGCAAGCCCGGCGTGAAGATGCTGGACGATGGCTGGACGGCGGTGACGCGCGACCGCACCCTGTCGGCCCAGTTCGAGCATAGCATCGGCATCACCGAAACCGGCTGCGAGATTTTTACCAAGAGCCCTACCGGCCTCGACTGCCCGCCTTACGCGCGCTGATTTTTGCCTGCCTGATGGCGGTCCCAAAGGCCCGCTCCGTTCATGCCATGGGGATCATTTCAGCCGGCATCGACGGGGCGGGCCTTTTGCATGATGGACGGTTCAACCGCTGCCCAAAAAACAGGCATAGTGACATGATATTGCCCAGAATCCGGGCAATATGGACAAAGATTGCTGCATCGCCGAAAGCAGGCCTAGCGATTCGCCATTTGGCACGGTAATTGATTGTTAAGGGAGACGGCGCTTGCCTCGGGGGGCATGATGATCGTCACTTGAAGGTTTGGATGCGGGTCGCGCCCGCATCCGGTCGTGCGTCATGGGTTGGGATTAAGTGATGAAAAAGATCGAGGCGATCATCAAGCCGTTCAAGCTGGACGAGGTGAAGGAAGCGCTGCACGAAGTGGGCGTGTCCGGGATCACCGTCACCGAGGCGAAGGGCTTCGGCCGCCAGAAGGGCCATACCGAACTCTATCGCGGCGCCGAATATGTCGTCGATTTCCTGCCCAAGGTAAAACTGGAAGTCGTCGTCGACGACGCGCTGGCCGACCGGGTCGTCGAAGCGATCTGCAGCGCCGCCCAGACCGGCCGCATCGGCGACGGCAAGATCTTCATTTCCGCCATTGAGGGCGCGGTGCGCATCCGCACCGGCGAACGCGACAGCGACGCCATCTGATTTTCGACAGGTTCTAGCCGGCGGACAGGGGTTCGGCGGACACAGGCTTCAACTACCCCTTCGGGGGGGTATCCATAGAGAAGGGCAACTGCACATGGCCAACACGCCAAAAGACATCCTGAAGATGATCGAGGAAAAGGAAATCGAGTGGGTCGATGTCCGCTTCACCGATCCCAAGGGCAAGTGGCAGCACCTGACCATGGTGTCGAGCGTGCTGGGCGAAGATGAGTTGACCCAGGGCCTGATGTTCGACGGTTCGTCGATCGAAGGCTGGAAGGCGATCAACGAATCGGACATGATCCTGAAGCCCGATCTGGACGCCGTCTATGTCGATCCTTTCAGCGCCACCCCGATGCTGATCATCTTCTGCGACATCGTCGAGCCCGACACCGGCGAACTCTACAGCCGCGATCCGCGCTCCTGCGCCAAGCGCGCCGAGGCATTCGTCAAGTCGGCCGGCTTTGGCGACACCATCTATGTCGGCCCGGAAGCCGAATTCTTCATGTTCGACGATGTGCGCTTCGAGAATGACTATTCGCAGAGCTACTTCAAGATCGACGACATCGAACTGCCGACCAACACCGGCAAGGAATATGAAGGCGGCAACCTGGGCCACCGTCCGCGTGCCAAGGGCGGCTATTTCCCCGTCGCGCCGGTCGATCCCTGCACCGACATCCGCGCCGAAATGGTTTCGACCATGCTCGAAATGGGCCTGCCCTGCGACAAGCACCACCATGAAGTCGCTGCCGCCCAGCATGAACTCGGCCTGACCTTCGGCACGCTGGTCCAGACCGCCGACCGCATGCAGATCTACAAATATGTCGTGCAGATGGTCGCCCAGGCCTATGGCAAGACCGCGACCTTCATGCCCAAGCCGATCGCACAGGATAACGGTTCGGGCATGCACACCCACATGTCGATCTGGGACGCTGGCAAGCCGCTGTTCGCGGGCGAAGGCTATGCCGGCCTGTCCGACATGTGCCTCTACTTCATCGGCGGCGTCATCAAGCATGCCAAGGCCCTCAATGCCTTCACCAACCCGACCACCAACAGCTACAAGCGTCTGGTGCCGGGTTTTGAAGCCCCGGTCCTGCTGGCTTACTCGGCCCGCAACCGTTCGGCCTCCTGCCGTATTCCCTACGGCGCCGGTGCCAAGGCGAAGCGCGTCGAGTTCCGCTTCCCCGACGCCATGGCCAACCCTTATCTCTGCTACGCCGCGCTGCTGATGGCCGGCCTCGACGGCATCGAGAACAAGATCCATCCGGGCGCCGCGATGGACAAGAATCTCTATGATCTGCCGCCCGAAGAACTGAGCCAGGTGCCGACCGTTTGCGCCTCGCTGCGTGAAGCGCTCAACAGCCTGGAAGCCGACTATGAGTTCCTGCTCAAGGGCGACGTGTTCACCAAGGACCAGATCGATGCCTATATCGAACTGAAGTGGCCCGAAGTGTATCGCTGGGAAATGGCCCCCTCGCCGGTCGAATTCGACATGTATTACAGCGCCTGACCCTTTCACAGGTCGCTGCAAGAGAGGCCCGGTCGCGCAAGCGGCCGGGCCTTTTTTTCGTTGCGGGAAGGATCAACAACTCCCACATGGAGCCGATGAGCCTGATCGCCGACTTTCGCCTGGCATCCCCCATCATCCAGGCGCCGATGGCGGGCATATCGACGCCGGCGATGGCGGCGGCCGTCAGCAATGCTGGGGCGTTGGGGTCCATCGCCGTGGGCGCGACCGATGCGGCGGGCGGGCGCGTCATGATTGCGGAAACACGCGCGCTGACCGACCGGCCGTTCAACGTCAATCTGTTCGTCCATGCGCCGCCCCGTATCCGCCCGGCCGAGGAAGCGGCATGGCTCGACGCGCTGGTGCCGCTTTTTGCGGCACAGGGCGCCGGGCCGCCGGCCGCTCTCGACACCATTTATCGCAGTTTTGCAGACGACCCGGCGATGCTCGACCTATTGGTCGAAACGCGGCCGCGCGTGGTCAGCTTCCATTTCGGGCTGCCCGGCGCGCAGCAGATCGCAGCGCTCAAGCAGGCGGGGTGCCTGTTGCTGGCATCCGTCACCAATTTGGACGAGGCCGCCGCCGCGCGCACCGCCGGGATCGATGTTCTGGTGGCGCAGGGATTTGAAGCCGGCGGCCATCGCGGCATGTTCGATCCCGATGCGGCCGATGCGATGCTCGGCACCTTCGCGCTGACGCGCCTGCTGGTGGCGAAGACCGGCCTGCCGGTGATCGCGGCCGGCGGCATCATGGACGGGCGGGGCGTGCGCGCCGCGCTCGACCTGGGCGCGGTGGCGGCGCAACTGGGCACCGCCTTCATTGCCTGCCCGGAAAGCAGCGCCGACGCCGCCTATCGCGCTGCCCTTGCCAGCCCGGCCGCCCAGCAAACGGTCATGACCCGCGCCATTTCCGGCCGCCCGGCCCGCTGCCTCGCCAATCGCTTCACCCAATGGGGCGCTGAAAACAGTAGCCACGTCCCCGACTATCCGCGCGCCTATGCCGCCGGGAAGGCTCTGAATGCTGCCGCCAGGACTCGGGGCGAAGGCGGCTATGGCGCGCAATGGGCCGGCCAGGGCGCGCCCCTCGCCCGTGCCCTGCCAGCAGCAGACCTGATCGCTGCGATCGTAGCGGAGATGGAGGCGACATGAGCCGCGTCGCGCATGAGGTCGCCCTGCAACGCACCGGCGTGCTTGCGCTATTGGCGCCCTATGATCCGCATGTTGCAGGCACACCGCCGCTCGGCCTAGACCTGCCGGGCAGCGACATCGACATCGTCTGCGAGGTACTGGACGCCGATGCCTTTGTCGCCTTGCTGACCGAGCATTTCGGCGACCAACCCGATTTTTCCGTTCATGCACGGCCCGACCTTGGCGCCATGATCATCCGCTTCCGCGCATGGGACTGGCCGTTCGAGATTTTCGGCCAGGCCTTGCCGGTCGCGCAGCAACATGGCTGGCGCCATTTCAGGATCGAGCGCCGCCTGCTCGATCTGGGCGGCCCTGCTTTGGCGCAGGCGATCATAGCCTTGCGTCATCGCGGCCTGAAGACCGAACCCGCCTTTGCCGCGCTACTGGGTCTGACGGGCGATCCCTATGCCGCGTTGCTGGACCTGGAGGGGCAGGACGACGCCGCCCTGCGCGCCCTGCTGCCCTGAATTATTCCGTTCTGCATTATTCTGCGCGATCGGGGATGGCAGCGCCGAACAACAGCACTGAATCGCCCGGCGGCGACAGCACGATCTCGCCGCCCGCCTCCATCACCAGCGCACGCACCATCCAGGCAGCCGCCGTGCGGGATGCCAGGCCACCGGCCGGCAGCGTGCCCGCCAGTGCGGCGCGCAGTTCGGGGTCGAGAATGACCTTCGGCCCTTCGCCCCGCACCACGATCTCCGTCACGCCCGGCCGCTTTTCCGCGCCGATGTCGAGTTGCCCGCCGCGCACCAGCGCATCGCCGGCGATCAGCGCGAGATTGAGCAGCACCTTGACCGCGAGCTTGGCCAGCATCTGCTCCTCGACCATCCAGCCGAGCTTCACCCGGCCCGAGGCGAACATCCCCTCGATCGCGACCTTCGCCTCATGCGGCGGCACCGCATCGCCAAAACCGCCCGCCGAACCGAAGGCCAGGCGGAAGAATTTCAGCTTGTTGGCCGAGGTGCGGGCGCTGTCGGCCAGCAGGTCCAGGCAGCGCTGGCGCATGTCCGGGTCGGTTTCGTCGGCCATCAGTTCCAAGCCATTGTTGAGCGCCCCGACAGGGCTCAGCAGGTCATGGCAGAGGCGCGAGCAGAGAAGGCTGGCAAATTCGATGCTGTCGATCGGATGGGTCATGGAGATGGAGGCCGCCGGATTTACGGGAAAAGACACCTTCCCGGCTAGGCTTCCCCAGCCGATGATGCAAGCCCGGCTCACCCCCTTTGCATCACCTTATATCGAGCAACGCCTCCACGAAACCGACGCCGCCGCCTTCATCCGGCCGGGCGGCCCATAGCCGAGCAACCGGCCCCGCCACGATTAACCACAAGGCGCCGTCCGGCGCGGCGCAGGCCCGGTCCGTTTCCGACGGAATCGGTACGCCCGACGGATGGGAATGATAATGACCAAGCACTGCCGGCCCGCCCCGGCGCGCGGCCCGGTGCGCGGCCAGCAACGTGGCCGGCGCCAGTTCGAAATGCCGGGCCGGGTCGGGCGCGACATTGGCCGCGGGCAGGATCGCGTCGATACACGCGCCCTGCCCCAGCAGCAGGCCACAGACCTCGCCCGGCTCGGCCGCGGCCAAGTCCATGATTTGTTCCAGGAGCACCCTTGAAATTTCGGCCTTCATTCCTACATCCCTAGGCAATGATTCCGGGGGTTTCCATCATTGAAACGACGATAGGCGAAGCCCAGGCGGGTTTGCGCCTCGATCGTGCACTGGCCGAACTGCTGCCCGACCTGTCGCGCGAACGGATCAAGGCGTTGATCGTCGAGGGGCAGATCGTCTCGGGTGGCCGATCGCTCAACCCGTCGATGAAGGTGGCGGTGGGGCAGGATTACAGCATCACTCTGCCCGCCCCGGTCGCGCTCGACGCCGTGGCCCAGGATATTCCGCTCGACATCGTGCATGAAGATGCCGACCTGATCGTGGTGGACAAGCCTGCGGGCCTGGTCGTCCACCCGGCCGCCGGCAATCTGGACGGCACGCTCGTCAATGCGCTGCTGCATCATTGCGATGGGCAATTGTCGGGCATTGGCGGCGTGGCGCGTCCCGGCATCGTTCATCGCATCGACAAGGATACTTCCGGCCTGTTGGTCGTTGCTAAGTCGGACAAGGCGCATGAGGGCCTGGCCCGGCAGTTCAAGGATCACAGCATCGACCGGCTCTATGCCGCGATCGTCTATGGCATCCCGACGCCGGGGTCCGGCACGGTCGATGCTTGGGTTGGACGGTCCGACGCTGATCGAAAGAAGATGGCCGTTCATCGGGAAGGGCGCGGCAAACATGCCGTCACCCATTACCGCGTGATGGAGCGCCTGCGCGGCGCGGCAATGATGGAATGCCGGCTGGAAACCGGCCGTACTCATCAGGTTCGCGTGCATATGGCGCATCTGGGGCACCCCTTGATCGGTGACCCGGTTTACGGTAGAGAAAGAAAAGGTTTCAAATCGATACTGGAAACGCTGAGTTTCAAAAGGCAGGCATTGCACGCGAAACGGCTGGGGTTCATACATCCTGTGACGGAGGAACCCCTGATATTCGATAGCGCGCTGCCTGCGGACATGCAGGAACTGTTAAGCGAGCTTCACGTATAGGTTCTGACAAGTTTGCGCGGCCAAGGGATGCCAGTTTCGGGTCCGTCTGGAGCGCATGTAAAGGGAAGGAATAGTGACATGGCCAATCGGAGCAATGTCCCCGCGGTTCCGGCGCTGGGCGGTGAAGCCAGCCTCAACCGCTATCTGTCGGAAATCCGCAAGTTTCCGCTGCTGACCCCCGAGCAGGAATATATGCTCGCCAAGCGCTACGAGGAACATCAGGATCCCGAGGCGGCGGCCCAGCTCGTCACCTCGCATCTGCGTCTCGTGGCGAAGATCGCGATGGGCTATCGCGGCTATGGCCTGCCGGTCAGCGAACTGATCAGCGAAGGCAATATCGGCCTGATGCAGGGCGTGAAGAAGTTCGAGGCCGAACGTGGCTTCCGTCTGGCGACCTACGCCATGTGGTGGATCCGCGCATCGATTCAGGAATTCATCCTGCGCAGCTGGAGCCTGGTCAAGATGGGCACCACCGCGTCGCAGAAGAAGCTGTTCTTCAACCTGCGCCGGATGAAGAATAATATCGAAGCGTTCGAGGATGGCGATCTGCGCCCCGAGGACGTAACCAAGATCGCGACCGATCTGGGCGTGTCGGAAGATGACGTCGTGTCAATGAACCGTCGCATGGCGATGGGCGGCGACACCTCGCTCAACGTACCGATGCGTGAGGATGGCGACGGCCAGTGGCAGGATTGGCTGCAGGACACCGATCCGCTGCAGGACGAGCGCGTCGCGGACGAACAGGAAAAGACCCAGCGGCATGAGATGCTGGTCGAGGCAATGACCGACCTCAACGACCGCGAGAAACATATCCTGGCCGAGCGTCGCCTGGCCGAGGAGCCCAAAACGCTGGAGGAACTGAGCCAGGTCTATGGCGTGTCGCGCGAACGCGTCCGCCAGATCGAGGTTCGCGCCTTCGAGAAGCTGCAGAAGGCGATGATGCGTATCGCCGGCGGCAAGCTGGAAAAGATGGCGCGCTTCGCCGCTGCTTGATCGGGCCACACATGAAAAAGAAAAGGCCCCGGAGCGATCCGGGGCCTTTTTTCGTCTTAGAGCTGTCGCACCATCGAGACGCTGTCCGCGCCATAGCTGGAGGCGGCAACCAGCGCGTCAACGAAGCCCTGTCGGCGCCAGAAGGCGTCGGCACCGTTTACGGCCGTCAGGGTGATACGATCGAAGCCGGCGGCGCGGGCCTGCGCTACGGTCAGATCGACGGCGGCCGCAGCAGCACCGGTGCCGCGCGCTTCGGGCAGCAGGGCCAGATCGTGGAGATAATAGCGATCGGGTTCATCCGGCAGCACACCGATCAATTGGTCGAGCGCCGGCGGTCGGTCGCCGGCCCAGGGATGGGTGACGAGATAGCCGAGCGCCTGACCGTCCCGCTCCAGCAGGAAGCAGCCCGCCGGATAGAGGCGTAGTCGCTCGGCATAGATGGCCGGTCGTTCGGTGTAGCTGCCATGGACCTGGTCGGACATGTTTGCCACCGCATCGACATTCCCCTGTCCCATCGGGCGCCACTGGGTCGCGGCGCTCATGCCTCGACACCCATAGCGCGACGATTGGCCGCCAGCAGTTCCGCTGACAAGGCCGGATCATCCACCGCGCGGGCCAGCACCATCGTGCCGACCAGTTGGGCCATGCGGGCCAGCGCCGCGTCGCGATCGGCGATGCCGGCATTTTGCAGCGCGGCGGTCAGATCCTCGAACCCTTCGCGGAAGGCGGTGGCGAGCGGCCCACCCTTGCGCGCAGCGTCCGGACCAAGCGCGATCAGCGCGCAGCCGGTTTCCGGCGCATCCCGGTTACGGGCACTGAGATAATCGGCGGTGATCGCATCCGGCCCATCCTCCGCAGACAGGCGCCGCCACTTGGCGGCCCCTCGCGCGAGCGACGTGGCGCAGGCTTCGGCCGCCAGTGCCTCCTTCGATTCGAACTGGTTGTAGAAGCCGCCATGGGTGAGGCCGCATTCGCGCATCACCTCGCCAATGCCGACGCCCTCGACTCCGCGGGCGCGGAACAGGCGGGATGCGGCGTCCACCACCTTCTCGCGATTACGCTCCGCCTGTTCACGGCTGACTTTCATGATCCTGTATCTCCAATTGGCCTCTTGACCTTATATATGATACCTATCATTTAACGCCAGTCCGTTTTCCAATCGAAGCGCTAGTCCAAGGGGAAGTCGATGCTGTCCACCATGTTCGCCCGCCGCCTGGCCGTGCGCAATGTCCATTATGGCTGGGCGGTCGCGGGCACGACTTTCCTCACCATGCTGGTGGTGGCCGGCGCGGTCGGCGCGCCGGGCGTATTCATCGTGCCGCTGCAGAAGGAATTTGGCTGGAGCGCGGCGGATATTTCCGGGGCGCTGGCGATCCGTTTCCTGCTGTTCGGCGGCATGGGGCCTTTTGCCGCCGCCTTCATGAACCGCTTCGGCGTGCGGCGGATGATGCTGATTTCGCTGTCGATCGTGATCGGCGGCCTGCTGCTGTCGCTTGGCATGACGCAATTGTGGCAGCTCGTCCTTCTCTGGGGCGTGGTGATTGGCGTCGGCACGGGCCTGACCGCCATGGTGCTGGGCGCAACGGTCGCCACCCGCTGGTTCAGCGAACGGCGCGGACTGGTGATGGGGCTGCTGTCGGCCAGCACCGCGACCGGCCAACTGGCTTTCCTTCCTCTGCTTGCCGGCCTGACCGACAGCCATGGCTGGCGCACGGCTCTACTGCTGGTCTGCGGCGCAATCCTGATCGCGGCGGTCGCAGTGATGCTGCTGATGCGCGACCGACCGTCCGACCTGAACCTGGCCCCCTATGGCGAGCAGGCGATCCAGCCCGTCCCTGCCCAGCCGGCGAGCCTGGGCGCGCTGCTGGCGACCCCACTGATCATATTGCGCGACGTGGCGAAGGTGCCGACCTTCTGGATCCTCTTCTTCTCCTTCTATATCTGCGGCGCCAGCACCAACGGCCTGGTCCAGACCCATTTCATCTCGCTATGCGGCGATTATGGGCTGGCAGCGGTGGGCGCGGCGTCGATGCTGGCGATGATGGGCCTGTTCGACTTCGCCGGCACGCTGGCATCGGGCTGGCTCAGCGATCGCTATGACAATCGCTGGCTGCTCTTCTTCTATTATGGGCTGCGCGGCCTGTCGCTGCTCTATCTGCCGTTCAGCGATTTCTCGATCTACAGCCTGTCGCTGTTCGCCATCTTCTATGGCCTCGACTGGGTGGCGACGGTGCCGCCGACGGTGAAGCTGACGGCACAACGCTTCGGCCCGGAAAAGGCGAATATCGTGTTCGGCTGGATCTTTGCCGGACATCAGCTGGGCGCGGCGAGCGCGGCCTTGGCCGGCGGCCTGTCGCGCACCGCCTGGCAAAGCTATATGCCCGCCTTCATCGCGGCAGGCATATTGTGCCTGATCGGTGCGGCGCTGGTGCTGCTAATCAACCGGGGCCGCACGCCGAGCTTGGCGACGGCCTGAAGGAATCGATGACGGCGGCGCGCGGGCGCGTTAGTTTGCGGCCATGAAGAAAGCCAAAGCCGCGCCCAAGCCTGCCTCCCCCCAGAAACGTCGTTCCCGCTGGATCAGCATCCCCCTCAAGGTCGCCATCGGCTTTGTCGGCCTGTCGGTCGGCACGGTGGTCATCTATCGCTTCGTGCCGCCGCCGGTGACGATCACCATGCTGCTCGACCCCAATGGCATCACCAAGGAATGGAAGCGCCTGGACGCGATCGACCCGGACATGCCGCGCGCGGCGATCGCGGCGGAGGATAGCCGTTTTTGCAGCCATCATGGTTTCGACGCGGTCGCGATTGCCCAGGCGATGCGCCACAATGCCAGCGGCGGGCGCATTCGCGGCGGCTCCACGATCAGCCAGCAGACGGCGAAGAACGTCTTCCTGTGGCAGGGTGGCGGCTTCGTCCGCAAGGGCTTCGAAGCCTGGTTCACCGTGCTGATCGAGGCGATCTGGGGCAAGCGGCGGATCATCGAAGTCTATCTGAACGTCGCGGAGACCGGCATCGGCACCTATGGCGTGCAGGCCGGGGCGATCCGCTATTTCGGCCATGGTGCGGGCAAGCTGAGCCGGGCCGAAGCGGCACGGCTGGCGGCAGTCCTGCCCCTGCCCAAGAAGCGCGCCGCGATCGACCCGCACGGCTTCACCCGCCGTTATGGCAACAGCATCTCGGCGCGCATCCCGGTGGTGCAGCGCGACGGGCTTGACGACTGCCTGAACTGACGGCGGCCAGGCGCCCGAAAATAGGAAATCGGGCGCTTAACTTCCCATATTTCCCGCACATTTCGACATTTTGTTGCGTTGCCCTGATCCTATCGGAAAGCGCACACTACTCTCTCCCAAGCATAATCGAGCGACGGCGAATAGGACATGAAAAAGGAGGCGCGGATCGCTCCGCGCCTCCCTTCTTTTTTGCCTGTCGGCGCCTGGCTTAGAAGCCGATGATCAGCGAGGCGCTGATCGCGCGCGGCGAACCGAAGTTCACGAAGGCCGAGGACGAGCTGGCGAGCGTATCCAGACCGCCGCTGAACGAGCCGACATAATATTTGTCGAACAGGTTGCTGACGTTCAGCTGGATCGCGCCCTTTTCCATGCCGACGCTGGCCAGCGAGTAGCGCAGGTCGAGGTCTACGACGGTGTAGGCACCAAACTTCGCACCGGGGAAGATCATCTTGCTGGTGCCATCGGTGAGCGTCACGCTCTGAATTTCACCGTTGATGTCGTTCAGATAGCGCGAGCTGGTCTTCTTCGCCTGGACGCCCAGGGTGAAGTCGCCCAGATTGCCCTGCAGACGGCCACCGAACAGATATTTCGGCGCGCTGCGTTCACGCTTGCCCGAGGTACGGAGATAGGCAACGCCATCCTGCACATAGCACAGGCCCGCCAGAGCGATGTCGCTGGTCGCGGCGCAGCTGCCGGTCACGGCGTCGTTCTGGATCTCCGACTTGATGTAGGAGCCGAACAGATAGGCGGTGATTTCCTTGATCGGGCTGTAGGAAATATTGGCGTCGACGCCATATTTCTTCACCGGACCCAGGTTGGTGTCGGTGCCGTTACCGTCGATGTCATAGGCAGTGACCAGACGGTTCTTGTACTTCGAGTACCAGCCGGTGACAGCCGCCTGCACCTTCGACGAGGTGTAACGGAGGCTGGCGTCGAAGCTGTCCGAGGTTTCCGGCGCGCGATAGGCGGAGGCGCTATTAACCGGGAAGATGAACGCGTTGTAGAGCGCATCGGTGCTGGGCACCGACAGGTTCTTGGCATAGCTGCCCGCGATGCTGATTTCCGGCGTGATCTTGAAGGTCGCGCCCACGTTCGGCAGGAACTTGTCATATTTCAGCTTGCGCGCCTGCGGCAGAGCCGAACCGGTCGCACGGCCGGTCGTCTTGTTGAAGCTGTAAGGATGGGTCGCGATATAGTCGGCCTGCTGGTCTTCCGGCACGCAGTTCACGAAACCACCCGAGCTGGTGGTGAAGCAATACTGGTTCAGTTCGCGCTTGAAGAAGGGCAGACGGCCACCGATCAGCACCGACAGCTTGTCCTCGAAGAACTGGCCGCGATATTCACCGGCGATCTGGTTCAGTTCGGCGATCGACTTGCGGTCACGCTTCTGCAGGGCGTTGCCGGCAGCATCAAGGACCGGATCGTTGATCGGGAACACGTCGAACGGCGTGCCGCCATCGTCAAGGAAGCCAGCATAGCCGGTCTGGCGGTGACGGGCACGGTCGTAGCTGTAGGACAGACGGACGCGATGGCTGTCGTTGATCTCGTAAGCAAGGTTGGCGATGCCGACCCAGCGACGGGTGTTGGTCTGGCTCGGCTGGAGCAAGGTCACGCGACCCAGCACGCCATCACCGTTCAGGTCACGACCGAAATAGAAGCTGCCGCCATAGTTGCCGGTGCCGGTGAATCCAGTCGAATCCGTGAAGAAGGTTTCGTTGGCGCTGGTGGTGCCGCCGCCATTGGCCTTCACCCACTGATAGGCACCGTCGACCGACAGGGTCAGACGCTCGGCCAGGGTGAACTTCGAGTTCGCGCGGACGTTGCCGGTGTTCGACGGATTGAAACGACGCTCGAAATCGGTGCCGCAGGCGTTGGGGGTGCTGGTCTGGCTGACCTGGCAGGGATAGCCGCCGGCGACGTCATAGAAGCGATCGCTCTTGTCGCCGGTGAAGGCGCTGGCGCGGAAGGGCGAACCACCGAAGTTGTTGCGGTTCTGGTTATAATGGGCAGCGACTGAGATGAAGTCACCGTTGCTGCCGATGTCCTGCCAGATCTTGGCATTATACTGCTGCTTCGACACCTTGCCATAGTTGGCGAAGGCGGCGTCGTTGCGGATGCGCGAGGCCGAAATCCAGGCCTTGGTGCCGTGACCGGTCAGGTCGCCGGTGTTCACAACGCCGAACATGCGGAAATAGGGGCGATCACCCGCGCCGTCGGCAACGATATTGCCGTAGCTGACGCTGGCAAGAACGCCATAGTCATCGCTCGGTTCAAGGGTCTTGATGTTGACGGTGCCGCCAACCGCAGCAGCGGTTGGGCTATCGACGTCGGTCGAACCCAGGTTGACGTTGATGTTCTCGATCAGCTCGGCGTCAACCTGCTGGTTGGTGTAGATCGCATAGTTGCCCGAGTCATTGAGCGGGATACCGTCAAAGGTCTGCGAGATACGGTCAGAGCTGAAGCCGCGGATGGTGAAGCTGCCACCCGACGAACCCCAGGGATCGTTGTTGGTGAAGCTGACGCCCGGCACCAGGTTGATGATTTCGTTGACCGACTGCCCCGGACGCTGTGCCTGGATGATTTCCTGGCCCAGAACGACCTTCGCCTTCGGCGAGTCAGGAATCTTCACGCCGCCAACACCCTGGTTGACGACGGCGCCGGTTACGATGATCGAATCGAAATCATCCGAACCGGTCGACTGCGCGAAGGCGACAGCCGGGGCAGCGACGGCGAGAATCGCGGCGCTGCACTTGAGAAACTGCTTCATTGACCCTTGTCCCTTTTTCAAGAGTGGCGCCCCAGGACGCCCTAACCATTTTGCTCTTCGAGCCGGCGCCGCATCTGGCGGCCACTGGCGACGCCCCTGTGATGCTATGATTGCAATTATGTTACAATGCAGGTGCGGGACTGTCACAATCAGACAGGGACTTTACCTAGACGCCGGGAAACGCCTTGAAATTCAACCATATCACACTGATTTTATTGCATAATATGCTGAAATTTTACAGCGCGACGCCACTGGTGCAATTTTACAACGGATCGGGAATTTTTGTGCAGTGCGAAAGACTTGCACGAAAAAGAGGCCGGTGGATGGTCCACCGGCCCCTTTTGTTCCAGCCTGAACGGCGAATGAACTAGGCGGCGTCTTCCGCGCGCTTGTCCTTCTCGCTGAACACGCGAATCGGTTCCTTGGTGCCGGCAACGACGTCTTTGTCGACCACCACTTCGCCGACGCCCTCCATCGAGGGCAGATCGAACATGGTATCGAGCAGGATCGCTTCCAGGATCGAACGCAGGCCGCGCGCGCCGGTCTTGCGCTCGATTGCCTTCTTCGCAATCGCGGTCAGCGCATCATCGGTGAAGCTCAGTTCGACATTCTCCATGTCGAACAGCTTGCCATATTGCTTGACCAGCGCGTTCTTCGGCTCGACCAGAATCTTGACCAGCGCGGTCACGTCCAGATCCTCCAGCGTCGCGATGACCGGCAGACGGCCGACGAATTCGGGAATCAGGCCGAACTTCAGCAAATCTTCCGGTTCGCTCTGGCGCAGCAGTTCGCCGGTCTTGCGCTCCTCGGGCGCGGCGACATGGGCGCCGAAACCGATCGACTTGGCTTCCAGACGGTCGCCGATGATCTTTTCCAGACCAGCGAACGCGCCGCCGCAGATGAACAGGATGTTGGTCGTGTCGACCTGCAGGAATTCCTGCTGCGGATGCTTGCGACCACCCTGCGGCGGAACCGAGGCGGTCGTGCCTTCCATCAGCTTGAGCAGCGCCTGCTGCACGCCCTCACCCGACACGTCGCGCGTGATCGACGGGTTCTCGGCCTTGCGGCTGATCTTGTCGATTTCGTCGATGTAGACGATGCCGCGCTGCGCCTTCTCGACATTATAGTCGGACGCCTGGAGCAACTTGAGGATGATGTTTTCCACGTCCTCGCCGACATAGCCGGCCTCGGTCAGCGTGGTGGCATCGGCCATGGTGAAGGGCACGTCGAAGGTCTTTGCCAGAGTCTGCGCCAGCAAAGTCTTGCCGCAGCCGGTCGGGCCGACGAGCAGGATGTTCGACTTGGCCAGTTCCACCTCGCCCGGCTTCGAGCCGTGGTTGAGGCGCTTGTAATGATTGTGGACCGCGACGGACAGGACACGCTTGGCGCGCTTCTGCCCGATCACATAATCGTCGAGCACATCGCAGATTTCCTGCGGAGTCGGCACGCCGCCATCCTTCCTGCCGACGAGACCGCCCTTGGTCTCCTCGCGGATGATGTCGTTGCACAGTTCCACGCATTCATCGCAGATGAAGACGGTCGGCCCCGCGATCAGCTTGCGCACCTCATGCTGCGACTTGCCGCAGAAGGAGCAGTAAAGCGTGCTTTTAGAATCGGAGCCCGTAAGCTTAGTCATTCGCCAATCTTTCCTCCCCGCCGTCGGCACCATGCCGGTTCTGGCCGGGGATAATCTGGTCCAAAGGCTATCCTAGACCGGGGCACGGCGGTTTCACAAGAGGTGATGTACCGCGCCCCGGTAAAGATCGCCTTTAGCCGTCCGCGTTTTCCGCAGCGGCAGGGCGGCGATCAAACACTTCATCGACCAGACCGAAGGCCTTGGCCTCATCCGCTTCGAGGAACGTGTCGCGATCCATCGCCTTTTCGACCGCTTCCAGCGTCTGGCCGGTATATTTTACGTAGAGATCGTTCAGGCGACGGCGAATCCGAAGGATTTCCTTGGCCTGGATCTCGATATCCGACGCCATGCCCTGGGCGCCGCCCGACGGCTGGTGGACCATGATGCGGGCATTGCCGAGCGCGATGCGCTTGCCCGGCTCGCCAGCGGCCAGCAGGAAACTGCCCATCGAAGCGGCCTGGCCGATGCAGACGGTGCCGACCTGAGGACGGATATATTTCATCGTGTCGTGGATCGCCATGCCCGCCGTCACGACGCCGCCCGGCGAATTGATATACATCCAGATGTCCTTCTTCGGGTTTTCCGATTCGAGGAACAGAAGCTGGGCGACGATCAGCGAGGCCATATGGTCCTCGACCTGGCCGGTCACGAAGATGATCCGCTCGCGCAGAAGACGCGAGTAAATATCGAAGCTGCGCTCGCCACGGTTCGATTGCTCGATGACGATGGGAACCAGCGCGGCCATGGGATCATGCATGATGTTGGTCATTGTGCTCTTTCAGTCAGGTGCTTTTGCCCGGCCCCCTACATCGGCACAAAACCCGACTGGTTCAAGGGGGAACCATGTGCCACCCCTACCGTTCCACAATCGTTTCAAATCGCAACAGGGGGAACAAGCCGATGGTTTCCGACGTGCATCCCAATATTCCACCCCATGACGGCGGTGCCGGACCGGGGCTGATCGCCGCCTTCTCCTTCGGCTGGAAGGCGCTGGCGCTGCGCGGCGCCGCCTCGATCATCCTGGGCATCATCGCCCTGTTCTACCCGTTCAGCGCACTGTTCGCGCTCACGCTGATCTTCGCGGTCTATGCGCTGACCGACGGCATCTTCTCGGCGATCAGCGCCTTTCGCCGGATGGGGCATGGCCGCCACTGGGGCGCGATGCTGCTGCGCGGGCTGCTGGGCATTGCCGTCGGCATCATCTTCATCGTCACGCCGATCGCGATGACGATCACCTATGCGCTGCTGACCGTGTTCCTGATCGCGGGATGGGCAATCATCGCCGGCGGGCTGGAAATCATCGCCGCAATCCGGCTGCGCAAGGAGATAGAGGGCGAATGGCTGCTGGCGCTGAGCGGGCTGCTCTCGCTGTTGCTGGGCCTGTTCGTCGTCTACCTGGCCTTTGCCAACCCGCATGTGTCGGTGGCGATGCTGGGCTGGGGCATCGGCTTCTACGCGCTGGTGACCGGCGTCACACTGCTGATCCTGGCGATGCGGCTGCGCCGCCGGGTTCAGTCCTTCAAGGCATAGTCGCTGGGCGCCCGGAAGGCGAGATAGGCGAGCCGCCGCACTTCGCGGCGGCCGCGCACCACCGTGTCGAGGATCAGGCCGCACATGCCGCTCAAGGTCGCCAGGATCATGAGGCCGGTGACCAGGATCGCGGTCGGGAAACGCGGCACCAGACCGGTCTGGGCGTAGGTAACGATCAGCGGCGCGGCGAGGCCGACGGCCAGTGCCGCCAGGAAGGCCGCAATAATGCCGAAGAACAGGATCGGCCGCTCGATGCGATAGAGGGTGATGATCGTGCGCAGGATGCGCCAGCCATCGCGATAGGTGCTGAGCTTGCTGACCGACCCTTCGGGCCGTGCGCCATAGGCCGTCATCACTTCGGACACCGGCATCGCCAGTTCGAGCGCGTGAACGCTGATCTCGGTCTCGATCTCGAAACCGGCGGACAGCACCGGGAAACTTTTCACAAAGCGGCGCGAGAAGACGCGGTAGCCCGACAGGATATCGGTGAAGCTGCGGCCGAAAAGCTGCTTCAACAGGCTGGTGAGCGCCCAGTTGCCGAAGCGGTGGCCGCGGCGATAGGCCTCCTCCACCTGGTCGCGGCGACAACCCACCACCATGTCGAGATTATCCTCCAGCATGGCAGCGACCATCGCCGGCGCAGCGGCGGCCTCATAGGTCGCGTCGCCATCGGCCATGATGTAGATATCGGCATCGACATCGGCGAACATGCGGCGCACCACATGACCCTTGCCCTGCTGGGTCACGCGACGGACGATCGCCCCTGCCCCGGCCGCCAGTTCGCGGCTGCCGTCCGTGCTGTTATTGTCGAAGACATAGATGTCGGCATGGGGCAGCGCGCGTCGGAAATCCCGGACCGTCTGCACGATCGCACCCGCTTCATTATAGCAGGGCAGGATCACCGCGACATGCGGGGTTGCGACACCCTCGCCATTCGCCACCGCCGGGAATTCCTTCATCTGCCGCACGCTCCTGCGCCCCTCTTGCCCCTGCCATGGCCCCGCCATGGTTAATATTTCGACTGCCCTGCCCCAAGAATGCCGGCGACGATATAAAGAAAAGGCGCCCGGACCTCCACATGGAAGCCGGGCGCCCTTCTCGTCTCTAGCCTGCCGGCTTATTCAGCCTTGGCAGCAGCCTTCTTGGCGGGAGCCTTCTTCGCCTTGGGCTTTTCCTCGGCGGCGGCTTCTTCAGCCGGGGCTTCGTCCTTCTTGGCAGCAGCCTTCTTGGCCGGCGCCTTCTTGGGCGCGGCTTCCTCGGCTACCACTTCAGCTTCGGCCTCGGCTGGCTCGGCCTTCTTCTTGGCAGCGGCCTTCTTCGCCTTGGGCTTGTCGTCATGATCGTGGTCATGGCCGCAGCCCGGACCGTGGACGTGGGGCTTCAGATCGCCATCTTCGGCTTCGATCGCGGCTTCCAGTTCCTCACGGCTGACAGCGCGGTCGCTGACTTCAGCCTTTTCGAACAGGAAGTCGACGACCTTGTCCTCATAGAGCGGTGCGCGCAGCTGGGCGGCAGCCATCGGATCCTGGCGGACATACTGCACGAAACGCTCACGGTCCTGCGGGCTGTACTGCTGGGCAGCCTGCATGATGAGACGGTTCATTTCATTGTCCGAAACGACGACATTGTTGGCCTGGCCGATTTCCGACAGCAGCAGGCCCAAGCGCACGCGGCGCACGGCGATGCCGCGATAATCTTCCTTCTCGGCTTCCATTTCGGCCAGTGCCGCTTCCGGATCAGCCTCGTGGCTGGCTTCATGCTGAAGCTGCTGCCAGATCTGGTTGAATTCGGCTTCCACCATGCTCGGCGGAACGTCGAAATCGTGCGAAGCGGCGAGCTGGTCGAGCAGCTTGCGCTTCATATAGGTGCGGGTCAGGCCGTTATGCTCCTGCTCGATCTGGCCCTTGAGCAGATCCTTGAGCTGGTCGAGACCTTCCAGGCCCAGCGACTTGGCGAAGTCGTCATCGAGCTTGGGCTTGTCGGCGTTCAGCACCGACTGCACGGTCACGTCGAAGGTCGCCGCCTTGCCGGCGAGGTGCGCGGCACCATAATCTTCGGGGAAGCTGACCTCGATGGTCTTTTCTTCGCCCTTCTTCACGCCGCCGAGCTGCTCTTCGAAGCCGGGGATGAACTGGCCCGAACCGATCTTCAGCTTCACGCCTTCGGCCGAACCGCCCTCGAACGCTTCACCATCGACCTTGCCGACGAAGTCGATGACCAGCGTGTCGCCGTCCTTCGCCTTGTGGCTGGCGGCATATTCTTCCAGCGCACCCTGCTGGGTGGCGATGCGGCCGGCCTGTTCCTCGACCTGCGCGTCGCTGACTTCGGCTGTCAGGCGCTCCAGCTTCAGACCCTCGATGCTCGGGGCTTCGATCACGGGCAGAACTTCCAGTTCGACCTTGACCTGCGCATCCTTGCCGAACTCGAAGCCTTCATCCAGCTCGACCGACGGCTGCATCGCGGGACGCAGCTTCTGGTCGGCGATCAGCTTCTGAACGCTTTCCTGGATCGAATTGTTGAGGGCATCGCGCTGCAGGCTTTCACCATGCATCTTCTTGACGAGGTTCGCCGGCACCTTGCCGGGGCGGAAGCCGGGCATGCGCACCTGCGGTGCGATAGCCAGCACTTCCTTCTCGACGCGGGCGTCGATATCCTTCGACGTGATGGTCACGGTATAGGCGCGCTTCAGGCCCTCGTTCAACGTCTCGACAGTCTGCATCTTTTCTCTCAAACGCTTTCTTCAGCTGAATATCGTTGGCGACGGATCAAGCCAGGGCCTGACACTGGTGCGGGCGAAGGGACTCGAACCCCCACATCTTGCGATACCAGAACCTAAATCTGGCGCGTCTACCAGTTTCGCCACGCCCGCATCGGTCGCCGGTCGGCGCGGCATAGAGAAAAGCATTGGCGAGAGCAAGGGATATGCATGCGGCCATGGAACCGGCATCCTTACCCACGCGTAGCATCTTCTTTGCAGGAGAGCATAGCATGGCGACCCAGCCCGATCCAGCGCCCGACGGCATCCCCGCCCCCGACATCATAGAGCCGCAATCGCCACCCGAAATGCCGCCGCCCGCGACTCCGGATGAGACTCCGATCAACGAACCGCCCGAGATCATTCCCGAGCAGCCCGATTATGACCAGCCCGACAGCGCGCCGGACGAGGTGCCGCCTGACATAATTTCGTAACCGCGCAACAAAAGAAGGCGGCCTAAAACTTTTTTGCAACAGGGTGGAACTTTTTATGGCGGATTACGGAATATGCGTAATCGCGTGCTGGACACCCCCCGGATTCCATGATTGAAATATGACAACAAAAAGAAATGCTGGAGAGGCGCGCTGACATAAAAGGGGGTCGACGTGCATAGGGTTCGCGCCAAGCTAGAATGGTTCAAGACCGTGATTTTGCCGCAGGAAGCTGCCTTACGGGGCCGTCTGCGTCGCATTTTGCCTTCCACCCATGAGCTGGAGGATATGGTCGCTGAAGTCCTGGCCCGTGCCTATGCCACGGAAAACTGGGAAAATGTCACCACCGGGCGCGCTTATCTCTTCACCATCGCCCGCAATCTCGTCATCGACACCGCCCGCCGCAACAAGGTGGTGAGCTTCGAGACGATCGCCGATCTGGAATTGCTGGGTGGCGAAAACACCATCGAGGCACAGCTCCATGCCCGCGAAGCGCTTCGCCAGGTCGAGGCGATCGTCGATTCGCTGCCTACCCAGTGTCGCCGCGTCTTCATTCTTCGCCGTATTCACGAAAAATCGATGCTGGAAATAGCGGAGGAAATGTCTCTGTCCGTTTCTACTGTTGAAAAACATCTGGCCAAAGCCATCGGCATAGTTATGCGGGCCTGGGCAGAACGTGAGGAAACGGATTTCGAACGTGCAGGCGTCGGGACCAAGTTCAAACAGCGGGGACAGGGACGCGATCGCGTTGGAAGCCGCGCGCCTGCTGGCCAGGCTTAACAGCGACCCTACGCCCCAGGACGAAGACGAGATATGTGCGTGGATCGAGGCCGATCCGCGCCATGGTGTGGCCTTTGCCCGCGCCGAGGCCGCCTGGGATGCGGCCGAGCGGCTGAAGAGCGCCGCCGCCGAAGTCAATCTACCCCCGCTCGAAGCGATCGTCAGCGAGGAACAGCAGCGCCGGCTGTCGCGCAACATCATGATCGCCGCCGGCATCGCCATCGCCTTCTTCATCATCGCAGCGATCGTCACCATCCGCACCTTCAGCGGCGTGGATCGCTATGAGACCGCCGTAGGCCAGATCCGCGACGTCGCGCTGGCCGATGGCTCCACCCTGCACCTCAACAGCAATAGCGAGGCGGAAGTCCGCTTCACCGATATCGGCCGCAAGGTACGGGTGCTGAAAGGGGAAGTCTCTTTCGACGTGGCCCATGACAAGGGTCGCCCTTTCGACGTGGAGGTGCGATCGGCCCTGATCCGCGCGGTCGGCACCGCCTTCAACGTCCGCATGCGCCCGTCGGTGGTCGAACTCACCGTGACGCAGGGCACGGTGACGGTCCATTCGGGCGATAGCGGACTGGAAAAGGTCAGCGCCGGCAGCGGCGCCGTGATCCAGTCGCGCAGCATCGACCTTACCCATCTCAGCCCCAAGCTGATCGACCAGCGCACCGCCTGGCGTGACCAGATGGTCGAACTGGACGGAGAAACGATCGAACAGGCGGCGAGCGAATTCAACCGCTATCGCCGCGCGCCGATCCTGATCGGCGATGCGCGCGTCTCCTCGTTGCGGGTCGGCGGGCGCTTCCGCGTCAGCGACAGCAGGGAATTCCTGTCCGCGCTGCAACTCAGCCTGCCGATCCGCGCGGTGAATGGCGAGGATGGATCGGTGATGCTGCTTTATCGCGATGAACCGGATGCCGCCGACAATGCGATGGCACCGAGCGAATAAGGTTGGTCAGCCGAGCAGGTCGCGGACCAGTTCGGGCACCAGTTCGCTTGCCGGGCCAAGCCGGCTTTCCTCGAAATAGCTGCTGCCCGCCGACGGATCGAGATTGAGCTCCAGCGTTCGCGCGCCATAATGGCGCGCCATCTGGACGAAACCGGCGGCCGGATAGACCGCGCCCGACGTGCCGATCGACACGAACAGGTCGGCCTGTGCCAGCGCTTCCTCGATCCGCTCCATGTCATAGGGCATTTCGCCGAAGAAGACGATATCGGGCCGCAGGCTGGGCGCGCCGCACCCGGCGCAGCCACTGCCGGGCGGCAACGAATCGGCCCAGGCCACCGCCTTGCCGCAGGCGGCACAGAGCGCAGACTTTAATTCTCCATGCATGTGGAGCAGCCGGCTCGCCCCTGCCCGCTCATGCAGGTCATCGACATTCTGGGTGACGATCAACAGATCGCCCGGCCAGGCGCGGTCGAGCGCAGCCAATGCCTCATGCGCGGGATTGGGCGCCACCTCCGCCAGCTTCGCTCGCCGCTCGTCATAGAAGCGATGCACCAGCGCCGGATTGCGCGCCAATGCCTCGGGCGTGCAGACATCCTCCACCCGATGCCCCTCCCACAAGCCATCCGGCCCGCGAAAGGTCGCAAGCCCGCTCTCGGCCGAAATACCCGCGCCGGTGAGGATGACGATGTTGCGGATGTCCTTCATGCAATCACCGTTAAAGAAGTTGCTGCATATCGCAGCACATAAGGCTTCTCCTCAGGCTTGCCTTTGGGAAAGCTGGCACCGAAGAAAGCGATATAGCAATCGAACATCCCAATTTCGTCGTCGCACCAACAATGCACCACGACGCCAAGCTCTGTGGTGACGGCACCTTCGTCGTTGACCAAACTATCGAGGCGCACTCGCGTGCCTGGCACCAGATAGATATCCCGACCCATAGTCTCGCCAGAAACATTCATCAGAGCCGCCCCACCTCAATCAATGGTGTATAAGGACCGCATGTAGGCCCCAATCCTGCGCACTTTGCCCCTTACGCCTTGGTCAGCATCTTCTGGGCGCTGGTCTTGATGAAGTCGGAGATCGGGCCGGACATCATCTTGAGGAACATCGGGATCGACACGGTGCCGCGCACCCGTTCGTCCTCGATCAGCAGCTTGACCGGAATGGTCTGGGCCATGGCCGAGATTTCCATGTCCAGCGCATAGTCGGACGGCCAGGTCGCGGTCATGGTGCCGCCGCCGGGGATATGCTGCTCCAGCTTGGGCAGGCCCTGTTCGACCCGGCGCTTGGCTTCGTCACGGCCGAGGTCATGGGGAATGTCGATGTCCATCCTGTTTATCCTTGTTCTGATGGTCAGTTCTGAAAGGCGATGTCGAGCGGCGGCAGGCCGGCGATGGTCGCCTGCACCGCCTGGCCGGGCGCGATCGGGCCGACGCCGGCAGGCGTGCCGGTGAAGATCAGGTCGCCGGGCGCCAGTTCCACATAGGTGGAGAGATTGGCGATGATTTCGGGCACCGACCAGATCATGTCGGCAAGGTCGCCCGACTGGCGCGGTTCGCCCTCGATGCTGAGCGCGATAGCACCACTGGCCGGCGGCGTGCCGGGATGGATCGGACCGATCGGCGCGGAGCGATCAAAGCCCTTGGCCATGTCCCAGGGGCGGCCCGCCTTCTTCGCGACCGCCTGCATGTCGCGGCGCGTGAGATCGATGCCGACCGCCCAGCCATAGATCAGCGCCAGCGCATCCTCGACCGCGACATCCGTGCCGCCCGCGCCGAGCGCGACCACCAGTTCGACCTCATGATGCAGATCCTGCGTGCGGGAGGGGAAAGGCAGCGACGCGCCATTCTCGACCGCGGCATCGGCCGGCTTGGTAAAGAAGAAGGGCGGCGCGCGATCGGGATCGCCGCCCATTTCGCGCGCATGTTCGGCATAATTTTGCCCGACGCAAAAGATGCGGCGGACGGGGAAGCGATCGGCGCTGCCGTCGATCGGCAGGGTCGGAACGGAGAGTCGGGGAAGATCGAGCATGGCCATCTCTTAGAGCCAGTTCGAAAAATCGCGAAAGAGCGATTTTTCGGTACGGTACCAGCCCACTCCCCCGCCCAACCACCCGATCCAGTGTCATCCTGTCGGGTGGTTGGGCGGGGGAGTGGGCTGGTACCGGCTTTCTCAAACGAACTCCTAGCCATGGTCGGTCGCCTTTCCCAAGAAATTCATGGTGTCGGATGACAAAGGGCCGCCGCTCTGGCATCGCCCGCTCACTTATCTTCAAGGAACGGATCAGGGCATGACCAGCATCGGGATTTTCGGCGCCGCCGGGCGCATGGGCCGCGCCATCGCGCAGGCCGCGGCGGAGGCCGGGCTGACCGTGGCGGGCGGCACCGATCGCGACGGCAGCGGCGAACTGGCGCCGGGCGTCGCCATCACCGCCGATCCGCTGGCGCTCGCCCAGGCCGCCGACGTGCTGATCGACTTTTCCGTGCCAGCGGCGCTGGCCGCCAATCTCGACGCCTGCATCGCCGCGAACAAGCCGATCCTGATCGGCACGACCGGACTGGAGGGCGAGCATCATGCGCTGATCGACCAGGCGGCGGCGCGCATCCCGGTGCTGCAGACCGGCAATACGTCGCTGGGCGTCAACCTGCTCGCCGCGCTGGTGGAGAAGGCCGCCGCCAGCCTGGGCGACGATTGGGATATCGAGATCGTCGAGATGCATCATCGCCACAAGGTGGACGCGCCGTCGGGCACCGCGCTGCTGCTGGGCGAAGCGGCGGCGAAGGGGCGCGACATCGCGCTGGCCGATCATAGCGAGCGCGGCCGCGACGGCATCACCGGCGCGCGGGCGAAGGGCGCGATCGGCTTTGCCGCGCTGCGTGGCGGATCGGTCGCCGGCGACCATCAGGTCATCCTGGCGACCGAGGGAGAGCGGATCGAACTGGGCCACCGCGCCGAGAATCGCAGCATCTTCGCGCGCGGCGCGATCAAGGGCGCACGCTGGCTCGCCGGCCAGCCGGTCGGCCGCTATGACATGAAGGGCGTATTGGGGCTCTGATGCCATGAACAAGGGCCAGATCTTCGACTTTTTCAGCCGCCTGGCAGAGGCCAATCCCGCCCCGGTGACGGAGCTGGAATATGGCAATGCCTATCAGTTGCTGGTCGCGGTCACCCTGTCGGCGCAGGCCACCGATGTCGGCGTCAACAAGGCGACCCGCGCCCTGTTCCGCGAAGTCGAAACGCCCCAGCAGATGGTCGATCTGGGCGAGGATGCGCTGAAGCAGCACATCAAGACGATCGGCCTGTTCAACACCAAGGCGAAGAATGTCATCGCCCTGTCGGCAATATTGGTGCGCGATTTCGGCGGCGAAGTGCCGCAGGACCGCGACTCGCTGACCACCCTGCCCGGCGTCGGCCGCAAGACCGCCAATGTCGTGCTCAACACCGCGTTCGGGCAGGAAACCTTCGCGGTCGACACCCATATCTTCCGCGTCGGCAACCGCACCGGCCTGGCGCCGGGCAAGACGGTATTAGCGGTCGAGGACAAACTGGAAAAGCGCGTGCCGCCCCCCTTCCGCCGCGACGCCCATCACTGGCTGATCCTGCATGGCCGCTATGTCTGCAAGGCGCGCAAGCCGGAATGCTGGCGCTGCATCGTGTCGGACCTGTGCCGCTTCAAGCCCAAGACGCCGGAACCCGGTAGCGTCGCAAAAGCGGCCTGATCCATCCGGCAGGCGGTGCTAGGATGGAGACGGAAATCACCTCCGCGAATCGTCTTGTCAGCACGAAGGAGAGAGACAATGTCCATCCGCCCCATCCTCACCGCCGGCCTGCTGCTGGCCTGCGGCCTGACGCCTGCTTTCGCCAAGACCAGGGATAAGCCGGATCCCTATGTGCCCAGCGGCAATCCGGTCGACTGCATCACGATCAGCCAGATCCGTTCGAGCAGCGTCCGCGACGATCGCACCATCGATTTCGAGGTGAGCGGCAAGAAGATCTACCGCAACACCCTGCCCAACAGCTGCCCCAGCCTGGGCTTCGAGCGGCGCTTTTCCTATCGCACCAGCATGTCGCAGCTCTGTTCGGTCGACATCATCACCGTGCTGTTCAACGCCGGGCCGGGCCTGCAACCGGGCGCCAGCTGTGGCCTGGGCAAATTCCAGCCGATGGTGAAGGCGCCGAAATAAGATTTTGGAACAGGCCATTTTGTGGCTGGCGCGGTTCGAAGCCCTTTGCTAAGCGCCCTTTCTGACCAGCGTCATGCACCCATAGCTCAGCTGGATAGAGCGTTGCCCTCCGAAGGCAAAGGCCAGTGGTTCGAATCCACTTGGGTGCACCATTTCCGATCGAAAAAGTGCAGGAACGCGATCTTCGCTTTCGTAGCTGCGCGCCAATCCGCACGGTTTTGGATATAGAAAAGCAGATCTGGTCCCTCCTATCCTTATCGCGCTGAGCGGCGACCGCATTACAACTGGTGCCGATCGGCTGCTCTGACGGCGCGTCTGGCGATACGCCGCATCTCCAGCCGTTCTTGTCGATGCGCCCCCCCCTTTTTCGCGACTGATTGCGATGCCAGCAATACAGGCCGCCCCTCCGCACAGCCAGCCACATGACAGAAATGTAATGTTTGATATGTTGTAACATCATGGACATGTTTTTAGAGAGGCAGGGCAGCCTCCAGCGCGACCGAGCAGGGCGTGGAGGTCAGAACAATGTCGCTCCATCCACCTCGGGGGATTCAAGTCCATGCAATTCCAGTTTCTCGCCGGCTGCGCGCTTGCCGTTCTCGGCGTTTCGACGGCCGCCCATGCGCAAACCGCATCGGATGACGCCGCCGACGGCTATCATCAGGCGGCCCGCACCGACATCATCGTCACCGGCATATTGCCGACCCGCCGCCAGGACATGCTGTCCAGCGTCGCCGTGATCGAGGGCAAGGATCTGACCCAGGCGATCCGCCCGTCGATCGGCGAGACGCTGGAACATCAGCCGGGCGTATCCGCCACCTCCTTCGGCCCCAGCGCGTCGCGCCCGGTGCTGCGTGGCCTGCAGGGCGAGCGCGTCAAGATGCTGACCAACAGCCTGTCGACCGTCGACGTGTCCAACACTTCGGTCGATCATGCCGTGGTCGTCAATCCGCTGCTGGCCGAGCGTATCGAGGTGCTGCGCGGTCCGCAGTCGCTGCTCTACGGATCGTCGGCGATCGGCGGCGTCGTCAACGTCATCGACAAGCGTATCCCCACGGCCATCCCGGATGAGCCGGTCCATGTCGATGCGATCGGCACCTATGGATCGGCCGCGGACGAGCGTTCGGGCGCGGCCTCGGTCGACATGCCGCTGTCAGGCGGCTGGGTCGCCCATGCCGATGGCAGCTATCTGAAGAGCGACGATGTCCGCATCGGTGGCCATGCCCTCACCCCTGCCCTGCGCGACCAAGCACTGGCGTCGAGCCTGCTCCCCGCCGACGATAGCGAGGAAGCGATCGACTTCGCCGGCAATGCCGCGGTCAAGGGCAAGCTGCCCAATTCAGCGGCCAAGACCTGGACCGCGGGCGGTGGCATCGCCTATATCGGCGACACCGGCAATATTGGCATTTCCTACGATCATTATGACAGCCTCTATGGCGTGCCGATCCGCTTCGCGACCCAGCCGGGCGACGAACAGGAAGCCCCGCGCCTCAGCATGAAGCAGGACAGCGTCAACCTGCGTGCCGAAGTGAATGGCGACGGCAATGTGCTGGACAAGATTTCGCTGCGCCTGGGCTATGCAGACTATACCCATGCCGAGCTGGAAGAAGATGGCTCGGTCGGCACCGCCTTCTTCAGCAAGGGCATGGAAGCGCGTCTGGAACTGACCCAGGCCAAGCATGGCGCCTGGCGCGGCGCGACCGGCGTGCAACTGTTCAACCGCGACTTCAACGTGATCGGCGAGGAAGCCTTCCTGCCGAAAAACTCGACCACCCAGGTCGGTGTCTTCACCCTGCAGCAGCTCGATTATGGCGCGCTCAAGTTCGAGCTTGGCGGCCGCTACGAACATACCAGCCTGACCGCCAATCCGCTGGAGGATCAGGATCAGTTCTTTGCCGGCCAGCGCAGCTTCGACGCCTTCTCGGGCTCGGTGGGCGCCTCCTATGGCCTGACCGACAACTGGCGCATCGGCCTCAACCTGTCGCACACCGAACGTGCGCCGGCCGCCGAGGAACTGTTCGCCAACGGCCCCCACGCCGGCACCCAGGCCTATGAGGTCGGCAATCCCGACTTCAACCTGGAAAAGGCGAACAGTGTCGAGGCGATCCTGCGTGGCAGCGGCGACAATTACAGCTTCGAGGCGTCGGCCTATCACACCTGGTTTTCGAACTTCATCTATGAGGATCTGACCGGCGAGGCGGAGGATGGCCTGCCCGTCTATGCCTTCAACCAGGCGGATGCCCGCTATTACGGCTTCGAAGTGCAGGGATCGCTGACGCTCGCCAGGCTGGGCGACGGCAAGATCGTCGCTGATGGCCTGGCCGACTATGTCCATGCCAATATCAAGAGCGTCGGCCCGGCCCCGCGCATTCCCCCACTGCGCCTGCTCGGCGGCCTCGCCTATCAGGCGACCAAGTTCGACCTGCGTGGCGAAGTCGAGCGCGTCAGCAAGCAGGATCGCGCCGCCGAGTTCGAGACCACGACGCCCGGCTACACCATGGTCAATGCCGAGCTGAATGTCCGCCCCTGGGGCAAGGAACGTCCGCTCAGCTTCGCCCTGTCGGCCAACAACATCTTCGATGTGGTTGCCCGTCGGGCATCGTCCTTCCTCAAGGACTATGCCCCGCTCACCGGCCGCGACATTCGCGTGACTGCGCGGGTCAGCTTCTGATTTGGAAGAACCGGGGCGGGTCGACCGCCCCGGGTCATCGGGCTCAGCGCTCCCTGAGTATCGGATAGAGATGATGATAGGGGCTGCGATCAGGCAGCCGGGCCGACAGCCAGTCGAGCCGCGCGTCCCCATTGGCCGCAAATGTCGGATCGGCAGCCAGCTTCGCCTCGAACGCGGCGCGAAGCTGCGCATCAGCGGCCAGCAGCGCCTCGGCGATCGGCGCCCGCACGAAATCCTCCGCCCCGGACGGAGCGGCCAATATCTCCGGGAAGAAGCCCCAGGCAAGGAAACTGTCCTGGCTTTCCGGCTCCAGCAGCGCCGCCGCCAGCAGGCCGAGCGGCTGGTCGGCAGGCACCCGCACTGTGCCGACGGGCAGCGTTTCGGTGACGGTCTCGTGCAGCAGCTTGGTGTCCAGCGGGATGCGCGCATCGCGCACCGGCATCGACTGCGGATCGACCAGCCGCGCCCGATCGAGCGTCAGCGTGCGCGGCGCGCCCAGCACTTCGTAACGGATGCCGTGCAGCGTCAGCCGGTCGATCACCTCGGCCTGCCCTGCCGGAACCCACCATGCCTTGGGCAGGCGCACCGTCTCGACCGGTTCCTGGCCGATGATCGGCATCCGCCAATCGACCGGACGGCCCAGCCATCTCTGTTCCCTGCGTCCGCTCGCCGGCGAGACATAGGTATCGAAGGCGATGCCCTTGAACCGTTCGACCCAGCCGATCGGCTGCGCGGCGGGCTTCCAGCGGGTCAGCATTTCGGCCGGGCGGGAGGCCCGATCGCTGGCTTTCGCCTGCGCGATCACTCCGGCATCCTGTCCGGCCAGCTTCAGCGCCGCCTCGAGCAGCACATAGGTGCCCAGCACCCGCTGGCGATAAGGCTTCATCATGTGATTTTCGACCAGCACGGTCGGCACGCCGATGAAATCGCCATAGCCGGTCGAATAGCGCGGTCCTTCGGGCGCCTGACGGATGCCCTTTGTCGGCTCGCGGGTATCGATCGGGCTGGGATAGATGGTGGGGATATGCCCCGCCTTTTCCAGCGCCGCCGTCACGTTCGGTCCGAAACGGCCCTGCAGCCAGTCGGCGGTCGCGCGATGATAGGCATAGCGGCCCCAGCCGGCATAGGTGAAGCTGATGTCATATTGCATGTCGAAGCCGTCGCTGACATGGCAATCGACATAGAGGATCGGGTCCAGCCGGCGCAGCAGGCCAATCATCGCCCGGCTTTCGGGCGCGTCCGCTTTGGAATAGTCGCGGTTCAGGTTGATGTTGCGGCTGTTACCGACATAGCCCTTTTCCGCCGGGCCGCGCAGCGCCGGGAAGTTCCAGCGGCTCATCTTTTCATGCCCGTCGATATTATAGACCGGCACGAACACCAGATCGACCTTGTCGAGCAGCCCCTCCTTGCCGCGCAGCGCAATATCCCTCAGCAGCATCAGGCCGGCATCCTTGCCGTCGATCTCACCCGCATGGATACCCGCCTGCACCAGCACGACCGGCTTGCCCGCCTCGCCCTTGCTGGCGCGGACCAGCAGCATATCGCGCCCTTCGCCCGTGCGCCCGAAGGTTTCGAGGCTGATTATGGGCGACGCCGCATCCAAGCGCTTCAACCACGCCGCGACCTCGTCATAGCGCGGCGTGGTGGCAAAACCCGCCTGCTCGGCCGGCGTGATCCAGGGATCGTCCTTGTCGACGACCAGCTTCTCGCTCGCACCAGACCAGGGCAGTGTTGGCGGTAGCACCGAAGCGGGCAGCCCCGGCAGCGGTGCCTGGGTCGGCTGCTGCGCGATGGCGGTGCCCGCGAAACACAGGGCGGCGGCCCCCAGAAGACGCATCATCCTCTTGCTCATGTCTCTATCCTTCCGGCTCAGAAGCGGGCGCGCACGCCGACGGTGGCGGTGCGCGGCGTGCCCGGCTGCACCCAGACCGAGCTGTAGCTGCTGGCATACCATGTCTCGTCGAAAAGGTTGCTGATCGTACCGAACAGTTCGACGCCCTCGATCACATCGACGCTGCCGAACAGGCGGAACAAGGTGTGCGACGGCAGGGTGAAGTCCGTGCCCGTCTCGCCGAGCCGTTCGCCGACATATTGCATGCCCGCGCCCAGTTGCGCTCCGCGCCCGGCAACTTCAAAGTGCTTCGCGACCTGGATGTTGAGATTGTGATCGGGAATGTTGATCAGCCTGTCGCCCGGCAGGATCTGGGTGGCGAAATTGGGATCGTTCACCGCTTCCCGCGCCTCGGCATCGGTATAGGCGTAGCTCAGCAGGATATCGATGTCGCCGGGCAGATGGCCGTTCACGTCCAGTTCGATGCCGCGGCTCCGCGCCTTGCCGATCGCGACGGAAAAGCCGGGATTATTATTGTCGCTGGCCAGCACATTGTCCTTGGTCAGTTGGTAGACGGACAGGGTGCCGGTCAAGGCGCCGCCGAGCGCGGTCAGCTTGACGCCGGCCTCGATCGACTGGCTCGTTTCCGGGTCGAAGATATTGTTGAAGAAATCCGCGCCGACATTGGCGCGATAGCCCTGGCCATAAGCGGCATAGAGGGTGATCGGATCGCTCAGTTCATAGACGATGCCGGCCTGCGGACTGAACCGCTCATATTTGCGCCTGTTATGGCGATTGGCCTCCGCAAGGACGCGGTTGTCGACCTTCAGCGTCAGATTGTCGTAGCGGCCGCCGATGCGGACCTGCAGCCGGTCGGTCAGTTCGATCTGGTCCTGCACATAGACGCCAAAGCTGCGCTGGGTATCCAGACGATTGGTCAGCACCGACGTCGCGGGCAGCGGATATTGGCCATAGACCGGATTGTCGATGTCGATGACATAGCCGGCCTGATCGCTCGGGTTCGTGCTCAGCGCCGGCGGGCGATAGCGGGTGAAGTAGTTATCATATTCGAACTGGTCGAAATCCCCGCCGATCAACACGCGATGGCGCAGCGATCCGGTCTCGAACTTGCCGGCAACTTCGGCGCGGACCACGCTATGCTCCGCATCATAGCGGCGCGAGCGGCGCTGGCGCGACAGGGAATGGCCGTCGACATAGAGTTTCTGGCGCGAGGCGGTCTGCTCCGCGTCGGACGAGAAACCGGTCAGCAGCGTGTCGCGATGGCTGGCCCCGATCAGCAGGCTCCAGTCGTCATTGAACTGATGGTCGAGCCGCAACTGGTGGCCGGTGGCGCGCGCCACCGTGTCGCCATCGCCCGGCTCGCCCAGGAAGCGCGAACGCGGCACGGTGTCGAAATCATTGTTCAGGACGACGATGCCGCGATCGAACGGCACTTCCACGCGGGTCCATTCGAAATCATAGGTCAGGCGCGTCCGATCGCCCAGCGCAACGCCGATCGAGGGCAGGAAGCCCCAGCGCTTCTGCGACACATAGTCGCGGAACGTGTCGCCCTTCTCATAATAGCCGATCAGCCGCGCGGTGATGCCATCGGTCAGCGCCAGATTGGCGTCGGCGTCGGCACGGAACCGGTCATAGCTGCCATATTGCAGCGTGCCCGTGCCGAAGGTCCGGCCGATTTCCGCCTGCTTGGTGACGAGGTTGATCGTGCCGCCCGGCTCGCCGCGCCCGATCAGCGCCGCCGCCGGCCCTTTCAGCACCTCGACCCGCTCGATCCCGGCCACGTCGCGCTGGCCGCCAAAGCCGCGCCCTGCATTGAAGCCGTTGACCAGATAGCCGCTCGGCAGATTTTCATCGCCGGCAAAGCCGCGAATGGCGAAACTGTCCCACAGCCCGCCCAGCGTATTCTGGCGCGCGACCGATGCATTCATGTCCAGCGCGTCGGTCAGGCGCAGGATATTATTCTGCTGCAGCGTCTCCGCGTCGATCTCGGTGATGGCCTGGGGAATTTCCTTCACGGAGAAATCGCCGCGATAGGCCTGGCGCACGCCGTCGACCGTGATGGCGCCCTCGCCCTCCGGCACATGATGAACCGCATCGCCGGTCTGCGCCTGGGCCGGAAGCCAGGCCAGGACAGCGGCCAGCGGCAGGACGCGGGCGATGTGATGGAAGCGACGGGAACGGACGGGCGCAGCGCAGGCGCGCGGCAGGAACTGGATCGACATAATTTCCCCTGAATGAAATGAGACGAAATCTCATTCGCCGCAGCCCCTAGGGTAGCCCCGCCGCGCCCGTCAATGGAAATGTTATATTATTTCATTGACAGATTGCTGCATCGCCGAAATGGTCCGGCGCAACAGCCAAGGAGCCTTGCCCCATGTCCCTGACCGCTACCGGCCAGCCCATAATATTGTCCGACGTCAACCTGTCCTATGGCAGCCAGCCTGTACTGCGTGGCCTGACCCTGCATGTCGATGCTGGCGAAATCTATGCGCTGCTGGGCGGCAATGGCGCAGGCAAGTCGACCACCATGTCGACCCTGCTGGGCTTTGCCCGGCCCGACAGCGGCACGGTGCTGGTGGCGGGGCATGACCCGGCGGCGCAGCCCGACAAGGCGCGCGAGCAGATCGCCTATGTCCCTGAAAATGTCGCCCTCTATGAGCATCTGACAGCACGGGAAAATGCCGCCTATCTGCTGGCGCTGGCCGGTCGCCACCCTGTCCCGCAGGAGATTGACGGCGCATTCGAGGCGACGGGCCTGCAGGCATCGGCCTGGGACAAGCGGCTCGGCGGCTTTTCCAAGGGGATGCGGCAGAAGGTGGCGATCGCCATCGCCCTGTTGCGCGAAGTGCCGGTATTGCTGCTCGACGAGCCTTCATCCGGCCTTGATCCGCGTGCAACCGCCGATTTCAACCGGCTGGTCCATGACGTCGCGCGCAAGGGCGCGGCGGTGCTGATGGTCACGCACGACCTGCTGTCGGCCGCCGACATTGCCGACCGTATCGGCTTCCTCGAATCTGGCCGGATCGTCGACGAGGCATCCGCGCAAGGCACGGACCGCTTCGATGTGCGCGACCTGCATCGCAAGTTCGCGCGGGAGGCTGTCGCCGCATGAGCGCCATCACCCTGATCGCGCGCGACGAATTGCGGCTGATGCGGCGCAACCGCGTCGCCGTCATCGCCTTCGCGCTGCTCGTCCTGCTGACGCTCGCCGCGGCGCTCATCAGTTGGTCGCACCAGAGCGGCATTGCCGAAAGCCGCGCCCGTTTTCAGGCCCAGGCGGCCGAGGAGTTTGCGGCGCAGCCTGACCGGCACCCCCATCGCATGGTCCATTTCGGCAATTTCATCTTCCGTCCGCTGCCCCCGCTCGCCGCCTTCGATCCCGGCGTCGACGCCTTCACCGGCCATAGCATGTTCCTTGAAGGCCACCGCCAGAACAGCGCCAATTTCGGCGATGTTCGCCAATCCTCGCTGCTGGTCCGTTTCGGCCAGTTGACCCCGGCCTTCGTGCTGCAGGTGATCGCGCCGCTACTGTTGGTCTTCCTTGGCTATGGCGCCGTCGCGCGCGAACGCGAACGCGGCACGTTGCGCCAGATGCTGGTGCAGGGCGTCACCGCCCGCGCGCTCATCATGGGCAAGCTGCTGGCGCTGGCGGTGATCGCGTCCCTGGTCGGCCTGCCTTCACTGGTCGCCTTCCTGCTGATTGCGGGGCAACCGGGCGCGCTGGCCGGGCCGATGGCGGTGATTGCGCTTGGCTACGGCGCCTATCTGGCGCTCTGGGCGATCATCGTCATCCTCGTGTCCGCGCTGGTGCGGCGCGGACGTGACGCACTGCTCGCGCTGCTGGCGCTCTGGGCGGTGCTGGTCATCCTTCTGCCGCGCATCGCGCCCGATATCGCGGCGCAGGCCCATAGCCTTCCCACCCGGCTGGAAACCGACATCGCCATCCAGCAGGACCTCCATCGCCTTGGCGACGCGCATAATCCCGACGATCCGTTCTTCAACGCCTTCAAGCAAAGGGTGCTGCGCCGCTATGGCGTCGACAAGGTAGAAGATCTGCCGGTCAATTATAGCGGTCTGCTGGCGGTCGAGGGCGAGAAGCTGACATCGCACCTGTTCGACGACCATGCCGATCGCAGCTTCGCGATCCAGCAGGCGCAGAGCCGGCTGAGCGACGGCTTCGGCATCCTCAGCCCGGCTATCTCGTTGCGCCAGTTGTCGATGGCGGCCGCAGGCACCGACCTTGCCGGACATCGCCGCTTCCTTACCCAGGCGGAAGCCTATCGCTACGCCATGGTCCAGCATCTCAACCAGTTGCAGGCCGATGCCGTCAGCTATGCCGACGACAAGGCCAAGGATGCCGGTGCCGACCAGCGCAAGCGCATCACTGCCGACCACTGGCAGGCGATCCCGCAATTCCTATTCAAACCCGCGACCGCCGGCGCTCTGGTGACGGCCAGCCTGCCCGGCCTGGGCCTGCTGCTCGCCTGGCTGGCGCTCGCACTACTGGCGCTGCTGCCCGTCGCCCGCCATCTCCAGAAAGCCCGTCCATGACCCTCCTCACCCATGAACTGCGCCTGCTGCTGCGATCGCGGATGGCGCTTCTGGCGTTGCTGCTGGTCGCCTTGCTCGCCGCCGCATCGGTTGCCGCCGGCATGGCCGAAGTCGCCCGCCAGCGCGCCGTCATCGCCCGCATTCAGCCCAAGCAGGCACAGGATATCGCCGCCGTCGCCCAATGGGTCTCCGCCACGAAAGATCCCGGCAACGCCGCCTATTACAGCTTCCATGCCACCTGGGATGCGCCTGCGCCGCTCGCCTTCGCTGCGCTCGGCCTGCGTGACGTGGCGCCCTACATCTTGCGCGTCCGCGCCCTGGGGCTGGAGGCGCAACTATACGATGGCGAGGCCTTCAATCCCGAGCTCGCCCTGCCGGGTCGCTTCGATTTTGCCTTCGTGCTGGTCTATCTGACCCCGCTGTTCGTGATCGCCCTATTCCACGACCTCGTCTCGGGCGAGCGGGAAGCCGGGCGGTTGCGGATGCTTGATGCGCTCGCGGGATCGGGACGGCATCTCTGGGCGCGGCGCCTGCTGCTGCGCGGCGGCCTGCTGTTCCTCGCGCTCGCCCTGCCTGTCACCATCGGGGCAATCCTGTCGCACGCGCATTTCTTCCCTCTTCTGGCAGTGCTCGGCCTGGTGGCCCTCTATCTCGCCTTCTGGATCGGCGTCACGCTGTTGGTAGGACGGCTGCGCTGGAGTTCGGTCACCAATGCCGCGACGCTTGCCGGCCTGTGGCTGCTGCTCACCCTGCTGCTGCCGACCATCGCCCATGTCGCGATCAATCGCGCCATCCCGGTCGGCCAGGGCGTGGAACTGACACTCGCCCAACGCGAGGCGGTCAATCGCGCCTGGGACATTCCCCGCGAACAGACGATGCAGGCTTTCTATGCCGGCCATCCTGAATGGAAGGACAGCCCGCCGCTGACCCACGCATTCCACTGGAAATGGTACTTCGCCTTCCATCAGGTCGGCGATGAAAGCGTAGCCCCCAAGGCCGCCGCCTATCGCCAGGGGATCGAGGCGCGCGATGCCGCCGCCCGGGCCATCGGCTGGCTGTTGCCCTCGGTCGGCGTGCAGGCGCTGCTCGCCCGCCTTGCCGACACCGATATGCAGGCGCAACTCGCCTATCAGGATCGCATCCGCGCTTTCCATGCCAGGCTGCGCACTTATTATTATGGCTATCTCTTCACCGACAAGCCGTTCGACAAAGCCGCTTTTGAGCAAGCACCGACATTCTGACGTGCCCCCAGGTTTCCACCAGCGCGGGTTGAGCAATGGCCTGCGCAGCGGAGCCCGTAGGGCGTAGTGAAGCAGGCCATTGCTTGTTCAGTTCAGCGGCGAGGCCGCAGCGGTCTCGTATCAAGGGATGAGTGCGGCCTCTCCTGGTTGTAGTCCTCTGCCCAGGCGGAGATCACCATGCGGGCATGGTCCATACTCAGGAACAAGGTCTCGTTGAGCAGTTCGTGGCGCATACGACCGTTGAAGCTCTCGACGTAGCCATTCTGCATCGGCTCGCCCGGGGCGATATATGGCCTGCTGCCGGTTTGGTGGACACCGAGATAAGGTGTTTTCACCTATCGGAGAGCAGGAATGCAGAGAAGGAAGTTCAGCCGCGAGTTCAAGCTTGAGGCGGTAAGATTGGTTCGGGAGCGGGGTGTCGCGGTTGCGCAGGCCGCCGGTGATCTGGATGTGCAAGAGAATGTGCTGCGTAAATGGGTTCGGGAGTTATCCGCCGATCCGGTACAGGCCTTTCCCGGCGATGGTCAGATGAAGCCGGAGCAGTTGGAGATAGAGCGGCTGCGCCGCGAAGTGGCCAAGCTGAAGGCGGCAAGAGACATACTAGGTCGGATCGACATTGAGCGTAACCAGATCATGGCAGCGGCGAGATGAACGAAGCCGGCGAAGTGGATGGTTCGCCGATCGTAGCGTGTGGCAAAGCGGCGGAAATGCTTGAGGCGTCCG
>PJTS01000051.1_pt1 | contig 123422 bp, 109 predicted proteins | sample 1512251 | NCBI WGS metagenome assembly PJTS01 (sample SAMN08177686, study PRJNA422409) | Soil metagenome, whole genome shotgun sequencing project. | isolation source: Soil (2) enriched on wood chips: alkali lignin treatment | place: USA: Madison | collected 2015-01-15 | reverse complement strand
TGATGCGGACGCCGACGCTGATGCCGACGCGGATGCAGATGCTGACGCAGATGCAGATGCTGACGCAGATGCAGATGCTGACGCAGACGCGGATGCTGATGCGGACGCCGATGCGGACGCTGACGCCGATGCAGATGCGGACGCTGATGCCGATGGCGACGCTGATGCTGACGCGGATGCAGATGCTGACGCCGACGCTGACGCCGATGCAGATGGCGACGCTGATGCGGACGCGGATGCAGATGCTGACGCTGATGCTGACGCGGATGCCGATGCCGATGGCGACGCTGATGCGGACGCGGATGCGGACGCCGACGCTGATGGCGACGCTGACGCTGACGCCGATGCCGACGCGGACGCGGACGCTGATGCCGACGCTGACGCTGACGCGGATGCCGACGCGGATGCGGACGCCGATGGCGATGCTGACGCGGATGCAGACGCGGATGCTGATGCTGACGCCGATGCGGACGCTGATGCCGACGCCGACGCTGATGCAGATGCGGACGCGGATGCTGACGCCGACGCCGACGCAGATGCAGACGCTGATGGCGACGCTGATGCCGACGCAGATGCGGATGCTGATGCGGACGCGGATGCTGATGCCGACGCGGATGCAGATGCTGACGCAGATGCAGATGCTGACGCAGATGCTGACGCAGATGCAGATGCAGACGCAGATGCAGATGCTGACGCCGATGCAGATGCTGACGCCGACGCTGACGCCGACGCGGATGCTGATGGCGACGCTGACGCGGATGGCGACGCTGACGCTGATGCCGACGCTGATGCCGACGCAGATGCGGATGCTGACGCCGACGCTGATGCCGATGCCGACGCGGATGCGGACGCCGATGCCGATGCAGATGGCGACGCTGATGCGGACGCCGATGCCGATGGCGACGCTGATGCTGACGCTGATGCGGACGCCGACGCTGATGGCGACGCTGACGCGGATGCAGATGCGGATGCGGATGCGGATGCCGACGCAGACGGCGATGGCGAACCGCCAGCGCCTCCGTCGATCAGCCTTCAGACTGATACGGGCGCATCGTCAGCCGATGGTATCACCAGCAACGGGCGCGTGGTGGTCACGGGCCTGATGTCCGGCGCTCGCTTCCAGTACAGCATTGATAACGGTCAGAACTGGATTGATGGCCAGGACGATGGCTTTGATCTGGATGAAGGCAGTTACGAGGATGTGCTGGTCCGGCAGATCGATGCAGCAGACAATATTGGCGAACCTGCTTCGCTTGGACCGATCACTGTTGATACTCAGGTGGACAGCCCGATCGCCGGCCTGGCCGAAGATACAGGCATCCTGAACAGTGATCAGTTGACCAACAATGGCCAGATCAATGTTACCGGCATCGAAGATGGCGCAACGTGGGAGTTCACCACCGATGGTGGCCTGAACTGGACCGAAGGCACCGGCAGCAGCTTTACACTGTCCGATGGCACCTACACCAATGTCCAGGTCCGCCAGACCGATGCGGCTGGTAATACGGCTGTGACCATACTCGGTCAGATCGTCGTGGATGGCACCGTGGATGATCCGGTCGTGGCGCTGGAGGCTGACACCGGATCGTCAACCAGTGACTTGATCACCAACAATGGCCAGATCAATGTCACGGGTATCGAAGACGGTGCCACCTGGGAGTTCACCACCGATGGCGGTCTGAACTGGACCGAAGGCACCGGGGGCAGCTTCACGCTGACCGATGGCACCTACGCGAATGTTCAGGTCCGTCAGACCGATGCAGCCGGCAACACGGCAACGACAATATTGGGCCAGGTTGTGGTTGATACCGCCATCGCCAATGCGGTTGTTGCACTGGCCAATGATACTGGCACGTCCGGCACGGATCGGATCACAACCAATGGTCAGATCAATGTGACTGGCCTGGAAGATGGCGCGACCTGGGAGTTCAGCACCAATGGCGGTCAGAACTGGCAGACGGGTACCGGGGGCAGCTTCACGCTGACCGATGGCACCTACACCAATGTCCAGGTCCGTCAGACCGATGCGGCCGGCAACACGGCAACCACAACACTGGGTCAGGTGGTGGTTGATACCAGCATCGCCAATGCAGTGGTCGCCCTTGCCAATGATACTGGCACGTCCGGTACGGATCGGATCACCAGCAATGGCCAGATCAATGTCACCGGTCTGGAAGATGGTGCGACCTGGGAGTTCAGCACCAATGGCGGTCAGAACTGGCAGACGGGTACCGGGGGCAGCTTCACGCTGACCGAGGGCACCTACACCAATGTCCAGGTCCGCCAGACAGATGCGGCCGGGAACACGGCGACGACAACACTGGGTCAGGTGGTGGTCGATAACACCATCACCAATGCGGTGGTCGCGCTTGCCAATGACACTGGCACGTCTGGAACGGATCGGATCACCAGCAATGGCCAGATCAATGTGACTGGCCTGGAAGATGGTGCGACCTGGGAGTTCAGCACCAATGGTGGGCAGAACTGGCAGACCGGTACCGGCGGCAGCTTCACGCTGACCGAAGGCACCTATACCAATGTCCAGGTCCGTCAGACCGATGCGGCCGGCAATACGGCCACGACAACATTGGGTCAGGTGGTGGTTGATGCCACTATCGCCAATGCGGTGGTCGCGCTGGCCAATGACACCGGTTCTTCCGCTATCGACCGGATCACGACCAACGGCCAGATCAACGTCACCGGTCTGGAAGCCGGTGCGACCTGGGAGTTCAGCACCAATGGCGGGCAGAACTGGCAAACCGGTACCGGCGGCAGCTTCACGCTGACCGAAGGCACCTACACCAATGTTCAGGTCCGCCAGACAGATACGGCTGGCAACACGGCCACGACAACACTGGGTCAGGTGGTGGTCGATACCACCATCACAAATGCGGTGGTCGCCCTTGCCAATGATACCGGCACCTCCGGTATCGACCGGATCACCAGCAACGGCCAGATCAATGTGACCGGGCTGGAGCCGGGGGGCACCTGGCAATACAGCACCAATGGTGGCCAGAGCTGGCAGACCGGGACCGGAGGCAGCTTCACGCTGGCCGAAGGCACCTATGCCAATGTTCAGGTTCGTCAGACGGATGCTGCCGGGAACACGGCAACGACAACATTGGGTCAGGTCGTGGTGGATGCCACCATTGCCAACGCAGTGGTCGCGCTTGCCAATGATACCGGGTCTTCCGGTACGGATCGGATCACCAGCAATGGGTTGATCAACGTCACGGGTCTGGAGGCCGGGGCGACCTGGCAATACAGCACCAATGGCGGTCAGAACTGGACGAACGGTACCGGGGGCAGCTTCACGCTGACCGAAGGCACCTATACCAATGTTCAGGTCCGTCAGACGGATGTGGCTGGGAATACGGCTACAACCACCCTGGGTCAGGTTGTGGTGGATATCACCGTCATCGCCCCGAACGGTGCGCTGAACACGGATACGGGTACATCCAACACGGACCGGGTCACCAGCGATGGAACGATCAATGTAACGGGTCTGGAAACCGGTGCGAGCTGGCAGTACAGCACCAATGGCGGCCAGAACTGGATCAATGGCACCGGCACCAGCTTCACCCTGACGCAGGGCACTTACAACAACGTGCAACTGCGGCAGACCGATCTGGCAGGTAATGTCAGCACGGGAAGGGCGCTCACGGCATTTACCATCGCCAGCCCTGACGCCGTGAACGATGTGGTTTCACTGAACATGGGTGTGCAGACGCGGGTGATCCACCCGTCTCAGACGGACACCGATGTTGAGGTTGTCGGCTTGCTCCAGTCGGATATCGGTATCGACAATTCGGTTCCGATCACCGTCAGGCCGGATCAGGTCGGTGAGGTACGCATCGTGGTGACCCAGACTGCGCTGGTCGCGGTGGGGGATGCCTTCCGGCTTGATGTCATCGATGCGCAAGGTAACGTGGTCTATTCCGCTGTCACCCAGAATTCGCTGCTCGGCGATGTGGCCGGCCTGCCGGTGCTGGGTGTTGTCGGGAACAACACGCTGGTTGCCAATGTGCCAGGCCTGCTTCCGGGTCAGTACTCGGTCGTTGTCCGCAACGATGAAGGCACGCTGGAACAGCTGCTGGATACTGATGGCGGGGGCGTCTCGCTTCAGGAACTGGGCAGTGCCGGTGTGGTCCTTGGCCCCAACAATCAGGCTGTCATTCTGGATGCAGTGGATGCTGCGCTCGGAACAACGCTGGGTGCACTCGCAAGGCCATTGCTGACGCCTTTGCTGGGCACCTTGAACGGATCTCCCGTGTCTGCTCTGGTGGGGACATTGTCCACTGTGCTCGGCACGATCGGGGCCACAGCACTGCTGGATGCCGTGGTCGGTTCGGTTGCTGATGCCCTGCTGAGCAACACACTCTCCATCCTTCAGTCGACTTCGATCACCACCACGGTGACGGAACATGATTTCCCGAATGAAGTGGTTGGTGGAAATGTCATCACCGGTCAGGGAGGGGTTGGTGCGGATAACCTTGCTGGCGGTGCTTCCGTCAGCCTGATAACCCACGCCAATGGTTCCAGCGTGGTGGTTCCGGCGACGGGCAGTGTCCAGATCACCGGTGAACATGGTGTGCTGCAGATTTCGGCCAACGGAACCTACAGCTACACCGCCTTCGGTGATGTTGCTTCGATTGGGCAGGCCGATGTGTTCACCTACACGCTCAGCGATGGGACGGTGGCAGATACCGCGACATTGACCGTCAACATCGATGGAATGGCCGTATTCGCAGGCGGGGATACTGCTTCCGCCTCGGTCAACTGGGCATTCCAGACGGCTGATCTGGTTACGACGAGTAACGGGGTCATCGGTGTGGGTGGAACGCCTAGCTATACAAGCAACAGTTTCACCGTAACGGCCAACACTCTTCTCTCGGGCGAAGTTAGTGTGTTCCTCACTGCCGGTGCTTTCGCGAGCGGAAGTCTAATCATCGAACGGCAAAATGGAGCGAGCTGGAATCCTGTCACAACTGTACCCTACAACACCACGTTGGGACTTCTCAGCACCGTAGCATCGATAAATCTCGCCACCCAGAATCTGGGAGTGGGAACCTATCGTGTGCGGGCAACCTTGGGTGGCGCTTTGTCGGCCGCCAACGTGAATGCCAACATTGATGCGACCTACACCAACCAGTTCAACATCACTGGCAGGACCGGGGCAACCGGCAACATTCTGTCCAATGATGAACTGGGATCGCCGCTGACAGAGTTGAGGGTCTTTGATCCGGATGTGGGAACCTTTGTGACCCTTTCCGGCAGTACTTCGATTACGATCGATGGCACTTACGGATCGCTGCAAATCAGCGGGAACGGCAGTTACAGCTACACCGTCGGTTCTGGCTTCGCCCACTTCACGACCACGCAAGTCGACAGCTTCAACTATCAGCTGGTTCACCCCAATGGCCAGGTCTCGAATGCCTCGCTTGGGGTATCGGTCCAACCAACCGGTGCAGGGGTTCCTGCTGTAACGACAAACTTCGCTGCAGAACCTGACCCGGATGATTTCGCCGGCCTGCTGGAATACTCCATGCTGGAAGATCAGGGTAGTATCGAGGATGTTCTCGAAAACTATCTGAGGGAGGCTGAGGAAACTCAGCAAGAACCGGTGGATAATATTCCTGAACCAGTTCAATCACCTGATGATGTTTCTGGCCCGCCGGATGATCTCAATTATCTGAATGATCCAATTTCGGACCCATTATCCGACGACCAGAATGGAAACTATCTGATATAGACCGCCACCTTGCCTATGAATCCCGTGTCATTTCAACGTGACACGGGATTCGTCAAACATAGTCGAGCCATATAGCTGGCCGAAGGCGTGGGAGATTTGGTGGCCCGGATACGAATGCCGTTTTTGGCAGCGTCGTTGCTGTCGCCCTTCGGGGTTTTGCTTTCGGCCCCTTTATTGGCGTCGGATGCGCGCGTTCTCACAATGCAGGATGCTGTCGAAGCAGCACTGGCCTGGCACCCCTCCATCGATGAAGCCGTTCAACGGATTAACGCGCAGGGTGAAGAGATCGACGTCGCCCGGGCGGGGTATCGGCCACGGATCAGCGGCGGTATCGGCACAGGTTATCAAAGCAATACAGTCAATGGCTGGCGGCCGCGGGCCAATGTCACCGCGTCGCAGATGCTGTATGATTTCGGCAAGGTATCCAGCACCATCCGCTTCGCTGAAGCGGGCGTGCGGGTCAGCCGTTCCCGCTTTCTGCTGGCGGTCGACAGCCTGATCCGTGACACTAGCTATTCCCTGATCGAAAGCCAGCGTTCCGACGCGCTGCTGATCGTGGCGAATGATCAGCTAACCGAACTGCGCGCGATTGAACGCCTGGTACAGCTGAGGTTTGAGCGGGGGGCTGCCACCCGATCGGACTCTCTGCAGGCCCATGCGCGGGTGACAGGGGCTGAGGCGACCATTCAGCAGATCGAAGCGGAACAGGATCGCTGGCGCAGCAATCTGGAATATCTGTTGGGCGACGTAGAGATCGCAGGGGTCGTTGCTGACGCGCCGGAATGGCTGGAAGACAGCTGTTCGCAAGGCGTGCCGGACTGGACCGATGTGCCCGCCATCATGGAAGCCTATGCCACTCGCGATCAGGCGATGGCCGAATTCGAACGCAGCCGGGCTGACCGGATGCCGACCATCTCGCTGGAGGCCGGGGCATCCACAGAAATTCAGGATCCGATCTCCAACCGATCAGATTACAATTTCGGCATCAGGGTAACGAGCCCGCTCTACAGTGGCGGCGCGGCAGACGCGCGGGCACGCGGAGCCGGTTTTGCGCTTCGCGCGGCCGATGCGGCCGAAGCCCGGGTTCGAAATGACATTTCGCGCTTGCTGGCAGAGGCTCAGCAACAGGTGATGGGGCTGCGCGATGTTCTGCAGACCCTTGCCCAGCGGGAAGCCGACATGCGCGAGACCGGCAAGCTCTATCGGTTGCAATATCTCGAAATGGGTACGCGGACGCTGGTCGATCTGCTCAACGCGCAGCAGGAACTGCACCAGGTGCGGTTTGATCATGCCAATACGGTTCATGATCTTCGCCGGTTGCGGATCGACTGCACTTTCTATTCCGGTCACGCGCGGCAGGCGTTCCGGGTAAAGGGCATGCGGGTGCAGGGGGAAATCCTGTGACGGAGGCTGATCCCGCACGCCCGATCGAGCAATGGCTCGATGCCTTTCAGCAGGTCGCGCGGCATTACCGGATCCCCATTTCCTATGAAACCGCGCGGCTTTCAGCCGTGTGGGACAAGTCAGAGGATGAAGACCGGAAGATCATCAGCCTCGCCGGGCGCTTTGGTCTGTCATGTCGTTTTGTTGCGCCGGGCGATTTCGAAATGGCGCTCAGCCGTTTGCCGGTGATCGCCGAGCTGGATGATGCGCTGACGGTGATTTCGGCGATCAGCAGTGATGATGTGGCTGACGTAATGGTGATGGGCGATGATGGTGTCGCCAACCGCCTGAGCCGCAGCGACGTGATGGCGCGCGTGCGGCGTTATGCCGTCGCGCGGCCGTCGCGTTCGGTAACCGACGCCCGGGTCGACACCTATATCCGGCCTTATCAGGAACACTGGTTACGGCGCATCCTGATGCGCGATGTACGGCATTATCCAAACATCTTCCTCGCATCGCTGATCGCCAATCTGCTGGCCTTCGGTTCCATCCTGTTTTCGATGCAGGTTTATGACCGGGTCGTTCCCGCCAATTCCTACCCGACGCTGTATATCCTGTTTTCGGGCGTCATCCTGGCGATCATCTTTGAATTCATCCTGCGGCGGCTGCGGATGACCCTTATCGATGGATTGGGCAAGCGGGCGGATCTGACCTTGTCAGATCTGATCTTCGGTCATGCCTTGCGGGTCAGGAGCCAGAACCGCCCGGCATCGACCGGATCCTTCGTGGCGCAATTGCGCGATATGGAACAGGTTCGCGAATTGCTGACCTCCACCAGCGTGGCGGCGATTGTTGATATTCCCTTCTTCCTCGTTTTCCTGGGGCTGTTCTTTCTGATCGCCGGTAATCTGGCTTTCATCCCGTTGGCGGCGCTGTTGTTCCTCGTCCTGCCAGGGCTGTTCATGCAGCGCCGCCTGCGTGCCTATGCCAATGAATCCATGCGGGAATCGTCACTCCGCAACGCCATGATTGTTGAGGCAATCCAGCGGCTTGATGATGTGAAAATGCTGCAGGCCGAAGCCCGCTTTGAACATCAGTGGAACCATGTGAATGAGGTGACGAGCGAGTCCCAGCTGAAGCTGCGCCGCCTCACCAACAGCCTGACCGTCTGGACGCAGAACGTCCAGAACGGGGTCTATGCCACCATCGTGTTCTTCGGCGCGCCGCGGGTGATGGAAGGCGACATGACCACAGGTGCGCTGGTCGGTGCCTCCATCCTTGGTTCGCGTATGCTGGCGCCCCTGTCGCAGGTGACGCAGATCTTCACCCGCCTGCAGCATGCCAAGATCGGGATCAGCAGCCTTGATGCGATCATGCGGCTGCCGACAGATACGCCGCCTGATGAGCAGCGGATCGCCCTGCCGGTAGTGCTGGGCAATTACTCCCTGCGCGATGCCCAGTTCCGCTATGGCGATGAAAACATGCCGCTGGCGCTGCATGTCGAAAAACTGGATATCAAGGCTGGCGAACGGGTGGCCCTGATCGGGCGTAATGGTGCCGGTAAATCCACCCTGCTGCAGGCGCTGTCCGGCTTGATGCCCCCGGTATCCGGCCAGGTGCTGCTGGATAATCTGGCTTTGCATCAGATTGACCCCGCTGATGTGAGGCAGGCGATAGGGCTGGTGTCACAATCGAGCGGGCTGTTCTTCGGATCCGTGCGCGACAATCTGACCCTGGGCGCCCCGCGCGCAACGGATGAAGACCTGTTTGCCACGCTGGCGATGGTCGGGGCTGATGATTTTGTGAAGCGCCTGCCCAGCGGGCTTGATTACCCGATCTCCGAAGGTGGGGGCGGGCTTTCCGGAGGGCAGGTGCAGGCCTTGTTGCTGGCGCGATCGCTGGTCCGCAAACCGCAGATCGTGCTGCTGGATGAACCCACTGCTTCCATGGATGAAACCAGCGAGCGGTTGTTCATCCGTCAGTTTCGCCAATGGAGCGCCGGGCGTACGCTGGTGGTCGCCACCCATCGCATGCGGGTGCTCGACCTGGTTGACCGGATCGTGGTGGTGAACAACGGCAAGATCGCACTCGACGATGAAAAGACCGCCGCGCTCAACACCATGCGCGGGGGAGGTGTCGCATGAAGGGGTGGCTCCAGTCAGGCGGGCGCGGGCACGAACATGGCGGTGATCGTGCGGTCAGGAGCTCCACCCGGGTGCTGTGGATCATTGCGGTGGTCTTTGTCGCCGGGCTTTGCTGGGCCTGGCTGGCGGAGCTCGACGAAGTGGCGTCGGGCAGCGGCAAGGTTGTCCCGACATCCCGTGAACAGGTCATTCAGTCGCTGGAAGGCGGAATCATTGCGCAGATGAATGTGCGGCAGGATATGATTGTCGAACCCGGGCAGGTGCTGGCGCAGCTGGACCCCACTCAGGCCGGTTCGACCGTGGAAGAGAGCGCGGCGAAATATCGCGCAGCACTGGCGGCGGCCGCGCGACTGCGAGCCGAAGTGAATGAAACAGCCATCCGCTTCCCCGATGAACTGAAGGAGTTTCCCGAACTGACCGCGACCGAGAGCCGGCTTTACGAGGCGCGCACCCGCAGTCTTTCCAGCTCAATCGCGCTGATTGATGAAGCGCTGGAACTGGTTCGCCGGGAAGTAGCGATCGGGGAATCCCTGATTGAGGTGGGGGCGGCCAGCAACGTGGAAGTGCTGCGGCTGAAACGTCAGCGGGCGGAACTGGAACTGCGCAAGGCGGATCTGCGATCACAATATATCGTCGATGCGCGGCAGGAACTGGCGAAGGCGGAAGAGGAAATAGAGGCCTTGGCGCCGGTGGTGCGGGGCCGTTCCGATACGCTGAACCGATTGACGGTGCGATCGCCGGTGCGGGGGATTGTGCGCAATATCGAAGTGTCGACGGTGGGTGGGGTGGTTCCACCCAATGGCAAGATCATGGATATCATCCCGCTGGATGACCAGTTGATGGTCGAAGGACGAATAGCACCGCGTGATATCGCCTTTATTCATCCCGGGCAGCGGGCAACGGTCAAGATAACGGCGTATGATTACGCCATCTATGGCGGTCTTGATGGGGAAGTGAGCAGTATTTCACCGGATACCATTCGGGATGAGATGCAGCCGGACGTCGTTTATTACCGCGTCTACATCCGAACCAGAACCGACACCCTGGCATCGCCAACCGGACAAAGACTACCCATCGTTCCGGGCATGGTTGCGACGGTTGATATTCACACCGGCCAAAAAACAGTTTTGCAGTATTTGCTTAAGCCATTGAATAGAGGGCGAGAAGCAATGCGAGAGCGATGAAACCAAATCGAGACTTGTGCGTAATAGAGAGGGTAGGGATTTTGACCTTGGCAAACAATATTGGTTAATATTAAGCTGTACCAGATCAGGGTTTTCCTCTGATTTGCGGTGCGCCAAAAACGAGAAAATGGGAAGGTAGGACATGCGTGATCAACGATCACCAGTTTTCCTCGGTGCCGGTTCGGACCAGGCTGCATCACCCACATCGCGTAGGGTGGTGGCCAATTTTGCCCAAGCGGCAGCTGTTGCAGACATTCACAGTCAGAGACTTGCAGAAAAGGCCCGGCAATTGCTCAAGGCACGCCGGATCGTCAGCAAGGTCATGCCAAAGAACCTCTTCAAGGATTCAGCATGGGACATCATGCTGGAGCTCTATCTTGGGGCGATCGAAGGCGGTGTGATTTATGTAAAGCAGATGATCATCGCATCGGGAGAGCGCCCGGCAACGGCGATCAGAATTATCGCCAGACTGGAAGAATCCGGGTTCATTGAACGCAATGGCGATGATCTTGATCAGCGGCGAGTGATCGTCAATCTGACATCCCGCGGACGGCAGGCGATGGAACTGCTGCTGACCGGCATATCGGAACATCCAGACAGCTTGTCGCAAGGATCTGGCAGACCGCTAGGCTTTCGAGAGCAGCATCGCTGAAGATTATTTGAACTCTTGGAGTGCGAACGGAGCGATTCGTTCGCCACTTGTTGACGGCTAATGGATCTCAGATAGCTGCACTGGCGAGGAACAGCGTCATGATTGGAAGCTGGGCAGGATAGCTCACGCGAGAGCTGTTCATCCCCACATGCCGAAATACTGTTCAATTGAAAGCGGCGCCTACGCGGGTAGGTTGACGTTGGAAATACAACATCTTGCCTTTGCTTTGCACCAGATCCGGCGATGCGCCGGAATGGTGACCCCTACGGGAATCGAACCCGTGTTTCAGCCGTGAAAGGGCCGCGTCCTAACCGCTAGACGAAGGGGCCATTTGAACCGGCTGGCACCGGGTAAATCCGCACTGCTGGTGACCCCTACGGGAATCGAACCCGTGTTTCAGCCGTGAAAGGGCCGCGTCCTAACCGCTAGACGAAGGGGCCGTTCAGCAGTGCGAGGCGCGCAATTAGGCGGGGGAATCTGAACGGTCAACCCCTTCTTTCAGCTTTGTTTCAATCAGCCCATGCTGCGTCTTCCAATTGCAGTTCCGCCTGGGGCCGGCTGCCCCAGTCATCGATCATCGCGCGGCCGGTCAGCCACAGCTTCCGGCCCTTGCCGCCATGCAGCAATGCCTGGCCCAGATCGCTTTCCGCCATGCGAAAACCGATCGCCTTGAAGCTGCCGCCATCATCGCCGGAAACGATCATCCGGACATGATCCGTGCCGACGATATCCGCCTTGATGATTCGCACAGGCCCCACCGCCACGCGCGGGCCGGGCCAGCCCATGCCAAATGGGCCGGCCGCATCCAGTGTTTCCACCAGCGCAGGGGTCAGGCCGCGCGGCGCCACGGCGATATCGAGCAGGGATGCCATTTCTTCCGTCGCGCGGGCGACCATGGGTGCCAGCCGATCTTCCAGCCAGTCGGTCAGCGCGGACAATTGCGCTTCCTCTATCGTCAGGCCCGCCGCCATGGCATGGCCACCACCGGCGACAAGCAGGCCTGCCTCGCGCGCGGCGATGATCGCAGCGCCCAGATCGACCCCGGCGATCGAGCGGCCGGATCCTTTCCCCTGTCCGCTTTCTTCATCCAGCGCGATCACGATGGCCGGCTTGCCGGTCTTTTCCTTGATTCGCCCGGCGACGATGCCGATCACGCCGGGGTGCCAGCCATGGCCGGCGACGATATGCAGTGCGCGATTGTGCTGCCCGGCCAGCTGTTCTTCTGCAGCTTCCTGCACGGCTTTCTCTATCGCGCGCCGTTCCTCGTTAAGTTGGGAGAGATGCGCGGAAATGCTCTGCGCTTCCTGCTGGTCTTCGGTGGTGAGCAGGCGCACGCCCAGAGTGGCTTCACCCACGCGCCCCCCTGCATTGATACGCGGACCCAGCGCAAAACCGCAGTCGCTGCAGCTTGGCGCACGGCTGAGCCTGCTGGCGTCGATCAGGGCAGACAGGCCGACATTGTCACGCCGGGCCATCACCTTCAGGCCCTGGGCGACAAAGGCGCGGTTGAGCCCGCGAATCGCTGCGACATCGGCCACGGTTCCCAGCGCCACCAGATCGAGCAGGCCGAGAAGATCGGGTTCGGGCATGCCCTTGAAATATCCGCGCTGCCGCAACGTGCGCACGACAGCCACGGCTAGCAGGAAAGCCACCCCGACGGCTGCCAGATGGCCGTGGGCCGCGGCTTCTTCATTTTCGTCCAGCCGATTGGGGTTCACCAGGGCGAGGGCACGGGGAAGCTCTGGGGAGCATTTGTGGTGATCGACCACGATCACATCGACCCCGGCATCATGGGCGGCGCCCAGCGCATCATGCGCCATCGCCCCGCAATCCACCGTGACGATCAGGCTGGATCCTTCCTGACCTAGGCGGACCAGGGCTTCCCCACTGGGGCCATATCCTTCGAGCAGCCGATCAGGGATATAGTGCCGGGCGTCATGGCCCAGCATACGGAACAGCCGCACCAGCAGCGCCGCACTGGTCGCACCATCGACGTCATAATCGCCATAGATGGTCACGGTTTCGCGTGACAGAACCGCTTCGACAATGCGTTCGGCCGCGACATCCATGTCGTGGAAGATCGATGGGTCGGGCAGGAAAGCGCGCAGGCTGGGGTTGCGATGGCGATCAAGATCGTCGCGCGGAACACCACGGGCGAGCAGCAACTGGGTGACGATATCGTCTTCCAGACCGATCGCGCCGCCGGTCAGTTCCATATTGCCACCGCGCCAGCGCCAAGCCTTGCCTGACAGGGAGCGTTCGACACCAAGGACAGCAGGACGTGTAGACATGAAAGGGGATTAGATCAGCGTTGCGACGCTGGGAAGGGCAGTCTCATGCGCCCCTGTGCCGGACCCGTGTGCCGGCCTGTTCACCGGCCCTGTGCGGAAAGTTCCGCGACAGGGCCGGTGTAGCAATCAGGCGGCGGGCGCCGGCACTGCCGAATTGGCCGCGCTCAGAATGGCCCGTACGCTGGCTGCGGCCACATCTTCATCAATGCCCACGCCCCAGACGACCTGGCCGTCGGGCAGGGTGCATTCCAGATAGGCTGCTGCGCGCGCGTCGCTGCCCTTGCCCAGGGCATGTTCGGTGTAGTCGGCCACATCCAGTTGCAGCCCGAAGGTCTGCTTCAGCGTGGCCAGCACGGATGACACCAGCCCCTTGCCACGGCCGCTGACATTCTGGCTCTTGCCGGCAACATTGATCGTGCCGGAAAACAGCCGGGTTCCGTCGCTGGCACGGCTTTCCTGATAATCCTGCAGTTCGAAGGTCGCGCCTTCGGCATTCAGGTAATAGGATTTCTGGAACACATCCCAGATATCCGCCGCATTCAGTTCACGGCCCAGTTCATCCGCCAGATGCTGCACATGGCGCGAGAAGTTGGCCTGCAGGCGCTTGGGCAGTTTCAGGCCCTGGCCTTGTTCCAGAACCCAGGCGAAACCACCCTTGCCGGACTGGGAATTGACGCGGATGACCGCTTCGTAATTGCGGCCCAGATCATGCGGATCGATCGGCAGATAAGGCACGCGCCACAGATCATCATTGCGCTGCTCCTGCGCCTCCAGACCCTTCTTGATGGCGTCCTGATGGCTGCCGGAAAAGGCGGTGAAGACCAGTTCACCACCATAGGGGTGGCGCGGATGAACCGGCAGCTGGTTGCAATATTCAACGGTTTCGATGACCCGATCAATGTCGGAGAAATCCAGACCCGGATCGATGCCCTGCGTGTACATGTTCAATGCCACGGTCACCAGGCAGCAATTGCCGGTGCGTTCGCCATTGCCGAACATGCAGCCTTCGACACGGTCCGCGCCGGCCATCAGGCCCAGTTCGGCCGCAGCAACACCGGTGCCGCGATCATTATGCGTGTGCAGGCTGATCACCGCAGCATTGCGGTTGGGCAGGTTGCGGCAGAAATATTCGATCTGGTCGGCATAGACATTGGGCGTAGCCGCTTCGACCGTGGCCGGCAGGTTCAGGATGATCGGGTGTTCTGCGGTCGGTTGCAGCACATCCATCACCGCTTCACACACCTCCAGGCTGAAATCGAGTTCAGCGGTGGAGAAGGTTTCCGGCGAATATTCGAAATGCCAGTCCGTGTCCGGGCGCTTGGCGGCTTCATCGCGCAGCAGCTTGGCACCATGGATGGCGATCTGCTTCACTTCTTCCCGGGTCATCCGGAAGACAATGTCGCGCCAGGCCGGGCTGACCGCATTGTAGAGATGGACGATCGCCTGACGGGCGCCTTCCAGGCTTTCGAAGGATCGCTGGATCAGATCGGCGCGCGACTGGGTCAGCACCTGCACGATCACATCTTCGGGAATGCGGTCCTGCTTCACCAGGCTGGTGATAAAATCGAATTCGGTCTGCCCGGCTGCGGGAAAGCCGACTTCGATTTCCTTGACCCCGATTTCGACCAGCAGATCGAAGAAGCGGTTCTTCTTCACCGCGTCCATCGGATCGATGATCGACTGGTTGCCGTCGCGTAGATCGGTCGACAGCCAGCGCGGGGCAGAGGTGATGACCTGGCCCGGCCATTGGCGGTCAGGCAGGTTTACAGCGGGGAAGGGCCGATATTTGCGGCTGGGATCAGAATGCATGGGCATGGCGGGTGCCTTATCGCCTGCAGCACGCGCGACAAGGGGGCGCGGCCAATGTTTCGACTGAGTGATGAAATTGCCCTTAGGCGGGTTGCCCTCTGCGCGAAAGGCGCATGGCAGAATGCACGCCTAAGGGCGTGTAAGTCGAAGCAGCGAAAGAGGTTCGCGGAAAGCCATGCCGATTATGTAGGGATTCGACCCGAGGTATGTCCAGCGGAAAAATCGGCCGGCGATGAAGCGGGCCCGCTTGGTATGGGGAAACCAGGATGGAAGGGCAGGGGCAGCCCGATCGGCCACCCCTGCGCCAGGATCACTTTTCGAATGCGATCGTGATGTTCAGATTGACTTCATCGCCGAGGCCCATCGGAACGCCGTAAGCAATGTTGAATTCCGACCGTTTGATCGTGGCGGTGCCGTGGAAGCCCAGGGTCTTTTTCCGGTTCATGGCATTGGCGCCCATGCCGCTGAGCTCTGCCTTGATGGTCACCGGCTTGGTCACGCCGTTCAGAGTCAGATTGCCGGCGATGTCGGCGGTGGTCGCACCGGTGGAGGTGACGCTGGTGGACACGAAGTGTGCATCAGCCGGGCTGGGGCCGAAGAAATCAGGCGCGCCGCCATCCTTGCCTGCGCGCAGCAGGTGATCCTTCAGGCCGGCGCTGGGCACGGTAACCTTGGAGATCGGGATGGTCACATCGACGGAAGAAGCCGAAACATTTTCTTTGTCCAGCTTCAGCTTGCCGGCGACATCACCAAACAGGCCGAAATAATCGTTGAAGCCAAAATGGCTGAGGGACCAGCCGACGATCGAGTGGCCGGCATCGGCCGTGTATTCGCCGGATTCGATCTGGCTGACGTCGATCGCGCCGGGACGCGGCGCATTCTGGGCATTCAGAGCGCCGACGGACAGCACGGAAAGCCCGGCCACAGCGGCAAGGGCGAGAACAGATTTACGCATCAAGGAATCTCCCAGTGGATCCAGCAACAATTGGCAGATTTCAGTTTGGCCTGCACTTTTGACAAAGTCCATAACCAAGCGTTCCGCCAATTTCGGACTGTTCTGCATCCGCCGCGTGACGGTGGCGAGGCAGCCCTGACAAAAGCCCAAACAAAACGCGCCCGCCCGGCCGGGCGAGCGCGCATTTCCGGGGCGGGCCCGGTGATAAAGGTTGCAGCCCTTCCGTTGCCGGTTGGGACTGCAACCCGGCTATCAGTTCTTGGTCTGGTCGACCAGCTTGTTGGCGCTGATCCAGGGCATCATCGCACGCAGCTGGGCACCGGTCTTTTCGATCGGGTGAGCTTCGGCTGCCTTGCGGGCGGCCTTCAGTTCGGGCTGACCAGCGCGGTTGTCGAGCACGAAGTTCTTCACGAAACGGCCCGACTGAATGTCGGCCAGAACGCGCTTCATTTCGGCCTTGGTTTCGGCGGTGATCACACGCGGACCGGTGGTGATGTCACCATATTCGGCGGTGTTGCTGATCGAATAGCGCATGTTGGCAATGCCGCCTTCATACAGCAGGTCGACGATCAGCTTGGTTTCGTGGAGGCATTCGAAATAGGCCATTTCCGGCGCGTAGCCGGCTTCCACCAGCGTTTCGAAACCGGCCTGGATCAGGTGGGTGATGCCACCGCACAGAACGGCCTGTTCGCCGAACAGATCGGTTTCGCACTCTTCCTTGAAGTTGGTTTCGATGATGCCCGAACGGCCGCCGCCGACGCCGCTGGCATAGGCCAGGGCCACATCATGGGCATTGCCGCTGGCATCCTGGTGCACGGCGATCAGGCAGGGAACGCCGCCGCCCTTCACATATTCGCCACGCACGGTGTGGCCCGGGCCCTTCGGTGCGATCATGATCACGTCGATATCAGCCGGGGCTTCGATCAGGCCGAAGTGGATGTTCAGGCCGTGGGCGAATGCCAGCGCGGCGCCGGGCTTCATATTGCCCTTCAGATCGTTTTCCCAGATCGCGGCCTGATGTTCATCGGGCGCCAGGATCATCAGAACGTCGGCCCATGCGGCCGCTTCGGAATTGCTCAGGACCTTGAAGCCGGCGGCTTCTGCCTTCTTGGCCGATGCCGAACCCGGACGCAGCGCGATGGCCACTTCCTTCACGCCGCTGTCGCGCAGGTTCTGCGCATGGGCGTGGCCCTGGCTGCCGTAGCCAACGATGGCGATCTTCTTTTCCGTGACCAGGTTCAGGTCGCAGTCGGCGTCGTAATAAACTTTCATGTCCGGTCCTATCGGGTCTGCAAATTGGCGAGGGACAAGGCCCCCGGCCTGAAATGTCTGGGCCCCCTTGCGGGGTAACCCTGCGAAGTAAAACTCGTGGCCCGCCCCATGGGCCCATGGGGCCCGGCGATGCAAGTGCGAAGCGTGCCGGTTATCGGCGGGATCAGGTGCCCTGCGTGCCGCGCAGCATGCCCACGATGCCGGTCCGGCCGACTTCGACCAGGCCCAGTTCGCGCATCAGCGCCACGAAGGTGTTGATCTTGTCAGGGGCGCCGGTCAGTTCGAACACGAAGCTGGAGGTGGTGGTGTCCACCACCTTGGCGCGGAACAGATCGGCAATACGCAGCGCTTCCACCCGGTGTTCGCCCTTGCCGGCAACCTTGATCAGGGCCAGTTCGCGCTCAACATAGGGGCCTGCTTCGGTCAGATCGGTGACCTTGTGCACCGGAACCAGACGTTCCAGCTGGGCCGTGATCTGATCAATCACGGGCGGGGGACCATTGGTCACCACGGTGATCCGGCTGACGGCGTGGTCTTCCGAAATATCGGCCACGGTCAGACTGTCGATATTATAGCCGCGTGCGGTGAACAGGCCGGCAATCTTGGCCAGAATCCCTGCTTCATTGTCGACCATGATGGTCAGCACATGGCGTTCGGTGTCGCGATGCTGGATTTTCATCACATCTTCCTGCCGAAAGAAATTGCGGTGTGCAGGCGTGCCTGCATGCGATCAGGCATGGCTGCCAGAATGTGGCCCGCCCGGATGGGGCGGGTCACGGAGTCAATGAACTGCACCATCAGACCAGTGCTTTCGCTTCGTCTTCCATGGTGCCGGCGACCTGATCGCCATACAGCAGCATTTCGGTATGGGCGGCGCCGCTGGGGATCATCGGGAAGCAATTGGCATCCTTCGATACCCGGCAATCCACCATCACCGGGCCATCATGCGCGATCATGGCACGGATGCCGTCGTCGAGCTGGTCCGGGCTTTCGATGCGGATACCCTTCCAGCCATAGGCTTCGGCAAGGTTCACGAAATCGGGCAGGCTGTCCGAATAGGAATTCGAATAGCGGCTTTCATAGGTCAGTTCCTGCCACTGGCGGACCATGCCCATATATTCATTGTTCAGGATGAAGACCTTGACCGGCAGCCGGAACTGCGTGGCGGTGCCCATTTCCTGAATGTTCATCTGGATCGATGCTTCACCGGCGATGTCGATCACCAGCGTATCCGGATTGCCCAGCTGCGCGCCGATGGCTGCCGGCAGGCCATAGCCCATGGTGCCAAGGCCGCCACTGGTCAGCCATTTGTTCGGACCGTGGAAACCGAAATATTGCGCGGCCCACATCTGGTGCTGGCCCACTTCGGTGGTGATCACCGGATCATGGTCGCGGGTCAGATCGAACAGGCGCTGGATCGCATGCTGCGGCATGATCACATCCTGCGACTGCGGGAAGGCGAGGCTGTCACGCGCGCGCCAGCCGGCAATGCGGGCCTTCCATTCGGTCAGATCCTGCGCGGGGCGGGCGCCCCAGGCGGCGATCAGCTGTTCCAGCACCACGGCGCAATCGCCGATGATGCCCAGATCGACCGGCACAACCTTGTTGATGCTGGCGCGATCAATATCGATGTGGATCTTGGTCGAACCGGGCGAAAACGCATCAAGACGGCCAGTAACCCGGTCATCAAAGCGTGCGCCGATGTTCACCATGACATCGCACTGGTTCATCGCCAGATTGGCTTCATAGGTGCCATGCATGCCCAGCATGCCCAGCCAGTCCGCGTGATCAGCCGGGAACGCGCCCAGACCCATCAGCGTGGATGTGACGGGGGCACCGGTCAGTTCCTGTAGCTGACGCAACAGTTCGGTTGCGCGCGGGCCGGAATTGATCACGCCGCCGCCGGTGTAGAAGATCGGCCGTTCGGCTGAGGCGAGCAGGGCAATGGCCTGATCGATCTCGTCACTCGAGGCGGTGGTACGCGGCTTGTAGCGCTGCGGGCGCTGGACCGGCGTATCCTGCATGGTCGCGGTGGCGACCTGAACATTCTTGGGAATGTCGATCACAACCGGGCCCGGGCGGCCGGTGGTGGCAATTTCGAAGGCTTCTTCGATGGTCGCTGCCAGCTGATCGGGATCGCGGACCAGATAGTTATGCTTGGTGCAATGCCGGGTCAGGCCGATGGTGTCGGCTTCCTGGAACGCATCCGTGCCGATCAGATTGGTCGCAACCTGGCCGGTGATGATGACGAGCGGGATCGAATCCATGAAGGCATCGGCAATGCCGGTGATGGCATTGGTTGCGCCGGGGCCGGAGGTGACCAGCACCACGCCGGGCTTGCCAGTTGAACGCGCATAACCTTCGGCAGCATGGGCTGCACCGGCTTCATGGCGGACGAGAATATGGCGGACGCGATTGTCGGAAAACAATTCGTCATAGATCGGCAGAACAGCACCGCCGGGATAGCCGAAAACATATTCGACACCCTGACGGACCAGGCTTTCAACCAGTATCGCAGCGCCGCTGCGTTCATTGGACACGATGCACCTCTTTCTGAAAAAAGCGGACCCGGCACGATGATGTCGCGCCGGGCCGCTCCTCTCCAACTCGCTGAGGAAGGACTACCTCATTGGAAGTCGCCTGCTAGGCGACATGAAATGTCATGTCAACTCAAGATTGCGACATAATATTTCAATAATGCCCTTTGGATTGTCATTATCCAGCGCGGTTCGGGTCCATTCCTCGGGTGGCTGGCGCCGAAACCAGGTATATTGGCGTTTGGCATAGTTGCGCGTGGCCTGCTGGCCCTGCTGCACCGCCTCTTCGCGTGACAGCTCACCACGCAGCCAGCCTGCGATTTCCGGCACGCCAATGGCGCGCATGACGGGTAGCTCGGTGGACAGGCCGCGGGCGAGCAGGGCCTCCACTTCCCCGACAGCACCCTGTTCCATCATCAGTGTGAACCGCAGGTCGCACCGGGCGTAAAGCCATTCGCGTTCTGGCAGCAGGACCAACGGAGCAAGGGTGATCGATTCGCCGATGCCGCCTTCAAGCTGCGCCTGCCAATGAGCGAGGGGGTGGCCCGTGGATCGGATGACCTCCAGCGCGCGGGCGATCCGTGTGCTGTCGGCCGGATTGAGCAGGGCGGCCCGAACAGGATCTGCAGCCTGCAGCGCCGCATAGGCATCGGGCAGCGGCATCGCGCGAACAGCTTCCCGCACGTCCGCGGCGATAGCCGGCACCGGGGCAATCCCGTCCAGCAGGGTACGGATATAGAGGCCTGTGCCCCCTACAAGGATCGGCACAGTTCCGGCGGCGTGGGCGCGGGCAATTTCCTCCCGCGCGGCAGCAGCCCAGTCCGCGGCGGAACAGGCGGTGGCGCCGTCCCAGGTGCCGAACAGCCTGTGCTCCACGTCACCCACGTCTTCGGGGGCAGGGCGGGCGCTCAGAATGCGCAGATCGGCATAGACCTGGGCGCTGTCCGCATTGATGATGACCGCGTCACGGCCATGATTCCGGATCGCCCGGGCGAGGGTGACGGCGAGATCGCTCTTGCCGCTGGCGGTTGGCCCTGCGATGAGCGCCACCGCTTTTTGATCAGGAGAATGCCCGTTGCTCATCGCACGGCTGATAGCAGACACCGCCACTCTGGAAACGCGCCTTGATGCGGCGGCCGATGCCCTGAAGGGCGCAGGCTTGCCGCTGGCAGGTGCGCAGATGCTCGATTCCTGTTCCGATGTGTTGCAGCTGATGCTGCCCGGGGACGATGCAGCCATGCTGCGGCAGGTCATCGATCGGCATTTCGCACCCAGCGATGCGATCATTGCGCGGGATACGTTCCAGATCCCCGATCTGTTCGTATCCGATATGGATTCGACCATGATAGGCCAGGAATGCATCGACGAACTCGCCGATTTCGCCGGCCTGAAGGATCGGATCGCCGACATCACCGAACGGGCGATGCAGGGGGAGCTCGATTTCGAAACCGCGCTGCGCGAACGCGTCGGCCTGCTTGCATCGCTGCCCGAAACGGCGATCGATCAGTGCCTGGATGAACGGATCCAGCCGATGGCCGGTGCGCGGGTGCTGGTGGCGACGCTGCGCCATCGCGGCTGCCGCACCGTGCTGGTCACCGGCGGATTCCATCATTTTGCCGATCCGGTCGCCGAAATGCTGGGCTTTGAACGGGTGGTGGGCAATCGTCTGGCCGTCTCCCAGGGCAGACTGACCGGCCAGCTGGTGGGCGCGATCACCGATTCGTCGGTGAAGGAACGCATCCTGCGCGAAGAACTGGCGCTGCTGGGTGAAAGCGCGGTCAGCCTGGCCAGTGGCGATGGCGCCAATGATATCCCCATGCTGCAGGCGGCGGATTATGGCGTGGCTTACCATGCCAAGCCCAAGGCCCGCCATGCGGCCAATGGCTGGGTGGACAAAGGCGATCTGACGGCGATCCTGCGGCTGCTCGACATTCCCGAAAGCGAATGGGTTGCCGCCTGATTTTAGAGCGAGTGTGTTTTTGGTGGGAGGCGGAAGGCTTCCCACCGACCGCGTGACAGGCTGCGCCACAACCATTCAAACGGGCCGTAACGAAATCGGGCAAGCCAGGGCTGGGCCCACAGCAGCATCCCGGCGCAGACCGGAAAGCTGATCAGCCAGGCCTCACCACGGGAAAGCTGGCCATAGAGCCCCCCGGCAAAGCCGTAGAACAGCAGCACGCCCACCAATGTCGCCCCCAGATAATTGGTGAAGGCGGTGCGGCCCGTGGCCGCGATACGGCGAAAAACTGCTCCATGCTCTCGTCCATGCAATGCCCACAGGATCAGGGCGACATAACCCAGAGCGCAAATTGGCTGCAGCAGGGGCAGGACAACATAATCCCACCAGTAGAATTCCAGCCGATCATAATCGGCGGCATGGATGGCTGCGGCACCGAGCGCAAAAACGGCGAGTGAGACGGTGGTGAGTGAACCACCAATTAGGGCGTAAAATCGCCTCGACCAGCCTGCGGTGAGGACCCCCGCGCGATAGGCCGCCATGCCCAGCAGCATCAGTCCCAGCGTTTCGAAGCCATATCCGGTGATAGAGCGGAGCGGGCGCCAGATGTTTTCCGGCGATGTCATCTGGCGGAAATGCGCAGCCGGCGTGGCATGCGCTGCCCGGTCTGCGGCTATTTTCGCCGGGGTGACAGCGACGCTGGCGATCATCCGGTCATAGGCTGCCCGTTCTTCGGGGCTGGCGTCAGGCGCGCGCATGGCTTCATAGCGGGGCAATTGCTGGGACAGGCTGGCCATGCCGGGGCCATGCTGCGCCAGCAGCGCCAGAACAGCACCCATGATCATGGCGGGCACCGGCATACGGCGCAGAAAGAAGGCGGCCATGCCGATCAGGGCATAATTGGCAAGAATGTCGCCCCACCACAGCAGGTAGAAATGCAGCAGTCCGAACAACAGCAGCACGGTCATGCGGGGGAAATGGGATTTCCATGCCGCTCGGCCAGATGCTTCGGCGCGGTCGGTGATCAGCAGCAGCGACGCGCCGAACAGAATGGAGAACAATGCGCGGAAGCGCCCGTCGACGAACACATAGTTCACCGCCCATGCGACGTGGTCGAGCGGGGAGGAAAACCCCTGAATGGGCGGGTAGAAATAGGCGGCTTCGATCATCGCCATGCCGATGACATTGGCAATGAAGATGCCCATCACCGCGATACCGCGAATGATGTCCAGCGACAGGAAACGGGTGTCAGCTTCTGTCGTCACGGGAGAAATCGGAAAAAATAGGCGGGGCAGCCCCATCGTCCACCCCGGATGGGCGGAACGATGGGGACTGAACCGTAATCAGCATTCTGGCTGGATCAGCTTTCCATCCAGTTGCGGAAGAAGCTGTCATTGGCTTCGCGCAGATCGGTCAGGGCAATATTGGCGCCATTGACCTTCACCGCATCGCCACCGGTTTTGCCGATCACGCGGGCGGTGATGCCCTGCTGGGCCAGAACCGAAGCATCGGGCAGGGTGACGACATAAAGCCCCTGGGCTTCGGCAAAGGCCTGCGCCGTGTTCAGCGCTTGAAGGTCTGCACCCAGATTGCCGGCCAGGGCCATCTCGGCAACCGCGACCAGCAGGCCGCCATCGCTGACGTCATGCACGGCCGTAACCGTTCCCTTGGCGATCAGCTCGCGCATCAGTTCACCCAGGCGGCGTTCTTCCGCCAGGTCGACCGGCGGGGGATTGCCGTCTTCACGGCCCTGAATGGTGCGCAGCCACAGCGACTGGCCCAGATCATCATGTTCCCGGCCGATGATCGCAATGTCCTGACCTTCGCCCTTGAAGGCGATGGTCGCCATGAGCGACGAATCATCGAGCAGGCCGACGCCGCCGATTGCCGGGGTCGGCAGAATGGCGCTGCCACCGCCGGTTGCCTTGCTTTCGTTGTAGAGGCTGACATTGCCGCTGACGATCGGGTAATCGAGCGCACGGCAGGCATCGGCCATGCCGTTCAGGCAGTCGACGATCTGCGCCATGATTTCGGGGCGCTGCGGATTCGCAAAATTCAGGCAGTTGGTGATCGCGAGCGGGCGCCCGCCAACGGCTGAGATATTGCGATAGGTTTCGGCCACCGCCTGCTTCCCGCCTTCATAGGGATCGGCATAGCAATAGCGCGGGGTACAGTCGGTGCTCATGGCCAGCGCCTTGCTGGTGCCATGCACCCGCACGACAGCGGCATCGCCGCCCGAAAGCTGCAGCGTGTCTGCACCAACCTGGCTGTCATACTGCTGCCAGATCCAGCTGCGGCTGGCGAGATCAGCACTGCCCATCAGGGTCAGCAGATCGGCGCCGATGTCGGTGCTTTCGGCTACGTCGCCCAGCGGCGCAACCTTGGCCCAGGCCTTGTATTCTTCCGGCGAGACATAAGGCCGGTCATACAGCGGCGCATCCGCGGCAAGCGGGCCCAGCGGAATATCGCAGACCACTTCGCCATTGAATTCCAGCACCATATGCCGGGTATCGGTGACTTCACCGATCACCGCGAAATCCAGTTCCCACTTGCGGAAGATGGCTTCGGCCATGGGCTCCTTGCCCGGCTTCAGCACCATCAGCATGCGTTCCTGGCTTTCGCTCAGCATCATTTCATAGGGTGTCATGCCGGTTTCACGGCACGGCACATTGTTCATGTTGAGCCGAATGCCGGCCTTGCCATTGGTGGCCATTTCCACGCTGGAGGATGTCAGCCCGGCTGCGCCCATATCCTGAATGGCGACGATGGCGTCGGTGGCCATCAGTTCCAGGCAGGCTTCGATCAGCAACTTTTCGGTGAAGGGGTCGCCCACCTGCACCGTCGGGCGCTTGGCGTCGCTGTCTTCGCCGAAATCGGCGCTGGCCATGGTTGCACCATGGATACCGTCACGGCCGGTCTTGGACCCGACATAGACGATCGGATTGCCGAGACCGGTGGCGGCCGAATAGAAGATCTTGTCGGTGTCAGCGACACCAACGGTCATCGCATTGACGAGGATATTGCCGTCATAGGCCGGGTGGAAATTGGTTTCCCCGCCTACGGTCGGAACGCCAACGCAATTGCCGTAACCACCGATGCCGGCGACGACACCCTGCACCAGATGCTTCATCTTGGGGTGATCGGGACGACCGAAGCGCAGGGCGTTCATATTCGCAACCGGGCGCGCGCCCATGGTGAAAACGTCGCGCAGAATGCCGCCAACACCCGTGGCAGCGCCCTGATAGGGCTCGATGTAGCTGGGGTGGTTGTGGCTTTCCATCTTGAAGATGGCGGCCTGACCATCGCCAATATCGATCACACCGGCATTTTCGCCGGGGCCGCAGATCACCCAGGGGGCTTCTGTCGGCAGCTTCTTCAGGTGAATACGACTGGATTTATACGAGCAATGCTCGCTCCACATAACCGAGAAGATACCCAGTTCGACCAGGTTCGGTTCGCGGCCCAGTGCATGCAGCACGCGGTCGTATTCTTCGGGGCTGAGGCCGTGGGCCTCGACGATTGAGGGCGTGATCTCGGACATGGCAGGGCCCTTAGCTTCGGCTGGCCTATCCCGCCAGCCCCTGCCGTGCTTGACCGGCTTCATTATGCCCGCCATTGCATCAAACCATGCAGGATCAGCCTATTGATATCGCCGGAATGACCTTTGAAGAAGCGCTGCGGGCGCTCGAAGATGTCGTCCGCCGGCTCGAAGGCGGCGATGTCCCGCTCGACGAATCGATTGATCTCTACGAACGCGGTGAAGAACTGCGCAAGCATTGCCAGGCGCGGCTCGATGCGGCGCAGGCGAGAATCGAAAAGATTGTCGCTGGCCCGGATGGCCGCCCGGCCAGCGTTGCCCCTTTCGACGGCGGCTGACATGTCCATCGAACCGGCAGACGAATTGCTTCGCGACAGCCTGGCCCAGGTCCAGCGCGAAATCGATGATGCGTTCGATGCGATTCTCGAAATTCCTGATGATCCGCGCGCCCGGCTGATAGAGGCGATGCGCTATGCCGCCATCGGTGGAGGTAAGCGGATCCGGCCGCTGTTGCTGCTGTCTGTCGCCGACATTTACGGCGTGGCCCGGTCATCATCGATTCGCGCCGGTTGCGCGATCGAAGCCATGCATGCCTATTCGCTGGTCCATGATGATCTGCCGAGCATGGACAATGATGAAACCCGCCATGGCAAACCGACGCTGCATCGCGCCTTCGACGAAGCGACCGCGATCCTGGCCGGTGATGCCCTGCAGTCGCTGTCTTTCGAACTGCTGAGCGATCCGCGCACCAGTGCTGATCCCTTCGTGCGGGCTGAACTGGTCCACTGCCTCGCCACCGCTGGCGGTTACAACGGCATGGTTGGCGGGCAGATGATGGATATCATCGCCGAACAGTCCCAGTTCGATCTACGCACGGTCACCCGGTTGCAGCAGCTCAAGACGGGCGCCTTGCTGGGGTCGGCGGTCGAAATGGGCGCGATCCTGGGGCATGTGCCGATCGAAGGGCGTGGCCATCTGCGTGCCTATGCGCGGGATATCGGGCTGGCCTTCCAGATCGCCGATGATCTGCTTGATCACGAAGGTGACGAAGCAAAGGCCGGCAAGGCGCTGCGCAAGGACGATGGTCAGGGCAAGGCGACCTTTGTGTCGCTGATGGGCGCGGAAAAGGCCCGGGAACAGGCCAATGCGCTGAGCGAACAGGCCATTGGCCATCTGGCACAGCACGGCAAGGAAGCCGATCTGCTGCGCGTGCTGGCACGCTTTGTGGTTGAACGGGATCGTTAACTGGCTGAAATCGTCAAGGTTTCGGATAAGGGCAGGGTGATATGACGGAACGTGTTGGCCTTTATCCTGGCACTTTCGATCCGGTGACGCTGGGCCATGCCGATATCATCCGGCGCGGCGCCAAGCTGGTTGATCGGCTGATCATCGGGGTGACAACCAATCCCTCGAAAGATCCCATGTTCACCCCGGAAGAACGGATCGAAATGGTCCGGGCAGAGGTGGCGCGCATGGGCATCACCAATGTCGAAGTGCAGGGGTTCAACGCGCTGCTGATGAAATTCGCGCGGGCGCGCGGTGCCGGCATCGTTATTCGCGGGCTGCGTGCCGTGGCGGATTTCGAATATGAGTATCAGATGGCCGGCATGAACCAGAAGATCGATGCCGAAATCGAGACAGTCTTCCTGATGGCGGATGTGTCCCTGCAACCGATCGCATCCAAGCTGGTCAAGGAAATTGCCCTGTTCGGCGGCGATATCGCCGCCTTCGTCAGCCCTGAAGTGCGTGGTCAGGTGATCGCGCGGGTCGAACGCATCGGCCGCAGGGGAGAATTGTAACCGTTCATTGAACTGTCAGCGCATCACCGGTAGGTGCGCCGCTTCGATTTACCGCTTTGCGAGACATGATGATCACACGCCTATTCGCTTCCGCGCTGGCCCTCTCGCTGGTTGTTCCGCCGGTTCACGCCTTTGCGCAGGATCAGGCAGAGCCTGAACGGGCCGCCGCCGATCAGCCGACCGCGGCCGAAGGCGCAGCGCCCAATCCCCCGGCTCCCCGGCAATATCCGCTGGCGGTGAATATGGATCAGACGCAGGATCGGGAAAACATCCTGTTCCTCGATCTGTCGAACGGGAAGCGGGTGGCGATCCGGCTTATGCCGCAATGGGCACCCAATCACATTGAGCGAATCAAGACGCTGACCCGTCAGGGTTTCTATGACGGGATCATCTTCCATCGCGTGATCGACGGCTTCATGGCGCAGACCGGTGACCCGACGGGGACTGGCCGTGGTGGTTCGGAGCTTCCGGATCTGGCCGCTGAATTCAATCCGCTGCCGCACGTCCGCGGGACGCTGTCCATGGCGCGCGCATCGGATGAAAACAGCGCGAACAGCCAGTTCTTCATTGTTTTCTATCCGCGTTTCTCGCTCGATCGCCGCTACACCAATTTCGGCCGGGTGATTGCCGGCATGGATGCTGTGGATGCGATCAATCGCGGTGAACCGCCCAGCGATCCGACCTATATTGTCCAGGCATCGATTGCTGCTGACAACAAGCCGCAGAAGCTGCCGACTGCGCCTGCTGCCTCGGGTTCCGAACTGTTCCTGCCGGACAGCATCAGCGTACCGGCTCCGGCGCCGACCGGCGCTCGGTAACAACCGGCGAAAGTCTGCACCCGGGCTCCGTGTGGGGCCCGGTGCCTGGCGAGCTGCCATTGACCCTTGCCTGATTACATGGTGATGCGACGCCATGCGCGTTGATCTGTTCGATTTCGACCTTCCCCCTGAACGGATTGCCCTGCGACCGGTGCGCCCGCGCGACAGTGCGCGCATGCTGCTGGTGCCTCCATCCGGTGATTTCGCGGATCGGATCGTCCGCGATCTACCTGGCTTGCTGGGGCCGCAGGATGTGCTGGTGTTCAACGACACCCGCGTCATTCCGGCCCAGCTGGAAGGCCAGCGGGGCGAAGCGCGGATCGGCGCGACCCTGCACAAGCGGGTCGACCTTCGCCGCTGGCAGGCCTTTGTCCGCAATGGCAAACGGCTGAGGGAAGGGGATAGCATCAGCTTTCCCGCCGATGTCAGCGCGCTTGCGGAACAACGCCTGCCGGATGGCAGCTGGATCCTGGCCTTTGCAGGTGAAGAGCCGGTGGAAATCCTGCTCGAACGCGCCGGGCGGATGCCTTTGCCACCTTACATCGCCGGCAAGCGGCCGACCGATGAAGCCGATCGCAGCGATTATCAGACCATGTTCGCTCGGGAAGATGGCGCGGTCGCGGCCCCCACGGCTGCGCTGCATTTCACGCCTGATCTGATTGAGGCGATCAATGCTGCCGGGATCGGGCGGGAAACGCTGACCCTGCATGTGGGTGCGGGAACATTCCTGCCGGTGAAGGCGGATGATACCGCTGACCATGCCATGCATGCCGAATGGGGCCGCATTGAAGCCGACACCGCCGAACGGCTCAACGCTGCGCGTGCGGCCGGTGGCCGCGTGATTGCGGTCGGCACAACCTCTCTCCGCCTGCTGGAAAGTGCCACAGGTGAAGATGGCGTGATCCGGCCGTTTGCCGGCGACACATCGATCTTCATCACGCCGGGTTATCGTTTTCGCGCGATTGATGGCTTGATGACCAATTTCCACCTTCCGAAATCCACTCTGTTCATGCTGGTCAGCGCGCTGATGGGGCTGGAGCGGATGCAGGCGGTCTATGCCCATGCGATAGAGAACGAATATCGCTTCTATTCCTATGGTGATTCGTCCCTGTTGCTGCCGGAACGGTAAGCGGGGGAGGCGTCGCAGGATGGCAGGCGCATTTAACAGACGGCTGATTATTCCGATGGAGCGGTTCACGGGCGATGTCTGACATCATTCTCGACATTCAAAATCTGTCGAAGACCTACAAGAACGGGCCGACTGCGCTCGGCGGGGTTGATCTGCAGATCCGGCGCGGGGAAATCTTTGCCCTGCTGGGGCCCAATGGTGCGGGCAAGACCACGCTGATTGGATCGGTCTGCGGACTGGTGCGGCCGACCGGCGGAACCATCCATGCCTTTGGTGAGGACATGAGCCGCCACTGGCGCCGCCTGCGCGCGCGGATCGGACTGGTGCCGCAGGAACTCAGCTTCGATATGTTTGATACCGTCGCCCGCTCCGTGCGATTTTCGCGCGGGATGTTCGGTTGTCCGCCCGACGAAGGCCGGATTGAGGAAGTGCTGCGCAGTCTCAGCCTGTGGGACAAGCGCGAGGCCAAGATCCGCGAATTGTCTGGCGGGATGAAGCGCCGGGTGATGATCGCCAAGGCGCTCAGCCATGAACCCGAACTGCTGTTCTTGGATGAACCGACGGCCGGGGTGGATGTGGAATTGCGGCGGGATATGTGGCGCCAGATCGATGAACTGCGCGCGCGGGGCACCACCATCATCCTGACAACGCATTACATCGAAGAAGCTGAAGAGATGGCCGACCGTGTCGGTGTCATCAACAAGGGCAAGATCTTGCTGGTGGATGACAAGGCATCGATCATGGGGCAACTGGGGCGGACCGAAGCTCGCTTCAGCCTGGCCGCGCCGCTGGCATCCATTCCTGCTGCATTGTCCGGATTTTCCGTCTCGCTGGAAAATGACGGCACGGTCATCGTCTATCGCGGTGGCGATGGTACGGGGAAGGGCAAGCGCGAGGTGGCCGATCTGGCCAAGGCGCTGGTGCTGAACCAGATTGAATTCACCGCGATCCAGACGGCGGAGTCCAGCCTGGAGGATATTTTCGTCGACCTTGTCGAACGGGGTCTGATGCCGGAAAAGGAAGCGGCCGCATGAACCTGCGCGGGGCCTATGCCATCTTCAAGAATGAGGTGATGCGCGCGTTCCGGACCGTGTTCGGTTCGATCCTGTCACCCGTTCTCACCACATCGCTTTATTTCATTGTTTTTGGCGCCGCCATCGGCGGGCGCATCAATGAGATCGGCGGGGTATCCTATGGGGCGTTTATCGTTCCTGGCCTGTTGATGCTGACGCTGCTGTCCGAAAGCACATCCAACGCCAGCTTCGGGATCTATATGCCGCGTTTCACCGGCGCGATTTATGAACTGCTGTCTGCCCCGATCGGCTTTGCTGAGACGCTGATCGGCTTCGTTGGCGCGGCGGCGGCCAAATCGCTGATCCTGGCCACCATCATTCTGCTGACGGCCAAGCTGTTCGTCGATTACACGATCGTTCACCCATTCTACGCTTTGGGTTATATCATGCTGGTTGCGGCGGCTTTTTCGCTGTTCGGGTTCATTCTGGGCATCTGGGCCGATGGCTTTGAAAAGCTGCAGATCGTGCCCATGCTGATCCTCACCCCGCTGACTTTCCTGGGCGGCACTTTCTATTCGATCGACATGCTGCCTGAACCCTGGCGCACGGTCGCGCTGGTCAATCCGATTGTCTATCTGGTCAATGGTTTGCGCTGGTGTTTTACCGGCACCAGTGATGTGTCGATCGGCGTGTCATTGGCGATGACCATCGGCTTTATCGCGGTTTGTACGACAATCATCGCTTTCGTGTTCCGCACCGGGTGGCGGCTGCGCGAATGACGCGCTAGCAATCAATTCATGCAGACGACCCAGATTGACCTTCGCCTGCCCACGCTTGCAGCTGGGCTGCTGATTGTTGCCGTGCCGGCGCGCGCCGAAGTCCCGCCGCCGATCCAGGCGATGGTGGATGCGGCCCTGGCGACCGATGATGCAGCCAAGATCCAGACCGTGATTGATCTGGCGATCCAGACTAATCCGGGCGGGGAAGATGAGCTGCGCCAGGTGCTGGCCCAGTACAAGGCACGCAAGGCAGCCGAAGCTGCACTTGCCGCGGTCGACAAGGAACAGAAGATCCGCCAGGCGGGGCTGATCGATCTGTGGAGCGGCAAGGGGCAGGTCGGTGCGTTCCAATCAACGGGCAACAGCACCGATGTGGGCGTTTCCCTGGCGCTGGATCTGAACCGGACAGGTATCGACTGGCAGCATCGCCTGCGCGCCACGGCCGATTATCAGCGCAGCAATGGCCGCACCTCGCGCGAACAGTTCCTGTTCGCCTATGAACCGCGTTACCGGATCAGCCCGTCACTGTTTACCTATGCCCTGGCGCAGTTCGAAAACGATCGTTTCCAGGGCTATGATGGCCGTTATTCCCTGTCTGGCGGGATCGGTTACGACGTCGTCAAGAAGCAGGCGGTATCGCTGTCTTTGAAAGTCGGCCCGGCTTTCCGGCGAACCGAATTTGTCGATGGCACGGTGGCGAACAATCTGGGCGCACTGGCCGGCCTCGATTTTGACTGGCGGCTCAACAAGGCGCTGACGCTGACGCAGGACACCAATCTGATCGCGGATTCGGGTACCCGCGCCGCGATCATCGTCGATTCCGGCAACACCAGCGTCGTGCTGGTAACCGGGCTGGAAGCCAAGATCAGCAACCGGCTGACCACCCGCCTTTCCTACACCTTCGAATATGACAGCAATCCGCCGGTCAATTCCGTGTCCACCGATACGCTGTCCCGCTTTACTCTGGTTTATGGTTTTTGATTTTGGAACGTTTCCGCTTCACCATTGATGCAACTGACGGCAAGGCGCGCACTGGGCGCATCGCGATGCGCCGTGGGGAAATCCGCACCCCCGCCTTCATGCCCGTGGGCACGGCCGCCACGGTAAAGGCGATGAGCCCGCAATCGGTGCGGGCCACCGGCGCGGACATCATTCTGGGCAATACCTATCATCTGATGCTGCGGCCCGGTGCCGAACGCATGGCGCGGCTTGGCGGGCTGCACAAATTCATGAACTGGCACCGGCCCATTCTGACCGATAGTGGCGGCTATCAGGTGATGAGCCTGTCAGATCTGCGCAAGCTGACAGAACAAGGCGTGGAATTCCGCAGCCATCTGGATGGGTCGAAGCATATGCTGACCCCCGAACGATCGATGGAAATCCAGCGTCTGCTGGGTTCCGACATCGTCATGGCATTCGATGAATGCCCGCGTGCCGATCGCCCGCGCGATGAAATTGCCGCGTCCATGGAATTGTCGATGCGCTGGGCAAAGCGCAGCCGCGATGGTTTCGATTCCGGCGGCGAACATGCCGAAGGTGCCGCGCTGTTTGGTATTCAGCAGGGCGCATTGGATCAGGATCTGCGCGCGATTTCAGCGCAGAAGCTGACAGAGATTGGCTTTGATGGTTACGCCATCGGCGGGCTCGCCGTGGGCGAAGGCCAGGAAGCGATGTTCGCCACGCTCGATTTCGCGCCTTCCCAACTGCCGGCGGATCGCCCACGTTATCTGATGGGGGTGGGCAAGCCGGACGATCTGGTCGGCGCGGTGGAGCGCGGTGTCGATATGTTCGATTGCGTGCTGCCCACACGGTCAGGCCGCAATGGTCAGGCCTTCACCTGGATGGGCCCGGTCAATATGCGCAATGCCCGCCATGCGGAAGACATGGCGCCGCTGGATGAAACCTGCCCCTGTTCAGCCTGTACCCAGTTTTCGCGCGCCTATCTGCACCATCTGCAGAAATCGGGCGAGATTTTGGGCGCCATGCTGGTGACTGAGCACAATCTGACCTTCTACCAGCAATTGATGCAGGCAATGCGCGATGCAATCGCTGCCGGTGTTTTTGCCGATTTCGCGGCGACCTTCCGGCGTAACTATCTGGGGCAGGGTAAAGAAGTCGGCTGACGCCCGATGAATGGGACTTTTTAAAGCTGTTTTCCGCATTATGCTCACCTCCAGGGCAACAGGGGGTAAGCATGGGGAAACGGGGCGTTTTGATTGCGGCCTTGCTGGGAACGGCGTGGTCCGCGCCGCTGCAGGCCGAGACGGGGGAGGAAGCCGCGCGTTTGTTCGGTGCGCGGCAGTCCATTCTGGGCATCACCCTTTCACCATCGGGTCAACAGGTGGCCTATATCGCGCCCAATGGCCCAAGCGCGGAAGCCGTCTATGTGCTGGATCTGTCGGGAACGGGGGCGGTGCAGCCCAAACCCGTCCTGACACTGGCCGATCCCAACATGCGGTTGACCGAGTGCAATTGGGCCACCGATGTCCGGATCATCTGTCAGGTCTATCTGATTGAAAACGATGCCGGGATTCTGCTCGGATTCACAAGGCTGTTTTCGGTCGGTCTGGACGGAAAACCGGCCCAGATGCTGTCGCAGAAACCCAGCCAATCCGCGCTCGATTTCACTCAGGACGGCGGCTCGGTCGTCGCGCTGGATGCCGGAAACGAAGGCGGCCACATCCTTATGACCCGTCGCTGGGTGCCTGAATTTTCCACCGGTACCCACATTGCCAATACTGACAGTGGTTTGGGCGTGGAACGGGTCGATGTGGTCAGCGGCCGACGCAACACCGCAGAAGCACCCAGGGGGGATGCGCGGCGCTATGTAGCGGATGAGAATGGCCGGATCAGGATGCGGATCGACCGGGGTCTCGATGCCACCGGCAACCTCAATCAGACCAGCATCTATTATTATCGTCAAACCGACAGCAACAACTGGCTTCGGCTGACCACGGTGGTTCAGGGCGATCAAGCGGGATTTGTCCCGGTTGCGGTGGATTCCGAGCGCAATGTCGCCTTCGGCTTTGGCAATCGCAATGGTTATGATGCGCTGTTCACCATGGCGCTGGACGGCAATGGCGCGCGCGAACTGGTGTTCCACCGGGATGATGTGGATGTGGATGAACTGATCCGCATTGGCCGGCAACAGCGTGTGGTTGGGGTTAGCTATGCGACGGAAAAGCGCGAAATCGCTTATCTGGATAAAGATCTGAAGCAACTGGCTGATCAGTTTCAGCAAGCTTTGCCAGGCAAGCCCCTGATCAACATCATTGATGCCAGCGCCGATGAAAAAAGCCTGCTGATCATCGCGTCCAGCGATACCGATCCGGGCATGGTCTATCTGTTTAACAAGGACAGCCGGCAGATGTCGGAATTGATGCCTGTTCGTGCGCAACTGCATGGCCGGGCGATGGGCGCCATGCAGCCGGTCAGCTTCCCGGCGGCCGATGGCACCATGATTCCCGCCTATCTGAGCCTGCCGGCGGACAGTGATGGCAAGGGCTTGCCTGCGGTCGTTCTGCCGCATGGCGGACCCAGCGCCCGGGACGAATGGGGTTTCGACTGGCTGGTGCAGTTCCTGGTGGCGCGGGGTTACGCTGTCCTGCAACCCAATTATCGCGGATCAACCGGCTATGGCGACGCATGGTTCGGTCGTAATGGTTTCCGCGCCTGGCAGACGGCGGTCGGCGATATCAACGATGCGGGGCGCTGGCTGGTGTCTCAGGGCACGGCGGATGCCGATCGCCTGGTGATCGCGGGATGGTCTTATGGCGGTTATGCGGCTCTGCAATCGCAGGTGGTGGACCCTGGCCTGTTCAAGGCTGTCATTGCGATCGCTCCGGTTACCGATCTGGAAGAACTGCGGCGTGAAGCTCGCCCGTTCATAAATTTTGCGGCGGTCGACCGGCAGATTGGTTCGGGACCGCATGTCGATCAGGGCAGCCCGGCGCGACATGCAGAGCGGTTCCAGGCGCCGGTGTTTCTGGTGCATGGCACGACGGACCAGAATGTCGGCGTGGGCCAATCGCGTCTGATGAAGCGGCGGCTCGAAGCAGCCGGCAAGACGGTGGAGTATATCGAATACGACCGCCAGGATCATTATCTCGATGATGATCAGCCGCGCATCCGTATGCTGACCGAAATCGATGCTTTCCTGACCCGTTCCTTGCAATAACCGCCGGTGACTGGTCACCGGATCTCGAACAACAAAAAAGGCGGCCTGTAAGGGCCGCCTTCTTGTTTGATCCGGAAAGACCGATCAGCGCGAATAGAATTCGACGACCAGGTTCGGTTCCATGGTGACCGGATAGGGCACTTCGTCCAGCGTCGGAACGCGGGTGAAGGTCACCTTGTCGGTGCCATCGGGAACGACATATTCAGGAATGTCACGCTCAGGCAGGCTCTGGGCTTCGATCACCAGTGCCATTTCCTTGGCCTTCGGGCCCAGACCAACAACGTCACCCACCTTCACGCGGCGGCTGGCGATGTTGCACTTCACGCCGTTGACGCGAATGTGACCGTGGTTCACGATCTGGCGCGCGGCGAAAATGGTCGGTGCGAACTTGGCGCGGTACACAACCATGTCCAGGCGCTGTTCCAGCAGACCGATCAGGTTCTGGCCGGTATCGCCCTTGATGCTGGCAGCTTCCTTGTAGGTGCTGCGGAACTGCTTTTCGGTCACATCGCCGTAGTAGCCCTTCAGCTTCTGCTTGGCGCGGAGCTGCAGACCGAAGTCCGACATCTTGCTCTTGCGGCGCTGACCATGTTGGCCGGGGCCGTAGGAACGACGGTTAACCGGGGAATTCGGACGGCCCCAGATGTTTTCACCCATCCGGCGGTCGAGTTTGTACTTGGCGCTCTTGCGCTTCGACATAAGTCGTCTCCAATTTGCTGACGCGGCCAACATGGCCACGCTGAAACCCGGCATCGCACCGATGAACCTTCCGTCCATCGCGACCACCGCTTCACCGGGATGCGGGGTCAATCGGGAAGTTCCGTCACGAATGACGGCCCGAAGTGAAGCGGCGCGCTTAGCAGATTTGTCCGTCAGGTCAAATCATGCCTGCGCAAAACTGTTTATTCCCCCGGCTGACGGCCCAATGCGCTCAAAACCCCACGCAAGGTGCGAACCTCCAGATGGTTCCAGCCGGGCTTGGTCAGCAGCGTGCGCAATGTCCGGCGGTTGACGGCGGCGCGGCCAGCCGGCTTGAAATAACGTCGCGGCTCCAGCAGCCGTTCGAAATGATCGATCAGGCCTTCCAGATCTTCCTGCGGGGCAGGGGGCAGCAATTCTTCTTCTGTCGGTTGCGACAGGCTCTGATGGCGCGACCATTCATAAGCACAGAGGATGACCGCCTGGGCCAGATTGAGTGACCCGAATTCAGGATTGATCGGCACCGTCAGGATCGCGCGGGCGAGGGCGACATCTTCGGTTTCAAGCCCCGAACGTTCCGGCCCGAACAAAATGGCCGTGCGGCCCGTACGAGTGACGATTTCGCGTGCTGCCTCATCCGGGGTGACCACCGGCTTGGTCACGCCGCGTTTGCGCACGGTGGTGGCATAGACATGGGCACAATCGGCCACCGCTTCGGCGGTGGTGGAAAAGATCTGTGCCCGTTCCAGCACCACATCGGCGCCGGATGCAGCGGGGCCGGCATCCGGGTTGGGCCAGCCATCACGCGGTTCAACCAGGCGAAGGTCCATCAGCCCGAAATTGAGCATGGCCCGTGCAGCCTTGCCGATATTTTCGCCAAGCTGCGGGCGGACCAGTACAATCACCGGGGGTAGGATGGCCGGGTTATCCGTCATGTTATTTTCCGCCGACATCACGCACCGTGCTGGCAAATTCTTCAAAATCGCGCGCTTCGCTGAAATCGCGATAGACGCTGGCGAAACGGATATAGGCGACGCTGTCGATGTGCCGCAGCCCTTCCATCACCATTTCGCCAATGCGGGCAGACGGGATTTCGCCTTCGCCGGCCACTTCCAGCTGGCGCTGGATGCTGGAAACCAGCTGATCGATCCGTTCCTGATCGACGCTGCGCTTGCGGCAGGCGAGGGCGACCGATTTTTCCACCTTCGCGCGATCGAAGGCTTCGCGACGGTCGCCGCTCTTTACAATAATCACGTCGCGCAATTGCACGCGTTCGAACGTGGTAAAGCGTGCGCCGCAGCTTTCACACTGGCGGCGCCGACGGATGGCTGTGTTGTCCTCCGTCGGTCGCGAATCCTTTACCTGACTGTTGTCATGCGCACAAAAGGGGCAACGCATTCAGGGGCGCAGCCGCTTGTAGAGCATGAAGCCGGCGCCAGCGACAAGGCCGAGCGGCCAGCTGACGACAGGCAGGATCATGCCGGCAACAGCGCCCACAGCCGCGCCGGTCAGAACCGGCTTGGTCGACGGGTGCTGCATGCCTTCGCGGGCCATGCCTTTGATTTCATTGCCTGCATCTTCAAGAAGATTGGGATCGTTCGGCATCATGACCTCCCGGGATAAACAGGGAATGCTTCGCACATTTCGATGACCCGGCGCTGTACGCTTTCTTCCACCTGGGCATCGCCAGCATCGCCATTGCGGCGCATGCCGTCCACAACTTCGGCAATCAGTTCGCCAACCTTGCGGAATTCGGCCGGACCAAATCCGCGCGTCGTTCCCGCAGGCGTGCCAAGGCGCACGCCAGAGGTCACGAAGGGCGAACGCGTATCAAACGGAATGGCGTTCTTGTTGCAGGTCAGGAAAGCGCGATCGAGACCGGCTTCGGTTGCCTTGCCCGAAACACCGGTGGAGGTGAGATCCACCAGCATCAGGTGATTGTCGGTGCCGCCCGATACGATATCCAGCCCGCGTTCCTGCAGGCTGGCGGCCAGGGCCTTGGCATTTTCGACCACCGATGCGGCATAGGTCCGGAATTCAGGACGCAGCGCTTCACCAAAGGCGACGGCCTTGCCGGCGATGACATGCATCAGCGGGCCGCCCTGCATGCCGGGGAACACCGCCATGTTGAACTTCTTCGCCAGATCCGCGTCATTGGTCAGGATCACACCCGAACGCGGGCCGCGCAGGCTCTTGTGTGTGGTGGTGGTCACCACATGGGCATGGGGGAAGGGCGAGGGGTGCACACCGCCGGCAACCAGGCCGGAGAAATGCGACATGTCGGCCAGTAGCCAAGCGCCCACTTCGTCGGCGATTTCGCGGAATGCGGCAAAATCCCACAGGCGCGGATAGGCGGTGCCGCCGCAGATGATCAGCTTGGGCCGCGACTTGAGCGCGATCTCGCGGATTTCATCCATGTCGAGCCGCTGGTCATCCCGGCGCACGCCATAGGGCACAGCCTTGAACCATTTGCCGCTCATATTGACCGGCGAACCATGGGTCAGGTGACCACCGGCGGCCAGATCCAGGCCCATGAAGGTGTCGCCCGGTTCCAGCAGCGCCAGGAACACGGCCTGGTTCATCTGGCTGCCGCTGTTCGGCTGAACATTGGCGAAATCGCAATTGAACAGCTGCTTGGCGCGTTCGATGGCCAGCGTTTCGACCTCATCGGCGAAATCGCACCCGCCATAATAGCGCTTGCCCGGGTAACCTTCGGCATATTTGTTGGTGAATACCGAGCCGGTGGCTTCCAGCACGGCCGGGCTGGCGATGTTCTCGCTCGCGATCAGTTCGATCCGGTCGCGCTGGCGGCCCAGTTCGCGGCCGATGATGGCGGCCACATCGGGATCGGCTTCAACCAGAGAATCATGCCAGAAGCGGCGCAAGGGCTCAGCAACATTGGCAGCGGAAGAGGTAACTGTGGTCATTTTCAGGAATCCTGGAAAACATTTGTAAGCTTGTCGACGCGGCGCTGATGGCGGCCGCCGGCGAATTCGGTGGTGAGAAAGGCGGTTACGCAGGCTTTCGCCATATCGATACCGGTCAAGCGCGCACCCAGGGCGATGGCATTGGCATCGTTGTGTTCGCGGCTGAGCGCGGCGGACACAGGTTCCGATACCAGGGCGCAACGCACCGCCGGGTTGCGGTTGACGGCGATCGAAATACCGATCCCCGAACCGCACAAGGCGATACCTCGGTCCGTGACCCCGGTGGCGATGGCCTCGCCAAGCTTGTAGCCATAATCGGGATAATCGACGCTCTCACCCGCTTCCGGACCGAGATCCGTCACATCATAACCTTGTTCGCGCAGCCATTCGGCAAGTTCTGCCTTAAGGGCGATGGCGGCATGGTCGGAGGCTAGGGCTATCTTCATGCCGGGCCACATAGTGCGTCGGCCGCTTTGGTTCCACCGCAAAAGGGCTTTGTTCCCCGACAGAGCACATATAGCCTGCCTCCCGGGAGAAATTGCCATGATAGAAGACGATTATCATCGTTATATTACAGCGTTCAATGCGCGTGATTACGATACACTTGAAACTTTCTTCGCCGATGATTTTGCCTTGGAAAACGCGGGCTTCCGCGTTGAAGGAAAGCCTGCCTTCCGCGCATTCTATGCCTTTTTTCACGAATATTGCCGGGAAGAGGTGATCTTTCGGGGGTTTTACCCGGGCAAGGGCGCTTTTGTGGCCAATGTGGTCATCCGCTTTACGGGGATAAAGGATCTGTCGCAGGAAGTGCTCGACAGCCACGGCTTTTCGGGAATGAATGTCGTCCCGCGCGGCGTGGCGGTCGATGTCGAATTCCTGATTCTGTATCAGTTGAATGATGCCGGGCTGATCCAGCACATCAAGGGCGCAGTCTGGGAACCGGCGGCATAAAACAAAGCGGCCCCCGCACCAGGTTTGCGGGGGCCGCCTGATATGCTCACCTCATCAGGGCAAGCACCATATGACAGGGTACCATCAGTCGCTTAACTGCGGGGCGGCAGTATGGTTCCTGAGGTGCGAATTAAATTTTTGATCAACTTTGACCGCCCGCTCTGCCGTCAGTCCGGGGTCAGCTCGTCCGCCAGTTCCGGATTGTCCTGCAGATAAGCCATGACCTGGGCTTTCAGTTCAGCGGTGGCCCTTTCCTGCAGCTTCATCAGTTCCGCGAAATAGGCGGTGTTCGCTTCTGCCACGGCCGGATCGCTGGTCATCGAAATGCTTTTTTGAAGGTAGTTCCTGCCCGAAGGGGTTTGCGCAAAGGCGTGCACATCCCGCAGTTCCTGCAGGGTGAAATTGCGTGAATAGGCGATCGCCGTCGCTTCCAGCATGCGTGGCAGATAGACCCGCACAACCGGCATCAGCTTGGCCGGAATGCTGTCCATATAAGCGTTGAAGATCGCTTTGAGGCCGGGATCATTCAGGGCCGATGGCGGCAGGGCGCCGGCGAACTGATTGGCGACATCCCCGATCAGCCGCCCAAAGCTTTTTTCCCGTTCCTGTTCCGGGAACATGATGCCGATGATCGCGCGCGCTTCTGTGAGTTTGGCGCTGTGATCGTCCGCATTGGCGCTGCCCGAAGTGGCCACATCTTCTGACTGGGCAAGGGCACCTGCCGGTACCATCAGCAGCAGGGCTGTGATGGTACCGGCCAGGGATTTTACCGGCTTACTGATCAAGGAAGCTGCGCATCTTGCGGCTGCGGCTCGGGTGCTTGAGCTTGCGCAGCGCCTTCGCCTCGATCTGACGGATACGTTCACGCGTAACCGAGAACTGCTGCCCGACTTCTTCCAGCGTATGATCGGTGTTCATGCCGATGCCGAAACGCATGCGCAGCACGCGTTCCTCACGCGGGGTGAGGCTGGCCAGAACGCGGGTGACCGTTTCCTTCAGATTGGCCTGGATGGCCGCGTCGACAGGAATGATCGCGTTCTTGTCTTCGATGAAATCGCCCAGGTGCGAATCTTCCTCGTCGCCGATCGGCGTTTCGAGGCTGATCGGTTCCTTGGCGATCTTCATCACCTTGCGGACCTTTTCCAGCGGCATGGACAGACGCTCTGCCATTTCCTCCGGCGTCGGTTCACGGCCCTGTTCGTGCAGGAACTGGCGGCTCGTGCGGACCAGCTTGTTGATCGTTTCGATCATGTGGACCGGGATACGGATGGTGCGGGCCTGATCGGCAATCGACCGGGTGATCGCCTGCCGGATCCACCAGGTGGCATAGGTGCTGAACTTGTACCCACGACGGTATTCGAATTTGTCGACCGCCTTCATCAGGCCGATATTGCCTTCCTGAATAAGGTCGAGGAACTGAAGCCCGCGGTTGGTGTATTTCTTGGCGATGGAAATCACGAGGCGGAGATTGGCCTCAACCATTTCCTTCTTGGCGATGCGTGCTTCGCGTTCGCCCTTCTGCACCATGTTCACGATGCGGCGGAATTCATCCAGGCTCATGCCTGTCTGGCTGGCAATATCAGCAATCTCGCTGCGGATACGTTCAACCGATGCGCCTTCCTTCTCAACGAAGGCGGCCCATTTCTTGTCCTTCTTGACCACAACGGTCAGCCAGGCGTCATCCAGCTCATTGCCGATATAGGCCTGCAGGAAGTCGGCCCGCTTCACCTTGTGCCGTTCGGCAAGGCGCAGCATCTGGCCGCCCAGCGTGGTCAGCCGGCGGTTGAATGCATAAAGATTGTCGACCAGATATTCGATCTTGGATGCATGGAACTTCACGCTCTCCACCTCGGCGGTGAGCTGTTCACGCAGATCTTCGTATTTCTTTTCCTTCGCGGCCGCGAATTCTTCCCCGCGGCCATGCACATCGACACGTTCTGCCTGAAGCTTTTCAAACTTCTTGAACAGGTCGGTGATGCGGGCGAAGCGTTCCAGCGCCTCAGGCTTCAGCGCAGCTTCCATCTGCGCCAGGCTGAGCGTGTTGTCGTCTTCGTCTTCTTCCTCACGACGACGGGGCGTGCCTTCGCCATCCTCGTCCTCATCCGCGCTGGGTTCTTCCTGAACCTCTTCCTCTTCCTTGTAGGAAGGACCGGCGGTTTCCGCGCTGATTTCGCCGTCGTCGTCTTCGCCGTCACCTTCCATCTTGTCGACGGGCGGTTCCTTGGAAAGCATGGCATCGAGATCAAGGATCTCGCGCAGCTGCATTTCTTCGTTGTTGAGCGCTTCTGACCAGTTGATGATGGCGTGGAAGGTGATCGGGCTTTCACAAAGCCCCATGATCATCGTGTCACGACCAGCTTCGATTCGCTTGGCGATGGCGATTTCGCCTTCGCGGCTGAGCAATTCGACTGCGCCCATTTCGCGCAGATACATTCGCACCGGATCATCGGTGCGCTCGCCGGTCGAATCTTTCTTCTTCTTTTCCGGAACGTGGCGATTGCCTTCATCGCCTTCGTCGCTGTCATCGGAATCGTTCGATGAATCGTCAGCATTGCTGTCGTCATCGTCTTCTTCCTGCGCGTCCTCGTCATTTTCGACGATGTTGACGCCCATTTCGGAAATGGCAGACATGATGTCTTCGATCTGCTCGCTGGACATCTCATCCTGCGGCAAAGCCTCATTCAACTCATCCACGGTCACGAAACCGCGACGTTTCGCCTTGGCGATGAGTTTTTTGATTGAAGCTTCGTTGAGATCGATCAGCGGAGCGTCATCGTTCTTCGTGGTATCGTCGTCAGACGCCATCTACTCTTCAATCCGTTTCTTGTTCGTCCGCGTCACCTGGGCTGGTGGGCGGGCCGTTCACTCCGGGCGCCGTTGAGGCGCGTTTGCGTGCCATTTGCCCGAGTCGCGATTCGATTTCCAGCTTTCGTTTCCGCAGCCTCTGCTGCTCGGCGAAAGCGCCTTCGGGATCGACGTCAAATCGGGCCGTGGCTGCGGCGATGGCAGCATCCAGCGCTGGCCTTTCGACCAGTAAAGAAACTGCCTCGGCCAAATCCTCGCGCGCGACTTGCGGATCGGAGCCTTCCGACAGGAAGGAGAAACAAGCGTTATCCGGCGGCGTCTGGACGGCTTCGCCAGATATGGGAAGAATGCCGCCTTCTTCAAGTCTTTCGTCACGATCCAGCAATCGATCCACAGCTGCGGCAAGTTGTGGCTGCAGTTGCGCCAGCCGCATCAGTGATTCGGCATGGCGACTTATTTGGTCTGAATGGCGTTCCAACGCGGCCAGAGTGGACTGCACCAGCATGTCGGCTGAACCGGCACGGTCTGATGCCCGCTTCAGCGTATCGCTGGCGCTTTCAGGCTCCCAGCGGAAACCATTCCTTCCGCCGCCTTTGCTCCCGCGCATTGGCATGCGGGGGCGGTCACCCCCGCGATCCTGCCGTTGTTCGCGTTTCGGGAAGGCAAAATCGGAAAAGCGTTCCAGCAGATCGCGCCGATAGAGCGCCTTGATGTCGGGATCGGTGATGGCGTCCACATGGGCCATCAACCGCGCCTTCAGCCCGGCCTTGTCCTCCGGGCTGGTCAGCGGACTTGCGTCACGCTCCCCTTCCCAGAGCATGTCGGTCAGGGTGATCGGTTCGGCCAGCAATTGTTCCATCGCTGCCGCGCCACGCTGGCGGATCAGATCGTCGGGGTCCATCCCCGATGGCAGCCGTACGAATTGCAGGGAATTGCCCGGGCGCAGCAGCGGCAGAACCCGCTGGATGGCGCGCATGGCAGCCCGCTGACCGGCCGCATCGCCATCGAAACAGAGCACCGGCTTGTCTGCCAGGCGCCACATCATTTCGATCTGCTGTTCCGTCAGGGCGGTGCCCATCGGGGCGACGGCGTCTTCGATCCCGGCCGCAGCGAGCGCGATCACATCCATATAGCCTTCAACTGCGACTACCCGGTTAGTGCGGCGCGATGCAGGCCCGGCGCGATGCAGATTGTAGAGCGTGCGCCCCTTGTCGAACAAAGGCGTATCAGGCGAATTCAGATATTTGGGGGCGTCCGTCTTGCCCTTGGCCAGAATACGCCCGCCAAAGGCGATGACCCGGCCGCGGGCATCATGGATCGGCAACATCAGCCGGTCGCGAAAGCGATCGTAAGGATCCTTGCCTTCAACCTGGATGCGCAACCCCGCTTCCAGCAGCATGGGCTGTTCGAATCGCGACAGTGCCTGGCCCATCGCGTTGCGACTGTCCGGGGCATAACCGAAACCGAACCGGTCAATCGTATGTCCGTCGAATCCGCGCGTGGTCAGATAGGCGCGGGCAGCTTCTCCGCTGGTTCCGCGCAGATTGTCCGCGAACCAGCTTTGGGCGTCGGCCATGACATCATGCAGTCCGGCGCGCTGTTCTGCTTGGCGAGCTGCCCGCGGGTCGGGGGCGGGCAGTTCCAGGCCTGCTTCTGCGGCAAGTTCCTTAACCGCATCCATGAACGACAATCCGCGCTGGTCGGTCATCCATCGGATGGCATCGCCATGCGCACCACAGCCAAAGCAGTGGTAGAAACCCTTCGCATCATTGACGGTGAAGCTCGGCGATTTCTCGTCGTGGAACGGGCAGCAGGCTTTCCATTCACGTCCCGCGCGGATGAGCTTGGTCGTGCGCATGATCACGCCGGACAGCGTGATACGCGCGCGCAGTTCATCCAGGAACTGGGGACTCAGCATCGCCGTGTTCTACCGCCACCTGATCAGCCGAGTCGAGGCGCAGACAGTGTCCTGTCCGCAGCCCCGGAAACGGTGGTGATCACAGTGGTCCCAAATTTGATGGTGCAGGGACGTAAAGCGTCAGGGATAGATCAGGCGAGGGAGGCTTTCACCAGGCCGCTGGCCTTACCCATGTCGAGTTCGGTGCCATGGCGCGCCTTAAGCTCTGCCACGACCTTGCCCATGTCCTTCATGCTGGTCGCGCCCAGTTCGGCCTTGATCGTTTCGATCACCGCCCTGGTTTCCTCTTCGGAAAGCTGCTGCGGCAGAAATTCCTCGATCACCACCAGTTCGGCCTGTTCCTTTTCGGCCAGTTCGGTCCGACCGCCCTGCTGATACATGTCGATCGATTCGCGGCGCTGCTTCGCCATTTTCTGCAGGGTGTCGATCACCAGGGCATCATCTTCCATCGGCTTGGCGGCGGTGCGCTGCTCGATATCGCGATCCTTGATCTTCGCGGCGATCAGTCGCAGCGCGGCCGTGCGGTCCTTTTCGCCTGCCTTCATCGCGGTGATGGTGGCTTGTTTGATCGTATCGCGGATCATTGGTCAGACTTTCCTGTGGATGGTATGGCGCATCTTGCGCGGAAAGCGGGTGCTTAGACGAGCTTTGCGGAAAGCGACAGCTTGACGCGAGGGAAGGGCAGGTCTAGCCGCCACGCCTTAGCACGCATCGCCGCAATTTTAATCTACGGAGCGCCTCATGGCTGACCCCGCCTCCTCGTATGCGCCACCCAAGGGTGCAACGGGAGTTCTTGTTCTGGCCGATGGGGCCGTCGTCTGGGGCCAAGGTTTTGGCGCCACCGGCAGCGCTGTTGGCGAAGTCTGCTTCAACACCGCCATGACGGGTTATCAGGAAGTGATGACTGATCCGTCTTACGCGGCGCAAATCGTCACTTTCACATTCCCGCATATCGGCAATGTCGGCACCAATGGTGAAGACGTCGAATCGCGCGTGGAAGGTGCGGTGGGCTGCATCGTTCGTGAAGCTGTGACGCACAGTTCGAACTTCCGTGCTGAACGCGAATTTTCCGACTGGCTCGTTTCCATGGGCAAGATCGGCCTGTCCGGGGTTGATACCCGGGCGCTGACCCGCCGGATTCGCCTCTCGGGTGCGCCCAATGCGGTTATCGCCCATGCGCCTGATGGCCAGTTCGACATTCCTGCCCTGCTGCAGCGCGCCCGCGACTGGTCCGGCCTGGAAGGCATGGATCTGGCCAAGCGCGTTTCCCGCGAAGGCACCGAAGGCTGGACCGGCGGCGCCTGGACCCTCGGGTCGGGTTACGCCAGCGACAGCGATGATGGCCGCCCGCATGTTGTGGCGATGGACTTCGGCGCGAAGGACAACATTTTCCGCAATCTGGTTACGGCCGGCGCGCGGGTCACGGTTGTTCCGGCGCAGACGTCGCTGGAAGCCATCCTTGCCTATTCGCCTGACGGTGTTTTCCTGTCCAATGGACCGGGCGATCCGGCAGCCACCGGCGAATATGCCGTTCCGGTGATCCGTTCGCTGATCGAACAGGATATGCCCGTGTTCGGGATTTGCCTGGGCCATCAGATGCTGGCGCTGGCTGCCGGTGCGACCACCACCAAGATGCATCAGGGCCATCGTGGCGCGAACCATCCGGTGAAGCGCCTGGAAGATGGCGTGGTGGAAATCACCAGCATGAACCATGGCTTTGCGGTCGATGGCAACAGCCTGCCCGATGGTGTTGAAGAAACCCATGTTTCGCTGTTCGATGGTTCAAACTGCGGCATTGCCCTTACCGGCAAGCGCGCATTCGGGGTACAATACCATCCCGAAGCGAGCCCTGGCCCGCAGGACAGTTTCTATCTGTTCGAAAAATTCGTCGGGATGCTCGGGAAGTAAAATTCCCGGCATCACGATACCTTTGCCTGTAACATCCTGCCCCGTGCAGATCATAACAGCTGGGAAGAAGCCCTTCTAAATGCCCAAACGCACTGACATCTCCTCGATCCTCGTCATTGGCGCCGGCCCGATCATCATCGGCCAAGCTTGCGAGTTCGACTATTCCGGAACCCAGGCGATCAAGGCGCTGAAGGAAGAAGGGTACCGGGTCATCCTGGTAAACTCCAACCCGGCCACGATCATGACCGATCCGGAATTTGCCGACGCCACCTATGTCGAACCGATCACCCCGGCGATTGTGGCGAAGATCATCGAGAAGGAACGGCCTGACGCGCTGTTGCCCACGATGGGCGGGCAGACCGCGCTGAACTGCGCTCTGGCACTGTATAATGATGGCACGCTGGACAAGTTCGGCGTGGCCATGATCGGCGCCAATGCCGACGCGATCGACAAGGCCGAAAACCGCACCCGTTTCCGGGAAGCGATGGACAAGATCGGTCTGGAATCCGCGCGCAGCGGCACGGCCCACACTCTGGAACAGGCATTTGCCATTCTGGAGCACACCGGCCTGCCTTCCATCATCCGCCCCAGCTTCACCCTGGGCGGCACCGGTGGCGGCATTGCCTATAACCGTGCAGAATTCGAACATATCGTGCGCTCTGGCCTTGATGCCAGCCCGACCACCGAAGTGCTGATCGAAGAATCACTGCTCGGTTGGAAGGAATATGAGATGGAAGTTGTTCGCGACCGCGCTGACAATGCCATCATCATCTGTGCGATCGAAAACGTCGATCCGATGGGCGTGCACACGGGCGATTCGATCACCGTTGCCCCCTCGCTGACGCTGACGGACAAGGAATATCAGATCATGCGCAGCGCCAGCATTGCTGTGCTGCGTGAAATTGGCGTGGAAACAGGTGGTTCCAACGTCCAGTTCGCGGTCAATCCGAAGGATGGCCGCCTGATCGTGATCGAAATGAACCCGCGCGTGTCGCGTTCTTCTGCGCTGGCATCCAAGGCGACCGGTTTCCCGATCGCCCGCGTCGCCGCCAAGCTGGCGGTTGGCTACACGCTGGACGAAATCACCAATGAAATCACCGGGGCCACCCCGGCGAGCTTCGAACCAACGATCGATTACGTGGTCACCAAGATCCCGCGTTTTGCCTTTGAAAAGTTCAAGGGCGCCCGCGCGGAACTGACCACCGCGATGAAGTCAGTTGGCGAAGTCATGGCCATCGGCCGCAATTTCAAGGAAAGCCTGCAGAAGGCGCTGCGTGGCCTGGAAACCGGGCTCGACGGCTTCAATCGCGTGCTCGAACTTGAAGGCCAGGGTCGCGATGTGATTACCGCTGCGCTGTCGCGCGCAACGCCGGACCGGTTGCTGATGGTCGGCCAGGCCTTCCGCGAAGGTTTCAGCGTGGAAGATATTCAGGCGATCACGCATTATGATCCCTGGTTCCTGCGCCACATCGAAGAAATCATTCAGGAAGAAAAGAAGGTCGCCACCGAAGGCCTGCCTCAGGATGCAGAAGGCCTGCGGCGCCTGAAGGCGATGGGCTTTTCCGACAAGCGGCTGGCGACGCTGGCCGTACGGTCGGTCGGTGTTGCCGGCGGCCTGGCCGAAACCCAGGCGCGCCGTTCCGGCCTGTTGCATGATGCGCTGCTGGCCATGGCCGGCGCGACGAGTGAAGAAGAGGTGCGCGCGTTGCGGCACCGGCTCGGCGTTACGCCCGTGTTCAAGCGGATCGACAGCTGCGCGGCCGAATTCGAAGCCATCACGCCCTATATGTATTCAACCTATGAAACCCCGATCTTCGGGGAGGCTGAAAACGAAGCGGACCCGTCTGACCGGCGCAAGATCGTGATCCTGGGTGGCGGTCCGAACCGGATCGGTCAGGGGATCGAATTCGATTATTGCTGCGTCCATGCCTGTTTCTCGCTGGCGGAAGCCGGCTTTGAAACGATCATGGTCAACTGCAATCCGGAAACCGTATCAACCGACTATGATACGTCTGACCGGCTCTATTTCGAACCGCTGACCGCGGAAGACGTGCTGGAAATCCTGCGCGTTGAGCAATCGCGTGGCGAACTGGTCGGCGTGATCGTTCAGTTCGGCGGGCAGACCCCGCTCAAGCTGGCGGGCGCTTTGGAAGCGGCCGGCATTCCGATCCTGGGCACCAGCCCGGATGCGATCGATCTGGCCGAAGATCGCGAACGCTTTGCACAGCTGGTTGACCGGCTTGGCCTGAAGCAGCCGATGAACGGCATGGCCAAGAGCCGTGATGAAGCGGCCGCTGTTGCAGCACGCATCGGTTATCCGGTGCTGCTGCGCCCCAGCTATGTGCTGGGTGGCCGGGCGATGGAAATCGTCGATTCCGAAGCGCAGCTGGATGATTACATCGCCACGGCGGTTAATGTGTCGGGCGACAGCCCGGTGCTGGTCGATCAATATCTGCGCGACGCGATCGAATGCGATGTCGATGCGCTTTGCGATGGCGAACAGGTCGTTGTGGCTGCCGTGATGCAGCATATCGAAGAAGCCGGGATCCATTCCGGCGACAGCGCCTGCACCCTGCCGCCTTACAGTCTGCCTGCTGATATCGTTGCCGAAATGGAACGCCAGGCAGAGGCATTGGCGCTGGCACTGGGCGTTCGCGGCCTGATGAATGTTCAGTTCGCGGTGAAGGATGGGGAGGTTTACCTGATCGAGGTGAACCCTCGCGCCAGCCGGACCGTTCCCTTCGTTGCCAAGGCTGTCGGACAGCCGGTGGCCAAGATCGCATCGCGCGTGATGGCGGGCGAAAAACTGGCTGATTTGCCCGCGATCCGGCGGGAGCTGGATTATATGGCGGTCAAGGAAGCCGTGTTCCCCTTCGCCCGTTTCCCCGGTTCGGACCCGGCATTGACGCCGGAAATGAAGTCCACCGGCGAAGTGATGGGGATCGATCGGGATTTCCCGACCGCTTTCATCAAGTCCCAGCTCGGCGAAGGCACCGTTCTTCCCGAAAGCGGCACCGTGTTCGTTTCGGTGAAGGATGGCGACAAGTCGCACATCGTCGATCCGGTCAAGCAACTGGTTGCCAAGGGCTTCAAGGTGATCGCCACCGGCGGTACGCAGCAATATCTGGTTGAAGCCGGTATTACCGCTGAACGGGTCAACAAGGTGGCCGAAGGCCGGCCGCATATCGTTGACAAGATTATCGATGGTGAAATCGCGCTGGTGTTCAACACCACCGAAGGTTGGCAGAGCCACAAGGACAGCCAATCGATCCGTGCATCGGCTCTTCAGGCAAAGGTGCCGTATTACACCACCGCGGCTTCGTCGGCTGCAGTTGCACAGGCGATCGCGACAGTTCGCGTCGCTGATCTTGAAGTGCGTTCGCTGCAAGACTATTATAGCTGATCAAGCGCGTTTTCCCGACATCTGAACGTCGAAGTCCTGCCCGATCGGGGCGGTGCAGTCGTTTTGATCGAATTGGGAGGAAAGACTGGGGTTATGGTTGAAAAAGTTCCCATGCTGGCAGAGGGCTATGAAAAGCTCATCGGAGATCTGAAAGCTCTCCGGCAGGAACGCCCGCGCATCGTGGATGCGATTGAAGAAGCGCGTGCACATGGCGATCTTTCGGAAAATGCCGAATATCATGCCGCGAAGGAACGTCAGGGCCAGGTCGAAGCACAGATTTCGGATATCGAAGACCGCGTAAGCCGGGCTCAGATCATTGATCCGACCACGCTTTCGGGCGATCGTATCGTGTTCGGCGCTACGGTTACCGTGCTGGACGAAGACGAAAAGTCGCAGCGGTACCAGATTGTGGGCCAGACCGAAGCTGACGCAAAGCAGGGGCGGATTTCCTATGATTCCCCGCTGGGCCGGGCGCTGATTGGTCGCATGGTCGATGAAGAGGTTGAAGTAACCGTGCCAAGTGGTGATCGCTTCTATCTGGTGCAGAAAATCGAATTCATCTGATATCGGGTGCGCCCGTTTCTCTGCGGAGAGGCGGGCGGATCAGCATAACAAAAAACGGGCGGCATTTTCATGCCGCCCGTTTTTTGTGCGTGATGCAGAATGCTCAGTCTGTTGCCAGGTCCGGTTCCAGCAGGCGGTGAAGATGCACGATCACATACTTCATTTCCGCGTCATCGACCGTGCGCTGGGCTTCGCCACGCCATGCGTTCACGGCGGCGTCGTAGTCAGGAAAAATCCCGACGATGTGAATGGCGTTCAGGTCTTCGAACTCTACGCCCTGGGGGTCGAGGACTCGACCTCCCATGACGAGATGTAGCAGTTGCTTGCTCAAATGCGGTCCCCAGAAAGATGATTGCTGACACCTGCCATGTAAGAAAACGGGGGCGTGCTGCAAGCGCGAAGTGTCAATGCCGCCGGATGGTTTTGGTGACGAGCTCGCTCACATTGTCGCGCACGCCGCGAATTTGTTCGCCCGCATGCTGCCCGGCAGATGACAGACGATCACCCAGATCTTCGGCCAGATGGCCAGCATCGCTGCGCAGGCCACGCGTGCCGTGCTCTACAGCATCGCCCAGCTCATGCATCCGATCGGCACCCGCACGGCCAGCTTCACCGGCTGTTTCGAGCGCCTTCAGCGCATAACCGATCAGGTAGTCCGCACCCAAGGTGGCAAGGGTGGTGGCCTTTTCCTTGATCTGATGGGCGCCGGTTCCAACCGAATTGGCTCGCTTCGCCCGGCTGCGGTAGATCAGACCGCTGACAAGCGCGCCAACGGCCAATCCGCCGGCGACGGTTGCGATGGGATGTTCTTTCGCGAAATTGGTGAAGCCATCGCGCGCCTCGATCGCCTTTTCGCCGGCCTTGTCCAGCAAGCCCTGGCTCCGCTCTTCCAGGCGCGCCTGACCATCGGCAATCTTCTGGCGGAGCTGTTCCTGTTTAGTCTGGGTCATGGCCGGGCCTCTCTGCTGATAGTTCTGTGTCGTTTTCATAATGCTCTGTCGGCTCGGCTTGTTCCCGCACAGCAGAGACCATGGTGTCGAATGCACGAAGGATCGGGCGGCGGGCGAACCACAGCACACCAACCGCGCCAACCACTGCCGCAATGCGCAGCGGCGATCCGGTGATTTCGCGTGCGCCTTCGGCCGCGTCGGCAACGCTGTCATAGACCCGGCCGAACGCGCGTTCCGCCAGGCCGCGTTCGCCCACGCCTTCGCGAATAAGCTGGACATCGGACTGCACCAGATTTCGCGCCGCATTTCGCAAAGCCCGGGCTTCGACCAGTTTCAGATATTCTTCGTCCATCAGATCAATCGCCCGATTTTTCCTTGAAGGCCCGGGACAGCGCACGCGCATGACCGGCGGCCTTGTAAAGCGCAATGGCTGCGCCGAGCAGATAGACCCCTGCGACCGCTGCCGTGCTGCCCCAGATGGTGAGGATCGGGGCGAGGGCGATTACCAGCCCGACCGTGATCCCGACCACCGCGAAAAACACCAGGCCGAGCGCCACAACTGCGTAAATCAGTGATGATTTGAGCTGCCCGACCGCATAAGTGCCGCGGCTTTTCTGAAACGCCACCTCGGCTTCGATATAGGTACGGCTATCTTCGATCAGATCGCCAATATCCCCGAACAGCGAACGCTGCCCGGGGCTTTCCATATCCTCCACGCCATCCCGGGGCGCACCCGGGATGGGTTCTTCTCCTGCCAGGCTCACCGTTACTTGCGGAACAGGCGTGCGATCAGGAAACCGGTTACCGCTGCGATGCCGATCGCTGTACCCGGACTGTTACGAACGAATTCCTTCGCATCATTGCCCAAATCGTCCAGACTTTTGGCGTCGAGCTTGTCGGCGGTATCCTGCAGGCCGCGCGACGCGCTGCGGGCATAATCGCCATATTTCGCGCCGAGCTTTTCATCCACCGCCGGGGCATTTTCTGCCACCAGCTGGCTCAGGCTGACGAGCGCGCCGGCGGCGCGGGTCTTGCCTTCTGCGGCCAGATCAGCGGCCTTCACCTTGGCATCTGCGGTCCAGTCACCGCCCTTCGCCTTTGCTTCTGCACCCAGTGCGGCAGCGCCAGCGCGTGCTTCGTCGAGAGCCGCGTTGAAGCGGGTCTTGGCTTCGCTGCCATATGCGGCAGCACTGTCTTGACCAGTGGTTTCTGCAACAGGATCGGCCATGATTTCCCCTTTCAACAAATTGGGTATCGCATATCTCAAAAATGGGGCCGAACCGATCGGTCCGGCTAACACATTTTCCCATCGAACGCGGCTTGCACCGGTTGGTTCCGCCGCATAGGAGCTGCCTCGGCAGCATTATGCCGCTGCCCAATCGAAATACAACATCTCGCATCGCCGGAGCCCAACATGACCGCAATCATCGACATTCACGGACGTGAAATTCTCGACAGCCGGGGCAATCCCACAGTGGAAGTGGACGTGTTGCTGGATGACGGCAGCTTTGGCCGCGCCGCGGTGCCCTCTGGCGCCTCCACCGGCGCCCATGAAGCCGTCGAACTGCGCGACGGGGACAAGAACCGTTATCTGGGCAAGGGCGTGCTCAACGCCGTCGATGCCGTGAACAATGAAATTGCCGAAGCCATCCTTGGCCTTGATGCCGAAGACCAGCGCGACATCGATCTGGCGATGATTGCCCTCGACGGAACCGAAAACAAGGCGCAGCTGGGCGCGAATGCCATTCTTGGCACCAGCCTGGCCGTGGCCAAGGCGGCCGCAAATGCCCGTGGCCTGCCGCTCTATTCCTACATCGGCGGTGTGTCGTCCCATGTGCTGCCGGTGCCGATGATGAACATCATCAATGGCGGCGAACATGCCGACAATCCGATCGATTTCCAGGAGTTCATGATCATGCCGGTCGGCGCGGAATCGCTGGCTGAAGCCGTTCGTTGGGGTGCGGAGATCTTCCACACGCTGAAGAAGGGCCTGCATGACAAGGGCCTGTCGACCTCCGTCGGTGATGAAGGCGGCTTCGCGCCGGCTCTGGCCAGCACCCGCGCAGCGCTGGATTTCATCATGCAGTCGATCGAAACCGCCGGCTTCAAGCCGGGCGAGGATATCGCCCTGGCGCTTGATTGCGCATCGACCGAATTCTTCGCCGATGGCCGTTATGACATGGCGGGTGAAGGCCTGTCGCTGTCGGGCGAGGAAATGGCCGACTATCTGGCAGACCTCTGCAACACTTATCCGATCCGTTCGATCGAAGACGGCATGGCCGAAGATGATTTCGCTGGCTGGAAGGCGCTGACCGACAAGATCGGTCGCAAGGTCCAGCTGGTCGGCGACGATCTGTTCGTCACCAATCCCCGTCGCCTGTCGATGGGCATCGGGGAAGGGCTGGCCAATTCCCTGCTGGTGAAGGTCAATCAGATCGGCACGCTGACCGAAACGCTCGAAGCCGTCGATATTGCCCACCGCGCTGGTTACACCGCTGTGATGAGCCACCGTTCGGGCGAAACCGAGGATTCCACCATTGCCGATCTGGCGGTGGCGACCAATTGCGGTCAGATCAAGACCGGGTCTCTGGCCCGTTCGGACCGGTTGGCCAAGTACAACCAGCTGATCCGTATCGAAGAAGAACTGGGCGACGGCGCTCGCTACGCCGGGCGCGGATGCTTCGGCCGGCTGGCCGACTGATCTTCTGCCCAATTGGCTGATTTGATCTGGACGGGCGCGAACTTCGGTTCGCGCCCGTTCTGTATTTTGGGTCGGTGCAGGGAAGGTCGGCAAAAAGGAAGGCCGTTGCGCAGACGGTTCAGCGTAATTAGATGGTTTCCATTGAAATTATGGGCGTGGGTGAAGTGTCACGCCGGGAGACCCTATCCGATGCGCATTCGTTTCCTCGCCGCGCTTCTCTTCAGCACAGGCGCTGTTCTCGTTTCCACCAGCGCCTGCAAGATGGCGGAAGAAAATGTGGCCCCGGCAGTCGGCACCGAACTGGGCATATCCCCGACATGGATGGATACGGCGGTTAAGCCGGGCCACGACTGGTTCGCCTATGCCGATGGCGCCTGGGTGAAAAACACCGAAATCCCGGCTGACCGATCCAGCATCGGTGGGTTCTGGATTGCCAACGAAACAGCCGAGGCCAATCTCGCCAGCCTGATCGCCGAACTGCGCCAGGCGGATGCGGCGGCGGGCAGCGATGCGGCGCTGGTGAAGACCTATTACGAAGCCTATCTGGATACGGTCGCGATTGATGCCGCCGGCATGGTGCCGCTGAAACAGGATTTTGATCGGATTGCGGCGATCAGGGACAAGGCTGGCCTGTCATCCATGCTCGGCAGTCGGTTGCGCGCCGATGTCGACCCGCTGAATGCCACCAATTTCCATAGCGAAAACCTGTTCGGTCTGTTCGTGACCCAGGCCCTGATCGGCGGAGAGGTGATGCCCTATCTGCTGCAGGGCGGGTTGGGCATGCCGGAACGGGAATATTATCTGTCCTCTGCGCCGGAGATGGCCGCGCATCGTACGGCCTATCGGAAATATATCGCCGATCTGCTGGCCGCTGGCGGCATCGATGATGCGTCGGCCCGCGCGGCGCGCATTTATGATCTGGAAATGAAGATCGCCAATGCTCACGCCACCCGCGAACAGAGCGATGACTGGGCTGTTGCCAAGCAGGTCTGGACCCCCGCAGATTTCGCCAGCAAGGCGCCGGGGATTGACTGGCCGGCTTTCTTCCAGGCCGCTTCGCTCGGCAATCAGCAGCGTTTTGACGCCTATCATGCGCAGGCCATTCCCCGGTTGGCCCGGTTGGTGGCAAGCGAACCGCTGGAGGCGTGGAAAGATTGGCTGCTGTTCCACAGCATCAACACCAACACGGATGTGCTGCCGCAGACCATCGATAATCTGAGCTTCGCCTTCTACGGCACCGAGCTTCAGGGCACGCCCCAGCAACGCCCGCGGGACAAGCGAGCGCTGGCATCGGTTAACGAATGGCTCGGCGATGCGCTGGGCAAGCTCTATGTCGACAAATTCTTCCCGGCATCATCGCGGCAGGCCGTTGATGGCATGGTCGGCAATATCAAGGATGCCTTTGCCCGGCGGGTGGATGCCATCGATTGGCTGGCCGATGAAACGAAGCAGGAAGCGCTCACCAAGGTGCGCAACATGCAGGTGTCGGTCGGCTATCCCGATAACTGGACCGATTACGGCAGTCTCGACATTCGGCCGGGCGCGGCCTTTGCCAACAAGCAGGCGGCCGAATTGCTTCGTTATCGCAACCAGCTGGCCAAGATCGGCAAGCCGCTTGATCGCAGCGAGTGGTGGATGAACGCGCAACTGGTCAATGCGATCAATCTGCCGGTGCAGAATGCGCTGAACTTCCCTGCCGGTATTCTGCAGCCGCCCTTCTTCGATCCCAAGGCAGACCCGGCCTATAATTATGGCGCGATCGGTGCGGTCATCGGGCATGAAATCAGCCATAGCTTTGACAACAATGGCGCTGAATTCGATGCCAGCGGCGCCATGCGCAATTGGTGGACCGATGCCGATCGGCAGAAGTTTGATGCTGCCGGAGCTGCGCTCGCGGCGCAGTTTGACAGCTATCGCCCCTTTCCTGATCTGGCCGTCAACGGCCGGCTGACACTGGGGGAAAACATTGCCGATCTGGCGGGGCTGGCGGCGGCCTATGACGCCTATCGTGCGTCTCTGGGCGGTAAGGAAGCGCCGGTGATCGGCGGCTTCACCGGCGATCAGCGGTTCTTCATCGCTTTTGCGCAGGCCTGGGCAACCAAGATGCGGGACAACGCCCTGCGGCAGCGGATCGCGACAGACGGGCACGCACCCGGCATGTACCGGGCGCTGACCGTCCGCAATCTGGATGCCTGGTATGCCGCCTTCGATGTGAAGGAAGGCGACAAGCTCTATCTGCCCCCCGAACAGCGGGTCCGCATCTGGTAAGCGGCCCGCTGCCGGAAGACAGGAACTGCCGGGCGGGGGTTATTCCCCCGCCGCAGTCAGCCGGGCGATCTGATCGTCGCTGAGTGTCAGCGCGAGAGCTTCGAACTGGACATCGAGCTGTTCGGGCTTGCTGCCACTGGCGATCGGGGCGGTGATGCCTGGCTGGCGTGACAGCCAGGCCAGAGACACGGCACCCAGGCTGGCGCCGGTTTCGGCCGCCACAGCATCCAGAACCGCCAGCAAGGCCAGTCCCTTGTCAAAGAAGCGCTCGATGCTCGATCCGCGGTTGTGCCTGGCCAGATCTTCGCGGCTGCGATATTTGCCGGTCAGGAAACCGGCGGCCAATCCGAACCAGGGCAGCATGGCGATGCCATCTTTCAGGCAAAGCGCCTGCAGATCCGGACCGAACGCGTCACGTTCCACCAGATTATATTCATTCTGCAACACGGTGAAGGGCTGCTGCCCGCCGGCGGTCGCCAGAGCATTCAGACTGCCAAGCCGCGCGGCGTCATAATTGGAGGCGCCCAGTTCGCGGACCTTGCCCAACTGGAGCAGGGCGTTGAAGCCGCTGGCGACTTCATCCTGCGGGGTCGCGGTATCATCGCGATGGGCATAATAAAGATCGACATAATCGGTCTGCAGCCGGTCAAGGCTTTTGTCGAGCTCTGCCGCGACCTTGCCCGGGTCCAGATCGCCCGGATCGCCATTCATCCCGGTCTTGGTGTGGATGCGCATGTCTGCCCGCACGCCGCGCGATGCCAGCCATTTGCCGATCACCGCCTCGCTTTCGCCGCCAACATGGCCGGGGACCCAGACCGAATATCCCTGCGCGGTATCGACCATGCGCCCGCCGGCTTCGTAAAAGCGGTCGAGAATGGCGAAGCTGGTGTCCACATCGGCCGTGAAGTCGAACACATTGCCGCCCAGAACCAGCGGCACGCCGGCGATGGAAGGGTGATTGGTCATGCAAATCTCTCCTGCAAGGCCAGCAGCGCCATCGCAGCTTCGGCTGCGCCGGCGCCCTTGTTGAGCTGCGCCGGATCGGCACGAGTGATGGCCTGGGCTTCGTTCTCGGTCGTCAAGATGCCGTTTCCGATGGGGATGCCATCCATGGTCAGGGCCATGATGCCACGGGCACTTTCACCCGCAACGATTTCGAAGTGATAGGTTTCCCCACGGATCACCACGCCCAGCGCGACATAGCCGTCATATTGTTCGCTTTCCGCAGCAGCGGCAATCGCGGCTGGCACTTCCAGCGCGCCGGGTACGGTCAGCACCTCCACCGAATGGCCGGCCGCCTGCAGTGTATCGCGCGCACCGGCAATCAGCATGTCGTTGAGATGGTCATAAAACCGTGCTTCGACGATCAGAAACTGGGCCATCAATTTGTTCCTTCTTGTGCAATGGGGCGTTCGCCGATGATCGACAGGCCGTAGCCTTCAAGACCGACCAGCGAATGGCGGGTGTTGGTCAACAATTCCATGTCATGCACACCCAGTTCCGCCAGGATCTGCGCGCCGACACCATAATCGCGCTGTTCGGATGGTTCCTGGCTGTCGTCTGCCGGTGTTTCGCGGGTCAGGCGGCGGATCGCCGAGCTTGGCCCGCTGGGTGATGCCCGGTTCAGCAGCACGACCACGCCGCGCCCTTCTTCGCCAATGATGCGCATCGCCCCTTCGAGCAGGCCATTGCGATCGGTGTCATTGCTGAAAATATCATCGAACAGCGACAGCGCATGCATGCGCACCAGGGTCGGCTTGTCCGGATCGATCCGGCCCTTCACCAGAGCCATGGTTTCGCTCTTGGTTGCCTTGTTCCAGAAACTGATCGCGGTCCAGTCGCCGCCCCAACGGCTGGCGAAACGGGCTTCGGCGCGCTTTTCGACCAGATGGTCATGCTTGCGGCGATAGGCGATCAGATCGCGGATCGTGCCGATCTTGAGCCCGTGCTTGCGGGCAAAACGGATCAGGCCGTCGAGCCGGGCCATGCTGCCATCTTCTTCCATGATCTCGCAGATCACGCCGGAAGGATTGAGCCCGGCAAGGCGAGAGATATCGACCGAGGCTTCGGTATGGCCGGCACGGACCAGCACGCCGCCTTCGCGGGCGACCAGCGGGAACACATGGCCTGGCGTGACGATATCATCGGCACCTTTTCCGGCATCGATTGCCACGGCAATCGTGCGTGCCCGATCGCCGGCGCTGATGCCGGTGGTCACGCCTTCGCGGGCTTCGATCGAAATGGTGAAGGCGGTTTCATGACGGGTGCCGTTCTTGCGGCTCATGGGTTCGAGGGCGAGGGTGTCGACCCGGTCCTTGGTCAGCGCCAGGCAGATAAGCCCGCGGCCATGGGTGGCCATGAAATTGATCGCATCAGGCGTTGCCATCTGCGCGGGAATGATCAGGTCGCCTTCGTTTTCGCGGTCTTCGTCATCGACCAGAATATACATGCGGCCGTTGCGGGCCTCATCAATGATATCCTCGATCGGTACCAGCACGGGCGATTCGTCGTTTTCCGCAAGAAACCGCTCGAGCTTGCCCAGCGTGTCAGACGTCGGGTTCCACCCCGGTTCGCCGCAGTCACGCAGGGTGTTGGCATGAAGGCCGGCTGCGCGGGCGAGGCCGGCACGCGTCATGGTCCCTTCGGACACGATGGCGCGGACGCGATCGATGATGCTCTGTGTCATGGCGGTTATATATCACATTAAAATGTGATTCCAAGAATCTTATATCACATTGGGGTGAATCGCTCTTTGACACTTGCACCCCGCGCCTCACATGCGCATTGGTAGGTTGTGACGCAAATTGAACAGACCCAGGAAGAGCTGCTGGCCAGCTTTCGCGACGTGATGCGGCATGTGGCTGCAACCGTTTATGCCGTAACCACCGGGCGCGGGGGTGAACGCTTCGGCATTCTTGCCACTGCGGTCAGTTCACTCAGCTTCGATCCGCCGTCGTTGTTGGTCTGCGTCAATCGCACCGCGTCCTTGCATGATCCCCTGGCTGATGCAGGCGTTTTCGCGGTCAATGTGCTCGGGCTGGCCAATCGCGACGTGGCCGAACAGTTCATGTCTGCCCGGGGCGAAGATCGTTTTGCGGTTGGGGAATGGGAAGATTGCCACGGCGTGCCGGTGCTCGCCAATGCGCAGTCCAGCCTTGTCTGCCGCCGCGCCCATTGCCATGAATTCGGCACCCATTCGATCTTCATCGGCGAATTGATCGCTGCCAATCACCGCGCCAATGCGGCCCCGCTATCCTATTACGACCGGCGCTATATCGATATCAGCGAGGCGCCCGAACACCAGGGTTAGGGTGGGCAAGCGCTGGGCCGATCACTCGGCCAGCGCTTCGGCAACCTCCCCGAAATTGCGCGTGCCCAGCATGGCCATGGTCCGGGCGGTTTCAGCCCGCAGCAGCTCCAGCGCGCGCGACACGCCGGCTTCACCAGCTGCCGCCAGGCCATAGAGCGGCGCGCGCCCGGCCAGCACAGCGTCTGCCCCCAGCGCCCGTGCCTTGACGATGTCGCTGCCCCTGCGGATCCCGCTGTCGAGGAAGATGGTCATCCTGCCGCCGACGGCCTTTACGATCGCGGGCAGGGCATCGATGGTCGCCAGTGAGGAATCGAGCGCCCGGCCGCCATGGTTGGAAACCACCACGCCATCTGCGCCGATGGCCAGCGCTTGCTCGGCATCAGCGGGATGCAAAATGCCTTTCAGGATCAGCTTGCCCGGCCAGCGGTCGCGCAACTCCCTGATCCCGTCCCAATCAAGATCATCCTGCTTGAACAGCGCACCGGGAGGCGCCCCCTTGGTGACCTTGGTGCGCAGCCTGTCGGGCAGATTGGCCTGGGTCGGAATTCCACCGGTCAGCATATAGCGGCCCATGACCCCGGCCAACCAGCGCGGATGGGTCAGCACATCGATCGTGTTGCGGGCGTTCAGCTGGAACGGCGTGCCAAAGCCATTGCGATGAATATATTCGCGGTTCGGCGGCACGGCCATGTCGAGCGTGACAAACAGTGCCTCGCATCCCAGTTCAGCCGCCCGGTCCACCACAGCCAGGGAAAGGCTGCGATCTTCCCAGAGATAGAGCTGGAACCACAGCCGTCCGCCGGCACTGGCGATCACATCGACATCAAGCGTGCTGGCGCTGGAAATGGTGAAGGGCAGCCCGGCCGCAGCCGCTGCCTGGGCCAGGGCTAGATCACCATTGTGCCACAGCAGTCCGGCAGCGCCCGTGGGCGCGAGCGCCAGAGGCATGGGGGTTTGCTGGCCGAAGATCGGAACCGAGGTGTCGATCCGGTCGACCCGGCGCAGGACGCGCGGGCGAAAAGTGATCTGGTCAAAGGCCGCGCGATTGCGCGCCATGCCGATTTCATCTTCCACCCCGCGTTCGGCATATTCCCATATGCCCAGCGGCAGCCGCCGCCTTGCGCGATCGCGCAGGTCGGCGATGTTGTAGCAGCCGAGGTCCGCAGCAGCCATGGTTCAGCCGCGGCCGAGGAAGGGGATCTTGTTCTGCACGACCATCCCTTCGTAAAAGTTCAGATGATCGGGAATATCAGCCATGTGCACAATCACGGCGGCGATATCCATCGGATCGGCGCTCAGATCTTCAGGCAACTTTACCGCGCCCGGTGCAATTTCGGTCGCGACAATGCCGGGGTGGAAGATCGAGGCGGCAATATTGTGTTCACGCCCGTCGATCGCCAGCGACCGGGTCAGTCCATCAAGGCCCCATTTGCTCGCCGCATAGGCCGGGCTGTGCTGGCGCGGCACGCGGGCGGAAATGGAACCGATATTGATGATCCGCCCGCGACCCTGCGCCTTCATGACGCGGAAGGCGCCACGGCTGCAGAGAAAGGCGGAGGTGAGATTGGTCTGGATCACCTGTTGCCACAGGTCGAGCGACATTTCGTCCACCGGGGTGCTGTCGGCAATGCCGGCATTGTTGATCAGCACATCCACCGTGCCAAAGCGCGCGACGGCGCTGTCGAACAGGTTCTGTACCGCCGCTTCATCGGTAACGTCCGTGGCAACTGCCAACGCTTCGCCGCCCATCGCCTCAATCTTGGCAACCAGCGCGCTCAGCCGTTCAACACGGCGGGCAGCCAGCACAACCTTGGCGCCCTTGCTGGCGAATACCAGTGCGCAGGCCTCACCAATGCCGGAACTTGCACCGGTAACAACGGCCACGCGGCCTTCCAGAATGCTCACTCTTGTCTCTCCCACAGAATAAGTCCGTCGCCTGACTTAGACAGGCCGGGTGGGAAGCGAAACCGGGAAATGCGCAATCGGCGATTTCGCCCTGTACCGCGGCTTTGCGGGCCGGACGGCCGAATTGCAGGCCATCGCAAATTTGGCGGAGTTCGTCGTAAACCCGACGGTTACAGGAATTTACCCTGTCCCCGAATTGCCATTCCTGTGCTGCAAAGCATATTCAAACTACAGGTTGAAAAAAGGGAGATGGCGTTTGGCGCTCGGGATCTGGGACAAGGTCAAGCAGGGTCTGGGTATCGAAAAGGCAGCGACGCCTGATGCAGCGGGTGGCATTCCAGCCTCCAAAATTGCTTCCCATTTCAATGTTCTGGAAAAGCATGATCGATCCCTTCCCGGAGAGATGGCGCAGTTCATCACCCAGGGTGACAATCCTTCCTTGCTGCTGACTGTTGCCGGCACGTCCGTGCAACAGGCGTGGAATTCCCGCCACCGGATCTACCCCCGTCGCGATGAAGCCGGCCTGTTCAAATATATTCAACAATGGCACCCTGATCAGCTGGTGCGATTTGGCCAGGTGCTCGCCGCGCTGGAGCCGATTACCTATGATTGGGGTTATTTTGGAACGAAAAAATCACCGGATTGGTTGCGGCATGCCGTAACGATCTGGCTGGGGCAGGATCGCAAGGATCAACCGCTAGGCCTGTTGTATGAGGCTGCGGAACAGGGCGGGGCAGGGCTGGCCAGCGTTCTCGATATTCTGTTCTGCCGCGATGCCGCCAGCTATGGCACGAACAATTCGGTCGCCCGTTTCGCCGATGTCCCCGCCTTGCTGCAGGAACAGCACGATGCCGTGATCGCCATCCAGGGCAGCCTCGGCGCCGATGTGCGCGCGGAGCTTGTCGCCGCGATTGGCCGATTTGGCCTGCACGAAACCTATATCGAATTTCTGCTCGATTCTGCGGTCGGATCATCAAAGAAGGTCCGCACCACGGCACGGCAGGCACTGACCGGGGCCGATGCAGCCGCGCTCACCGCTCTGATTGAAACCCGTTTTGCCTCGTCCGCTCCTGGCCAGCGGGCAGAGCTGGTCGATGTGGTTGCGGTGACGCTCGACACAGAAGCGACAGATCTGCTCGCGCGTATGCGGGAAGGGGAAACTTCAGCGAAGGTGCTGGCGGCACTCGACCGGTCCACCGGGGCAACCACCAGCGCCATCGCTGTGGACGATGATCGGCGGGCTGACGGCGCGGAAGGCTACACCGCAGTCGACGGCAGCTGGATTGCCGCACCGCCGCTGCCAGTTCTGCCAGACCCCCAGCCAATCGCACCGGAAGTGATCGCGGTGCTGATTCCGGCGATGGAGGAATTCAACCGCCTGTATCGCGCTGCCAAATCGGAAGAGGCGGCGAAACAGAAATGGCACTGGACCCGTCAGAGTTCGGAAAAATCGACCAAGGATCTCGAAAAGCTGCGCAAGCTGGCGGAAGGAAGCGGTTCGGCTCAGGGGCATCTCGAACCGATGAGCTGGATGTTGTCGCATCTGTTGCGACACCCGGCCGTGGATGCGTTTTTCGATCATCCGGGACTGTCGCTTAGCCAATTGATGCGGCTGTGTGTCGCGTCCAGCAACAACAGTTTTTACACGCTGTTTGGTGACTGGTCCGGGCCGGCAGGCGCGGCGCTGCAACGCAGGCTGGCTGCCGGCGCGGATGTTCGCCATGTGCTGACGCTGTGGAAGGAACATGGCGGGAATGATTTCCTGGCCGAACATCTGACCCGCCACTGGTATTGGCCCCTGCCGGAAATCGAAGCGCCGTTCTGGCCTGGTCTACTGGATCGCCTGCCCTTGCTCGATGAAGCGCTGGGTCTGGTGCCTCAGTCAGGGGCGCCGATGCGCGCCATGACCGGGCTGGAACTGCTGGAAAGAATGCCGGCCTTGCCAGAACGTTACCGACCCCGGCTGATGATCATGGCCAATGATTCCTCTTCCCGGGTCCGCGATGTAGCCCGCAATCTGCTGCGCGACACGCCAGGCATCGGCGGATCGATCGCCTTGCAGCTGGAAGATGGGCGGCAGGATACGCGCGCGCTGGCAGCCGACTGGCTGGCCCGGCGCGGTGATCATGATCAGGCGCCGGCCATTCGCAAGGCGCTGAAGAAAGACAAGAGCGACGTCGCCCGTGCTGCAATGATTTCTGCCCTGGAGCGCATGGGGCAGGATGTTTCCGAATATTTTGACCATGATGCCATGGTGAAGGAAGCCAAGGCCGGTATTGCCAAGACCAAGGCCAAGGGGCTGGACTGGTTTCCCTTCGATCAGATCCCCGCGCTGTCATGGGCGGATGGATCGGCGGTCGATCCCGCGCTGCCCCGCTGGTGGGTGCTGCTCGCCGCCAAACTCAAGCAACCGGGCGGCAATGCGCTGATGGAACTGTGGCTGGATCGGCTTGATCCCGCAGACGCTCGCCGGTTCAGCTGGATGGTGCTTACGGGCTGGATCGATGAAGACATTCGCACACCCACTGATGAAGAGGCGAATGCATGGGCCACGGCCCATGTCGACGCCACCCTTCAGAACAATATCGATTACGCGAAACGCTGGCCGCAAAGCGCCGATTACTGGCCAACCGATCGCGCCGTTGTTTTTGCGCGGCTGAAATCCCAGCGCGCCGGGGTTTATCTTGGCAGCGCGGCCGACAGCAAGGGCGTGCTGGCCCTGACCACCCGTGCCAACGGCGCCGATGCGGCGCAGCGGGTACGGGCCTTTCTGAAGGATCACGGCGGCCGCGTGTCCCAGGCCAAGGCCCTGCTGGAAGCATTGGCGGCCAATGGATCGAGCGCGGCATTGCAGGTGGTTCTCGCCGCATCAAACCGTTCCAAGCAGAAAAGCGTGCAGGCGCTGGCGGCATCGCTGGTGGAAAGCATCGCGGATCGCAATGGCTGGAGCGCGGCCCAGCTGGCAGACCGGACCATTCCGAGCGGCGGGTTCGAGGCAGACGGATCGCTTGACCTCGAATGCGGGGACAACCGGGTTTACACTGCGCGGCTCGATGAAGCGGACGCGGTGGTGCTGTTCAATGCTGATGGCAAGGAAGTGAAATCCCTGCCCGGCCCACGGGTGGACGAGGAAAAGCCCGCGGTCGATGCGGCAAAGAAAGCCCTGACCAACGCCCGCAAGGAAGTGAAGCAGGTGCTCGCGGCCCAGGCAGATCGCTTGCAGGAAGCCATGTGCCTGCAGCGCAGCTGGCAGCGGGATGAGTGGGAAAGCTACATCGCCGGTCATCCGATTGTCGGCCGGATCGCGGCCCGGCTGGTGTGGCAGGGGCTGGATGCGGAAGGCCATGTGCTGCAGGCGTTTCGCCCGCTGGGTGATGGCAGCTTCACCGATCCGGAAGATGGCGATGTCGATATTGCCGATTTTGCGGAGGTGCGCCTGGCCCATTCATCGCTGCTGGATGACGCCAGCATTGCCGCGTGGCGTCAGCACATGACCGATTACGCCGTTCGGGCACCGTTCGATCAGTTCGGGCGTGACCTGCCGCAATTGGCGGAAAAGCAGGTAACCGCGCGGGAAATCACCGATCGCGAAGGCTGGATGATCGAAACCTTCAAACTTCGCGGGGCGGCGGGCAAACTTGGTTATCAGCGTGGGCCGGCCGAAGATGGCGGCTGGTTCATGAGCTATCTGAAGACCTATCGCGATGCGGGGCTGGTGGTTGAAATCGAATTTACCGGCAGCCCGCTGCCCGAAGAAAACCGCCCGGCTGCCTTGCAAAGCCTCGGCTTCCGGAAACTGCGCGGCAATGGCCATGGTGGCCGGATCGCATTGGGCGATGTACCGCCTGTGCTGTTGGCGGAATGCTGGCGCGATCTGCATGATATCGCGGCCAAGGGCAGCGGGTTCGATGCCGAATGGAACAAGAAGGCTTACGCATGACCCAGGATATGATCCGCCCATCGGCCGAATTGCGCTATGCCGGGGAACTCACCGCTCTGGCGGCGCAGGACAATTTCCCGCGCCCGCCGGGCTGGCAATTGTCACCGCGTGCGGTGCGCAGCTTCCTGCTGGGCGATGCGAAGCTGGGCGTGACGCGCAAGTTCTATGGCGATGACCCGCTGGTCGATCGCGCCATCGTCAGCCTGATGAGCCAGCAGGGTCTGATGCTGGTGGGGGAACCGGGGACCGCCAAATCGCTGCTGTCCGAACTGCTCGCTGCTGCGATCTGCGGCACCTCTGGCCTGGTGGTACAGGGATCGGCGGGCACGACCGAAGATCATATCCGCTATGGCTGGAACTACGCGCTGTTGCTGGCCGAAGGGCCGAGCGAGCGGGCGCTGGTGCCGTCCCCGGTGCTCAATGCCATGCGATCGGGCCGGATTGTCCGGTTTGAGGAAATCACCCGCTGCCCGCCTGAAGTGCAGGATGCGCTGATTTCCATCCTGTCGGAAAAGGCACTGGCTCTGCCCGAGCTGGGATCCGATGCCATCGCCACGGCGGCACCGGGTTTCAATGTCATCGCCACGGCCAATTTGCGCGATCGCGGCGTGCATGAAATGTCGAGCGCGTTGAAGCGACGGTTCAATTTTGAAACCGTGCATCCGATCAGCGATCCGGAGTTCGAACGCGAACTGGTGCTGAAGCAATTGTCCGAACGGCTCGGCAAGGCTGGCGTTTCTGTCAGCGGTGAACGCGATGTTGCCGATGTGCTGGTGAAGACATTTCAGGATCTGCGCACCGGGCGCACAGCCGAAGGGGTCAGCCTGACAAGGCCCGACGCGGTCATGTCGACGGCAGAAGCCGTCAATGTGCTGCATGCGGCCGCGCTGGAAGCGGCCTATCTCGATGATGGCCGGCTGTCGGGCGCGCATGTGGCCCGGCAAATTCAGGGTGTGGTGCTTAAGGATTCGCCCGATGATGGCAAAAGGCTGCGTGCCTATGTCGATCATATCGTTCGCGAACGGGCCGGGCGGTCAGGGGCGTGGAAGGAATTCTACCAGGCGGCGCGGTCGCTGAAGCTGGGGTAAATCTGTTGGAGACAGCCCAGCTGGATATTCCGGCGCTGCATGATCCGGACCGTGATCTGTGGGTGGTGCCGATCCGCCATCACAGCCCGGCCTGCGCGGCGCATCTGGAACGGATGATTACGGCGATCAGGCCTGCTGCCATTCTGGTGGAAGGGCCCTGTGATTTCGATCCACTGATTGAACTCGTCTGTGATCCGCGCACGCGCGCGCCGGTGGCGGTGGTCGCCCTGCGCGAGATGGAAAATGCGTCACCGCAGGGAACATCGCGCCGCGCGGTCAGCTATTTCCCCTTTTGTGCGCATAGCCCCGAACTGATCGCTTTGCAGATGGCGCAGGCGGGCAATATTCCGGCCCGCTTCATTGATCTGCCCAGCACCGCACGGGAAATGATTGATGATGGCGATGATAAGCCGGGTGCCGGTCGTTCGCTGCTGGGTGATGAACAGCAGTTCGATGTGGGCGATTACGTCAAGGCACTGGCCCGGGAACTGGGTTGCCGCGATGGCAATGAAGTTTGGGACCAGCTGTTCGAGGCGCGCATCAATGAAGAGGATTGGCAGCGCTTCTTTACCGATGTGGGCAGCTATTGCGCCTGCATTCGCGGGGCTAGCGATCCGGCGCGGATGGAACGGGACGGAACCTTGGCGCGGGAGGCGCAGATGCGCGCGCTGGTCAGCCGGGCGCGGGCGGAATGGAATGGGCCGATCATTGCCATAGTTGGCGGATTTCACGCCGGCGCCTTGTTCAGGGACACCGCAGGCAAGGCGGTTGCCGCAGATCCCAAGGCCGGAAAATCCTATCTGATCCGTTATGGCATGAGGCAGCTTGATGCGCTGGCCGGTTATGGTGCCGGCCTGCCGCTGCCAGGATATTACGACCGGTTGTGGCAATTGCGGCAGCAGGGCGCCGATGGGCTGGCGCGCACCATCATCACCGGTTTTGCTGCCCATCTGCGCAGCGGGAAGGGCGATGCCCCATCCTTCCCGGCGATGGTCAATGCGGTGGAACAGGCGGAACGTCTGGCCATGCTGCGCGGTCGCCCCTTTCCGGCGCGGGATGATGTCATCGATGCCATCCGGTCGAGCTTCATCAAGGATGAAATCCCGGTCGACGATGTGCCCTTGCTCGCGGAACTGCGCAGCTGGCTGACCGGCCACGCCATAGGCGAAGTGCCGCATTCGGCCGGATCGCCCCCTTTGGTGGAGGCGGTGCGGGAACAGGCCCGCAAGCTCGGCTTTGCGGTTGCGGATGGTGACCGGCGTAGCCGCGAACTGGATATCTATCGCAAGCCGCGCCACCGTGCGGCGAGCCGGTTCTGTCATGCCATGGTGCTGATCGGCACCAGCTTTGCCAATCGCACCGGCGGCCCGGATTTCCGCAATGATGCGGCGCTGGACCGGTTGCATGAAATCTGGTCGCTCTGCTGGTCGCCCCAGGTGGAAGCCCGGCTGATCGAATTGTCCGAAGTCGCCGACACGCTGGATGAAGCGCTGGCCGCTGTGCTCGCCTGGAAACTGGCAGCGCTGGAAGACGAAGGGCGAGGGCGCAGTGCCCTGGCCGCGATTGATCTGTTCGCCACCGCCATGCGTGCAGGCCTGCAGCAGGGCGCCGATGCCATCCTTGGCCTGGTCGAACGCCAGATTGTCGAAGATCCCGAGCTCGCCTCCCTGACTGCCGCGCTGACCGATCTGGTGCTGTTGCGGCGCGGGCGCGATGCGCTGGGAATAACCGATGTATCGGCCATCGACCGGATCATCCGTGCCGCATGGCAAAGGGTGCTGATACTTTTGCCCGAACTCGCCGATTATGGGGAAGATCAGCTGCGCGGCGCGATCAGTTCCCTGGCGGATCTGCGTGGTTTGATCGAGCTGGCCCGATCATCGCATGCGCCGATGGATATCGCCCTGTTTGATGAAGCGCTCGCCTTGTTAAACCAGCGACCGTTGATGCCGGGGCTTGCAGGGGCGGTGATGGCGTTTTCGCTGATCGATGGGCAGTTGCCCGTCGAAAGGCTGGAGGAACGGCTGAGCGGGGAACTGAAGGGCGGCTATGTCGATCCCAGCGATCGGCTGGCCTTTCTTGGTGGCGTGATCGCCATTGCCCGTGAACTGCTGTGGATCACCCCTGCCATCATCAATGCCATCAATGATGTTGTCAGCGGCGCGGACGAGGATGATTTCCTGTCGCTTCTGCCGCATCTGCGGCTGGCGCTGATGCCGTTGGACCCCCGGGAGATTGACCGGCTGGCAGAAGAAGTTGCCAGCCGGATCGGCATCAGTCCCGACAATCTGGCCGCATTGGTCATGATCCCGGAGGCGGAGATGACCGCCAATCTGGCGCTGGACCGCGCGCTGGGCGAACTGCTGGAACAGGATGGCATGGCATGAGCAATCCTGAACTTGCGCGCCGCTGGCGGCTTGCGCTGGGCCGTTATGCCGAACGATCGCTGCCCAATGATGGCCTCAGCCGGGAAGATTTGCGTGCGGATCGGGCGCTGGATTATCTCTACGCCCGCGAAATGGAAAAACGCGGGCTGCGGCGTGGCAAGCAGAAGGGGCAGCGGGGCGGTTCGCTTGATCCCAGTCAGTTGACGCCGCTCGGCTGGCTTGGGGAATTGCGCGATCTGTTTCCGCAATCGGTTTATGAAACGGTCCAGGCGCATGCGATCGAAAATCTCGGCATGGCCGATCTGCTGTCCGATCCCGGCGTGCTGGAGGCGATGGAGCCGAGCAAGGATCTGCTCAAGGCGCTGATCGCCTTCAAGGGCAAGGCGGACCCTGCAATGCGGGAAAAGATCCGCGAAATCACCCGCAAGGTGGTGGAAGATATCCTGCGCCGGTTGCGCCCGCGCATAGAGGCGGCCCTGGCGGGCAAACCCAACCGCTTTCGTCGCAGCCAGATCAAATCGATGCAGAATTTCGACTGGCGCGCGACAATTCGGGACAATCTGAAGAACTGGGATGCCGAACGCGGTGTGATCGTCGCGGATCGGCTGCGCTTTTACGGTCGCAGCCGTCGGAGACTGCCCTGGACGGTGATCCTCTGCGTCGATCAGTCAGGCTCCATGCTCAGTTCGACCATCTACGCTGCCGTTATGGCATCAATCCTCAGTTCCTTGCCTGCGGTCGATGTCAAACTGGTGGTGTTCGATACTTCGGTGGTCGATCTGTCGAGCGAGGCGCATGACGCGGTGGAGGTGCTGATGTCGGTCCAGCTGGGCGGCGGCACCAATATCGGCGCCGCGGTGGAATATTGTGAAACCCTGATCAGCCAGCCTACCCGCAGCATTTTTGTGCTGATCAGCGATTTTGAAGAAGGCGCGCCGGTCGGCCGGATGCTGGCAGCGGTCCGGCGCATGGCCTCTGCCCGGGTGACCATGCTGGGGCTGGGGGCGCTCAGCGATGATGCGGCTCCGGTCTATGATCGGCGGATGGCGGAACGACTGGCCGGCTGTGGCATGCAGATTGCCGCGCTGACGCCGGATCATTTCGCCGAATGGATCGGGGAAAAGATCGCATGATCGATCCCGAACTGCAGCAGAGCCTGACCAGCTTTGATGATGCTGCCCTTGCCACCCTGGCCAATCCCGGCCTGCTGCGCCGCGCCCATCGTGACGTCAGCGACGGCAAGGTTCAGCTGCGCTCCATGGAAGATGGCCGCGCCGGGGTGGAAGCTGACGGTCAACTGGTGCTGATCGACAAGCGTGGACCTCAGGCAGCGTCCTGTGCGTGCAAATCGATCGCCATGTGCCGGCATCGGATCGCGGCGGTGCTGTTCCTTCAGGCGAGCCCGGTGGATGCGCAGCTTTCCGGTGACGATGCGGTATCGGAAGACAACACCGCCGGCGCTGCAGAAGCTGACCCGCAGGAGATTGCCGACAGTTTCGATCTGTCCGCTCTGGAACGCTGGGCGGGGCGGCCGAGTTGGCGCGCGGCGCTGGAGCTGCTTGCTGAGGCAGGTGCGGTCTCCCCTCAACCCAATGCCATAACAATTGCCTTTGTCGGGCTGGATGATCCGGTGCGTATCCTGCGAGGGCAGGGCGCGGACGGGATCGTGTCCAAGGCTCCCAAGGCCCGGGCCAAGGCCTATCACGCCGCAGCCGTGATCGTGGCACGCGGGCATTTCGGCTTGCCCGTCCCGGACATCGCGCCTGCGGCGGAAGCCGACAGCGGCAGCACAGCGGTGGAAATTGATCCGGGGTTCCTTGCGCGGATCGCCGATGCGCTGGGCGAAGTGGTCAAGGTGGGTTTCAATCTGGCCCCGCTGCCGCTGGAAGAATCGCTGTTTGAACTGTCGGTTTCGTCGCGCGCGGACAGCCTGCCGCGCCTGTCATCGATCCTGCGCGGAATTGCCGCGCAACTGCGTTTGCGGCGGCGACGTTCGGTGTCCTTTGATCCCGATGCGATGCTGGAATTTGCCGCAACAGGCTTCGCGCTGACGCAGGCTTTACAGCAGGAACAGGGGCCACGTCAGATTTCCCTGGCGGGCAAGGTCCGGCGGGATTTCAGCCCGGCCCCGCCGCTGGCGCTGATCGGGTGCGGCGGTGAACAATGGCGCAGCGTGAGCGGCGCGCGCGGGGTTACCGCATGGTTCTGCGAAGTGGAAACCGGTCGTTGGCTTTCCACCACCCTGGCCCGTGGTCCCGGGCAGGATCCGCAATTCACCCCGGGTCTTGCCTGGCGTCAGGCGCCGGTGTGGCAGGCGGCCCCGCTGGCTGAACTGGCCCATGCCAGCTTCACGCTGGAAGGGGCGAATATCTCTGCCGATGGGCGACTTTCGGCACCTGCCGCAGCACGCGCCGTGATCGGTGCTAGTCAGCAAATCCCGTTGGCCGAATGGTCCGTGACGATCAAGGACTGGGATGAACTGACACCTCTGTTCCTGCGAACCGCCGGGATCGGGCTGGAAGCCGGTACCGCTCCGGTCGCCTGCCTGTTGGCGCCAAGCGCCTGTGGACAGCCCTTTTTTGACGATTTTGCCCAGCAACTTGTCTGGCCCCTGCGTGATTGCAACGGCGCGTGGCTGGCGCTGGTGATCGACAATGAAGAACCGGTCGCCACCGCCATCGAAGCGCTGGAGGCAACTGTACGGGGGGGCTGGAATGGCACGGTGCTGGTCAAGCTGCTTCGGGAAGGCGACAGGCTGTCCGTTGTGCCGGTCACATTGGCTGGCGCTGCTGATTGTGTTGATCTGACCCTGTGGAAGCGCCCTTATCGTGATGATCGCAAATCATCCTGGCGGGCCTGGCTGGAACGGCTGACGCCGCAGTCTGGGCGGCAGTTTCATCGCCTTCCGGCCAGCGGGACGCAGGCGGCCCTGACAGCGTGCTGGCGGCAATTGCTGGATTGTGCCGAAGCTGGGCCCGGCTTGGTGGGCACATTGGACAGCGGTTTGCTGAAGCAAGCCGATCGGCTCGACAGCTTTGGCCTGCCGGTACTGGCTGAAAAATTGCGCCTGGCGCGGGACAGCAAGGCTCTGCTTGGGGCCGCCTATGCGGTGATGGCCGCCAGGCAACAGCGCAGCAGTCTGCCGTTGCTCACGCCCGGTTGATAAGGGGTCAGCCGGGCGTGAAAACAACAGATCAATCAGGAAATCGCGCGGTCGCCGGCTTCGCCTACTGACTGGATATCGCGGCCCACACCCTTGACGGTGTTGCACGCACCAGCGGTCAGCACGATGGCACCAGCGGTCATGGCGATGATGATCTTACGCAGCATTCAATGTGTCCTTTCGCTCAGCGGAGCATGTTCCGGTTAGACAAAGCCGATCCGGGGCTCAAGTTCCCTCCGTCAGGGCGAGCGCTTCGCGGCGCTGCTTCGCCAACCGGTGTTCGCGCCAGGCGATGATCACCCCTGCGGCCACGATCAGCGGCGCGCCCAGCCATGTGCTGGTGGGCGGCAGCATTTCAAACAGCAACCAGCCATAGAGCGTGGCCCAGAACAGCGATGAATAATCCATCACGATCACGCTGGCGACCGAGCCGAAGCGCAGTGCCGCCGTCAGCAGCAATTGCCCGATTGATCCGGTGACGCCGATGGCGAGCAGCAACCACCACCCCTCTGCATCATGCGCGCCCATGACAAAGGGCATGAAGACACCGGTCATCGGTACGCTGAACAGGGCGAAATAGAACACGATGGTAAGCGGTTTTTCGGTTTTGTTCAGATCGGCAATCTGGATGGAAATCAGCGCGATCATGAATGCTCCGCCCAGTGCCACCAGCGCGCCATAGAGTTCGAAATGGCCACTGCCGGGCTGGGCGATGATGACGATGCCGACAAAGCCGAGCAGCACCGCCGACCAGCGCCAGGGGCCGACATGTTCCTTCAGCAACAGCAGGGAGAGCAGGGTCGCCCAGATGGGGGCGGTAAAATTCAGCGTGGTCGCTTCGGCCAGCGGCAATAGGATCACCGCGCCGAAATTCAGCAGCATGCCGACCGTGCCATAGAGCGATCGCATGAAATGCCGCCGGGGCTTTTGCGTTGCCAGAGTGGCCATTCCGCTGGTCATCAGCACCCAGCCCAGCAGGATGGGCAGAGTGACGAATTGCCGCCAGAACATGATTTCCAGCAAATGGATGCCTTGATCCGACGCCAGCTTGATCAGCGCGGACATGGACGCAAGCGCGGCAATCGCGCCGAGGCGGATCAACAGGGCGAGCAGGGGGCGTTGCTGCGGAATGGCAGTCATGTCATCGCCATAGGCGGATGTGCCATACACGCAACCATTGCTGCACGATCATTGCTGCACCATATGGCGCAGAATGCATGAACCGGAATTCCTGCTGTTCGCCAGCGACGCGACCTTGTTTGGCCTGGGCGGTGCCGCCCTGCTGATCATTGCGGCCGTTGCCACGCTGGCGGATCGACGGCGCACGCGCAGGCTACGGATCGAAGCCGTTGGCTGGGTGCCGTGGACGGCCATCTATCTGACTGCCGCCTTCGCCGGGATCATTCTGATCACCGTGGCACTGAAAGGCTGGATCAGCGGATAACAACAAGGCTGCAGGAATGCCCTGCAGCCTTGCATGAAACAGCCAGTCGGATTTTGGCGGATTGCCCTTACAGGCAGGCGTCCAGATAGGCCTGATCAAAACCGAACTGGCGGGCCTTTTCCAGCGTATAGGGGCGCAGGCCCGAACTGCGATATTCGCCGATGATCTTGCCGTCTTCGCTTTCATCCAGATATTCGAAATTGAACAGTTCCTGGGTGACGATCACATCGCCTTCCATCCCGATCACTTCGGTGATGTTGGTGGTGCGGCGCGAACCATCGCGCAGACGCTTGACCTGAACGATCAGGTCAACGGATTCGGCGATCTGCCGGCTGATCGCTTCCTTGGGGATCTTGATGTCGCCCATCAGGATCATGTTTTCCATACGGCCGAGGCATTCACGCGGGCTGTTGGCGTGCAGCGTACACATGGAACCATCGTGGCCGGTGTTCATCGCGGCCAGAAGGTCAAAACATTCGGCGCCACGAATTTCGCCCAGGATGATCCGGTCAGGACGCATACGCAGGGCGTTCTTGACGAGATCGCCGATGGTGATGGCGCCTTGGCCTTCGAGGTTCGGAGGGCGGGTTTCCAGTGGCAGCCAGTGCGGCTGCTGTAGGCGAAGTTCGGCGGCGTCTTCAATGGTCAGCACACGCTCGCCCGGGTCGATCATCTTCGACATGGCGTTGAGCATGGTGGTTTTACCCGAACCCGTACCGCCGGAAATGACGATATTCATTCGGCATGCACCGGCAATCTTCAGCACGGTGCACATCTTCTCGCTCATGGAACCAAAGCCCTTGAGCGTGTCGAGCGTAATCGGCTTTTCCGAAAACTTACGAATGGAAATGGCCGTGCCGCGCAGCGACAGCGGCGGTACGATCACGTTGACGCGGCTGCCATCCTTCAAACGGGCGTCTGCCAGCGGGGTGGTCTGGTCAACGCGGCGGCCAACCTGGTTCACGATGCGCTGGGCAATCTGGAACAGATGCTGTTCATCGCGGAACTTGATCGGCGCGATCTGCAGCTTGCCCTTTTTTTCGATATAGGTCTGGTCCGGGCCGTTGACCATGATGTCGGACACATCAGGATCGCCCAGTAGTTCTTCCAGCGGGCCAAAACCAAGCAGTTCGTCAATCAGCACCTTTTCCAGCGCGAATTGTTCGCGCCGGTTCAGCGTGACCTTCAGCTCGGTCAGAACTTCCATGATGATCGGGCGGAATTCTTCCGACAGCTCTTCCTTGGACAGGGTAGAGGCGGCTTCCGGATCTACGCGTTCGAGCAGGCGCGGCAGCACCTGTTCCTTGATCTTGTGGATGCTGGCTTCAAACCCGCCAATCTCTGTGGGTTCGTGAACAGCATTGGCGCGGTCGGCAAGGCGCGACAGGGCGTCGCCACGATTGGCATTGGCCGGATCGCTGGCCGACAATTCACCCGGTACTGGCGGAAACTGTTCCCCCCCGTTTGGCATGCCGGACTCGCCGCCAATTGCCTTCATCGGGCGGGCAACACCGAAGCTCGGTCGGGCTCCCGGCGCCATGCCGCTGATCCCGTTCTTGCGTCCGAATGCGCTCATTCCGTTCCTCGCTTCACGTTCCGGAGATGACCTGTTGCCGCCGCAGATTGCGCGTTCTCGGTTCCCCAATCCGAATGGTGAATAGGCTGCAAAGCTTGATTTTCTCTAAATGACGCCCGGAAGCCCTTGCCAGCGCGCGGCTTTTGTACCGGCAATGGCTTTTGCCTCAGTCACGAAGCGCCCAGGCCCGGATCACCCGGCCGCGGATCTGCGCCTTCCCGATCGGCCGGTAATGCTGGGTGATTGCCTGCCGGACAAGCGCCGTCGCATTCGGATTCTGTTCCGTGACCGGTTCATCGGCGGTGACAATGGCGCCAGGGCGGGTGGCGAGTATTCGCGCGACTTCCTGCGTCTGATCGACGCCAAGCGATTGGTGTTCCAGCGCATTGTTGAGATGATCGGGATAGACAATCCGCCCGGGCAGGCAGCTGCCGGTCATACGATAGAGCGCCGCAGGCCCATCAAACACCATCAGGCAATGGCCCCGATCCTTGACATGCGGCGCAATGGCTTGTGCCAAAATCGCCAGCTCGCTGCGGTTTTGCTGGCTTTCCGGCCAGTGCCGAACGCAGTTGATCATGGCCAATCCACCAGCAAGTACCAATGCCAAGGGTACCCAGCGCATTGGTCCGCGTCGATCGATCAGGGGCAGGCTTAACAGGATGGCACAGGGAGCGAAGGCCGCAAAATAATAGCTATAGAAAGTACCAGGCAGATATATCCCTGCCAGCACCGACAAGCTCCAGCCTGCGTACAGGCTGTAAAGGCCACGATTGGCCGGATGGTTCAGGCGAAAGGCGGCATATATGCCGCCAGCGGCCAGTGCGATGACGGGTGCCAGTGGTTGCAGAAAATGAATGTCAAACCGGCCGATCGGAGCTGCCGCTCGCTCGAAGTTCGACAGGAAGTTGGCATGGATGAATACGTCCAGATCGCCGCGTACCGCATAAAGGCCGATCAGCAGCAGCGTGGGGGCAAGCCCGATCAGGCAATAGGACAACGCCCGCGTTATCAGGCGGGCGGGGCCCTGATCCCGAAAATGCCACAGCGCTACCGCCCCTAGAAAAAGGCATTGCGGTACAACCGTATATTTCACCTGAAGTGCCAGACCGCCCAGCAGCATGGCCAAAGCGGCCTTCAGATCCGCATCGCCCCGACGCATGTCGCGGACCAGCAGCAGCATACACAGCATGATCGGAACGAAGAAGACCTCGCTCTGTGCAGAATGACTGCCATAGGCATAGATCAACAGCGGATAGAGCAGGGCGCCACCGCAGGCGGTCACTCTGTCCGCCAAGGGTCGCGCCAGGCTATAGACCAGCCAGCTTCCCAGCACGGTAAAGGCAGCGGCGAGCAGTTGATAGGCAAGCGGACCTGGCCCGCCGACCGCATGCGCAAAGGCAAAGATCGCAAACAAACCAAAGGGCTTGCGATCCCACAGATCGGTGAAGGGCATCTGCCCGTCGAGCATGTGAGCGCCGATCAGCGAATAAAGCTGTTCGTCAAAATCTGCGGCCGGATCGCCGAACCATGCGGCGCGTGATCCCAAGGTTACGAGGATAATCAGCAGCAGAACCAGCGCATCGGCACGGTTGATTGTCTGTCTTGCTGCCAAATCCGCCTCCCCACCCGGCTGTTGCCGGGGCAGGCATTCTCTGGCCGATGTTTGGTTAATTTTCCGCTTTGCGAAAGTTCAGCTGGCCAGCTTTTCGGCCAGAAAATCGACGAAAACCCGCACTCTGGTCGGGGTGTTGGTCCCGCCGACGAACACCGCATGCACCGCTTCCATATCGCCGGGATTAAAGGCTTCCAGCACCGGAACCAGACGCCCCCCGGCGATATCGTCCGCCACGCTGAAGCTGCCCACCCGGGCCAGACCGACACCGGCCAGTGCCAGCTGGCTCAAAGTCTCCCCATTGTTGGCCTCGATATTGCCCTTCACGCTCAGCGCGTAATCCTCGTTTCCGTCGCGAAAGGGCCAGACCGGCTCCGCCCGGCGGAAATTGAAGTTGAGGCAATTGTGCTGCAGCAAATCCTGCGGAACCTGCGGTGTGCCGCGACGGGCAAGATATTCGGTGGAGGCAATGATCACCCGGCTGCTTTCGCCCAGCTTGCGTGCCATCAGCAGGCTGTCGGGCAGGGGGCCAAACCGAATGCCGACATCGGCCTGCCCACCAGCAATGTCGACGACGGTGTCGGTCAGATTGATGTCGACCAGAATATGCGGATGACGCTCAGCGAATTCGCCCAGCAAGGGCACGATGGCCAGCCGCCCGTGAGACAGCCCTGCGCTGACCCGCAGCCGCCCGCGCGGCGCGCCCTGATCGGCAATGGCGGTTTCACTGTCATCCAGATCGGCCAGAATACGGCGGGCCGCCTGCAGATAGGCCTGGCCTTCCGCCGTCAGGGTCAGGGCGCGGGTCGTGCGGATCAACAGCCGCACACCCAGGCGTTCCTCGATCCGGTCGATGGCCCGGGCAACGGCTGAGGGAGTCAGGTCCAGATCCCGCGCAGCCCCTGAAAAACTGCCACTGCCCGCCACACGGGTGAACAGCTCCATCGCCCAGGCCCTGTCGCTGCTGGTTCGCACCTTTGCGTTCAAAGCAAAACTCCTTATCCGCAGCCATGAATAGTATATCGGCAACCCGACCGCCATAATGGGGCCAACGTCGCAGCGTTCCAGTCCATTTTGCCGTTGTCATCCTGATGGCAATGATCCCGACGCCGACACCATTTTTGATTTCGGGGCCAATATGAAGCTCAATCTGCCTTTGCTCGCCCTTGCGGTGGGCGCTTTTGGAATTGGCGTAACGGAATTTGCGCCCATGGGGCTGCTGCCGGTCATCGCCGGTGATCTGGGGGTATCCATTCCTGCGGCCGGCATGCTCGTCAGTGCCTATGCCGTGGGCGTGGTTGCCGGCGCACCGCTGATGACGCTTACCACCGGGCGAATGTCGCGGCGGACGCTGCTGATCCTGCTGATGGCAATCTTCACCATCGGCAATCTGATCTCCGCCCTGTCAGACAGCTATGCCACCCTGCTGGTGGCGCGCATCATCACATCCTTCAATCACGGCGCCTTCTTCGGGATCGGATCGATCGTGGCCGCATCGCTGGTGGCGCCTGATCGCCGGGCCGGGGCGGTGGCTGCCATGTTCATGGGCCTGACCATCGCCAATGTGGTGGGTGTTCCGCTGGCCACCTGGGCGGGTGACGTGATGGGCTGGCGCGCGGCCTTCTGGGGCATCACGGCCTTGGGCGCTGCAACCATGATTGCGCTGCGCGCCACGCTGCCGGATATTCCGGCCCCGACCAATGTCGATATTCGCCGCGAATTGCAGGTGCTGGGGCGCGGGCCGGTTCTGGGGGCGTTGGCGCTGACCGTGATCGGATCCAGCGCCATGTTCACCGTCTTTACCTATGTCACCCCGATCCTGAAGCAGGAAACCCAGGCATCGATCGGTTTTGTAACCGCCATGCTGGTTACTTACGGGCTGGGGCTGACCGTCGGAAACTGGCTGGGCGGCAAGTTTGCTGATCGCTCGGTCGACCGGACCCTGATGATGTCGCTGCTGGCGCTGGCAGGCATTCTGGTGCTGTTCGCGCTGCTGATGACCAACATGATCGCCACCGCCGTGCTGGTGTTCCTGTGGGGCGTGGCCAGTTTCGCCATTGTTCCGCCACTGCAGGTTCGGGTCATGTCTGCTGCCGGTGATGCGCCCAATCTGGCATCATCGATGAATATCGGCGCCTTCAACCTGGGCAATGCCCTGGGCGCGGCGCTGGGCGGCGGGGTTATCGCCGCCGGACTGGGCTTCCCGATGGTGGCACTGGCCGGCGCGGCGACATCGCTTGCCGGCCTTGCCATGCTTCTGGCCATGCGGGCCCGGCCGCAATGCCCGGAACCGGCATGCTGAAGCCGTTCGGAACATCCTGATCAGGTGACGTCTGGCTGGTGGCTGCCGGTCAGACGTCGTCGGCGCCCACCGGTCCGCCTTCGCCCTCAAACCGGTTGATCGCCCGAACATCCTTTGCCGTGAAGCGCAGGCGCACCCCGTGGCCGCCCAGTTCGTCTTCCAGCAGGAAAACCGCTCCGCCCTGTTCCAATGTGTGGCGCAGCCTTTCGCGGGCTTCTTCCCCCGGATCAGAGGTTCCGCCCTCGAAAGCGGCCAATGCCTCCGCCTCTATGCGGGCGAGCCGGGCAACATGATCACGCGGCCATTGTACCAGCGCCCGCGCGGCCCGCGCCAAAGGTCCGGTGATTGACATGCTGCTTCTCCCTGCTTGACGCCTCAGGGCATGGATAGGGCAAGCATGGGGCCGATGGCCAGATGGCGATGCGCTTTACGATCAATGCGATTTGCGGTCGGTCTCCGCGCCCTGGTCAACAGCCTGTTCCAGCCCGATCGGCGGCAGGCCGATCGCCCGCATCGCCATGGCCATGCGTTGCATCGATGCCAGCGTTCGGGGCACCTGCTGTTCGGTCAGCATCAGTTCCAGCACCGCACCCGCCTCTGTGGTCCGCTGCGTGGCGACATCAGCCCATAGCGCGATCATGACCGCTTCAAATTCGGTGATGCGGGGATAGGTCAGATCGCGAACCAGCATCTGCTGGCGCCCGCTGCGGTGAAATTCCTGCATCACGGCGCTGAAATCATTGACCGCTTCGAGCAGGTTCATCCGCGAGAACCAGCCTGCCAATGCCAGGGATGGGCAGTGCCGCTGGGCCGAAGCCATGATCCAGCCCCGCTTGGCCGAAAGAAGGAAGCAACTGCCGCTGCTGAGGCAGGATGGGGACTGATCGAGAAATGCGTACATGGCGTGTCCTGTGCGATTCCGTGGCGAGTCCTTGACGAATCTGCCGCGACTCCATCGTATGATATTGCGAACTATTTGCAAATATCATTACTGCGCTTTATCCCGCCGATGGCCCGGATTCGGTCGCGCATATCCGCAGGCCACACCGGCCAAAAACAAGAGCAGGAGCCTATGAAGCAAAGGATCGACATAGAGGCGCTGTGCGCCCAGCGCGGGCTGCGCATCACCGAACCGCGTCGGGTCATCGCCAGGGTGCTGTCGGAATCCGAAGATCACCCCCATGTCGAATTGCTTCATCAGCGTGTGCTGGAAATCGATCCGCGTATTTCCATTGCCACGGTGTACCGCACCGTGCGCCTGTTCGAAGAGGCGGGCATTCTTGACCGGCATGAATTCGGCGACGGCCGCGCGCGTTATGAACCCGCTGCCGACACTCATCATGATCATCTGATCAATGTCGAAACCGGTGAAGTGCTGGAATTCGTCGATCCTGAACTGGAACATCTGCAGCGGATGATTGCCCAGAAGCTGGGATACCGGCTCGTTGATCACCGGCTGGAACTCTACGGCATCAAGAAGGCCGCCGGCGAATGAGCGGCGAAGCCCTGGCCGGCAATCAGGCGGGTTCGCAGCCTGCATTCAGCCTGAAGCCGCTGATGTTCGAAACCTTTGTCTGTTCCATGGCGATGATGGCCTTCGTCGCGCTGGCGGGGCCGATTGCGCGGGTCATCGGTTTGCAACCCTGGCAGGTTGGCGCCGCGATGACGGTGGCCGGGCTCGCCTGGATGGTGATGGCGCGGGTCTGGGGCGTGGCGAGTGACCGGCGTGGACGCAGGCCGGTGTTGTTGTGGGGGCTCGCCGGTTTTGCGATCAGCTATTTCCTGTTGTCGCTGTTTATCGATCTGGCGCTGCGCACGGCCATGGCGCCCTTGCTGGTTTTCGTGGGCCTGATGATCGGGCGCGGGGTGGCCGGTGCCTTTTATGCTGCAGTGCCGGCAACCGGCGCGGCGCTGGTAGCCGACCATGTTCCGCCCGCTGAACGGGGCAAAGCCATGGCCGCAGTCGGCGCATCCAGCGCTGCCGGCATGGTGATAGGGCCGGGGTTCGCCGGACTGGTTGGGCCATGGAGCCTCAGCCTGCCGCTTTATCTGACAGCGGCTTTGCCAGCAGTCGCCTTCCTTGTCCTGTTGCGGGTCCTGCCGCGCCGCCACCATCAGGCACCATCGCGGGCCAATCCTCTCAAGCTGACCGACATCCGCCTGCGCCGCCCCATGTCGGTGGCCTTTGTCGCCATGTTCAGCGTGGCCGTCGCGCAGATCACCGTGGGCTTTTATGCGCTCGACCGACTGCATCTGGCGCCGGGCGACGCGGCCAATGCCGCCGGTATCGCGCTGGCGGCGGTGGGCGTGGCGCTGGTAGTGGCGCAGATTTTCCTGCGGCAACTGGGCTGGGCACCCACGCGCCTGATCCGGTTCGGTGCGCTGATCGGCGGCGCTGGTTTCGCAGCCGTCACCCTGGCCAGCACCGCGCCGATGCTCTGGGCATGTTATGCGGTGGCGGCTTTCGGCATGGGCTGGGTTTACCCCTCTGTCTCCGCGCTGGCGGCCAATTCGGTGGAGGCGCATGAGCAGGGCGCGGCCGCCGGTTCTGTCGCGGCGGCGCAGGGGCTGGGCACCATTCTGGGCCCGATCGCCGGCACCTTCATCTACACGATCGACAATGGCGCGCCCTATGTGCTGGTCGGGGTCATGCTGGTGGTGATCGCAATCTGGGATCGGCGATGAAGCTCTGGCCGTGTGTAATAATGGGGATTACACGCAGGGCACAATGACAAGAACGGGATCGCAATGATGATTGGATGTCTGGCAGCAATATCGGCGGCAATCGCTGTCGCGGCGGGCGCATTTGGCGCGCATGGTGCTGCCGGACCGCAGGAAGCCGAATGGCTGCGCACCGGCGGGATCTATCAGATGGTCCATGCTGTCGCGGCGCTGGCGATCCTGCGGTTTGCCCGTGGCCCGGCGGTCATCATGCTGACGGGTGGGGCGATCTTCGCCGTCACGCTTTATATCATGGCGCTGGGCGGCCCGCGCTGGCTGGGCGCCATCACGCCGATTGGCGGCACTCTGCTGATTGCCGGATGGCTCTGGGCAGCATGGATGATGCACAACAAGCCGCTGCGCTGATTACCTAATGGCAGGACGCGACATTACCTTGCCGCGTCCCGATACGCGACAAGGTCAGCCGGGGCTGTCGAGGCCCATCTGCCAGAAATCTGCTTCCAGGCGGGACGCTTTGCCAAACAAAATTTGGCTCTGATGAGGCCGAAAGTAGGCGTTATCGCTAATTGCAATGCGGCGCTGGCGACATTGTAAAAGTACGCAGGGCGGCAATACTTAGACAAACAGACCGAGTTGGGTTTCCTCTGATGCCGGAGCCTTTTTGATCGAGATTCCCCGCACCTTGGCAATGTCGCTGACAACTTGGGTGATGTGATGCGTCGTGTTTAGCTGCCGCCATGTGGTCGAGTTACCAGGTCCCGCTGTCGGGCTCTTTGCTCCGTTTGCGATGAAGGTATCGGCACTCGAAAAGCCCTCACCGGCAAAATCGCCGCTATCGACGATCGCCTTATAGACACCGTGCATCCGCTGCGCGTCCTTGCCCTCCTTAACTGCGCGCTGGACACGCCACGCGTCGGGCGTCGTGTAACGGATATGGCGAATGGCCGGAGCACCCCCGCCTCCGAAGGCCATCTTGGCGCAATCGGCAGCATAGTCGCCGAAAATCATGTACTCGGCCGTCGTCGGATCGAACCGTACCGCTTCGCGCCACGCCAGCCATTCGTTGCGCGGCCAAATTTCCACAGTGCCGTCCTTGGCCGGATTCACTTCGGGATAATGCGTGCCCTGAAAGATGATGTGCCGCCACGCGCCTATTTCCTGTAGGGTTTCAAGCGCACCGCCGATGATCGGGGCGGCTATCATCGGGTCCGACAGTTCGGCACCAGCAAAGTCAGCCACTACTGCACAATCAGCTGGAGCCACCCCTAACGACGACAGGATATTCAAGAGGGTTGCGCGCAACTCGGCCCCAACCAGTTCATCCGATGAAACGCAAACAGCAAACTTGAGCGGTGACTGTCCCGGAATGGATGCCCGGAAAGCTGGAATTTCTGTGCTTCCTAAGTCTGAGAGCTGGGCAATGGGGATCGCAATTACACCGGCGGCCCACGCACGCTGGAACATATTCGGCAACCAGGCCGCTAGCCGCTCCCGTCCATATTCTTCAATGATATAGGTTAAATCGATGAGCGCGGGGCGATCTCGCCAATGCGCCGCAAGTGCCACGCTGATGTCTGGCATCTCTGCCATTTCGATCAGAAGTGGCTGCTCCGCGTCGTTCCGCTCTTTTTTAGGAGGAACAATAAAGCGCGGCAGAACACTATCCGCAACGTCAGGCGCGAGCTGGCGGACGCCTTCCAACTCTCCAGCCTTCATCCGAAGAGCGCTGCAATAGACCGGCCTATATGACGGGTTCATCGTTCACCTCGACTGCTTTGCTGAGGAGCTGTTTTCGAACACGGCCCCGTCCAATTTTGTCAGAGAATATCTTGTAGTTCTGCCTTTCCATGCGCAAGCGACCGAATATGATCGCAGGCGCTATCCCCAACTGTTTCGCTAAGCGTTCGACTGGCTCCGCAGTCTTGGCGATGCGTGCTGGCGATTTGCTCCAAACCGCATCGGGAATGAGCATGTTTTGGGCAAAGCGGTTCGCTTCTTCTTCCATCTCATCAATTTCGAGATGTTCAAAGTCATCGAAGAACCCGGAAGCCAATCCGGTTCGATAGTGCAAAATAACGTGCCCCATCTCGTGCATCAGCGTGAACCAAAAATTGTCCACGGTATCGAGCCGGAGGGTTAGGCCGATCACTGGATGCTCATCAATCAGAAATGCAGCACCATCGACACGCATTCCGGCGATCTGCGGCTCTATGACCAGTAAGATGCCTTGCTCGGCAAGCATCTCCTTCGCCCTCAGAGGGCCATCGTCAAACGCGCTCAGCTTAACCAACTCATTGAGCCAAGACATATTGAGCGGCCGGTATTTAGGCTTCTTCCGCTGAATCAAGCGGAGCGCACTTCGAGTGACTTGCGCTTTCCACGCCAGCAGAAACCAGTCTTTCGACAAATCGTGGACGTTTAATCCCGTTCTCAACAGTGAGGGCGTCCCATATTCGCCGACATGCTCTGCGACGGTGCGGCGAAGTTGGCTGATACCATTGTCGTCTGACTGGTCGGCTTTATCCAGCCAACCGTTATCGCGAGCGTGCTTCAATACCTTTTGAAGCTCTCCGGACGACATCTCGTAAGATGGAAGCCACGGCTCTTGTAGTGGCTGGTCTATGTGCGCCGTGAGCTTGATACCAAGCGTGCGAGCGACGCGCTGGAGGCCAGATAGACCGATGCTCCGGTAACGCTCTGCCTCGTATCGCTGGACTTGTTGCTCGGGCAGAAAAAGGCGGCGGGCCAATTCCTTTTGCTTCCACCCCTTTGCTACCCTTGCGGCTACGAGCAATGCCCCCAGATCATTGCCGGCACGCGCCTTGAGTCCGGTCACATCGCCGCCTTGCGCCGTGCGATACGCCTCTAGGCTTTCGATCAGTTCCTGCCGCTCAGCGATCAACGAGCGTCGGACACCGTCCAACACTTCCGGTGGCAGGCCATCGACGATTTGCTGTAAAACTTGATCGGAAGAGAGAGCCTGACTGATCTGGTCGATCAGCGCGCTGACCTCCCGCTCCTGCCGTTCATTCGTAATAAGGGAAGCGGTTGCCATCGAAAACAATCTACACATCAAATATGATGTGTCAACGGAGGTGGCCGCCTTCAGATGTCACTGTTCCAACGAGCCGTCGTGCAAAAGCAAACAGATCCCAGGTATTCCCAGAGTCCTGTTCCCGAACGCGTAAAGCGACTTCCACGTCGGGCTAGTAGAAATCGCTTTCCACTTTTCGGTTTACACCGATGTGTCCACGGCTGCCGGGAGTATCATTAGGGTTTGCGGAGGCATCAGGCAGCAACAGTGGTGCAGAAAGTGGTGCAGAAGCCAGAAACGAAAAGCCCCGCCGGAGAGGGCAGGGCGATAAATCGTCTGTTTTGAAGGAGAAAAGTGGTGGACGCACTAGGGCTCGAACCTAGGACCCGCTGATTAAGAGTCAGCTGCTCTACCAACTGAGCTATGCGTCCATCCGGCGTTTCCGCTGGCCCCGCTTGGTAACGGGAGACGCCCCAATAGCGATTTTTTGGGGGCTGAAAAGGGGATTCGGCAATAAATTTGCAAAAAAGTGCATTTTGTATGTGTCACATACGATATCCGCTGGGTGAAAAAGTTTCCACTCCTTTAAAATCAATATGATAGAAAAATTGGAGCCGTCGCGAAACATAGCGTCCGCGATCATGATCGACAGTCGCAATCGCGACGGATGGCTTATTCGGGTTCCTGGCCCGGATCGATCGCGCCGGTATTGGCCGTCTGCGGTTGTGCAGCCGCGCGGGCTTCTGCGTCCACTTCGCGCGATACGGCCGCGATATCGGTGGGGGCAGGGGGCACGTGGATGCCGGCGGCCGAGGCGTAGCTGGCATAGGTGCTGGTCAGGCGCTGCTGAGCTGTGCCGCCCCACTGCTTTTCCATCGCGTGCAGGGCTTCCAGCCCTTTCACCGGGTCAAACATATAGGTCATCACATCGCGAGCGATCGGATAGGCAGAGCCGGAGCCACCGCCATGTTCGATCACCACCGCCCCGGCATAGCGCGGCTTGTCGAACGGCGCGAAGAAGATGAACAGCCCGTGGTCGCGATGTTTCCAGATGCCGCCCTTGCCGCTGGAGACGTTGAGGCCAACCACCTGCGCGGTGCCGGTCTTGCCGGCCATCAAGATGTCCTTGATCGGCAACCTCGCCCGGCCGGCGGTACCCGGGCCGTTGACGACGTCGCTCATCGCTTTCTGCATCACTTCCACGTGATTGCCGTGGAAATTCATCGTCTGGAACTTGGGCCGGTTCGGCTCCATGATCAGGCGGGGCATGACCTCGTAACCAGTGGCGAGCCGGGCGGCCATCACCGCCAGCTGCAGCGGATTGGCCAGCATATAACCCTGACCGATCGTGGCGTTCACCGTATCGAAGGGCTGCCAGGCTTGGCCATATTTGCGCTGTTTCCAGGCTGGATCAGGCACCGTGCCGTAAAACTGGCTCGCCACGGGCAGGGGGAATTCCTGGCCCATGCCGCAACGCTTGGCCATTGGCGCGATCACATCCATCCCGAGCTTCTGGGCGAAGTGATAGAAATAGACGTCGCAGGACTGGTAAATGCCCTTGGCCATATTGACCGAGCCATGGCCACGCCGGTTCCAGCAGTGGAACACGCGATTGCCCACCCGCAGGCCGCCGCCGCAGCCCACGCTGGCTTCGGGATCCAGCCCTGCTTCGAGGAAGGCCATCGCCACCATCGGCTTCACGGTCGATCCCGGCGGATAGAGCCCCTTCAGCACCTTGTTGCGGAGCGGGACGCGTTCGTTTTCGCTCAGCATCTTGTATTCGATGCGGCCGATCCCGTCGGAAAAGCTGTTGGGATCGAAACTGGGCATGGACGCCATGCAGAGCAGATCGCCGGTGTGGCAATCCATCACCACCACCGATCCGCTTTCCAGCCCGATGCGCCGCGCGGCATAATCCTGCAGCGGGCCATCAATGGTCAGTTGGATAGGCTTGCCCTGCACATCTTCCCGCGTGGATAGATCACGCACGATCCGGCCTGATGCGGTCACCTCTACCCGGCGGGCGCCGGGCTGGCCGCGCAGTTCCTGTTCGAACTGCTTTTCGATGCCATCTTTGCCCAGTTTGAAGCCGGGGGTGACGAGCAGGGCGATCTTTTCCTGCTCATATTCATCCTTCGATGCCGCGCCAACATAACCGATCAGATGGCCGATCGCCGGTCCGGTCGGATAATAGCGGGAAAAGCCACGCGTCGGCACCACGCCATGCAGATCAGGCAGGCGCACGCTGATCGCGGCGAAGGTGTCGTAATTCAGGCCGCTTGCCACCGGGATCGGCTGAAAGCCTTGCGTTTCTTGCAGTTTCTGCCGCAGATCTTCCCGGTCGCCGGGTTCGAACTTCAGCAGATCGGCAAGCGTATCCACCACGTGATCGGGATCATCGATCCGCTCAGGAATGATATCGACCCGGAAATCTGCCCGGTTGGATGCCAGCGGCGCGCCATTGCGGTCGAGGATCCAGCCCCGCCGGGGTGGTATCAGCGACAGGTTTACGCGGTTGCTTTCGGCCGCCAGTCGATAGCGTTCGTTTTCGGCGACGGCGATGTAGCCCATGCGGGCCGCGAGCAGCATGCCCACGCCGCCCTGAAAGGCGCCCAGCACGAAACTGCGTCGTTCAAATGCCTGTTGCAGCCAGGCCGGAGTGGTGGGCGCCGCCATGGTGTCAGGCGACCCGGCGCGAACGCATCAGGCGCAACCGGTCCAGCATGGCAACCAGCCAGGCAGCCAGAGGAAACACCGCAATGGAAAGCACGATCTGGGGCAAGATCACCGTCATCTGCAACATGGTCAGCTTTGCGCCGGAAAACAGCGTTGCCAGCACGATGTAGGTGGTGATCAACACCGCCGCATTGAACCAGTTGATCAAAAAATTCCGATAGGGGAACCGGCCTTCAAACAGATCGGTCGCCAGCAGGGCGCAGGAAAACAGCACCACGGCGCTGCCGATCGGCTGACCGGAATAAAGATCATCGAACAGGCCCAGCGGCAAACCGGCCCACAGTGGCAGAATGCCGGGCCGCACCAATTGCCAGGCCACCAGCATGATGAAGGCAACCGGCGGCACCACAGGTGCGGGCGCGATCACCGGCAGCAGCGGGGAAAGTGATCCCAGCAGAATGCTCAGCCACGGAATGCCATAGGCCAGGATCGGCCGATGGGTCCGGTTGATCTTGCTGCCGAAGGCGTCCTTGCGGGAATTGGGATTGAGCCGGTCCATCAATCCGTACCGGCAGCCGGGGCGGCCGGCTCTGTGCTCATCGCGGTGACGGCAGCAGGTTGCCAGATCGGCTCTACGATCACGGAATCGGTCGCGGCTGGATTGCTCAGCACACGGCCAATCGCGCCATCGCGGGTGATTTCGGTGGCCACGGCCACGGCCACGCCGGGCCGGAACATGCCGCCGGCGCCGGAGGTGACAAAGACATCACCCTTCTTGAGCGGGTTGATGCCCAGATTGATCAGCCGCAGGCGCAGCGAACCGTCAGAACGGCCTTCTGCAAAGGCGACCACATTGTCGGTCGCCCGGCGGACGGGCACCATGCTTTCGCTGTCAGTCAGCAACAGCACGCGCGAACTGCCCGATCCCGCTTCCAGCACACGGCCGACCAGACCCATCGGGGAAACCACCGGCATGCCGCCGCGTACACCTTCGGATGTTCCTACCGAAAGATAGGCAAAGCGCCGCGCACTGCTGGATGTCGATCCGATCAGTCGCCCGGTTGCAACCGGCTTCAACTCACCCTCGGTCATGCCAAGGGTTGCCTTCAGCCGGCGGTTTTCAACCTTTAGCGCTTCGGCTTCGGCCAGCCGGACGCGCGCGATCTCCACCTCTTTCTGAAGTTCGGAATTGCGCTGGCCGGCATGGTAATAGCCCGCGATCGCTTCAAACACCCCGCGCGACTGCACGCGGCCTTCGCTGCTGGCCGCGCCGACGGGTGACGCCAGGTCAGCCGCCATGCTCCGCATCCCGGCAAATGCTTCCGGGCGGACAAGCGAGATGACCAGCAGCGCGCAGCCGAGCAACACGGTGACCGCCAGGGCAAGATAGCCCGCGAAAACACCGAGTTGCTCTTTCTTGTTAATGCTCGATCGACGACCGGCCGGCGGTGGCATAACCGCCTTTCCCCTTATTCTCTGCTCGCAAAAATCACGCGGTCATCAACACGCCGCGATAAATCGGATCTTCCATGGCACGGCCGGTGCCGATTGCCACGCAGGACAACGGATCTTCGGCAATGCTGACCGGCAGGCCGGTTTCTTCCTTCAGATGATTGTCCAGCCCGCGGATCAGCGCGCCACCACCGGTCAGCACAATGCCCTGGTCGACAATGTCGGCAGCCAGTTCCGGCGCGGTGTTTTCCAGCGCGATACGCACGCCTTCGACAATGGCGCCGATCGGTTCGGACAGGGCTTCGGCGATATGCGCCTGGTTGATAGAAATTTCTTTCGGCACGCCATTCACCAGATCGCGGCCCTTGATGGTGATGATTTCGCCCACGCCATCTTCGGGAATGACGGCAATGCCGTAATCCTTCTTGATGCGTTCTGCGGTGGCATCACCAATCAGCAGGTTGTGATGTCGGCGAACATAGGAAACGATCGCTTCGTCCATCTTGTCACCGCCGGTACGGACCGAGGTGGTGTAGGCCAGGCCACGCAGCGACAGAACGGCCACTTCCGTGGTGCCGCCGCCAATATCCACCACCATGCTGCCCACAGGCTCGGTAACCGGCATGTCCGCGCCAATGGCAGCAGCCATGGGTTCGAGGATCAGATAGACTTCGGAAGCACCCACATTGCTTGCCGCGTCACGGATTGCGCGCCGTTCGACCGATGTTGAGCCCGACGGGACGCAGATCACGATTTCAGGCTGGCTGAACATGCTGGTGCGCTTGCCGGTCACCTTGCGGATGAAATGCTTGATCATTTCTTCGGCAATTTCGATGTCGGCGATCACACCGTCGCGCAGCGGACGGATGGCTTCGATGCTGTCGGGGGTCTTGCCCATCATCAGCTTGGCATCATCGCCAACAGCCTTGACGCGCTTGATCCCGTTCAGGGTTTCGATGGCAACCACGGAAGGTTCGTTCAGAACGATCCCCCGATCCTGCACATAAACCAGGGTGTTCGCGGTCCCGAGGTCGATGGCCATGTTCTGCGAGCCGAATTTGAACAACTTGGTAAAGAAGCTACTCATCGAAAAATCCGTATGATGCGACAGCGAGTGGGGTGGTCCCGGCGGGAAGGCGCGAGCCAGCCGGACGTTGCGGCTCCTTAGACCGAGTCGCGCATAAAGGCCAAAAATTTGTGTCGACAGAGCCGGGCTTTTGCACCGCTCGGCTCGAAATATGCTGCGCTGCCCGCTAGGGTGGCCCGATGCCGACAATCAGACGCCTTCCTGAAGCGCTCATCAACCGTATCGCAGCGGGCGAAGTTGTCGAACGCCCTGCTTCCGCGCTCAAGGAACTGGTCGAAAACGCCATCGATGCCGGTGCAACGCGAATCGGTGTCATTATCGTTGACGGTGGTTTGAGCCGGATCGAGGTGGTGGATGACGGCTGCGGCATGCTGCCCGATGAAATGGCGCTGGCGCTGGAACGGCACGCGACATCCAAGCTGCCCGATGAATTCATCGAACAGGTGATGACCCTGGGATTTCGCGGCGAAGCCCTGCCATCCATCGCCAGCGTGGCGCGGGTCACGCTGGAAAGCCGGCCGCGCGAAGCGGGGCAGGGCTGGCGCCGGGTGGTGGACCACGGCGTGGTGACGGAAGACGCCCCCGCTGCACTGCCGCCTGGCACGCGGGTGCGGGTGGAACAATTGTTCGGCAAGGTGCCTGCGCGGCGCAAATTCCTGCGGTCGTCGCGCAGCGAATATGCCGCCTGCCTGGATATCGTCCGGCGCCTGGCCATGGCCCGGCCGGAAATCGGCTTCAGCTTTGATCACGGTGAACGGCGGATATTCGCGGTCCAACCTGGGGAAGCGATTGCCGAACGCGTGGCGCAATTGATCGATCGCGGCATGGCCGGCAACAGCGTGGAAATCGCGATCGATCGTGGCCCGCTGGTGCTGACCGGGCTCGCCGGACTGCCGACCTACAACCGGGGTGTCGCCGACCATCAGTATCTGTTCGTCAACGGAAGGCCGGTGAAGGATCGCCTTCTGATCGGTGCCGTGCGCGGCGCATATGCCGATATGCTGGCGCGCGATCGGCATGCGGTGTTGGCACTATTCCTCACCCTTCCGGCCGAAGATGTTGATGTGAATGTGCATCCGGCCAAGAGCGAGGTCCGTTTTCGCGATGCCCCTGCGGTGCGCGGCTTCATCGTGTCCGGCCTGCGTCAGGCGCTTTCGACCGGCGATCGGCGGAGCGCGCAGGCGCCCGATGCGGCGGCGATGGGGCGCTGGCAGCAGGAGCCGGTGGCGCCCGGCGATGGGGCTGCGGGCAGCCCGGCACCGTTTCAGAGATCCATGTTCCCGTCAGCCGGGCGTCCTTTGTCGGGCCCCTTGTCCGGATGGTCGCCGCCCAGTTCTGCGGTGCGCGAGGCATCGAAGGAATGGCGCGGGTATGAGGCGCAGGCGATGGCCCTGCCGCAGGGGCGGGCGGAAATGGCCACGCCCGGCTTGCCCGCAGCCGACGCCGAAGATCATGATGCGGAGGAATATCCGCTAGGCATCGCCCGTGGGCAGGTCGCCAACACCTATATCGTGGCAGAGGCGGCCGATGGACTGGTGATCGTGGACCAGCATGCTGCGCATGAACGTCTGGTGCTGGAACGCCTGCGCGCGGCCGGTGCCGGGGAGAAGCTGGCTGCGAGCCAGGCGATGCTGATCCCCGAAGTGGTGGAACTGGATGAGGTGAGCTGTGATCGCCTTGAACAGCAGATCGCCGGTTTTGCCGAATTCGGCCTGTTGCTTGAACGCTTCGGTCCTGATGCCATGCTCGTCCGGTCAATGCCGGGCGCGTTGAAAGATGCCGATCCGCAATCCCTGCTGCGCGATCTGGCCGATGATCTGGCCAAACATGGCGAAGGCCTGTTGCTGGCCGAAAAGATAGAGCATGTGCTGGCGACCATGGCCTGTCATGGGTCGGTACGGGCAGGGCGGGTTCTCTCCGTCACGGAAATGAACGCCTTGTTGCGGGAAATGGAGCGCACACCGCGTTCCGGCCAATGCAATCACGGCCGGCCGACCTGGGTGAAGCTGGCCATGACTGATGTCGAAAAACTGTTCGGGAGGCATTGATGCGCATATTGGCCGTTTGCGGCACCGCACTGATCCTTGCAGCCTGTTCGGAGCCGGTTTCCCCGGAAGAGCAGCGCCGGACGGACGAACAGGCGATTGCAGCGGTGGAGCGCGCCAATCAAGCCCCGCCGCCGGTTGAACAGATCACCCCGGATCCGATCCTGGACGCAGATATGCGACGGCATGATATGGAAGGGCCCGGGTGCATCTATTCACCCGGCACCAACCTCAGCGCCCGGGTGGTGGCCCGCGAAACCGACGCTTTCATGAAGATCGATGGCAAGATCACCCGATTTGCGGCTGATCCTGGTTCCCGCGAATTGCTGTCATCCACGCGAACACTTTATGTTGGACGCGGGCACACCCTCAGGCTGGCGATTGCTGATCAGTTGACCCCGCAGCAGCCTGAAAATGAAGGGGAAGAAGTGCCGGAAGTAACGGCGCAGGGCAGCATCATGCTGCGCGATGCCTTTGGCCGGATCGTTTACGAAGGCAGCGGCTTCGCCCAATGTCATGAGTGACAACTGGCCGGAGCTCGCCCGGCCAGCATCACCCGACCACGATCGTTCAATGCCACAACATCCAGACCGCCATCGCCACCATGGCGAGGTTTTCGGTCAGTGACACAAAACCCAGCGGCACGCTGCCGCTGCCGCCCACGCAGGCGCATTTGATCGACCGCTTCTGCACATAAACGGCATAGATCACCGATATCGATCCGATGGATCCGATGAACAGGGCGATCGGGATCGACAACCAGGGCAGCAATCGCCCGGCCATCAGCAGCGCTGCCGCTGCCTCAAGGTAGGGGTAGGCATAGGCATAGGGCACGAACCGCCGGGCCAGCAGATCATAACCAACGAACATCGACGAAAATGTCTCGACATCCTGCAGCTTGAGCATGGCCAGCATCGCCATGGAAAAGGTTACGAACCATTCGGCGGCCTGCAAGGTCAGCGCATTGCCGAAGATCGCCGCGCTCAGGGACAGCGCCAGGCCCAGCGCGACGCCGAACACCGCCAGCACCGGTCGATAGCTGACCGTGCCCTTTGCCGGCAGAGGCTTGCCCAGCCATGTGCGGAGATCATCATGCCCGCCGATCCGCTGGCCATTGACGAATATCTGCGGGGTGGTGGCAACGCCATGCTGCTGCTTGAAAGCGTCGGTTTCTTCCCGGGAGGCCAGATGGTGATCGATCACCTGATAACCCGCCCGCCGCAACAGCCACAGCGCCTTTATCCCATAGGGACAGACATGCTTGTCATAGACCATGCGGTAAATCTCTGCCTGGCGATCACCGGAACGGGGCGCGCTGGCGGCGGAATGCGGCTCGGGAAAGCCGGCGGGGGAGGGGTTTTCGGTCATGATGGCAGCCTCTATAACCCCCGTACCAAGGTACGGAGTCAAGCATGTCTGCCATGACCATCGCGCAATTGGCCAAGGCCGTCGGCGTGAATGTTGAAACAGTGCGATATTATCAGCGGCGCGGGCTGCTGCGCGATCCGAAACCGTCACAAACCCCCGGATCAGGCATCCGCCGTTATGATGAGAGTGATCTTCAGACGCTGAAATTCATTGCCGCAGGCAAGAATGCCGGGTTCACTCTGGCGGAAATCGGGCGGTTGAAGGAACTCGATGCGCTCGATGACCGCAGCGAAGCACGGCGCCTGGCACAGGAACGGGTCGCCCTGCTGGATGCCGAAATCGCCCGGCTGCAGGAAGCGCGCGATCATCTGCAACTGCTGGCGCATGAGTGCGGCACGGGCGGGGCGGGGCCCTGCCCGATTATCGCCACGCTCGCGCGCAGCTGATCAGCGGACGCGTTTTACATAGAGCTGGTTGTCGGCGCGCCGTTCCAGCTTGAAGTTGTCGCTTGCCGCGCCGACCAGATCGGCCAGCCGCTTGAAGCCGTGGTTGCGCACGTCGAAGCTGGATCGGTTGCCGGCAATCTGGCCCACTTCCTGCAGCCGGGCGAAACCTTCGTCGTCCCTGCTGGCGGCTTTCCATGCCCCTGCCAGCAATTCGATAATTTCCCGGTCGATGGCAGCTTGGGCGGGAACGGGTTCCGCATCCTTGGCGGTGCGGATCAGCTGATCAACATCGATATAGCGGGTGCAGGCGGTCTTGAAGGCTTCGGGCGCCTGATCGCTGCCAAAACCATAAACCACCAGCCCATCCTGTCGCAGTCGCGTGACCAGCGGGGTGAAATCACTGTCAGAACTCATGATGCCGAACCCATCGACCTTGCCGCGATACAGCAGATCGAGTGCGTCAATCGTCATGGCCATATCGGTGGCGTTCTTGCCCTTGGTCAGGTCAAACTGCTGGATCGGCTGCAGCCCGTACCGATGGGTAATCTTGTTCCAGTTGCCGAGAGCGGATTTCGCCCAATTGGCATAGGCCCTGCGGATATTCACCTGGCCCAGTTCGGCCAGCACCGTGAGCACCGGATCGATGGCGTGATGGCTGGCGTTATCCGCATCAATCAGCAGGGCGATGTTCTTGTAGTTGTCTTGCTGCATTCACCCATGATGGCTCGCCGCCCGGCGACAGGGAAGGGGTGCCGGGATCAGACCGGCAAAAAATCCCCGGTCTTGTCGTCGAGCAGGTGCAGAATGCCGTCCGCAATGGAGAAATAGGCCCCACGAAGAACCAGCTTACCCTTGCTTTCCTTGGAAGAAACGCAGGGGAAGGTACGCAGATTATCTAGGCTGACCCGGACCGCAGCCAGTTCCATCGCACGCTCGGCCTCCCGGCCGCTGCTGCCCAGTTCTTCGACAATCGGGGTTCGGGCATCGCCCAGCATATCGATCCAGTCGGCGATGAAGCCACCGCTGCCCGGCGGTTCATGCCGCAGCTCATCCGTCAGCGCCGCCTTGCAACCGCCGCACATGCCGTGGCCCATCACCACGATTTCGGCGACCTTGAGTACCTGCACCGCAAATTCCAGGGCGGCCGATACGCCATGATGGCCCGGGGTTGTTTCAAAGGGCGGCACCAGCGCGGCCACATTGCGGACCACGAAGATCTCGCCCGGATTGACGTCAAAAATCTGCGCCGGATCAACCCGGCTGTCCGAACAGGCGATCACCATGATTCGCGGCTGCTGCTTTTCGCGCAGGGCGGCCCAGCGATCGTGCTCAGGCTCCCAGCCTATCTGGCGAAACCGGTGATAGCCGGAGATCAGATAATCGAGTTCGGAAGTTTCGTCTGTCATGCGTATTGCCATGCCTCCTGCCATTGCCAGTTTCAAGGCAGTTCCCTAATGTAATGGAGATGACAGAATCTTCCGTAGCGCCGCAGCCTGTTCGCCAACGCAAACCTGACTGGATTCGCGTTAAAGCCCCCGTCAGCAAGGGATATCAGGAAACCCGCGCACTGATGCGCGGCCTCAGCCTGAACACCGTTTGTGAAGAGGCGGCCTGTCCGAATATTGGCGAGTGCTGGACCAAGAAGCACGCCACGGTGATGATCCTGGGCGATGTCTGCACCCGCGCTTGCGCCTTCTGCAACGTCAAGACTGGCATGCCGCGCAAAGTTGATCCGCTTGAGCCCGAACATGTGGCAACCGCTGCAGCGAAGATGGGCCTTGAACATATCGTCATCACCAGCGTTGATCGCGACGATCTTCCCGATGGTGGTGCCAGCCAGTTCGTGAAAGTGATTGAGGCGCTGCGCCGCAACACGCCGAACACCACCATTGAAATTCTGACCCCGGATTTCCGTGGCAAGATGCGCCCGGCAGTGGAAGCGATCTGCGCCGCTGGCCCGGACGTCTACAATCACAATCTCGAAACGGTTCCGCGGCTCTATCCGACGATCCGGCCCGGTGCGCGCTATTACGCCTCGCTGCGCCTGCTCGAAGAAGTGAAGAACCACGATCCGATGATCTTCACCAAGTCCGGCATCATGATGGGCCTGGGTGAACAGCGGCTCGAAGTGCACCAGGTCATGGACGACATGCGCAGTGCGGATGTCGATTTCATCACCATGGGCCAATATCTGCAGCCGACGCCCAAGCACGCCAAGGTGCAGGATTTCGTGACTCCGCAGGCATTTGATGCCTTTGGTTCGATCGCCCGGGCCAAGGGTTTCCTGCAGGTCGCAGCCAGCCCGCTGACCCGTTCCAGCTATCACGCGGGCGATGATTTCGCCCAGATGAAGGCTGCCCGCGAAGCACGTCTGGCGAAGAAGAACCAACACGCCTGATGCCTGGAATTCATGAAACCCGCCGCCTGCCTTACACGGCGGAACAAATGTTCGATCTTGTCGCGGACGTCAGCCGCTATGGCGAATTCCTGCCATGGGTGGTGGCGACCCGCGTCAAGTCCGACACCGGTACCGAACTGGTCGCGGACATGCTGGTTGGGTTCAAGGCACTGCGCGAAAAATTCACCTCCCGCGTGATCAAGGATCGGCCGCGCATGATCGAGGTGTTCTATATCGACGGGCCGATGCGCGATCTCGATAATCGCTGGGATTTTCGGGATCTGCCTGATGGCGGATGCGAAATCGATTTCCATGTCGATTTCAGCTTCCGCAACAAGATGTTCGAAATGCTGGCCGGCCAGTATTTCGACCGCGCGTTCCGCAAGATGGTGGCCGCGTTCGAAACGCGCGCCGATGAGCTTTACGGCAACAGCAGTTCCAGCGCCCAGAGCGTGGCCTGACGGCGAACGCCGGCACGATCCTGTTCATCGAACAGGCGTGATTCGGCGTCGCTTTTTTCTTCACCCCGCACGGCGCGGGCAAAGACCACCGTTCCGACCGGCTTGGTTTCTGTCCCGCCATCCGGCCCGGCAATTCCGCTGATCGCCACGGCGACATCGGCCTTGCTCGATTCCAGCGCACCCTGCGCCATGGCGTAAACACAGGCGACCGACACCGCACCAAAGGCCTCGATGATGTCGGGCGAAACGCCCAGCCGTTCTTCCTTGGCGATGTTGGAATAGGTGACGAAACCCTGCTCAAACACTTCGGAAGAGCCGGGGATCTCGGTCAGCGCGGCCGACACCAGCCCACCGGTGCAGCTTTCGGCCACAGTCACCTTGCGCCCGGCAGCGCGATTTTCCTCGATCACCCGACGGGCGAGGGCGACGATATCATCAGGCAGCAGGCTGTCGCTCATCGGGTCGTCTCCGGGCAGATGCTGATGCTGGGTGGCTGGGCCAGCCCCATCACCAGACCGATCAAACCGGCGGACACTTCCGGATCAATCGGGGCTACGGCCTGCATGACACGCTCGATCTTGCCGCAATTGGCCAGTTCGATGCGCGGTCCCAGTTCCTGCACGATCAGCGCATCGACAAAGGGGCGCACGGCCTGATCCGGCAGACCGCCGATCATCTCGAGACCGCGGGTGTTCTGATTGCGGGCGCTGGCTTCAGCCAGGGCTTGGCTCGCGATCAGTTTGAGCAGGCCTGACTTGGCTCGTGGCCAGACCCGTTCCTGCAAGGCGGCATAGCGGCCGGCAAATTCCAGCCCCCGCGTGGCGAGAAAACCATTGGCGGCAAGGCGCGGTCCGCACCGGGTCTGCATGGATTTCACCATGCTCGGCACGGCGTAAATCGTCATGGCGCTGACTTCCGCCTCGGTCACGCATTGTTGCTGTGCCAAAGCGGCATGCGGCGTCAGCGCGAGCAATGTTGCGCCAAGGAGAACTCCCAGCTTCCGGGGGTCAGTCATTCCGATCTGTCCTTTCCAGCGGGATCATTGTGGCCACCGCCTGCGCTGCAATTCCTTCACCCCGACCGGTCATTCCGAGCCGTTCGGTGGTGGTTGCCTTGACGCTTACCGCTTCTACCGCGACCTCCAGCAGTTCGGCAAGCCGGGCACGCATTGCGTCCCGGTGCGGACCGATCTTGGGGGCTTCGCAGATCAACGTCAGGTCAACATTACCCACTGCATAGCCTGCCCGTCGCCCCAGCATCACGGCATGTTCGACGAAACGATCCGAAGATGCGCCGCGCCATTGCGGGTCGCTGGGTGGAAAGTGCTGGCCGATGTCGCCCGCCGCCACGGCACCCAGAATGGCATCCACCACGGCGTGCAGCCCGACATCGGCATCGCTGTGCCCAGCCAGGCCGTGGGTGTGTTCGATCTTCAGGCCACACAGCCAGAGATCTTCCCCTTCGGAAAGGCGATGCACGTCAAATCCGGTGCCGACGCGGGGAAAGGCTGGGGCAGGGGGGACAGTTGCCATGAAATCTTCCGCAAATGTGAGCTTGTGCAGCCGTTCGTCACCATCGACCAGCGCCACGTCCAACCCATGGGCACGGGCGACCTGTGCATCATCGCCGGCAATGGCTTCGCGTTGCCATGCGATGTGAGCGGCCAGAATGTCATCCAGACGGAACGCCTGCGGGGTCTGCACCCGGCGCAGCTTTTCCCGTTCCGCGCTGCCGGCCATCAATCCTTCGTCACTGGCCACAGCCAGGCTGTCGACCACTGGCAGAACGGGTATGGCGCCGCTGATCCCGGCGAGCGCGCTCCGCAGCCGATCAACCACGGCAATTGGGCAATCCGGGCGTGCCGCATCATGGATCAGCACATGGGGCGGGGCATTCTCATCTGCTGCCAGCAGTTTCAGCGCGCGGCGAACCGAGCCCTGTCGCGTCTCGCCACCGGTGATCAGGTGAATATCCCGCAGCCCCGCAGTGCAGCGGGCGGCCAGTTCTTCTGCGCCTTCCGGAATGGCGATGATGATCCGTTCGGCACCGGCCTGCAGCAAAGCTTCCGCCGCGTGCCGGACGACCGGTTTGCCGCGCCAGATGGCGAATTGCTTCGGCACGGGCTGGCCTGCACGCAGGCCCTTGCCGGCAGCGACGATGACCGCGGCGAAAGGCGGGCGATCCGATGATGGTAACTCGGCCATGATGCGCGGGCGGGCTAGCGGCTTGCGAGCATGGCCGCAATCCACTATGCGCTGCTCAAATTTTAGGCACATTTGTTTTATGTCGCAGCTTCCTCCTCCCCCGCCGTTACGGCCGATCGATATCGGGCCTGTGCGGATCGATTGCCCGGTTGTGCTCGCCCCGATGACTGGCGTGACCGACATGCCGTTCCGCGCGCTCGTGCGGCGTTATGGTTCCGGGCTCAATGTGACCGAAATGATCGCCAGCCAGGCGATGATCCGGGAAACGCGCCAGTCATTGCAGAAGGCCGCCTGGGATCAGATCGAAGATCCTGTGTCCATGCAGTTGGTCGGCTGCGACCCGGAATCCATGGCAGAGGCTGCCAAGCTAAACGAAGATCGTGGTGCGGCCATTATCGACATCAATTTCGGCTGCCCGGTGCGCAAGGTCGTGAACGGTTTTGCTGGATCCGCGCTGATGCGTGAGGTGCCGCTTGCCACCAAGCTGATGGAAGCCACGGTCAAGGCGGTGTCGGTTCCGGTTACCGTGAAGATGCGCATGGGCTGGGACCTTGACTGCCTTAATGCGCCCGAGCTGGCCAAGATTGCGGAAGACACCGGGGTCAAGATGATCACCGTGCATGGCCGCACCCGCAACCAGATGTACAAGGGCAGCGCCGATTGGGCCTTCATCCGCAAGGTCAAGGATGCTGTGTCCATTCCGGTGATCGTCAATGGCGATATTTGCGGCGTGGAAGACAGCGCCAAGGCGCTGGAACAGTCGGGCGCAGACGGGCTGATGATCGGTCGCGGTGCCTATGGCCGGCCCTGGCTGCTGGCGCAGGTGATGCACTGGTGGCGGACGGGCGAAACCCTGCCCACACCCGGTTTTGGGGAACAGCATGCGCTGCTGATCGAACATTACCACGCCATGCTGGAACATTACGGCCGGGATCTGGGCGTGAAGATGGCCCGCAAGCATCTGGGCTGGTACACGAAGGGGATGCATGGTTCGGCGGAGTTCCGCAATCATGTGAACTTCGTGGATGATGCCACGGATGTTCTGGGTGAAATCGACCGTTTCTATGAACCATTTGTGCGGCGCCAGGCTGCGTGACGGCGGATATTGAGGGCATTCCTGGTTCGCGAGAACAGATCGCGGGGCTGACCTTTGCACTGATCCTGATCGCGCCGGATCTAACCATTGCCGAACTCAACCCGGCGGCAGAAAGCATGCTGGGGCGCAGCGCCAGAAAGCTGGTCGGGGCGCGGCTGCTCGATGTGGTCAATTTCGGCGAAGTGCGCATTGCCGACCGGCTGCAGGAAGGCGAAAGCCAGATCGTTGCCCGTGGCCTGGCCGTGCGGATCGATGATCGCCCCGCTTCGGTCAATCTGACCATTTCCCCCTTGGGCAACCGGGCAGGCTGGCGTGTCATGACGCTGTCCGATGCCGGGCAGGGCGAACGCTTCGGCGATGAAGACCGCGGCCATACACTGCGCGGGCCGGCCGTATTGGCCCATGAAATCAAGAACCCGTTGGCGGCCATTCGCGGCGCGGCTCAACTGCTGTCGCGCAAGGTGGGTGAGGGTGAGCGCGCGCTGACGGCGATGATCGCGGATGAGGTCGACCGGATCGCCCAACTGATCGACCGCATGCAGCGGTTAGGCCGCGAACAGCCCGAACCGGTCGCGCCCTGCAACCTTCATGCAGCCATTCGCCGCGCCTGTGAAACCGTGCGCGCTGCGTCGGACAAGCCGGTGAATATACGCGAGGAATTTGATCCATCGCTGCCTCCGGTGCTCGCCAATGAAGGCGCGCTGGTGCAGGTGCTGATCAATCTGATCAGCAATGCCCGCGATGCCTGCAGCGGGCAGGCAAATCCGGAAATCATCATTCGCACCCGCTTCGTCAGTGGTTTCGTGCTGAATGTGGTGCGGCTCGGCCGGCCGGTGAAACTCCCGGTGGAAGTACAGGTCAGCGACAATGGACCGGGGATCGATCCGACCTTGCGCGATCATATTTTCGAACCCTTCGTGTCGAGCAAGAAGAACGGGCAGGGGCTGGGCCTCGCGCTGGTGAGCAAGCTGGTGCGCGATATGAATGGCCGCATCGGTCATGAACGGGATGAAGCGTTGGGCTGGACGCATTTCCGCCTGCATCTGCCGCTGGCGAAACAGGGGAACTGACAATGTCGAGACGGGCCCTGCTGGTGGAAGACGATGTGTCGATCGCTACCGTGATCACCGCCGCGCTGGAAGACGAAGCCTTCACCGTGCACCGCTGCGACAGCGTGGCCGGGCGGGATCGGCTGCTGGCGGACAATATCTATGATGTGATGCTGACCGATGTGATGCTGACCGATGGCGATGGTATCGCCACACTCGGCAGCGTACGAGCCGGCCATGCGGACATGCCGATCATCATTCTGTCGGCCCAGAACACGCTCGACACCGCCGTACGCGCGACGGATACCGATGCTTTTGAGTATTTTCCGAAGCCTTTTGATCTGGACGATCTGGTCCGTGCGGCCTGCCAGGCGGCGGACACCCGTTCGGGCCTGAAGCAGGAAGAACCCGAAGCCGCCGAAACCCTGCCGATGATCGGGCGCAGCCCGCAGATGCAGGATGTCTATCGGATGATCACGCGCGTGCTGCGCAATGATCTGACGGTGCTGGTGCTGGGCGAATCCGGCACGGGCAAGGAACTGGTGGCCGAAGCCATTCACCAGCTCGGTAACCGCAAGTCGGGGCCTTTCGTGCCGGTCAACACCGCGGCCATTCCGCGCGATCTGATCGAAAGCGAGCTGTTCGGGCATGAGAAGGGCGCCTTCACCGGCGCAGTCAGCCGGGTGATCGGCAAATTCGAACAGGCCCATGGCGGCACGCTGTTCCTCGATGAAATCGGCGACATGCCACCCGAAGCCCAGACGCGGTTGCTGCGCGCCCTGCAATCGGGGCGCATCCGGCGGGTGGGCGGCCAGCAGGAAATCGACATCGATGTGCGCATCGTGGCGGCGACCAACCGCGACCTTGCCCCCTTGATCGCCGACGGCAGTTTCCGCGAAGACCTGTTCTATCGCCTGAGCGTGGTCCCCATCCATCTGCCGCCGCTGCGCGAACGATCGGGCGATGTGGAACCGCTTGCCCGCCATTTCCTGCGTCAGGCGGCGGCCGATGGTCTGCCACCGCATCAATTGCTGCCTGATGCCGCCGCCTTGCTGGAAGAACAGCCCTGGCGCGGCAATGTGCGCGAATTGCGCAATTTCATCTTCCGTCTGGCCTTGCTGGCGCGCGAAGAACGAATTGATGCCGCCACGATCCGGCAGTTTCTGCAGCATCGGCCGGTGGTGGACACGCCCACAGGCGGCGGAGACATCCGTACCAGTATCGCATCGTGGCTGGAAACGGCCGAGTTCGCCGATGGGGCGCTGTATCATTCGGCCTTAGCCGAATTTGAACGGCCGCTGTTCGAACATGCGCTGGACAAGACCAACGGGAATCAACTCCGCGCTGCGCAATTGCTCGGGATCAACCGCAACACCTTGCGCAAGCGACTCGACGATCTGGCCATCGACCCGGAGCGTTTTGTTCGTCGATAGTGTTGGCAATGCAACAATGCGCTTGCTTTGCCGCAACAGCGGTGTTGTATCAGGGCAACGATGGCGCAGGATTCTGCTTCCCAAGATCTGACAGCCCAGCGGCGTTCGCCGCGATGGTGGCGTCGCACGCTGGTCATGGCCCGGCGGGCCAATCTGCTGCGCTGGATAGAGGCGTTGTCGGCCGTCGTCCTCTGTGTGATGGTGGTCGCCACCTATCGTACCGTTGCCGGGGCATCGAGCAGCACCAGTCTGCTGCCGGCTGAACAATCGGCCGCCTTGCTGCTGGGAACGCTGATCCCGGCATTGGCGCTGATCATCTTCGTCGGCCGCCGCCTCGCCATCCGGCGATCAGGCAATGCGATGGGCCGGATGCACGTCAATCTGGTGTTCTTCTTCTCGCTGGTTGCGGCCATTCCGACCCTGCTGGTTGCCGTGTTTGCCAGCCTGCTGTTCCAGTCCGGGGTGGAGTTCTGGTTTTCCGACAATTCGCGCGGAATGCTTCAGACCGCCAATGAATTGGCGCGCGGATATTACGATCAAAATCAGCGAGATGTCGGAAACCAGACACTCGCTATGGCCAGCGATCTGCGGTTCTACATCTATGAGGAAAACAAGCCGATAACCTCGGTCGAGTTCGGTGAAGGCTATTCCTATCAAGCACTCAGCCGCGAACTGAGTGAAAGTGCCATTCTCGAACAGACCCAGGGCGGTGGGCTGAGAATTGCCGCCATCGTTGATCCGGATGAAGATGAAACGCGTGAACGCGTCTCTGCCGATACGCTCGATCGCTTGCGCGCTGGCGAAGATGTGGTGGTGATCGCAAGTCCGGAACGGATTGAAGCGATCGCGCCGATCAACCGGCAGACCGGCCTTTATCTCTACAACGCGCGGAATTCAGACACCAATGCGCTGAGCCAGTGGAAGCGGGCGCAAAGCGTTGCTGCATCCTATGAAGTACTCACGCGTCGAGCACGCGCCCTGCAACTAAGGTTCAACCTCGCCCTGTTCGGCGTCTCGCTGGCGCTGGTCGGCATGGCTGTGTGGTTTGCGCTGCGTTTTGCCGATCGGCAGGTCAAGCCGCTGACCGAACTGGTCAGTGCCGCGCGGGAGGTTGGCAGCGGCAACTATGCCCTGCGGGTTACCGGCCGGACTGGCCCCGACGAAATCGGTCTGGTCAACCGCGCCTTCAATCGCATGACCTCCCAGATCGAACGCCAGACCGACGCACTGCTCGGTGCCAATCGCCAGCTCGCTGAACGGCGGGCCTTCATGGAAGCGGTGCTGCAGTCGATCACGGCCGGCATTGTGTCGATCAATGCCGGTGGGAATGTGCAGCTGATGAACGCATCGGCACGCGATCTGCTGCTCGACAGCAGCGCCGGCCGGCCGGAAGAAGGTGTCAATCTGGCCGATATCGCCCCGCAGATTGCCACGCTGTGGGAATCGGGCGCCAGCAGCGGGATCGTACAATACAGCAAGGTTGGCGAACTGCTGACCCTGGCGGTCAAGATCGCTGCCGCTGCCGAAGGTCATGTGATCACCTTCGAAGACATCACCCGCCAACTGCTCGATCAGCGTCAGGCTGCATGGTCGGACGTGGCGCGCCGTATCGCCCATGAAATCAAGAACCCGCTGACACCGATCCAGCTCGCCACCGAACGGATCAAGCGCCGCTATCGCAAACAGATCCTCGAAGACGGCGAATTATTCGAAGATCTGACGGCAACCATCATCCGCCAGGTCGGCGATCTGCGGAAGATGGTGGATGAATTCTCATCCTTCGCACGCTTGCCCAAGCCAGTGTTCCGCCCGGAAGACGCCGTCAGTCTGGTTCGCCAGGCGATGTTCCTGCAGGAAGTGGGGCATCAGGACATCGCCTATCGCGCGCAGGCTGACGATGGAATTCTGCCGATCCAGGCCGATCGACATCAGTTCGGCCAGGCCATGACCAATGTGCTGAAGAACGCGGCAGAGGCGATCGAGGCGCGGGGCAGGGATGCAGAGCCCGATTATCGCGGCATGATCCTGGTAGAAATGAACCAGACCGACAGCCAGTTTATCGTGTCGGTCACCGACAATGGCATCGGCCTGCCGCAGGGCGGCGAACGGATCATGGAACCCTATGTCACGACGCGGGAAAAGGGCACCGGCCTGGGCCTCGCCATCGTGAAGAAGATTGTTGAGGAACATGGCGGGGATCTGGCCTTCGCGCAGACGGAACACGGCGGCGCCCGCGTGATCCTGCGCTTTGCCCGCGATCCGCTGGCAGCAGGCCAGAATGGCGAAGCGGCCGAATGAATGATGCAGGTCCCAGGACCTTACAAGGAGCGTAGCTGATGGCACTCGATATCCTCGTCGTGGACGACGAACAGGACATTCGGGAACTTGTCGCCGGGGTATTGAGCGACGAAGGATATCAATGCCGTACGGCCGGTGACAGCACATCGGCGCTGCGGATGGTTGATGAACGTCGCCCCAGCCTGGTGCTGCTGGATGTCTGGCTGCACGGCAGTCCGATGGACGGGCTGGAAGTGCTCGACGCTATCAAGGCCAGGGAACCGGGCCTGCCGGTGATCATCTTTTCCGGCCACGGCAATATCGACACGGCAGTTTCTGCCGTCAGCCGCGGTGCGATGGATTTCATCGAAAAGCCGTTTGAGGCAGAACGTCTGCTGTTGCTGGTGGAACGCGCCACGGAAACCGAACGGTTGCAGCGCGAAAATGCCAGGCTGCGCGAAGACAATGGCCAGGGGGAGGAGTTCACGGGCAATTCCACCGCCATCAATCAGGTCCGCGCCACGCTGAAGCGGGTGGCCAGCACCGGCAGCCGCGTTCTGATCAGCGGGGCGGCCGGCACCGGCAAGGAAGTCGCCGCCCGGCTGCTGCATGCGTGGAGCACCAGGGCCGACAAGGCCTTCGTCACCGTCAATTCGGCCCGGATCACCTCCGAAAGGTTTGAACAGGAACTGTTCGGTGAAGAGGTGGACGGCAAGCTGATCCGCCCGGGCCTGCTCGAAATGGCCGATGGCGGTACGCTTTATTTCGATGAAGTGTCGGACATGCCGCTCAGCACCCAGGCGCGCATCCTGCGCGTGCTGACCGAACAGAGCTTTGTCCGCGTGGGCGGGGTGCGACAGATCGGGGTGGATGTTCGTGTGGTATCGTCTACCGCACGCGATCTGGAGCGGGAAATTGCCGAAAAGCGGTTCCGCGAAGATCTGTTTTACCGCCTGAATGTGGTGCCGGTCACCGTCCCCGCGCTGGCGGACCGGCGCGATGACATTCCCGCCTTGGCCGAACATTTCTTCATCCGCTATGCCCGCGAACAAGGCGTGGCGCCGCCCGAACTGGCACCTGAAATGCTGGCCGCGCTGCAGGCCTATGACTGGCCGGGCAATGTTCGCCAGCTGCGCAATGTGGTGGAACGCACCGTGATCCTCGCGCCGCGCGATCGCCTTTCCCGAGTCGAGCCGGACATGCTGCCGCATGAGATTACCGGCGGCAGTGAAGACAAGGGCGGGGGCGTATCCTCTTTGATGGGCGTCCCCCTGCGCGAAGCCCGGGAAAGCTTTGAGCGGGAATATCTGCGGATCCAGATCCGCCGTTTTTCCGGGAACATATCCAAGACTGCCGGTTTCATCGGCATGGAGCGTTCCGCATTGCATCGTAAGCTCAAGCTGCTGGGCATGACCGATCGCGATGGCGAAGCGGAAACAGACGGCGATTGAGAGGAAGTGGCTTGCCTCTGCGTGCCAATTGCGTAAATTTGGATTTTACCCAATCGGGTAAGAAATCGGCTGATCCGTTATGCCATAATCATGGTGACATATTGGGCGGCCAGAATGCGCACTGCTTTGCGGGCGCCAACAAAATAGGAGTCATGTGAATGACCAAGGGTACGCTCTCTGCCAGACCACGTGCGCCCAAGCCGGCGCCAACCCCTGCGCCGCCATCCACATCCAAGGGCGGAAATCTGCAGGACCTGTTCCTTAATCACCTCCGCAAGGAAAAAACCCCGGTGACGATGTTCCTCGTCAAAGGGGTGAAACTGCAGGGGATTGTGACCTGGTTCGACAATTTCTCCATCCTGCTGCGGCGGGACGGACAATCGCAGCTGGTCTATAAGCACGCTATTTCCACGATCATGCCCGGGCAGCCGGTGGATGCTGAACAGTTCAGCACCGATGACAATGGTCGCAAGCAGCGCCAGCTGCAGGATATTTTCCTGTCGCGCGTGCGCGATGCCAATGTTCAGGTGACCATGTTCCTGGTGAACGGGGTCATGCTGCAGGGCCGGATCGCGGCCTATGATCTGTTCTGCATGCTGCTGGAACGCGAAGGCTTCGTCCAGCTGGCCTACAAGCATGCCGTGTCGACCATTCAGCCGGCATCGCCGGTTGATCTGACCGCCGACATTGAAGACGAAGAAGGTGAAGGCGCCTGATTTTCGGAAGTGAGATTGAAGGTGAGGTAACGCGCGGTGCGCGTGCTCTGGTGCTGTGCCCGGATATCAAGGCACAGCGCCAGACGCAGGATCCGCATGCCCGCCTTGAAGAAGCAAAGGGCCTGGCGCTCGCCATCGGGATTGTTGTTGCAGAAGGCATGATCATTCCCATTCGGGAAAGACGCCCCGGCACCCTGTTCGGCGAGGGCCAGATCGAAAGGATCGCGGCCGCCTGCGAACTGGAAGAGGTGGAACTGGTCATCATCGATGGTGCCCTGTCCCCGATCCAGCAGCGCAATCTGGAACAGAAGCTGCGCCGCAAGGTGATTGACCGGACCGGGTTGATCCTGGAAATCTTCGGCGAACGCGCCAGCACCGCCGAAGGGCGGTTGCAGGTCGAGCTAGCCCATCTCGATTATCAGCAAAGCCGGCTCGTTCGCAGCTGGACCCACCTTGAACGTCAGCGCGGCGGCTTTGGCTTCCTCGGCGGCCCGGGTGAAACACAGATCGAAGCCGACCGCCGCATGATCCGCGACCGGATGGGGCGTTTGCGGCGCGAACTGGAATCGGTCACGCGCACACGTGGCCTGCACCGGGAACGGCGCCAGCGCGCGCCCTGGCCGGTGATTGCGCTGGTTGGTTATACCAACGCGGGGAAATCCACCCTGTTCAACCGGCTGACGGGCAGCCAGGTGATGGCCGAAGATCTGCTGTTCGCCACGCTTGATCCGACCCTGCGGCAAATCTCCCTGCCCGGCATCGACAAGGCGATCCTGTCCGATACGGTGGGTTTCATTTCCCACCTGCCGACCCAGCTGGTTGCGGCCTTCAAGGCAACCTTGGAAGAGGTGATTTCCGCCGATCTGCTGATCCATGTACGTGATATTTCGCATCCGGAAACCGATGCCCAGCGTGCCGATGTGGAGGCCGTGCTGGCAGAGATCGGCGTTGCCGAAGACACGCCCCGGATCGAGGTGTGGAACAAGCTCGACCTGCTGGATGAAGACACCCGCGCCGAATTGCTGGGGCGGACGGAAAACAGCGATGCGACCGTGGTCATCTCCGCGCTGACGGGTGAAGGTGTCGACACGCTGACCAACCGGATGGCTGCGCAACTGACGCAAGCCCACCGCCGCTATCGCATCGTGCTCGATCTCAGCAATGGGGCGGGTGCCGCATGGCTGCATCAGCATGGCGAAGTGCTGGATCAGGTGATCGAGGATGACGCGGCAATCTATGAGGTGCGGATGGCACCGAGTGATTACGAACGCTTCCAGACCCGTTTTGGCGAGGATCTGAGCAACTGATCAAAATGCGGGTTGCTAGCAAGCGGGCGGCTACGCGGCAGTCGCGTAGGTGGTTGAAAAGTATCGTCGCCTGGATGGGCCTAGGTTTCCTCGTGTGGCTGCTGATCTTGTCCGTGCTGATCATTCGCACCGGTGATCAGGATGATGGCAGCAAGGCTGATGTCGCGATTGTTCTGGGCGCAGCGGTCAATGGCGATCAACCGTCGCCCGTTTTCGAACAGCGCATCCGCCATGGCATAAAGCTTTACCAACAGGGACGGGCAGGGAGCATCCTCTTTACCGGCGGTACGGCAAGCCCCACCATCCAGCCTGAAGCACTGGTGGCCCGGAGATTTGCCCTAAGCCAGGGCGTGCCCGCTAGTGTCATAGCCACTGAAACCATCAGCCGCACCACCCACGGCAATCTGTTGCAGGCGAGGGCGATCATGCGCCGCCAGGGATGGGAAACCGCGCTGTTGGTCAGCGATCCGCTGCATCTGAAACGCAGCCTGGCAATCTGTGCCGGTCTGGACATGGACTGCCGTGGATCGGCGACGCGCACCAGTCGCTATCGCAGTCTGCGCACCTGGACCGAATTCCTGGTGCGCGAGCTGTTCTATTTCCATGTCTATCTGATCAGGGGCAGCTGACCGCGATCCGCGTCACGCCTTGCCTGCGGCGGCCTTGACCTGCACCCACAGTTCTTCCTGTTCCTCCAGGCTGCGCCGGCTGAATTCAGGGTCGGCGGCTTCCATGGCGCGAAATCGCTGTTCGAACTTGCGGTTGGCCTTGCGCAGCGCCACTTCGGGATCGACCCCCAGCTTGCTGGCCCAATTGACCATGGCGAACAGCAGATCGCCCACTTCCTCTTCCACTTCTGCGGGCGTGGTGGCGGCTTCTACCTCGGCCAGCTCCTCGTCGATCTTGGCTCGCGGCCCGCTGGCGTCCGGCCAGTCAAAACCCGTCCGTGCGGCGCGCTTCTGGATCTTTTCTGCCCGCATCAACGCTGGCAGGGCGAGGGCGATACCATCCAGTGTGCCTGCTCCGTCTGCCTTGCTGGCCCGTTCGGCGGCCTTGATCTCTTCCCACTGCTGATGGCCGCCACCCTGGGCATTTTCGCCAAAAACATGCGGATGGCGATGCTCCATCTTGTGCGCAATCGCGGCGGCGACATCATCAAAACCGAAATGCCCAGCCTCTTCAGCGATGCGCGAATGGAACACCACCTGCAGCAACAGATCGCCCAGTTCCCCGCGCAGATCGTCCATGTCTGCGCGATCGATCGCGTCAGAAACTTCATAGGCTTCTTCAATGGTATAGGGCGCGATAGTGGCAAAGCTTTGCGCGACATCCCAGGCGCAACCTGTTTCCGAATCACGCAGGCGCGCCATGATGGCAAGAAGGCGGTCGATGGATCCGTTCATTATATCAGCCATTTTTATGAATTCAGGAGGGAGGGTAAGGGAGGGGGAGTGACTGGCGATTTTACTGAGGGATCGGCTCCAATGCGGCCTCAAGTTCTGCACGGGCTTCGTCGAGTTTGGCGCGGCGTTTTGCAATCTTGCCAGCATCGCCATCAATTTCCGCCTTGGCCAAATCCTGTTCGCGTTCGGCGATTTCAGCTCGGACATCGGCAATTCGGGCCTGCCGGTCAGCCTCAAGCGCTTCAGCGGAACAATTGGCGATGCTGGCCTGCAAGGCCCGGCGCAATCCACGAAGCTCGCGCTGGTTGCCGCGCGTTTGGGCGCTCGCAATGCTGCTTTCGATGGAGGAACGCTGGGCGCGGCACCCAGCAGAATTGTCTGCCGCTTGCGCCGGCATGGCGATGGTCATTGCGATGACTGTCAGGGTGATCCGCATCTTGAGTTCCTGCCATGCCTGAAGCCCTGAAGTGGCCGCAGGCCGAACTATCGGCAAACCAAGTTGGAAAGGGAAGCCGTTATCCAATGCCTTCATGTCATCAATGCTAGATTGATAATATATATTATGTTAAATCGAGTGACATTCGAGAGCGGCACCTCGATCAGCGCATGCCGGGATTGATCGCCGCAATTACCGCCGTCACTGCCAGGAAAATCGCGATCCAGGCCATGGCCAGCTTGGCTGTTGCTCCCAGACCCAGCTGGCGGCTGCGGAAAGATGATACCGCCAGAACCAGACATGCCACCAAGCTGATCAGCGAAACGATCTGATTGTCATTCATGCCTGCAGCACCAGTCCATCATAGCCGACGATCACATTGTCCGGCACTTCGGCCGACAGCGTGCGATAATCCATGCTCTTATCCAGATGCGTCAGCACAACTGTTCCGGCGCGGCAGCGTTCGGCCAGTTCCAGCGCGGTTCCAAGGCTGGCATGCGTCGGATGCGGATCCCGGCGCAGGCAATCGCTGACCAGAATGTCGACCTTCCAGAACAGCGACAGCATTCCGTCGGTTATTTCACTGAAATCAGTGGCATAGGCAATGGATTTGCCATCTGCATCAAAGCGATAACCGGTGCTGGTGATCGGCCCATGCGGCATTTCGGTCCAGCCTACGCCAAAACCGGCATGCATCCGGAGGGATTCCAGTGCCTGGATTTCGCAGATGCTGGGATATCCATATTGTCCGGCAAAGACATAGCTGAACCGCTGCCGCAACCGCTGGACGGTGTGGGCTGATCCGAAAGCCGGCAGAGCGCCGCTGCGGCCATATCGCAGCGGCCGCAAATCATCGATGCCGTGGCAATGGTCGGCATGATCGTGGGTCCAGAACACCGCGTCCACCCGATCGATGGAATTGGCGAGCAATTGCTGCCGCAGATCGGTGGAGGTATCGACCAGCAGGCGCGAACCTTGGTCACTTTCCACAATGATCGAAACCCGGGTACGCCGGTTGCGCGGCTCTTCCGGATCGCATTCACCCCAGTCGTTCCCGATACGCGGGACACCAGTTGATGTGCCGGAACCGAGCATGATCAGCTTCATGTGCTGATCCCGCTGAAATCCGCTTTTACATCGGCCTTGCTGAACAGATTGACGAAATTGCGGGAGGTGATCTGAGCGAGCTGATCAACCTCCTGCCCGCGCAATCCGGCCACAAACTTTGCCGTGTCGCTAACAAAGGCCGGCTCGCAGGTTTTGCCGCGATGCGGCACTGGGGCAAGAAAGGGACTGTCAGTTTCGACCAAGATCCGGTCATCGGGAATTTCTGCTGCAAATTCCTGCAGTTCGCGCGCATTCTTGAATGTCACGATACCCGAAAGCGAAATCGTCAGGCCCAGATCCAGCACCGCACGGCCGAAATCCGCACTGGCGGTGAAGCAATGGATCAGCGCCGGGAAGGCTCCCTTCTCCATTTCGTCACGCAGGATCTCGATCGTATCATCCTCTGCGTCCCGCGTATGGATGATCAGCGGCAGGCCGGTGGTCCGACCCACGGCAATATGCGTGCGGAACAAAGCCCGCTGCACCGCGCGATCGGACTTGTCATAATAATAATCGAGCCCGGTTTCCCCGATCCCGATCACCCGCGGATGGGCGGTCGCCGCCAGCAGTACAGCTTCACCCAGATCGGCATGGCCTTCCGCTTCATGCGGATGAATACCAACGGTGGCCCAGACATCGGCTTCGCGTTCGGCGGTCGCGATCACCGCATCCCATTCGCTCTGCCGGGTGGAGATGTTGAGGAAGGTCCCCACCCCCGCCGCCCGGGCACGGGCCAGCACGGCAGGCTGGTCTTCCACCAGGCCCTTATAGTTCAGATGGCAATGGCTATCGATCAGCATCACGATGCCTGTGCCGCCTCCGGCATATTGAGCCGGGGGAAAGCAGGCTGCGGATTGTCGATCACGATCGTGCCCAGCGCCGGATCATTGGCCAATGCCGCATAACCACGTGCATCGGCAGGAATGGACATGGCGTCGAGCAATTTGGCCGAAGCTGCTGGAATAACCGGCGAAACCGCAATCGCTAGATCACGGATACAGCCGCACAACGTGGCCAGCACGCGCTGCATGCGTTCCGGATCGGTCTTGCGCAGGGCCCAGGGCGCCTGTTCATCGACATAGGCGTTGCAAGCGAACACAGCCTGCATCCAGCTTTCCAACCCGGCTGCGAAAGCCAGCTTCTCGAACGCTTCGGGCAGATCAACTGCGCAGGCCGTGTTGACCTTGTCGCGCAGCGCCTGATCCACCTCGGCAACCGGAGCCGTTGCGGTGACAGTCCCGCCGCAATTCTTGGCGATGAAGCTCATCACCCGCTGGGCAAGATTGCCAAAGCTGTTGGCCAATTCGGAGTTCGAACGGTTTACAATGGCTTCCGGGGAATAGCTGCCATCCTGCCCGAAGCTGAATTCACGCAGCAGGAAATACCGCAGGCTGTCCACGCCGAACTGATCGGCCAGTTCGACCGGATCGGTGACATTGCCCAGCGTTTTGGATTCCTTCTGCCCACGCTTGAGCAGGAAACCATGGCCGAACACTTCCTTCGGCAGCGCAATGCCAGCGCTCATCAGGAAAGCGGGCCAATATACGGCGTGGAAACGCACGATGTCCTTGCCGATCAGATGCACATCGGCCGGCCAGAACTTCGCGAACATCTCTGTGTTGTCGGGATAACCAAGCCCGGTCAGATAGTTGGTCAGCGCATCGACCCAGACATACATCACATGGTCTTCGGCGCCGGGCACCTTCACACCCCAGTCAAAGCTGGTGCGGCTAACCGAAAGATCGCGCAGACCGCCTTCGACAAAGCGCACAACTTCATTGCGCCGGCCTTCCGGGCGAATGAAATCGGGATTATCGCGATACAGCGCGAGCAGCGGTTCCTGATATTTCGACAGGCGGAAGAACCAGCTTTCCTCCACGGTCCATTCAACCGGGGTGCCCTGGGGTGAAAGCTTTTCGCCCCCTTCCCCCTCAATCAGTTCCGCTTCGTCATAATAGGCTTCGTCGCGGATCGAGTACCAGCCTTCGTAACGATCAAGATAGAGATCGCCGCTGGCTTCCATCGCCAGCCACAGGGCCTGGCTGGCGCGATGGTGATCATCTTCGCTGGTGCGGAAGAAACGATCATAGGAAATGTTCAGACGGTCAAACAAATCCCGGAAATATCCGGACATTTCATCGGCCAGCGCACGCGGGGTTACTCCCAGATCGCGCGCCTTCTGGGCCATTTTCAGACCATGCTCATCGGTGCCGGTCTGGAAACGCACCTCCCGGCCACGGAGCCGGTGGAAACGGGCGATGACATCCGCAGCGATCGTTTCATAGGCATGGCCGATATGCGGCTTGCCGTTGGGATAATGGATCGCGGTCGTGATATAGAAAGGATCAGCCATGGGCGGTGTCCCTAGGGGGGGAGAGACTGGCGAGCAAGGTGCCGATTTCCATCACCAGCAGGCCAGCATCAAAATTATAGGTCGGCGCCTGTGCGGCCAGGCGCACCAGTTCGCCATGAGCATGGGTCAGCGCCGGAATGGCCGCGCGGGACGTATGCGCCATACGCCCGGCGACCACGGCCCGCGCCAGATCAATAGCCGCCAATTGCCGCTTGCGGTCCGGGCGGGTGCCCATCGCCTCCGCCAATGCGCCGCGCAGGGCGAAATCACCGTCACCGGCATCGCTGATCCGCTGCATCAACTGATGCAACCGGCCCAGATCATGGTTCACGAAATCGATCGCCGCACCGGGTGATCCACCCGCGGCCGCGATCGCCGCAGCGCGCATGGCCTGATCCGCTTCGGGGGCATCGCGCTGCAGGATTGCGTCGATATCGCCCTCCCCTACGGCGGGGAACTGGACCACCCGGCACCGTGAACGGATCGTCGGCAACAAGCGGCCAATGCGGTGGGTCACCAACAGGAAATAGCTGCCCGCCGGCGGTTCTTCCAAGCTCTTGAGCAGGGCGTTTGACGCCCCCTTTTCCAGATCATCAGCCGGATCGATGATGATCGCCCGGCGACTGCCCAGCGTCGGCCGGGTGGTCAGCCGTTGCTGCATGCCGCGGATCTGATCCACGCTGATATTGCGCTTGAGCTGATAGGGCTTGCCCTCATCACGCTTGCGTTCGTCGTCCGCGCTGGCCGGCAGGGCAGAAAGCACCAGAATATCAGGATGATCGCCCGGCGGCTGCGGAATGCCGGCTTCGGCCACCAGTTCGCGGGCAGCGGCCAGAGCGAAGCTGGCCTTGCCAGTGCCGCGCCGGCCGGCGATGATCCAGCCATGGTGCATTCGCGGCCCGGCAAGCGCGGCGCGCCATTCGCGCCAGGCGTCATCATGGCCGGCAAATTTCATGCCGAAACCGCCAGTCTGCTGCGTAACACCTGCATGATGCTTTGATGAATATCCTCCGCGCTTCCTTCACCATCAATGGTGACCACGCGTTGCGGTTCCTGTTCCGCTATGCGCGCAAAGGCTGTGGCAACGCCCGCATGATAGTCGACCCCACGCCCGCCAATCCGGTCTGTATCCTTGCCATCACGAAGCGAGAGGCGGCGATGGGCAGTTTCGGGTGATATGGCGATCAGCAGGGTCAAATCCGGCAGCAGCCCGCCGGCGCCAAAACCATGCAACGCCTTGATGTCGTCATCGGACAAACCCCCCGCACCACCCTGATAGGCGCGATTGGAATCGATAAAGCGATCGCACACGACCCATGTGCCGGTTTCCAGCGCCGGCCGGATGGCCCGCTCGACATGATCCGAACGGGCAGCCGCAAACAGCAGCGCCTCGGCCCGGGGCTGCCAGCCTTCGCCGCTGGTGCTCAGCAGCAACTGCCGGATCGCTTCTGCCCCCTGCGTGCCACCGGGCTCCCGCGTCAGCAGCACCTTGTGCCCCTGTGCCTGCAACGCTTCGGCCACCAGACGGGCCTGGGTCGATTTGCCGGCCCCTTCCCCGCCTTCCAATGTGATGAAGCGCCCCTGCATCACGAAAACAGACCCAGCACACCATTGCGGAACCGCTGCCAGCTGTTGGCACGCGGCACGTCAGCATCGGCAACGAGCGGCACATCATGCGGGATCTGGCCGGGTATCGTAACCCGCAGCACCGCAACCTTCTGTCCTTTGGCGATTGGCGCATCGATCGGCCCGCGATAACGAACCGACAGTTCCACCTGATCCGAATTGCCGCCCGGAAGGCTGGCCAGAACGTCATTTTCGGTGCGCAACGCCACACTGGCCTGCGCGCCATTCTGCACCCGTGCGCTGCCCACCGGCATTTCCGCCTGCAGGATCACACGGGGCTGGAAGGCATCGAAGCCCCAACTCAGCAGGGCGCGGGCCGATTGATCACGCATGCGGGCGGTCGGCGCACCGGCCAGCACCATGATCAGCCGGCGACCATTGCGTTCACCCGAACCGACAAAATTATATCCGGCCTGGCGGGTGTATCCGGTCTTGATGCCATCCGCGCCCGGCACCACGCCGGTAACCGGATCATGATTGACTTGGGTGATGTCGCGATAGCGCATGCCCGGATGACCGAAATATTCATGGTACAGATCCGGGTAACGCGCCGTCATCGCCTCTGCCAAACGCGCCAGATCGCGCGCGCTGGTAAAGGTCCGGCCTTCGTCCGGCCAGCCATTGGGCGTGCCGAAATGCGTATCACGCATGCCCAGTTGGGCTGCATTGGCATTCATCATCGCCAGCCAGCCATCCAGTGTTCCGGCGGCCTGGGTTCCCAGCACCACGCTGGCATCATTGGCCGATACGGTGGTGATCCCCATCAGCAATTGCCGGATCGTCACCACCTCGCCGGCGCGAAGGAACATGTTCGATCCTTCGCCATACCATTTGTCGGCGATGTCCTTGCTGATGGTTACCAGCGTTTCAGGCGACAGCTTGCCCTGTTCGATCAGGCCGAACGCGCTGTAGGCGGTCATGACCTTGGTCACCGAGGCCGGAACAAAACGCCGGTCCGCATCGCGGGAATACAGCGTCTGGCCGCTGGCCAGATCAATCAGCAGGGCAACCGGAATGGCCGGATCAACCGGTGCGTCGCCCGCATTCTGCGCCATCGGGATCAATGGCGGCGAGACCACCGGCGTATTAGGAGCATCGGCCTTGGGCGCAGGAGATTGCGTGGCTGGCGCCGCAAGCAGGCTGGCGGCCATCACGCTGGCCGCCAGACCCGAAAGAAGGATAATCGACTTGTTCACATCGGCTCCGGCCGCCGGAACGGCGCATGCCGGCGGGATCAGCTGTTGGTAAAGATTCGCGCTTCCCTATAACCCGCAGCCTGAACCTTGGCGAGCGAGGCCTCGGCCGCAGCGCGGGTGGGAAAGGGCCCGGTCCGAACGCGGAAGACATTGCCGGACTGGCTTACGGTACCGCCAATCACCCGCGCAACACGTTCCGCCCGGGTGGAGGAACTGAACGCTGCCGCCTGAACCACATAGCCTTCGCCTGTGGCCGCAGGACGTGCCGCAGGTGCTGGCGTAGCTGCTGCCGGAGCAGGCCGGGCAACCGGTGGCCTGGAAGCCGGAGCTAGAGCTGGTGTCGGAACAGCAGTCGGCGAAAACGCTGTTTCAAAATCGCCGCCGGCCGGAGTGGCGGGCTTTGCCGGAGCAGGTGCTGCTGGTGGCGAAGCCGGTGCCGGGGCAGGTGCGGGCGCATTCGCTACCACAGGCCGCGATGCCACGGGTGACGTCGCGGCTGCCACATTCGCTGGCGTCGCCGGGCGCGGTGCCGGCTGAGCTGCAGCGGTCGGCCCGGCCGGTGCAGCCAGGGCTGGCAGCGTCGGTGTCGGCGCAGTTGGCGCTCCAGCTGCCGCGGCAGGTATCGAACTGGCGGCAGTGCCGACCGCCGGGATCGGGGTTGGCACGCCCGCAGGCCTGGTTGTCGCAGTGGTCGGAGCTGGTGAAGCGGCGGGTGTCGTTGCCAGTGCCGGTGCCGCCTGGGCGTTTGGTGCACGCGGCGGCGTGGAGGATCCATTTGCCGGCACAGCCGGTGCCGGGCGGGTTTCGCTGGCCCCATCCTGCACCTGCGCCTGCAACGGCGCGGAACCGCTGGCCGGCAGACGGCGCTTGAGCACCTCAACCAGCGACATCGGCGTATCCATGCGCAGCGGCGCTGCCTGACCGGAGCGCAGCACGGCCCGCTGTTCTTCGGGCGGCACCACGCGCCTCACGCGAACCGGCGTGCCTGGTGCAGCACCCAGCTGGCTCATTGCGCCGGCCGACAAGGCGACCAGATGATCGCTGGCCATCGGGCCGCGCCGTTCCATTCGCACCAGCACCGTCCGCCCGGTGGCCAGCGAAGTAACCTCCACATAGCTGGGCAGCGGCAGCGTATGATGCGCGCCGGAAATGCTGTCTCCGCCATCCGCATCAGCGGTAACGTAACCGACTTCGTCGTAATTCAGCCGGTCTTCGGGGGTATAGGTGGTCGATCCCACGGTGTAGGGCGCCCCCACCACCATGGGGTAATCCGCCTGCGGGCCATTGGCCGCCGGCGCCGGTGCGGCGCTGGGGGTTCTGGCGTGGAGATCGGTCGTGACGCAGGTAAGCGCCATGCCCAGCGCAAGCGCCAGCACCGATACCCCTGCATTCAGGCGGGGCGAATTCTGATCAACGTATAATTTCATCTGCGAGCAACCCCACACTCATCGCGTAGTAGTTCGAGCAGTTGTATTCGAGGATAACTCTATAATTCTGAGTTAAGAGATAGCTCGGCGCGGCCGGTCCATCCGGCTCAAACAGCGAAGCCATCACGTCATCGGCCAGCGGTGTCTGCGGAATAACGCCCTGCGCGCGCCATTCGCCCACAGTCATCCATTTGCTGTGCCGCACATGCACGCGGGGGCAGACCGGGGATACCACTCTGTTGCTGATAGAGGATCGATCCACGCTGTTCGGGGTGAAGGCGCGCACACCCCATGGTTGGCCAGGCCGCCAGCCGGCATCGCGGAAATAATTGGCAATCGAATGAAGCGTATCGGTCTCGCTGTTCCAGATGTCCCTATGGCCGTCGCCATCCCCATCCACGGCAAGGCGCAGATAGACGCTGGGCAGGAACTGCGGATTGCCGAAGGCCCCGGCCCAGCTGCCAACCATGGTGGAACGCGGAATACCTTCATCGGCAATCTTGAGCAGATCGATCAGTTCGGCTTCGAACAGGGCGCGCCGCCGCCCTTCCCACGCCAGCGTGGCCAGCGATCGCGACAGATCGAAATTGCCCTTCACCGCGCCATAGCTGGTTTCATGGCCCCAGATGGCAAGCACGATTTCCAGCGGCACGCCGTAACGCTGACGCAGCACAGAATCGAAGGAAGCCTTGCGGGCATACTCCCGGCGCCCGCCCGCAATCCGGGCCGCGCTGTTGTGGCTGGCGAGATAAGGCGCGAGCGGTGGAAAGCCGACGCTGGCACCCGAAGAAACATTGTCCCGATCAAGCGCGATCACCCGATCATTGGGGGTCAAACCGCCGAGCATTGAATTGATCGCGTTCTGGCTTACCCCCTGCGCGCGCGCCTTGGCGGCGACCTGCTGCAGATAGGCGTCGAAAGACATATCCTGCGCCGCCACAGGCGCGGCGAACAGGGACAATGCGGCAGCAGCCAGCAGCGATCGGAAAGAACAATATCGGGACATTTCACACAGGTGGCATGTCCGCGCGGCAAAGGGAATTGCCAATCGCCATCTCAACGTCACTGCCCGCCGATCTGCCGGAGATTTACGGCAAACGGCGGCTCTGCCCGCCACAAACAGAACGGGGCGCCCCGATCAGGGCGCCCCGCATGTTGCCAGGCCTTTGCAGGCCGGCATGCCTATTGGCCGGCAGGCTTACTTGATCGTGCAGCCCGCTTCGGTTCCGCAGCTGGCCAGCGTGTGGACATAGCGGATCTTGCCGCCTTCCACGCGCAGCAGCACGCTGGCGGGGATCTTTGCTTCGCCAAGGCGGGTGAACACGCCCACGGCCCCGATGGTGTCATCAATGATGAAATTGCGATCGATCGCGGCAACATTTTCCGGCAGCCCGGCGGTGCAGTCTGCACCTTCCACATAGACGCTGCCATCAAGCCGGGCGCACTGCGCAGCCCATGGCACGGTGACGCTGCGGTCGGCCAGATGATCGAGATAGGCGTTGGCGGCCGCCTGCAGATCAGCGCGCGTATTGCGCTGACCTTGCTGGATCACGCCCCAGTCTTCGCTGGAAACATGCTCCAGCGTCTTGGCCGCATCAAACTGCCAGTCGCCGGCATCGGTCACCAGATTGTGGAAAGGGCCGGTGCCGAAGAAGCCATTGTCCATCTGGGTGGCGAACACCAGCGGCCGTTCCGGATCCAGAATGACGGTTTCCACCAGCACGCGGCAGGATTGGGTGTCCTTCAGCGCGACATGCCAATCAACCTTGCGTTCCTTGGAGAAAAACTCGCCAAGCGACGCGACCTTGAAATTTTCCTTGTAATCAACCCATTCGCCCAGATTCATGCGATAGGGTGTACCGATGGCGAGCGCGTTGAGCCAGCTGGCGCTGATATCGTCCACCGTCTTGGCCGGGCATCCCTGGGCAGCGGCGGGCGCGGCGACGGCCAGTGCAGCCATGGCACCGAGACTGCAAAGAATTTTACGGATCATAGTTCGCTATCTCTTTTGTCGTTGTTCATTCACCCAGATCCGGGTGCATGCCCGGATTTTCGGCAATCATCTCTTTGAACGGCCGGAAACCGCAGTTCTCCTGATCGCCACAATTGGTGACCGTATGGATAAACCGGATCTTGCCATCCTCGATACGGAAAATATGCGCATCGGCGCGTTTGCTTGGCCCCATTTTCAGCAGGACTGCAACCGTTCCCAGCGTTTCATCGATGACGTAACGCCTGTCCGCCATGTCGATATTCTCAGGCACGCCTACATTGCAACTGTCATCGGGTTGCCCCTTGCCGGTGTAGACACTGCCTTCCAGCCGCGCACAGGGCGTGCCCCAGGGCACCGCCACGCTCTTGTCTTTGAACAGATCGAGATATGCATCTGCCGCCGCCTTCAGTTCTTCGCGGCTGTTGCGTTGCGCGGCCGGGATCTCGCTCCAATCCTCGCGACTGGCGTAATAGAGCGTCTTGGACGCATCAAACAGCCAGTCATGCTCTTCCGCCACGATCACATCAAAGCTGTTCACCCCGTCGCCGCGCACATTCATCATGGTCGCCAGCACATAAGGATGTTCAGGATTGGTGATGACGACCTGCATCAGAATGCTGCAGGCAGTGGTGTCATAATGGGCGCGATGCCAGTCGATGACCTGCGGGGAAGCCAAAACCCCGCCATAAGTCATGGAAGACATGGCGAAATTCTCATTATAATTGACCCAATTGCCCATCGGAATGCGCAGTGCCATCCCTTCGGTCTGGGCCTGAATGTATTTTTCGCCCAGGCTCTGCAGCAATTCGCGGCTGCAGGTCGATTGCGCCGCCGCCGGTGCCGCAAGCACCGCTGTTGCAAACGCAGTTGTGGCGAATAGTGCTTTCCATGCCATCGTTCGCTCTCCCCTTTCAGGCAGTCATTGCCGCCCTGCCCCTTTGCGGAGCTTATGGGTGGAGAGTAGCAATCTGGCTGCCCTTGGCAAATGCCAAAAGCCAGCGTGGGAAACCCGGATCGATGCACAGCAAAGCAGGTGACAGACCGATGTTTCACCGCTAGCGCAGCGATCCAGCAGTTGCCCGCCAACTGCCCGAAACGCGGTTCCACCGGCCCGCAGCTTTCGGAACGGCGAAGGAAGTGTGGCCGAGTGGTTTAAGGCACTGGTCTTGAAAACCAGCGTGGGTGCAAGCCCACCGTGGGTTCGAATCCCACCGCTTCCGCCAGCCACCAAGCTCAAGCAAACCCATGCAGCATCAAAACCCGCAGAATTCTGTGGGTTTTGAGCTATCCTTCGTCTCTCCTAGTTCCAGCTCGTCTCGACAAAGCCCAACTGATTTGGGGGCATTGTGGGGGCACCGAAACTTGGTAATGGGGGCACTCAATGCTGACCGATATCCAGTGCCGCAAGGCTACCGCAGGCGAGAAGGATTACAAGCTCTCGGACTCGCGCGGGCTATACCTGTTCGTGACCAAAAGCGGCTTTCGCTCCTGGCGCTGGAAGTATCGCTTTGCCGGGAAGGAAAAGCGTCTCGTGCTCGGCAGCTATCCGGAGATGAGCCTGAGCAAGGCTCGCGATGCGCGCGATGCGGCAGCAAAAGCGCTGAAGGGCGGCACCGATCCCTCGGTACAAGCCAAACAGCTGGCCGCCGTCCGAACGACCGAAGCAGAAACGACCTTCGAGGCGGTTGCTCGCGACTGGCACGGCCAGCAGGCTGGCAGCTGGGCGCCGGTCCATGCGGCCGATGTGATACGAAGCCTCGAGCGGGATGTGTTTCCCCAGATCGGCGCGCTACCGATCAAGGAGATCACTTCGCCCATCGTGCTCAATGTTGTGCGCGCGATCGAGAATCGTTCATCGATAGAGACGGCGCGACGTATCCGTCAGCGGATCTCGGCGGTCTATTCCTATGCTATTGCCTCAGGGATAGCAGAGAGCGATCCGGCCGCTCCGATCAGGGCGGCGATGAAGCCGCTGATCAAGGGGCGCCAGCCGGCCCTTGCCACGCTGGAAGAAGCGCGGGCGTTGCTGCGCACCGTCGAGGCTGCCCCTGCCCATCCCATGACAAAGCTGGCCTCGCGCCTGCTGGCGCTGACCGCCTTGCGGCAGGGCGTGCTGCGAACGACAATGTGGGCCGAGCTCGAGGATCTCGATCCGGAAGATCCGGTCTGGCGTATCCCGGCTACGCGGATGAAGCTCAAGCTTGCCCGCAAGCTCGACGCTCGCTTCGACTTCATGCTGCCGCTCTCAAGGCAGGCGGTCGAAGTGCTGCAGGCAGCCCGTGCGTTCAATCCCTACAGCAAGTTGGTCTTTCCCAGTCAGCGCCATGTCCATCGGCCGATCAGCGAGAATGCGGTGGGCTATCTCTACAACCGGCTGGTCTCGAATGGTCGGCACGTGCCGCATGGTTGGCGCTCGACCTTCTCGACCATCATGAACGAGCGTGCCCAGGCACAGGGCCTGGCCGGCGATCGGGCGATCATCGATCTGATGCTGGCGCACATTCCAGAGGGTGTCGAGGCAAGCTACAATCGGGCGGCCTATATGCCGCGTCGGCGCGAGATTGCGCAGGAGTGGGCGGATCTGCTGCTGGCAGATATGCCACCGGCCATGGAGTTGCTGGAAGGCCCGCGCCGCTAGATCTCGCACATTATGCGGGAGGCGCGGCATGAGCCTGCTCTCCCCCAATGTTGCGGGCAACTCTTCGCCGGATCGTAGCGCGACCTGGCGTCGCAGCTATGACGTTGATGACGTTCGCGCCCAGGTGGCTACCACCTACTGGGAAACCAGCCCGAAGAACGAAAACGCGCTGAAATTCTTCGACGTCTTCGCCAAGACGGTTGTTCGGTATGCGGGCCATATCCGGGAATCCGGTAAGCAGTTGCCGATCTCCATGAACGGGAAAGCGGTGCTCGAGGCGCTGTTCAGCGTGATGGACGGCAAAACCGGCCGATGCGATCCCAGCCTGGACACCATTGCCCAGCGCTCGCGGCTGTCGCGGCGAACAGTGGTGCGCCAGCTCGAAGCGTTGCGGCAGCTGCAGATCATTGATTGGGTGCGGCGGACGGTCAAAACCGACAACGCCCGCGGTGAAGGTCCGCAGCGCCAGCAGACCAGTAACGCCTACTTTATCGATATGGCGAAGCTGCCGATCGAGATCGTCCGGACGCTGCGGCAGAAGCTCGGCAGCAAGCTGAAGGAGAAAGTCCGCGTGCTGCACGGATCTGGACCGGTGCCGAACCGCATGGCGATCAAGGCCGAGCGCATGCTCAAAGCCCTGAGCGGCGCGTTCAACGCCTCCGGCCGCGATGAGCGATCAACCCGGCGAGCCTTGATCGGCGGCACCGAGCAGTCCCGTATCGCGCACATGTACGGCAATGACGCCGACGCCATGCAGCAGCACGCTGAAATGCTGCGGCCTTCTTCTGCCCAGAGTGCGAGTGCCAAGTTGGCATTGTACCCCGTGTTCAGAACTATAAATGAAAAGGAATGAGGTCGCTGAGGCGACCTCATGCTCTGGTTTGTATTGTCCCCATGCCGAAACCTAGGCTCCTGCCTGCTCCGCCGCGCCCGCTGAGGGCTCGCGCTAGGGCCGCTTGCGCGGCCCGTGGGTGTCCAGGGGGCCAAGAGCAAAGGGCGTGCCAAACCACTTCCCCCAGTCTGGGGGATAGGTCGCAAAATTGTGCCT